>Ga0208771_1000418_pt1 | contig 26010 bp, 16 predicted proteins | sample AntAceMetag02UKX_FD_184775 | JGI IMG/M metagenome (GOLD analysis project Ga0208771, IMG submission 184775) | Saline lake microbial communities from Ace Lake, Antarctica - Antarctic Ace Lake Metagenome 02UKX (SPAdes) (version 2) | ecosystem: Environmental > Aquatic > Non-marine Saline and... | reverse complement strand
AGCTTTAGAAATAATAACAGATTTAAGTAATATTGATTCTGTAAAATTCATTAATAAATTTATAAAAATAACCAACGAAAAAAATGATTATTTAAAAATGACTTTTTAATAAGACATAAAATTAAATAGGATGTATTTAGTGAAAAAGACATTGAAAATATGTTTAGACATTAATCCATCATCATTTATTCAAAATTTCATTTCTGAATTCAAATCTCAAAGTTCCGAATCCGTTTCTAATATAATTTCTTCATGTGTTGAAACAGAATATTGCAACTATCTTGATCAATTAAAAAACGAAGGGAAGATACTAAATTATTTAATTGAATCAGCAAATTATAAAGATTGTATACCATTAAATAAAATAATTGAAAAGCATTTTACTAATATTCCAGAAATTAATATTATAATAAAAGTTCCTAAAGATATGCCAAAAATTGAATTCATTAAACCCATGAATATTTTATGGGAGAAGAATGTTGGCGTGGATAATTTAAATGCAAAGATTCAACATCAAGATAATAGAATTATTAATTCTATAAAGATAGTAAATAAAAAATTTGAACTTGTATATAGTGAATATAAACCAATATACAAAACACATCCACCAAGAATATTACATAAAACGCTTAAAACATTTGATAAATATATTATCATTTTAAGAGAAACAGCTCTACCGACAAAATATCTACTACAAATTTATAATAAACTTTCAGTACCTTGTAATTGTCCATATGAATGTCTTCAAAGTTATATTGAAAATCATTGGGATTGGACAATTAAATTTGTATGTAGAATTTGTGGAAAAGTATACTTCTGTAGCTGTTTTCAAAAAGCAATGGACAAACATATTAATGAAGCTATAAAATTATCTAGCAATTATTCTTATGATGGTTGGCCAAATCGATTTATTAAAACATATAAACAAGCTGAATTTAGAGATGATATATGTCATATCTGTAGAAAAGTTCCTTCGGATATTGAATATTGTAGTGATATGTATGGTAGCAAGTTTGTTATTAGATATGAACCATATATAAAACGCATTGCTTTTGAAGAAGAAATTGACTTACAACATGCTGAAGATAAACTGAGAGATCTTTTAGGTATTCAAAGAAGTGGAAAGTGGATATCAGGAATAGAACTTTACAACTACATCAGGGAGCTACTTCCAAACGAAAGAGTAATACATCAAGCACGTCCTATTTGGCTTAAACCTCAGACTCTTGATATATATATTCCTAATCTCAAAATAGGTATTGAAAATCAGGGAATTCAACATTTTGAACCTGTAGAATATTTTGGTGGTGAAAAATCTTTTAAAAAAACTCAAGAATTAGATAAAAGGAAATCCAGAATATGTAATCAAAACAAAATAACATTGATTTACTTTTTCTACACTGAAGAAATCAAAAAATCTTTAATTAAAAAACGTCTAAAAAAAAATTAGACCTGATATTATTATCTAGAAAAAGTTTAAATTTTAATCACTTTATTAATTATTTGTATTCCTAAAAATCCGGTGTTAAACTTATATAATATGACGGTTTACTAAAACTCTCAAGATCAGTATTCCAAGCTACATCAAATTTTAAGACAAAATAACCTAAATTTAATCTAGGACCAAATCCAAAAGCAAGCTTAAGATCTTCCAGTTTTTTATTATTTGTTAATTCTAGATCATCATTTTCATCCCAAATAGTTCCGGCATCAACAAATGCACTACCTCGTATTTGGTAAAAATAGAGCGGGAAAGGAAATGACATTTGCAGGTTATCAATAAACGGATACCTTAGTTCAGCAGAAACCAGGAATTTATTCCTACCTTCATAATCTTCGCTCAAACCACGTACACCATTGTAATAATCCATCGTAAATTTCTGGTTTGTATCCCCTTGTATTGTCCCGCCACTGAATCTGAAAGCAAAAGCATATCTCTTGGCAAAGAATAAATATTTCCTTAAATCAGTATAAATAATCGTATAATCTTTCTCTGTAGAAAAACTGTGATTAAGAATAAGTGCCTTCCTTGAACCGGAAACAGGTCCTACACTCCCATAAATGGCATTATCATGAACTAATGTAAGTTGAGGAGCATAAATGTATTCTGTTTCTTCTGTGTTTAAACCATAATATTCAGCGAATTCCGGTCTCAGAAATTCTGTTATCCAATCATTTCCATCCCACCAATCACGCTTTATTATTTTAGAAGAGAAAATATTTTCAAAATCGAGTCTCCAAAATTTATTAAATGGATAACGCAGAATGGAGTATACACCAAAATGATATTCTCGTTCTCGCATGAAGTCATCATCATTATAGAAATCTGTCCAATAGACCCATTCATCACTCAGATAGAATCCACCATAACCATGATCAATACGTTTTTTCAAATTCATATAAGTAAGTACAAAATCTGAAGCGCTTAAATCTCCACTAATTCCCAATTGAACTCCAATTGCATGATTTCCCATTAGATCGGAAAGACCAAACTGCAGTTGTGCATAAGTCCCACTGGAAGGAGAATAGGCAGCTCCACCCCAAAGATAATCCAGTGCAAATTTCGGTTTGTATGGAGAGCTTAGTGGTTCATTTGGCTCGATCGGCTTTTTGTCCAGATCCAGATTATACGCCTTATTCAAACTATCTGCATGCGTAAAATTCTCAATATCAACTTTTGTGATTTTATGTGAATATTCGGGTAATTTCTTCTTGAATTTTTTATCTTGTTTTCCAAAAACATGATATCGATCTAATTTGAATCTCGCATAGAAATCATCCACAAACTTATATTCTACAGGTTTTGAGTATTCTGAAAATACTAAGTTATCAAGTGGATTAGATAGCGAATAAATATCCCAACCACCATTATAGAAAGCAGAAAAAATAAGTTCACTATTATCAATAGAAATATCCGGTGCAAAAATTCCGCCATGCACATTAGTTATTTTTGCTCTTATCCCGCTTGCTATTTCAATTATATAACAATTCGAATTAGTTTCACTTTCGCTCACAAATATTATATTCTCACCTGTCTTATCCCAGATTGGAAAACTACTTTTATACTTATCATGTGTTACCTGGTAAAAATTATCTTCATTTAGATCATAATAAAAAACATCGGAATTAAGTTTACTGAAGATCTGTTCTGCATAAGCATCTTCATTAAATGTCCTTTCTGAAGTAAAAGTAATTTTAGAATCATCCGGTGACCAATGTGGCTGATTATCAAAATACTGATCATCAGTAACCGCAGTAATTTCTTCAGTAACAAGATCAAAAATATAAATATCTGATTTCAAACTTTTTTGCCCAGCAAATACGATCTTATTCCCATCGTTAGAAATATCTATCTCGAAGATAGCATCAAATTCTGGAAATTCTAATTCACGATATGATTTTCCAGTTTCACTATCTACAATGTAGATTTTATCCGCAAATGAAGTTTTAGAAACAAAAGCAAATTTCTTCCCTTCCTGAAACCATGCTAAATTGTTCTTTAAGTAATGAAATTCTTCATAATCCCCTGTTGACTCTCCACTTAAAATCTTCTTATTCTTATTCAATCCCAGAATAGATCCCTTCCAGATATCGCTTTTGAGGTTTCTATTTGAAAAATAAATGTAACTATTTCCATCAGGAGAAAATCTGGGAGCATAATTGAGTGAAGATCCATCCTCATTATGATCCGTCATTCTGGAAAATACTTCGTGAGGAATATCATATTCGGCAAATTGAGGGTAATACTTTCTTTTAAGGAAGTTCTTCCAACAAAGCTGTACATGTTCAAAATCTTCTCCAAAAACTTTTTTGAAGGCAATATCAGTATTCCTATTAAACCGGATTGCATAGAAAAGTTCCATAACTTTATTCCGGTTAAATTCTTCTTCCACAAATACAAGAAAAGATTCACCCAATCTATAAGCATAATACCCACCGATCATTGCCAAATTTCCAATTCTATCGTTAAGTAACAGATCAATAACGAACATATTATTGTAAACCGATTCACCATGAACAGACTCAAATTCAGGTAATCCTTCCTGAAACCAGAATGGCAAGTTATTCATCGTGAGTAATCTGCTTCTATTATTATTCGTTTCGTTAACATAAGCATGAGTGAGCTCGTGTGTAAGGACTTCTTCCATTTTTTTGTAATCACCGTCAAATGGAACTACAACCTTATTATGAGCAGTTTCAGTAAAACCACCAACACCTTCTCCCAAGAGTGCACCAATAACATTTGTAGCTTCAAAATCATCATGTGATTTATATAATATTATTGGAATCCTGTTCATAACAGGACGTTGAAAATCTTTTTTCAATTGATAGTATGCTTCCTCAGCTACAAGAACTGCAAGTTTACCAAACTCTTTATTATGACTTGGGTAATAAATATCAAAATGAAGAGATTCTATTTTTTCCCATTCCATTTTAGAATTCTGGATTTTATTCTTACCAAAACTGTATGCAAAAAGTTGCAAGGAAACAAGTATCATTAAAGTTATAAGTACGAATTTTTTCATTTATTCTCCTAAATTTTTTAACCACTAATTTACACGAATTATATTTAGTAACGAATCTGTCTGTCACACCGAGTAGTCCCGAATATTTCGGGACGTATCGAAGTGTTAAGTCATCATTTCATCACTTATTATCCTTCGTCCTTCGACTCCGCTCCAGTCTTCGCAAAGCTACGACTTGGCAAGCAGGATGACACAAGCTCTGGATAAAAAAACACAAAACCTTTTTATCCAATTCTTTATACTTCATCCTGCAAATCCTTTAATCCTGTCCATTTCTTTAAATTAAAGGATCTTGATGTTGAAATATCTCTTGGGATTATCTTTAATATCTTTCAGTAAGGAATCCAATCTTGCGGATGAACGCATTAAATTTTCGTATAATTCACCTTCGCTCATGAATTTATTAATTGTGCTTTTCTCACTTTGCATTTTCTCGGTAATATTACGAATACTTATCGATGTTTCTTTGATATCATCCAAAGTAGAATTGATAGATGCAATTATTTCTGAAGATTTTGCCATTGAATTAGAAATACTTTCCTCATTTGTTGTAACAAGTTTATTCAGCTTTGCTGTTAGTTGATTTGCGTTGATAATAAGTCTTTCAAATTCTTCTGTATTTTTATCAAGACTTCTATTGATCTTATTTATAACCATCTGGGTTGTATCGATCACCGAATCTATCCGAATCACAAAATTTTCATCTCCAGCGATCTTATCCATTATCATTTGGAAATCGGTAATTACGCTGCTGAGCTCGGAAACAAGTTTCATCAGTCCGTATCTTTTCTCTCCATTCTGAATCTGAGTTAAATCTAGATCTTTACCTTGAAATGATGGAACGATCTCAATCTGAACATCACCCATCATATTAGATTCAAAAATAGAAAATTGTGTGCCTTCCTTTAGTGGGAAATCTATTTTAACTTGCAGATCGATTACAACTCCATCCGGGGCTATTTCAATATTCTTAACACGACCCTTTTTTACTCCGTTCACAGTTACATTACTACCTACCTCAATATTTCCAGCATTACAAAATTTTACTTTTATTACTGTCATATTCTTACTTTGCAGGGTTTCGGTAAACCACATATAAGAAGTAGCAAGCACAATAATTGCAATAATAGTAAATAAACCAACTTTGAATTCCGTATTTTTTTTATTCTGATAGAATTTCATATTCTTTCCTTATTTCACAAATTCTTTTATTATTTTTCTTTCATCATTAATAAAATTATTAAAAGTTCCGTCAAAAACTATTTTTTTATCATGGATCATTGCAATATGTCCTTTGACCTTTCTAATGCAATCCATATCATGGGTTATGATGATTGAAGCTATGTCATATTGGTTCTGCAACTTAAGTATCAGGTTGGAAATTTCATCCGCGATAATAGGATCAAGTCCTGTTGTAGGTTCATCATAAATTATATATTTTGGTTTTAGAATTATCGCTCTAGCCAGAGCAACTCTCTTCTTCATACCACCGCTAAGTTCTGCAGGCATTTTTGTTAGAACATTTTCCAACCCGACCAATTCCAGTTTTTCCTTAACTTCTTTTAGAATGGCAACTTCAGAAAGATCTGTATGTTCAATTAAAGGAAGTGCCACATTCTGATAAACATTCATAGAATCCAGTAATGCTGAATCCTGAAACAGCATTGCCATTTTTTTTCGGGTTTTATTGAGTTCAAATTTATTCAATATAAAAAGGTCTTTCTCATCAATAATAATTGAACCTTCAACTGGTTCAATGAGACCTTCAATAGATTTCATTAAGACACTTTTTCCGGTTCCACTCTGTCCTACAATTATTGTTATTTGGTTTTCCGGTATAGTAAGATCGATATTTTTTAAAATTTGCTGCTTACCAAAACTTATTGAAAGATTATTAATTTCTATCATCAATATACCATAAATTATATTATCTCAACTTTAATTCCAGTATACTTTTTAGAAACGGGACGTAAATGTAAATACTTTTTCTCTATATTCTCTTCACTTTTTACGTAAATACGAACATAATGATCTGAAAGTGCTGTCCAATATCCATCAGATCTTTTCTCAATTATTCCCTTAAGTTCAATATTATTTTTTATTATAAAATCTGTATATTCAGCAAGTTTTACTATTGAGATAGAAATTAATTCATTGCTTCTCTTTTTTATGATCTTTCCATTAACATGACCTTTCATTTTTTCTGCACGAGTTCCCGATCTGTTGGAATAGGAAAAAACATGAAGATAGGTAAAATCGAGATTGGAAAGAAATTGATGTGTTTTTTTGAAAAGCTCTTCTGTCTCACCTGGAAGTCCTGCTATTACATCGATCCCAATTGCAACATCAAGGAATATTGCCCTTATTTTCATAATTCTATCTTGGAATTGTTTAATTGTATATCGTCTTCCCATACTATTAAGTAATTCATCGCATCCAACTTGAAGCGGGATATGAAAATGATGGCACATCTTTTTACTTTTAGTAAAATATTCTAATAATTCATCAGTAAAAAGTTGTGGTTCAATAGAACTCAATCTAATAAGTTTAACACCATTTATTTTCTCGATCTCATAAAGTAATTTTGCCAGAGAGTAATTAAATTCTGCTCCATAAAGCCCTAGATTTATTCCACCAAGCACAAATTCTTTATAACCATTATCAACCAGTTTTTTAATTTGATTTAGAATATTATTTTTCTTTCTGCTTCTGGAATGCCCTCTGGCGTAAGGAATTGCACAGTAAGCACAGTAATAGTCGCAACCATCTTGTATCTTAATAAATGCTCTAGTTTTATCCAACATCTTAGTTGTAGATATTTCGTCAAAATTATGCTGATCTTTTATATCTCTGAAAATATATGTTCCTGAATTTAATTTTTCAAATATTTTGCTTTTACTATTATTATCAATTATCAGATCAACTTCACCCAATTCTTCTATCTCTTTTTTTTTTCTTTGAGAATAGCACCCTGTTACAACTACTTTTACCTCGGGGTTAATCTGCTTTTGATTTAACGCTTTTCGAATAGCATTTCTACTTTTATAATCTGTTCTATTCGTTACGGTGCAGGTATTTATTATATAAACATCAGCAGGTTTATCAAATTCAGTAATTTGATAGCCTGCTTGTGTAAATTCATCTACAATACAGGACGTCTCGTATTGATTAACTTTACAGCCGAAAGTGATTGATGCAATTTTTTTCATATAATTTTTTTTATTCAAAGCTTAAATCAATCCCCATTTGTAAGAGGAAAATGAAAGGAAGTTCAGCTGAATTATATTTTTAAATATACCAAATCTAATAAATTTCATTATTTAAAAACCCCTCTGCACTTCGTGCACCTCCCCTCGCAACGGGGAGCTTTCACTTCATTGTTCCGTGTTGGATATTGGATATTCTTTTTTTATTCTTCTTCGTGTCTTTGTGGCTTCGTGGCTAATTTTATTCCTAGCTCATCCAGCTGCTTTTGTGATACCTTTGCAGGAGATTCACTCATCATGTCAGTTGCTTGAAGTGTTTTTGGGAAGGCGATTACATCGCGAATTGATTTAGCACCGCTCATAATCATAACCATTCTATCTATTCCCGGTGCAATTCCACCATGAGGGGGAGTTCCGTATCTTAGTGCATTCAGAAAGAAACCAAATTTTTCATCCAGTTCTTCTTCGGAGAATCCCAAAACATCAAATATTTTCTTTTGAATATCTAATCTGTGACAACGAATACTACCGGAAGAAAGTTCTAAACCATTACAAACAAGATCATATAATTGACCTTCTATCTTTCCATATTCGCCTGTTTCAAAATATTTAAGATGTTCTTCTTTTGGTAGAGTGAACATGTGATGTGCTGTTTTCCAACACTCTTCATCATCGTTGTATTCAAATAATGGGAAATCAGTGATCCATAATAAATTAAACTGCTTTGGATCATAAAGTTCAAGTTCCTTTCCAAGATAATTCCTGATTTCAGAAAGGACTTTAAACACGATCTTATTTGTATCAGCAGCAAAGAGGATAAGGTCTCCATCCTCTGCTCCAGTAGATTTAATAATCTGCTTCTTCTCCTCATCTGAAAGGAACTTTGTAATACCTGATTGGAATTCCCCATCTTGATATTTTACATAAGCAAGTCCTTTACCACCAACATGTTTTGCTCTATCAGTAAGCATATCTATCTGTTTTCTGGAATATCCTGCACAACCAGATGCGACTATACATCGTACGCTACCACCAGTTTGTAAAGCTCCACTAAAAACTTTGAATCCAGAATTTGCCAAAATCTCAGAGAGATCGTTCAATTCCATACCAAAACGTGTATCAGGTTTATCTGAACCGTAACGATTCATCGACCGTTTATAAGTTAAATGAGGAAATGGAATTGGAAGATCAATATTGATAACTTCATTAAAGATGTATTTGAATAGCTCTTCCATAATTTGGAAAATTTCTTCTTGAGTTACAAAACTCATTTCAAGATCAAGTTGAGTGAATTCCGGTTGTCTATCAGCTCTTAGGTCTTCGTCGCGGAAACAACGAGCAATCTGGAAATATCTGTCAAAGCCTCCAATCATAAGAAGTTGTTTATATATCTGAGGAGATTGTGGAAGTGCAAAAAACTTACCGTTATGCACCCGACTGGGAACAAGAAAATCCCTCGCACCTTCAGGTGTGCTTTTCATCAACATTGGAGTTTCAATTTCGTAAAAATCTTTTTTTACAAGAAATTCTCTTATCGCAAAAACAATCTTGTGACGGATTAGAATTATATCCTTCAGCTTTTTACGACGCAGGTCAAGATATCTATATTTAAGACGGAGGTCTTCTTCTGCCAGAACATTTTCATTAATTTGAACAGGCAATGGTTCTGAATTATTGAGAAGGAGCAATTCTTGTGCTTCAATTTCGATTTCACCTGTCTTCATCTCTTTATTAATATTTTGTTGATCACGTAGAATAACCTTTCCGGTTACAGCTATCACATATTCATTTCTTAGCTTACCTGCTTTTGCATGAACTATTTCTTGCTCAGGATGAAATACGATTTGAACTTTTCCTGAAACATCTCTAAGATCGATAAAAATTAATCCACCGAGATCTCTACGACGATGAACCCACCCCATCAAGGTTATATTTTCACCAACATTTTGTTTGCTCAATTTTCCAGCATAATGAGTTCTTTTTGTGTCTTTAATAAAATCTAACATATTCATATCCTTTTATATATATCAATTTTGTGCGAGAATTTTATTTTTTGATAATTTGTCAATACTTTGAAAAAACCAAAAACCTTCAAAAATCTAATATCCTTGAAGGTTTAATATCTTCTATTTTTAATTTATTCTTTTTCTTGTTTCTTTTTCTGATCAAGTCTGATAAATTTAATACTCTTATCATTGTATCTCAGTTCACATTCAGCATTTTCAGATTCTAATTTTGGGAAGAAAATGTAACCCGATTTCTTTGCTCCAGGTAAGATGTTCCCAAAATGAAATGAATAAGTTATTAAATTATTCTGAGCTGTTCGCCACTCTTCCATAACCTGTTTTTGTTCAATAAAAAACTCTTCTGTATCAATAAATTCTTTTTTATTTTCGTTTATTAAAAGATAATCAATCTGTCTGGGAGCCAGCAGATTTTCAATATAGTCCTGAGTGACTATATCATATTGATTTCCATTTTGGTCAATTAAACCAAAATCGCTCATTTCAACTTTCAGATTATCCCGTTTTCTATTCTGAATCGAGATATAAAATGTAGTGAAATAATTTGTTAGTTCCTGTGGTTCTTTATTCCAATATTCATTTGCAGCAACAAAAGTATAAGCTTTTGTCCGATTTATCCCAAAATCATCTGTAACTGTAACACCATCAGCTTGAACAGGAACATATTTAATTGTACAGGCAGAAAATAATAAGACAAACAATAGTAATGAAAAAATGTATCGTTTCATAATTTTACCTCACATATTAACAGAGACGACCATAAAAAATCGTCTCTGCATTTTTTTCATTAAACTTATTATTGTATCTTAGCTGTCAAGTTCAAAATCGATTTCCTGTTCTACGGTATCATCATTTTTCCCAACAGGTTCATCTATTATTTCTTTTGCAGCACCTTCAGAAACTTCTTCGTTGATATTATTTTCTTCTTCAATTATTTCATCATGAGAATCATCAACAGTATCTTCTGTTTCATCTGTAATTCCCTCATCGAGAGGTTGTTCATTTGCTTTAACTATATTATTATCTTCTAATAAATCATTTTTGGGAATTTGATCTTGAGATTCAGAATTTTCTTCACCGTCTTCCTGTTCTTCTTCTGCAACAATTCTCGCAATATCATACACTTTATCTTTATCGTTGAGTGCAATTAATTTCACACCTTGTGTATTCCTACCTATAATTGAGATTTTATTGACAGACTGGCGAATGATCATGCCTTCCTTCGTAACGATCATAAGATCATCGTTATCTACAACCTCTAGAAGTGAGATCAACTTACCATTACGTTTAGTAGTTTTAAGTGTAATAACCCCTTTTGAACCACGTTTTGTTACTTTATAACCACTGATCTCTGTTCGCTTTCCAAATCCATTCTCACTTATAGACAAAAGTGTACCTTCACGTCTTATTACTACCATAGCAACTACCTGATCATCATCTCTAAGACGTATACCACGCACACCCTGTGAATTTCTTCCCATGGATCTAGCGTCAGTTTCGTTAAACCTATTTGCATAACCATTTCTAGTAGCTAGGATAATGTCGTTATCACCTTCGGTTATTTTTGCTTCAATCAGTTTATCGCCTTCCAATAATTTTATAGCTATTATACCATTAACTCTTGGTCTTGAAAAAGATTTTAATTCAGATTTTTTAATTGTACCATTTTTTGTTACCATTGTAACATAATAAGGATCATCAAAATCTCTTACAGTTACAAATGCCTCAATCTTTTCATTACGTTCAAGTTGAAGAAGATTCACTATTGCTTTTCCCCGTGCAAGTCTTCCCAAACTAGGTATTCTATGAACCTTGAGCCAGTGACAGATTCCGTGATCTGTAAAGAACAGAATGTAAGCGTGTGTCGATGCAACAAAGATACTTTCTATAAAGTCTTCATCTTTAAGGTTTGAACCGGATAATCCTTTTCCGCCTCTTCCCTGATTCCTATAAGTTCTTATTGGAAGACGTTTTATATATCCATGACGGGAAATTGTTATAACCATCTCTTCATCAGCTATCATATCCTCAGTTTCAATATCTGCAGAACCTTCTAAGATAGTTGTTCTTCTAAGATCAGCATATTTTTTCTTGATCTCAGCAATTTCTGTTTTAATAATATCCATTCGAATTGATCTTTCTTCCAGAATACCTTTAAGTTTTTTAACTGTTTTTATAATATCTTTATATTCTTGTTCAATTTTTTCTCTCTCAAGCCCAGTAAGTTTTTGCAGTCTCATTTCCAAAATAGCTTTTGCCTGGATTTCAGAAAGTTTGAATTTCTCCTGCAATTTAATGCCTGCTTCCTGAGCATTCTTAGATGCCTTAATAGTAGCGATGATCTCATCAATATTATCTAAAGCAATTCTATAACCTTCTAAGATATGAAGACGCTCCTCAGCATTTTTGAGTTCAAACTTGGTTCTGCGAACTATCACTTCATGACGGAAATCAACATAATTTGAGATCATATCTTTCATGTTAATAACCATTGGGATACCTTTCACCAAAGCTCTGTTATTAACACTGAAACTTTCTTGCAATTGTGTGTATTTATACAATTTATTCAAGACTGAACTTGCCTCATAATTTCTTTTTACAATAATTACGAGACGCATTCCTTGTCGTCCGGACTCATCACGAATATCACTAATACCTTCGATTCGTTTATCTTTTACAACACTAACAATTTTCTGGATCAAGAGACTTTTATTAAGCATATAGGGAATTTCTGTGATCACGATCATTTCAGAGCCGTTGTTCTTTGTTTCAATAGCAGCCTTACCACGCATAATTACCCGACCGTGCCCTGTCTCAAAGTAATCTTTAATCCCTTGTTTCCCAATAATGTACCCGCCTGTTGGGAAATCAGGTCCATTTATATACTTTAAAAAACCCGCAGGTTCTATTTCAGGATTATCAACATAAGCAGTGATGCCATCACAAATTTCACCAACATTATGTGGAGCCATGTTAGTTGCCATTCCCACAGCAATACCAGATGAGCCATTAACCATAAGATTAGGGAATTTAGATGGGAAAACTACGGGTTCTTTTCTTGTATCATCATAATTTGTTTTATAGTCTACGGTGTCCTTATCAAGATCATCCATGAGGTCTACAGCAGCTTTTTGAAGTCTTGCTTCAGTATAACGCATAGCAGCAGGAGGGTCACCATCTTGAGAACCAAAGTTACCTTGACCATTAACCAGCATATACCGTAAGCTCCATTCTTGAGCCATTCTAACTAAAGTTGGATAAATAACCTGTTCACCATGCGGATGATAGTTACCGGAAGTATCACCAGCAATCTTAGCACATTTTCTAAAACCTTTACCGGGAGCTAAATTAAGTTCGTTCATAGCATAAAGTATCCTTCGCTGCGAAGGTTTTAACCCATCTCGAACATCAGGTAATGCTCTGGAAACAATAACACTCATTGAATATGCCAGATACGACTTTTTTAGTACATCTTCTATTTCTAATAATTCTATTCTCGATCTATCGTGTATCATTCATCCCCCTAAACATCGACCTGAGCATATTGTGCATTCCGCTCGATAAATTCTCTTCGTGGTTCTACGTCGTCACCCATTAATATTGTAAACATTCTATCAGCTTCGATCGCATCATCTATCTTCACAGAAATAAGTATTCTTCTTTCCGGATCAAGTGTAGTATCCCATAACTGATCAGCATTCATTTCACCAAGACCTTTATACCTTTGAATATGCAAACCACGATTGCCCATTTCTTTCATCACATCATCTTTCTCTTTTATTGAGAATGTATACTTTTTGCTTCTTCCTTTTTTTACAAGGAATAGAGGTGGTTTTGCTATATAAATGTGACCATATTCCACCAAAGGACGCATATATCTGAAAAAGAATGTAAGTAGTAAAGTTGCAATATGCTGACCGTCCACATCAGCATCCGCCATAATAATTACTTTATTGTAACGCAGTTTTGAAATATCGAATTCATCACCAATGCCAGCACCAAGAGCCAAAATGATAGGTTGTATCTTATCATTGTTAAGTACTTTATCAATTCTAGCTTTTTCAGTATTGAGCATTTTTCCCCAAAGCGGTAGAATTGCTTGAAAAGTTCTATCTCTTCCCATTTTTGCAGAGCCACCGGCAGAATCACCTTCAACCAGAAAGATCTCAGTTTGAGACGGATCTTGTATTGAGCAATCAGCTAATTTACCAGGAAGACTCCCACTTTCCAAAACAGATTTTCTTCTAGTCAACTCTCTAGCTTTACGAGCAGCTTCACGAGATCTAGCACCAAGAATCGCTTTCATTGCAATATGTTTCGCTTCTTTAGGATTCTCTTCAAAGAACACCATAAGCTTCTCATATACAATTGAGTTAATTATCCCTTCAATTTCGCTATTCTGCAGTTTTGTTTTGGTTTGTCCTTCAAACTGAGGATCACGAAGTTTCACACTGAGAATAGCTGTTATACCTTCACGAATATCTCCGCCACCTGGAGACACTTTCTCGTTTTTTAATAAACCTGCATTTTTTATGTATGTATTAACCGCTCTGGTTAAACCAGATTTAAAACCACTAAGGTGAGTTCCGCCCTCTATGGTATTAATATTATTTGCAAAACTATTAATTGTTTCCTGAAAACCTTCATTATATTGTATTGCTACTTCGAATTCAGTATTTTCTTTTTCTCCTCTAATATAGATAGGTTCAGTGGACAATACTTTTTTGTTTTCATTGAGATATGCCACAAAAGAAGTTATTCCACCTTCATAATGAAAATCATGTGTCCTATTCTCATTTTCATCAGTCAGTGAAATCAATATACCGTTATTAAGGAATGCCAGTTCCCTTAACCGAGTCGAAAGATAATCAAAGTTAAATGAGGTAGTTTCAAAAATTGTTTTATCAGGAATAAAACTAACTTTTGTTCCGGTTTTCTTTGTTTTTCCAGTTACCACTACTTTAGTTTGTGGTTTTCCTTTTGCGTAAGCTTGATGATAAATTTTACCATCTTTATAAATTTCTACTTCCAGATGCTCGGCAAGTGCATTTACAACAGATACACCCACACCATGCAGCCCGCCAGAAACTTTATAAGATTTATCATCGAATTTTCCTCCAGCATGCAGTATTGTCATCACAACCTGCACAGCCGGGATTTTTTCTGTTTTATGCATTTCTACAGGAATACCTCGCCCGTTATCTATAACTGAAACCCAGCCATTTTTGTGAATAGTAATGTCTATCCTATCACAATACCCTGCAAGAGCTTCATCAACACTATTGTCAACTACCTCATAAACCAGATGGTGCAAACCTCTTTCGGTGGTTCCACCAATATACATTGCCGGACGTTTTCGCACGGCCTCAAGACCTTTTAAGACCTTGATATTTCCCGCTGTATATTTCGTATTAGTCATATAAAAACCTCTTCTTTTTTTAGTAATTTATTGCCTTTTTTATTTCTTCTTTTCATAGGGTTATAATGTCATGACGTCAATATGTGTCAACTATTTTATTTATATAAAGTTAGGTAACATCTTATAGGTTTCCAAGATACAGATACAGAGCTCATAAATCTATATGCTTCAAGAAGTTACGAGCTCTGAAAAAAATCTCAACAAATAACACTTGATTTTATTTGTTTTTTTGTTACTTTATTAATATTAAATATTCATCTTAGACTGTGCATTAATGCACTTTTATTGTTAATCTCCGAAAAGATTTTTCCACTTATTATCATCTCCGGAAGAAGTTGTATATTTTCCTAAACTTACAATTATTGTTACACTACTTTTTTTGGGTATTAATTCATCAGCCATCGGTTGAGAATATATCACATTTTCCTTTATTACTTCATCAGAATACCTGAACACTTTTTTACCGAGATAAAGCCCTGCATTTTCCAATTTTAATTTTGCTTCAACAATACTTAAATTATCAAGATAAGGAATTCTTACCATTTCTGGGCCATTACTAAGTACTACACTTACAGTTCTATATTTTTTAGTCATAATACCAGGATTTGGTTTTTGTGATATTATTTTCCCCTTATCTATGTTCTCATCGTGGACAAGTTCACTCTGTTCCATATATAATTTCATTTCTGTACATGTTTTACGCGCTACTTCATAATCCTCACCTATCAAAAGTGGAATTTGAACTTCATTACCATGCCCAACTATTATTTTCATAATCAGGTCTGTTCCAAAGAAAGCAATGATAAATAAACCTGCAAGAACAACCAATGCTATTAAAATAGACTTCATTTTTGTCATTTATGAGCTCCTATATCTTTTTCTTCATTCTGGCTGCAAATGCACCATCAGAATTGTGTTTGAATGGTATTGTTTTCAAATAACCATTTTCTGTAAATTCTTTTGGAATAAATTGTTCAGCTAATTCAAGTGTAAACTCAGAATTTCTATTTAGAAATTTCTCAACTTGTTTTTCATTTTCCTCTTTATTTAAAGTACAAGTACTATAAACTAAAATTCCACCCGGACATAAAAATCTAGCACCAAGATCAAGCGCTCTTTTCTGTAGCTTCAATAATTCTTTCATATCCTGATTCTTCTGCCATCTCAGCTCGGCTTTCTTCTGAAAGACTCCCCAACCAGAACATGGTACATCCAGAAGAACTCTATCGTAAGCGGGAGCTATAGGTCCGTATTTGAAGGTATCGTTCACATTAAGTTTTATATTAGTAATTTGTAATCTTTCAACTGCTCTCTTGAGCTTTTTAATTTTGTTTGGAAATTTATCAACTGCAATCAGTTCACCAGAATTTCGCATTAATTCAGCAATATAAGTTGCTTTCCCACCTGGTGCTGCAAAAAGATCAAGAATAGATTCATTTTGTTCAGGAGTTAATAATTCCACGACCAGAGCAGCAGATACATCCTGAATTGAGAAATACCCTTCAGAGAAGGAAATTTCATTTAACACATCCCTTGCTTGCTGTGTAATCAGAATGTTCTCCGAAGCATCACTTTCTATAACGATTATATCACGTCTTAATAAATATTCCATTAATCTTTTTTTATTAGTAGCACATGTGTTGATACGAATATGTAAATTAGGAGGTTGATTATAATATGCACATAATCTTTCAGTATCTTTTACACCCCAGTATTCTATCCATTTTTCTAAAATCTCTTTTGGAAATGAATACTGAACAGAAATTCTATCTAAGTTCTCTAAAGGATATTCAATTTTCTCTTCACGAAGATACTTCCTTAAAATAGCATTAATAAATTTGGAAATTTTCTCCCCATACATCTTTTTTGCGATAGAAACAGTTTCATTTACTGCAGCATGCTGTGGAATATAATCACAATATATAAGCTGGTACAATCCCATATATAATAGTATTTTTATCTTAATATTTGTATTAGAAAACTTCTTCGAATCAGTATATTGGGATGCGATATATTCCAAGTTGAGATGCATTTTTATCACACCCTTCACAAGTACATACAGTAGATCAGATCTTTCCCCTGCTTGATTGATCTTCCTTATCATCTGTTGTAGTAATTTATCTGAAAATATGTTTTTAGAGATAACTTTAAGAATTATCTTATACGCTTCCAATCTAACATCTATCATATATTTCGTTTTTTATATAATGCCTTTATAGCAGCTTTTGTTATTTCTTCAGAAGTTGAAAAATCATTTTCTTTCATCAATTTTGAAATTGTTTTTCTAACATCATAGCGTTTATATCCCAATGTTAGAAGAGCGGTTTCTGCATCTTGAATCAGCTCGGAATCAATACCAGTATAATTTTCAACTAAAGATTTTGAAGTGATATCACCAACCTTATCTTTCAATTCAATTATAAGCCGTTCAGCTGATTTCTTGCCAATGCCATGTATTGTAGTGATCAGATTTATATCACCCATTTGAATAGCACGTATTAGATCAGCAACAGAAAGCCCTGAAAGAACAGATAAAGCCAATTTGGGTCCAACCTTAGAAATATTTATCAATTGCCTGAAAACTACTTTTTCTTCATCAGAAAAAAATCCAAATAACCTTACACCGTCAGATTCGTTAAATGAGTAGTGAACAAGAACTTTCACTTCTTTCCCTATTTCCGGTAATTTGTCATACGTACTAAGTGGTATGAACAATTCATATCCAACACCTGTGCAATCAATTACAATAGTAGTGGGACATTTCTCTGATAAAATGCCTTTAAGATAAGAATACATATTTACCCTCTTTTATCAAATTCTAACGATTACGCTATAAATTTTAGACAATGATGTCCACATTTATTTAGTATTTAAATTTATTTTTATTAAATTGACAAAGTGCAATTGCGAGAGCATCTGCTGCATCCTCGGTTTTGGGTTTAACGCTCAGATTTAAAATTTTCTGAACCATATATTGAATTTGTTCTTTTGATGCATTTCCATTTCCAACAACAGATTTTTTTACTTCTCTAGGAGAATATTCTACAATTTCAATATTATGTTGAGCTAGGGATAGCAAGATCACGCCTCTGGCATGTCCTAAAGTAAAAGCTGATTTGATATTTTTCCCATAAAATATAGTTTCTACAACAGCAATATTAGGTTTGTATTCTGAAATAATTTTATTCATTCCTGATTGTATTTCAACTAATCTTTCAGCTAGTGGTGCTTTTGAATTGGTTTCTATTGTGTCACATCCAGCAGCTACTATCTTACGTTTTTCAATTTGCAGGATTCCATACCCTACGTTATAACTGCCCGGATCTATTCCAAGAATTATCAATCTTCTGATAACCTATCGAAAACTATGTCTGAGATCTCGAAATTTGCATATACCTTCTGTACATCATCGCAATCTTCCAAGTAATCAATTAATTTAAGCAACTTCTCAGCTACTTCATCAGCATTTATTGTATTTTGAGGGATTCTAGTTATTTCAGCCTTTTCAATATTGTAGTTTGCTTCTTCCATTTTTTTAAGAACACTATGAAGATCAGCATAAGCAGTATAAATTATATAGTCACCTTCTTCAACAATAAAATCTTCAGCTCCTGCATCAAGCGAAGCCATCATTATTTCATCTTCATCGAGATCATCTTCGGGGATTACTATCATACCCTTCTTCTCGAACATATATGAGACAGATCCATTCTCTGCAAGGCTACCACCATACTTTGAGAAAATATGCCTAACATCTGCGACTGTTCGCTGTTTATTATCGGTAAGAGTTTCAACAATAATAGCTACGCCATTATGACCATATCCTTCATAAGTAATATGTTCATAATTAACACCCTCTAATTCACCTGTACCTCTTTTGATTGCCCGCTCAATATTCGAGTTAGGCATATTTGCACCTTTAGCAGTAGAAACAGCCAATCGTAAACGAGGGTTCATTTCCTGATCACCACCACCTTCTTTTGCAGCGACAATGATCTCTTTTACTAATTTAGTAAATATTTTACCACGTTTTGCATCCGCAGCACCTTTTTTATGTTTTATAGAACTCCATTTACTATGTCCTGACATATTGTTAAAACCTCCAAATACAAAAAGACCTGCGGAGAGTATTCTTGCAGGTCTTATCGGTTATTTAATCTTCTTTATTTGCTTCAGCAATTACCTTAGCAGCAATATCGCCAGGAACTTTTTCATAATGTGAGAATACTTGTGTAAATTTCCCTCGACCCTGAGTAAGTGATTTAAGAGCGGGATAATAACCCATTAATTCTGATAAAGGCATTTCGGCATTAAGTACTTGTTTTTTACTTTGCTTTTCCATACCTTGTATTTTACCTCTTCTGGTAGAGATATCTCCCATAACATCACCCATATATTCATCAGGGATAATAATTTGAACATTGTGTACAGGTTCAAGAAGAATTGGTTTTGCAATTTCAAATGCTTTCTTTAAAGCATTCCATGAAGCAATTTTAAAAGCCATTTCAGATGAATCTACATCATGATAACTACCATCATAAACATCAACAGAAAGGTCAACGATCTGATTACCTGAAATAATTCCTTTTCCAATTACTTCTATAAGTCCTTTCTCAATAGCAGGAATAAATTTAGTAGGGATTCTTCCACCAACAACGGAATTAATAAACTCGAAACCGCTGCCGCGAGGAAGTGGTTTAACTCTAAAATATACTTCTCCGAACTGTCCTTTTCCTCCTGATTGCTTTTTGTGTTTATAATGCACATCAGCTGTTCCTGAAATTGTCTCTTTATATGGAACCGCTGGTGTTTTTAAATTTGCTTCAATTTTATATCTAGATTTAAGTTTTTTTTGAAGAAGTGCAATTTGCTGTTCACCAATACATGAGATAACATTCTCAGCCGTTTCTTGATTCATTTCAAGATTTAATGTATGATCTTCATCCAATAATTTACTTAACGCGGCACCTATTTTATCTTCATCATGCTGGTTAGCTGCTTTTATGCTTTGCCAATAAACAGCTGTAGGAAGTTTGATCTCACGAAATTTTATTTTAGAATTTGAACTAACAATAGAATTAAAACCACGAGCAACTTTCATCTTAACTAAACCACCAATATCGCCGGCTTTTAATTCATCTGTGTCTTTCCTATTTTTTCCATTAACAAAATACATAGAGCCAATTCTATCTTTGCTATCCTTCTCTGGGATATATACATCCAATCCACTTGTCATTTTCCCAGAAAAAACTCTAACATAACTAATATCACCTACATTCGGATCGGAAAATGATTTAAATACATATGCAAAAAGATCTCCATCTTCATTAAGTTGAATAATTTTTTCTTCCTTTTTCTCTATAACTTGAAGTTCATTTCTGTCAGCTGGTGATGGTAAATACTCTACTATAGCATCCATTAAATCATTTACACCAATATCATGAGTTGCTGAGGTTGCAAAAGCAGGCATTAATTTTCCTTGAACGATCGCATTCTTCAATCCGGTTGTCATCTCTTCTTTTGTAAGTTCACCAACTTCAAAATATTTTTCAAGAAGTATATCATCACTTTCTGCAACAGCTTCCATCAATTCCATTTTACTTTCTTCAACCTGATCTACCATATCTGCAGGAACTTCAATTTCTTTTCCGTTTTTAAATGCTTTCCCTTGAGCAATATCGACAACGCCTTCAAATTTATGTTCACTTCCTATTGGTATTAGAATTGGTGTTGGATTAAAATCTGTATTTTCTCTAATTCTTTCAATTGCTTTATTAAAATCTGCACCTTCGTTATCTATTCTATTAATAATGAACCCTTTTATAACAGGTCTGTCGGTCAGTAGTTCAATCGATTTCTCTAAGCTCACGTCAAATTCTGAAGCTCCGTTCACTACAAATAAAATTGTTTCAACAGCGATTGATGCAGATATTTGTTCAGAGCTAAAATCTACAAGACCTGGTGCATCAAGAATATTGATCCTATTTTTTTTCCACATCAGGTTTGCAATACCCAAAGAAACCGAAGATTTTCTTTCAATCTCTTCAGTATTGAAATCCATGACAGTAGTACCATCCTCGATCTTACCAATTCTGGTTGTCGTTTTTGAGTTGAATAACATCTGTTCAACAAGACTGGTCTTACCAGCACCAATAGCTCCGACAAAAGCGATGTTTCTAATGGTTTTCATTTATCCTCCGCATTTATATTATATACTAAATCTATATTTTTATATATAACCTTTTTAGCTGTTCAAAAGAAAATTATTACTCTTTCTTGTCAACTCTCTACTTTAAAATAATCAATTTACCAATTTTCTCAGTAATTTTATTATTAGATAATTGTTTAGCTTTGATTTTATAGAAATATGTATTATTGGCAATCTCATCTCCATCCGCATCTTTTCCATTCCAAGAGATCTGATTATATCCAGCTAGAGAATTTAGTTGTTTTATGGTTTTAATTTTTCTACCTGTCAAAGTATAGATTGTAATTGTAATATCGGAATCTTCGGTAATTACAAATGTAAAATACCCTCCATCTTTCATTGGATTCGGATAGGGAAGCATTTGCTCAATTGATACAACCCCAGAACTTTTGCACACAAAATTAGTTTCTTCAACTGTTGGGTTATTAAGATTGTCAAACACAATAAGCTGAATTGTGTGGCTTCCTTCAGGGAGATCATCAAGCTGCCAGGTAAGTTCTCCTACAGTAGCAGAACCAGCAACATACATAAATCCATCTGTCACATTGATAGGCGTTAAAGATCCATCTATTATCAATAGTATACAATGTCCGGATGAACCAATAATGTTAATTCCATTTTCATCTTCAATGTGAGCAATTAATTCAGGGCTGGTTGACACAAAATCACCGGCGATAAAGCTTGGAGAGTCCAAGAAAAGTTGAACCTGAGGCGGACCTGTGCTTGGTGCATAAACAGGAATATTACTAAGTTTCATTGGGAAGTAACAGTTCAAGAAATCTTCAGAGGTGCTATTGTCATATACATAATTTAATATTCTACCTCCGTCACCTGAGTGAACATCTTCAGGAACAATAAATTGTGAATTATATACACCATCAACAACTTCACTATTACCATAATAAAATGTGTGTCCATTACTTGTGTAATCTACTTCGTAATGTTGATTTACCCATTGATTAATAATGAATACTAGAAGATCATTTTCATAGAATTTGTTATATTTTGACTCATAGACACGAATTTCACCTGATTCATTTATTATATTTTCATAATCACCGCTTAGGTTTACTGTTTGTCTTGCTTGAACACTATCCGGTATTCCCGCAATGTTTCCCACTGTTTCTGGTGGTAATACATCAAGAATTGGATCACCCAACACATTAAAGTACTGGCTATTATATAATGCGGCATTTGAATTTAATTTTGCATCTCTCAAGGCATTTCCAATATTCATTCGTTCATCAATAATATTCCTTAAAACATATTTCATTAATAGAGTATTTGGAATAGGAGATGATTGAGCGGTTGCAGCAATTGAAGCAATTGAACCACCATTATCATAAAACAAAAATCTTTCTGCCATACAGTCTATTTCAGAGTTATCAAATTTACCCACTTCGCATGAGGCAGCCAAGAATAATGGTAAATGTTCCAAATTATCCAACAAATCCATATGTAATGAAGCTCTGAAATAATCTTCATCACCTAAAACATCTTCATTACCGTGCCCGATAAAATACCATATCAACCTTCCTTGATTTATACTCTCTATCTGAGCCATACGTGCTTCCGGTTTATTTTGATATTCATCGAAACCATATTCTATTCCCAGTACTTTATCTACAATAATTGTATCAGTGATGAAGTCTTCAGCATCCTGTGCCCTTGCAGTATGATTCATACCATGACTTTGGCTTAAACCCTCCAATACACCCTTCTTATGCTCATCATCTGCCATTATTAGTATATTATTCCGCCAAAATCCTGGAGTTGGATTATGAATATAATTTTCTATTCTCTGCAAATAATAATCCATCATTTGATTGTTTTGAGCAGGAATTCTACCAATAATTAATTCAGGTCTATTATCATCATGAAAATCAACAAATCCATCATCACTAGAAATTGAATTTGTTATCATAGCAACTATAATTTTATTTTTTTCATTTTGTGGATTCCAATTCTGGATACCTGATCCCAGCAAGACCACATATTGCATTTCAGGATGATTATTAAATTCAAATTCAAGATAGTTTTCTACAACTTGGGAGTCTGGGTTACCACCAGACAATGAATCAAAAATTGCAGATTGACTTTTTATGATGAAGTTCATCTCGGGATGAAGTTGTGCATAATTCTGAGCATGAGTTTCAAAAACTCCAGTTTGACTTGCTGAAATTGAATCCGGAAAAATTATAATTCCATCTACATCTTCGCGGTAACCTCGATCATTTAAGATAGGTTTCTTCTGAAAATCAATGATAGAATTGTAGTATGATAAATTTGGATCACTATCCAATCGTGTAGGATATCCTTTAAAATCCCCACCAAAAGTAAGCCAAAAAATCATATCATTATTAAAGTACTCACCCATATTTGGAATTTGCTCATGTTCAAATATTATTTTATCTCCATCATCAAAAGAACCGTCATCTCCTGCATCTATATAAATTGGAACTTCCATAAGTTTAAATTCTGTTTCGTTTTTTACCTGCTTCTTGATCAATGCCAACATTCTAATCTGTGATGGTTGACAAAAATCTGGAAATTTTTGCAAGTCATCATAATTTATTTCAAACCATCCAAATTTATCAGTTTTTAATTTATACCAAAAATCAGATTTTTCAAATGGTATTTTGGCAAAAGTTATTTCACTTTTTTCTTTCCAGTTCTTAGCATAATTATAATTTACAATTAATTTTGATGAAGAAATATCATTTTTTTCTTCAATATAATTTCGATATTTTAAATCACCATAAATATGAATCTCGAAATTGATATTTTTACATATTGTTAACTCATTTGTGTGTTGATCATAAGTTACCGGATAAAATTGGATTGGGATAATATTATTAAATCTGTATTTTGATCTTCTCATAACTTGAATAACTTCTTGTTTTTGTGCATTATATAATTCTTGATCAATTTCATAAATATAATCAAACGTCTTACCGGAAGGGATGACCCGTGGTGCTGGAGATAATTTACTTTCTAATTTTATGGTTTCTATTTCTATTGAAGTTATAATCACTTCAATATTTCCATTAGGTGGGATACCAATGCAAAATTCTCTATAAGGAAGCTCCGGCTTACCTGGAGTTAGCTGACTTGTAAAACCATTAAAATAAAGATGAGAAAATCCATTTTCCTGATAAATATTGTAAAGATCTGTTTCATAATTAACAATAAGATTAGATGAGGATATAGTTTCTATATTAAAATTTGCGGAAAGTGTTAATGGTATGACTATCAGCAGTAGTAAAATACCTTTTTTCATTTTCCCTCCATTATGTGTATTATTAAGATAAATATAAAAAATGTGTAAACAAAATTTATTTCCCGATCTTGTTTGTCAACAAAATGAATTTTTTGCTTAGTAGCTAAAACCTGATTTAATTAATTATTTGACCGCAAATACAGTGAAATAAAAAATTGTTTAATATATAAAATTTAATTTGGGGGATAAACATGGATAACATCATTGGTAAAAAAGTAAAGCGGATCGATGCATATGAGAAAGTAACTGGAAAAGCAATTTATGGTGATGACATCAAGCTGGTTGACATGCTTTATGCAGCAGTTCGCTATACTGATATTCCTGTTGGGAAGATAACAAATATTGATTGCTCTGAAGCAAAAAAAGTTCACGGAGTTGTAAAAATAGCATTATTTAAAGATATCCCGGGTCAACAAAAATTGGGTCCTATCCGTTCAGATCAATATGCAATTGTTGAAGATGAAGTTTTCTTTTCGGGTGATGTGATTGCAATTGTTGCTGCAGAGACAAAAGAAAATGCCTTAAAAGCTGCCGACCTGATCCATGTAGAATATAAGCCTATCAAAGGTATTTTTGATCCACGAGAAGCAATTAAACCGGAAGCAAGACTTATCCATCCCGAATATAAAAGTAATGTAATTCTTCATTATCCATTACGAAAAGGAAATATAGAAAAAGGATTCAGTGAATCTGATCATGTTATCGAACGGAATTACAGCACAGGATTTCATGAACACGCATATATCGAACCTGAAACAGTAACTGCTGTACCGGATCATACTTCAAAAGGTTTTAAAATATATGGCTCAATCCAGAATCCATTTACTACCAGAAAAGTAGTTGCACTTTTCATGGGTTTGAACATGAATCAGATTAATATTCTCGGATCTACTTTGGGCGGTTCTTTTGGTGGGAAAGACGATATAATAAATTACATGGCTTGCCGATGTGCTTTGCTTTCCAAATTAACTGGAAAACCTGTTAAACTTACATATACTCGTGAAAACTCATTAAAAGAAAGTTATAAAAGACATCCTTATTATATGAAATATAAAGTCGGTTTTAATAATGACGGAAAGTTAAAAGCAATGAAGATAAATATTATTGCAGATAGCGGAGCATATTCATCTCAAACTTTTTTTGTTACATGGCGCTCAGTTGTTCAGGCTACCGGACCTTATGAGATTGAGAATGTAGAAACCGATATAAGAGGAGTTTATACAAATAATACTTATACTGCCGCTTTCCGTGGTTTTGGTTCTCCACAAATTATTTTTGCACAAGAATCATTAATGGATGAAATTGCCGAAATTTGTGGGATTTCTCCACGTGAAGTTAGAAAATTAA
>Ga0208771_1000417_pt1 | contig 26063 bp, 23 predicted proteins | sample AntAceMetag02UKX_FD_184775 | JGI IMG/M metagenome (GOLD analysis project Ga0208771, IMG submission 184775) | Saline lake microbial communities from Ace Lake, Antarctica - Antarctic Ace Lake Metagenome 02UKX (SPAdes) (version 2) | ecosystem: Environmental > Aquatic > Non-marine Saline and... | reverse complement strand
AAATGGAGATCAGCGAAGATTGGGTAGCTGGCAAAAGATATTTGAATATGAAAACGGAAATGGAGAACGAAAACGAATCCGCTAATTCAGGCAAAAAAAGAATTTACAGAAAAAATGTTGCTTAATCATATGCAGCTCGTGGAGGTTGCCATTCACCATATTATAAATATCCATGGTGTAGCAACACTATTGATTGCAGCAAAACAAACTACAATAATTGTAATCCGCTTGGGCTAAATGATTATCCCCATACATCACCGGTAGGCTATTATAATCCAAACAACTACGGTCTTTATGACATGACGGGTAATGCTGATGAGTTCTGTAGTGATTGGTATGATGGAAATTATTATAGTGTAAGTCCATACAATAATCCAACTGGTCCAGATAATGGCACTTATCCTGTTATTCGAGGAGCCAATTGGGATAGTGCTGGTAACAACCGCTGCCGATTAGCATACCGTGCCTGGATTTCCAGCCGAAATGCTAGGGGTGGAGACAATGGTTTTCGCGTTGCAAGAGACGAACCGCCTTGCTGGCGGGAGCAGGAAAAGCTGCTTGCTTCAGATGGTGTTAGCAACGCTGGCTTTGGCCATTCGGTCTCTGTCAGCGGTGATTACGCCATCGTTGGGGCCTATGGCGATGATGACAACGGAACCTACTCCGGCTCGGCTTATATATTCAAATGGGATGGAACGAGTTGGATTGAGCAGCAAAAACTTCTTGCCTCGGATGGGGCAGCCCACGACCATTTCGGCCATTCGGTTTTTGTCAGCGGTGATTACGCCATCGTTGGGGCTGTTTTTGATGACGATGACGACAACGGGACTAATTCCGGCTCCGTGTACATATTCAAACGCGATGGGACGGTTTGGAGTGAGCAGGTCAAATTGATTGCTTCGGACGGTGCTGACGGTGACTTCTTTGGCTATTCGATTTCAATCTGCGGCGATTACGCCATTGTCGGGGCATGTCTTGATGACGACAACGGGACTTATTCCGGTTCGGCGTACATATTCAAAAAAAGCGACACATCGGGCGATCCCAACTGGTACGAAGAGGCCAAACTCACCGCCTCGGACGGGGCAGCCGACGACCGCTTTGGCCGTGGTGTATCGGTCAGCGGCGACTATGCAATCGTTGGGGCATATTGGAATGACGACAACGGGAGTAAATCCGGCTCTGCGTACATATTCAAAAAAAGCGACACACCGGGCGATCCCAACTGGTACGAGCAGGATAAGCTCACCGCCTCAGACGCCGCAGCCGGCGACGAGTTTGGCATTGGTGTATCGGTCAGCGGCGACTATGCAATTGTTGGGGCAGTTTTTAATGACGACAACGGGGCCGAATCCGGTTCTGCGTACATATTTAAACGCGATGGGATGGTTTGGAGCGAGCAGGTCAAATTGATTGCTTCGGACGGAGAAGACAACGACAACTTCGGCTATTCGGTTTCTGTCAGTGGTGATTACGCCATCGTTGGGGCCTATGGCGATGATAGCAGGACTGGTTCGGCGTACATATTCAAATGCGATGGGACGGTTTGGGGCGAGCAGGTCAAATTGATTGCTTCGGATGATGCTGCCTATGACTTGTTTGGCACATCGGTTTCAATCAGTGGTTATTATGCCATCGTTGGGGCCTATGGTAATGACGACAAAGGAAGCAGCTCCGGCTCGGCTTATGTGTTTGATAATATTTGCCCGGAACTGCCTTGCAGTGGCAGGATTGTGGCATGGGGAACAGATATTGAAGGCCAGGCGAGTCCTCCGGCAGGGAATGATTTTGTTGCTATTGCAGCAGGATTTTACCATGGTATCGCCTTAAAAAGCGATGGTTCCATAGTGGGATGGGGGAAAAATAATTATGGCCAAGCAAGTCCTCCGGTAGGAAATGATTTTACTGCTATTTCAACAGGTGGTTGGCATGGTATCGCTTTAAAAAGCGATGGTTCCATAGTGGGATGGGGTGTAGATGATGGAAGTCCTTATGATTATGGCCAGGCGAACCCACCAGCAGGAAATGATTTTACTGCTATTGCAGCAGGAGGTTATTATAATATCGCCTTAAAAAGTGATGGTTCCATAGTGGGATGGGGCCTGGATGGAAGTCCTTATGATTATGGTCAGGCGAACCCTCCGGCAGGGAATGATTTTGTCGCTATTGCAGCAGGACATGCTTATAGTATCGCCTTAAAATGCGATGGTTCCATAGTCGGATGGGGTGCTGATTGGTTTGGCCAAGCGAATCCTCCGGCAGGAAATGATTTTACTGCTATTTCAGCAGGAGTTTACCACAATCTTGCCTTAAAAAAAGATGGCTCCATAGTTGGATGGGGAAGAAATCTCGAAGGGCAGACAACACCTCCGGCAGGAAATGATTTTGTTGCTGTTGCCGCAGGAGATATTCATAGTCTCGCCTTAAAAAGCGATGGTTCCATAGTGGGATGGGGTGATGATAGTGTAGGCCAAGCGAGTCCTCCGGCAGGGAATAATTTTACTGCTATTGCAGCAGGAGATTATCACAGTCTGGCTCTTACTTGCGAACCTGAGCCGAGCAATTCTGCACCGGTAGCAGTGTGTCAGGATTTAACGGTGGTGGCGGATAGTAATTGTGAGGGATTTGTTACTGCCGAGGATGTTAATGATGGGTCTTTTGATCCTGATGGGGATTCGATTAGTTTTAGTATTGATCCTTGTGGGCCTTATCTGTTGGGTGAGACGGTTGTGACTTTGACGGTGAGTGACGGTGTTGCGTCGGATACATGCGAGGCGACGGTTACTGTTGTTGATACGACGGCTCCTGTGGTTATTGTTGGTGATATGGCGGCGGTTTGGCCGGCTAATCATAAGTATCGCGAATTCAAGTTGTCGGATTTGGTGGTTAGTGTGGATGACGCGTGCGGCGGGTTGCTCGATGTGGACGCTGTTGGGACGATTGTTTCGATTTATAGCGACGAGCCGGAAGATGCGAAGGGCAACGGCGATGGTAAGACTACCGACGATATAGTGATCCTTGGGGCGAGTTCGTTCAAGGTGCGGTCCGAGCGAGCTGGCGGAGGTAACGGCAGGGTTTATGGCGTTACGTTCGAGGTTGTCGATGCGGCCGGTAATGTGAGTGTGGGAACGTGCTATGTTGGCGTGGCCCATGATCAGTCCGGTGATGGGCCTGTCGACGATGGGGCCGGGGCTGGATACGCAGTGCCGTAAATGACTGATGGTATCGAAGACCGAAGGGCTGTGAGTTGCGATTTATGGCGGCTTGCGGCCCCGGCGTTCACAAGGACAAGTATGGACGGCCGATTATTGTATGGCCCGATTTCGCCGGCGTGCATAACGAGCGACTACAAATCAAAGAAAATGCTTATGGCCCGGGCGAGCACATAGATCAGTACGGCAGGCCAGTTCGGTATCCTTGGCCGTAGAATTGGAGATACAGAAAGTGTGAGTGAGACCCCCAGGAGTAAACCTGGGGGCTAAGCGTTGAGGTCGCTTTGCGACGTTTGAAGCGCTCAATCTTAGTCTACGGCGATGACCTGGTTTACTTCTGGTACTTTTTCTTTTAGTATTCTTTCGATGCCGTCTTTCATTGTCATTTTCGCGCCTGGGCAGCCCTGGCAGGCTCCCTGTAGGCGGAGTTTGACGTTGTTATCTTCGTCGACTTCGACTAATTCGACGTCGCCGCCGTGGCCCTGGAGGGCTGGGCGCACGGATTCGAGGACTTCTTTGACCTTTTCTTCGAATGTCTGCTCGGTATTAGCCTGGCTGCAACCACAATTTTCACACATAAGTAATCTCCATTAATTTATATCAAACCGCCATTATATCGTCAGTTCCGGCATAAAACCAGACATTTATTGTACGAACGGCAGAGGTTTTAGTTGGCGTCGGCGGTGCGAATTTGTTGTTGGGGGGTGTTTGGATTGCCGAAAATGATTGACAGTAGATGCGTGATCTTGTATAATCACGGCGTATTTGGGTGAAAACACTCAAATACGAGCCTGAAACATCCCTGTGGTGGGATGGTTACGGGATCATGGTATGGGTTTTAACCTTCGTATTGCTCGGTCGTTTTTGTCAGAGACGGCAGGGATTTTCGGAGCAGCCCAGCGGCGCCATGATTGACCGGAATGACGAAGCAAGCGTTTATCAGGAAAGGATAATTTGAGATGAAGTCTAAAAACCCTTCTTCGGCCGGTTCCGCCGGCGAATCCTCAGTTAAGACAGGCGCACAGATTATTGTCGATACGCTTATCGATCAGGGTGTCGATACGATGTTCGGCTATACGGGCGGTGTTGTTCTGCCTTTGTTCGATCGGCTTTACGATGCTCCGATCAGGTTTATAATTCCGCGGCATGAGCAGGGCGGCTGTCACATGGCCGATGCTTACTCCCGCGCCAGCGGCAAGGTGGGCGTTATTCTTGTGACCAGCGGTCCCGGGGCGTGCAACCTGGTGACCGGTCTTGCGACGGCGATGTTGGATTCGGTTCCTTTGGTTGCGCTGACGGGTCAGGTTCGCACGGAGCTTATCGGCAACGACGCTTTTCAGGAGGCCGACACGACTGGTATTACCCGGCCGGTGACGAAATACAACTGTATTGTCAAGGACGTCAAGGACCTGGGCCGGACGATTCGGGAGGCGTTTCATATTGCTTCTACGGGCAGGTGCGGCCCGGTGTTGGTTGATATACCGGTCGACGTCGCGGTCGCCAAGTGCAGCAGCGATGTGTCTTCCGAGATGCAATTGCCGGGATACCGCATTCGCACGAAAGGTCACGCCCGCCAGATATCGACGGCGGCGGCGGCGATTAACAAGTCAGAGCAGCCGGTGCTTTATGTCGGCGGCGGTGTGATTATGGCCGGCGCAGCCGAGGAATTACGGGCGGTGGCCGATAAGGGGCATCTGCCGGTGACGACGACGCTTCTGGGGTTGGGCAGTTTCGACCAGAACCGGCCGGAATCTCTTGATATGTTGGGGATGCACGGCACGGCTTACGCTAATTATGCGGTTCAGGAGTGCGATCTTCTGATTGCGGTCGGGGCCCGCTTTGACGACAGGGTGACGGGTAAGCTCAAGACTTTTGTTCCGAAAGCGAAGATAATTCACATAGATATTGATCCGGCGAGCATATCGAAGAATGTTCGTGTGGATATTCCGGTTGTCGGCGACGCCATGTATATATTGGGCGAACTTGCGAAAGAAGTCGAGTACCGCGAGAGGAAGAAATGGTTCGAGAAAATTGCCGACTTCAAGCAGAAATTCCCGATGCGCTACGACAGCAGCGACTCTGTGATCAAGCCTCAGTACGTCGTGGAAGAAGTTTGTCGCCAGACCGAGGGCAATGCTATTGTTACTACGGGCGTGGGTCAGAATCAGATGTGGGCTGCTCAGTTTTATCGTTACAGCCGGCCGAGACAGTTCTTGAGTTCGGGCGGTCTTGGGACGATGGGCTATGGACTGCCGGCTGCGATAGGCGCCCAGATAGCCATGCCGGACGAGACAGTTGTCGATATTGACGGTGAACACAGCTTTAATATGACGTTGACCGAGCTTGCTACTGCGGTTGAGCACAAGCTGCCGATTAAGGTTTGTATTTTGAACAACGGCTATATGGGAATGGTCCGGCAGTGGCAGGAGCTTTTCTACGGTAAGCGTTATTCGAAGAGCTATTTGGCGAATCCCGACTATGCGACGGTGGCCGAGGCGCTCGGGGCTGTTGGCAAGAAGTGTGAGAAGAAGGCTGATGTGCCCGGCGTTGTCGAGGCGATGCTCGCTGAGAAGCGGCCTTGCGTGGTTGATTTCAAGGTCGAGCCTGAAGAAAACGTCTGGCCTATGGTCCCGGCGGGCAAGAGTATTAATGAAATGGACGGGCTGGATATATTAGAGAGCATGGCCTGAGGAAGTAAAAAGGTAAAAGTGAAAAGGAAAAACTGAGGATTCTGGTATGCACAGCATACCCTACACGAAGTGGTTGCTGAAAGATTGATTAATGATTATTGAGAGCGGGATAGCAAGATGAAGCATATAATTAGTGCATTGGTTGAGAATAAGCCGGGGGTTCTGGCTCATGTTGCGGGGATGTTTGCCGCGAGGGCGTTCAATATTGATTCGCTTGTTGTGGGGCGAACGGAGGACCCGGGGCTGAGTCGAATGACTATTGTTGTTATCGGTGACGACCGGGTGGTTGAGCAGGTTCGCAAGCAGTTGGCCAAGATAATCCCGGTGGTTAAGGTTCAGGATTTTGTCGGTCAGCCGGTTGTGGCCCGGGATTTGATGTTAGTAGTGATTTCGGTGGCGCCTGAGAAGCGGGCGGAGCTGTTTTCGCTGATCGAGATGTTCCGGGGCAAGGTTGTTGATATCGGCCAGAGGTATGTGATGGTTGAGGTTAGCGGTCCTGAGCGGAAGATCGAGGGTTTTATCGAGGTCTGCAAGCCTTACGGCATCAGGAGCGTTGCCCGGACGGGCACGATAGCGATGCCGCGGCAGGACAAAAGTTAGGTCTCCGGCGATATTGGCAATCGTGAGGGCTGAGGGGGCATTTGCTTAAATTTCTTGCCCGGCCGGGGGGTTTCGATATAATGTTGACGTTGCATACAAAATGAAAAAAGAATTCCTGTAATTGAAAATAAGGAGCGATGGTACTATGGCATTGACTATTTATTACGAAAGTGACGCACCAATTGAGCCTCTGAAGGGCAAAAAGGTTGCGGTTATCGGTTACGGCAGCCAGGGACATGCACACAGCCTGAACCTGCGTGACAGCGGTATAGAGGTTGCGGTTGCGGAGCTGGAAGGGACGGACAATTTCAAGCTGGCCCAGGAGCACGGTTTTTCTCCGGGCGATGTGAAGACGGCTATGGATGGGGCTGCATTGATTATTGTGACTTTGCCGGATGAGATGCAGGCGAAGATTTACGACGGTCTGATTGCTCCGAATCTTGTAGCCGGTCAGACGCTGGGTTTTTGTCACGGCTTTAACATTCACTTCAAGTATATTGTTCCGCCGAAGGATATTAACGTTGTGATGATCGCTCCGAAGGGGCCGGGACACTTAGTTCGCAGTGAGTACGAAAAGGGCGGCGGGGTGCCGAACCTTATCGCGGTCGAGCAGGATGCCACCGGCGACGCCAAGACGATTGCGCTTGCCTGGGCCAACGGTATCGGCGGCGCGCGGGCGGGGATTATTGAGACTACTTATAAGGAAGAGACCGAGACGGATTTGTTCGGCGAGCAGGTCGTTCTTTGCGGCGGGCTTACCGAGCTTATCAAGGCGGGCTTCGAGACGCTGGTTGATGCCGGATATCAGCCGGAGATTGCGTACTTCGAATGTTTGCACGAGGTCAAGTTGATCGTGGACCTTATGTACCAGGGCGGGCTCAGCTATATGCGATACAGCATATCGAATACGGCTGAGTACGGCGACTTGACGCGCGGCCAGAGGATAATCAACGATCAGACAAGGGCCGAGATGAAGAAGATACTTGCTGAGATTACGTCCGGTGCGTTCGCCAAAGAATGGGTGGATGAATACAAGGGCGGCCTGAAGAACTTCAACGCTCGTTATGACGAAGATCATGGCAGCAAACTGGAGACGGTGGGCAGGAAGCTTCGTAAAATGATGAAGTGGATCGACGCGAAGGAAGTCTAAAAACGGAGAATACGAAAATGTGTAAGCACGGGCGGCTTTGCGGTCTTGTAGTTGCGTTTCTGTTTGCGTTTGGTTTTTGCGGCTGTAGCGTGGTTGATTACATTATACCCGAGAAGCCTCCGCTTAACGAAGAAATTTACGCCGGCTATGATCAGACGATCCTTAAGGTGAGCAATTCGGCCGACGTCCTGGCGGCGATTCACAAGCCCGAATACGAAGTTCTCAGCCAGAGCACGAACGTGATTGCTTCGTGGGGACAGAAGAAGAAAGGCTATAAGAGCTGGTTTAACATGGTGGCGTTCGACGAGACGGCGCCTACGGCCCTTCGAAAGTACTTTTTCGTGGCCGACGACAGGCCGAACGTGCTGGAGGAGCCGAAGAAAAGCGTCATATTCGATTGTGAGGCGGTGATTGGACGAGATGTTCTCGACGAGCCTTATGTCAACAACAATGCCAGGCTGATCGCGATATTGAAGGACATCTTGAAAAAGCTTCGCGAGGATACGGGCCAGGTGGGCAGCGATAACGCCGAATTAGGGGCCAGCGGGATGTTTGCGGCTCAGTGTATTTATGCGGCTTTGGTTGAACTGGGTACGTCGCCGGTGCTCGCATCGAAGCTGAGCGAAGACGACGGTATGAATTTTGGCCATATCAATCTCGGCAAAGGCAGGATTCAGCTTATTGTTGTCGGTGATTTCGCGAAAGTAAAGATGCGATTAGGCTCGCCTGCGAAGAAGCGAAACTGGGGCAAGAGCCTCAAGCCTGTCCCGGAAGCCGAGGAGGGCGGCGAATAGGGAGGGATTTTCGCAGCACCAAATAAAGTATCTGACATAGGGCTTGGTATTAGTCGGTTGGATTTTTTGGATTGGCAAGAAGAGAAGGGGCCGGAGAGGCTTGATTTTGGTTGCTATAATTATGGGCCAGTTGCTGCGTGTCAAGAAGAAAAGGGTCCTGGTACCTTTAGTTCTCTTGGTACCTTTAGTTCTCTCATTTTATTAGTGTTTTCTCCTCAACATCACCGCACCGAGGCCGAAAAGCAAAAGGGTGGTGGGTTCGGGAATTTCATAATACATTTCATCTACTGCCCATGAGTCACCAGTGAGGGTTTGGTTCAGGGTAACTTCAGTAAAACTTTGGTCTGTGATAATACCAAAGAAAAAGATGGTTCCATTTGGTTGTGCTCCAGACGCAATCTGAAATGTGTGGTCAATGTTATCACTAAAGGTCAACGTACCACTACCATTGTCACCCCAGTCAATAATGTTAATACCAAAAGCCGTTTGTGGGTCATCGAATGTAATCGTCATGGCCAAACCATCTGTATCACGGACATAATTATCTCCATCTGTTGCCGCGTTACCATAGTCAGGAACATCGTGTACAGAAAGTGTGGAGGCTTGCTCTGTTATGGTAAAATCAGGAAGTGTTAGGGAGCTGTGTTGAGATACAGAAGTATCTACTGGAAGGGTTTCAAAACTCTCCATATAAAATGATGAAACGGCCTGAGTAAAGTCTGATTCATTGTCAAATATAACGGTTCCCTTGGCTGCCAATGTGATTGTCAGCACAGTACTTACTATCACCCAAATTGTTATTCTCGCATTTCTCATTACTCTACCTCCTTAAAAAATGTTGATATTTGTCGGTGCAACAAAAAAGGGCACTGCTACTTGCTCAAAAATCTTTGTTTTGCTTCGGCTTGCTGAACCATTCCCGGATAAGTCCTGCCTGCCCCAGAGACACTAACGACATATTGTTTTTAATATCGAAATTATGCTTCTGACATTTCTCTATAATAGTGCTACTTTTTGCATTAAGCTCACGGGCCAAAATGTAAACCCTTGTAGGATTATTTGTTTCCTTGGGTTTATACTCTCCGCAGAAGTTAGCTTTGCTTACACGTGGAAAAGCGTTCGTTGTTTTATCGAACGCGGTAAACTGGGGCGGATTACGGTGGCACTCACTCATTTTTTGATAACTGCCAATCTCTTTGAAAAACTTACAGGTTTCACAATTAAAAATGGTCTTTCTTTCGTTTTCTGTACGTTCTCCATGATCTTTTTTCCTTACAATTACGGTATTATCATGAGACTTCGAGATTATGATAATTTCGCCTTGCTTGAATAATCTCTGCATAATTGTTTTGCCAACTGAAATCCGGCCTATATCCCAATCAACGTGTTTAACAAGTTTTTCGCCTTCTAAATTCAAGGTAAATTCACCTACTGGAAAAACTAATCTATATTTTTGGTTTTCCCTTTTCTTTTTCCACCATATATAACCGTATTGCACTTGTGTGCCATATAATATATGTTCTATTTCCATATTTTATTCCTTCATACCTTAAACCTCTGTCCCATAATAACATACAAAGACCGTTAAAACAACCAAAATCTGCCCATCAGACTTGTCGAAGCAGCCGTTCGTTCTTTAGATCTTCCACCAACAACGGCACGCTGCCAGGATCAACGGACATACGCTCTGCATCATTAGCCTGCATCACTGGTTACTTTGGTTCCATGAAATTCGACCTTCATTTTTCGGTCAAACAGGCATTGCCTGTTTTATAATCCGTTCATGGCTTCGCTCGAAATGACAAACCCGGTTTTGTTTGAGCGAATTGGCAGATTGGTATGCACAGCATACCCTACGCGAATTGGTTGCAGGGATGGTAGTTGGGTAAGGAGGGGAGCAGCGTGGGGTTAATTGTTTTCGGAGGCCAGATCCTTCGGCTTCGTCCGCCTTCGGCAGACTGCGCTCAGGATGACAAGGTGGGGGCTTCGGCGGACTGCGCTCAGGATGACACGTAGGGAGAGGTGAGGTTATTTCGCCATGCACCATTCGGTACATGGCTCCGCTCGAAATGACAAGCCTGGTTTTGTTAGATTAGCAAAAAAAGGAGAGTGGGTCTGTAAGCCGAGTTCTGTATCCCTTACGAGATTCTCGTGTGGGATGACGGCCATTTGTCTTGACCGACTGTTGCCAGCCGGCTCTCCCGAAACTTCGGGATGCGACCTACCCGCTGTTAACGCCCGGGCCGGGCATCCAGCATACTTGGTCTTGCAGGCGGTGGGGTTTACCATGCCGGCGTCGTCACCGACGCCGCGGTGCGCTCTTACCGCACCATTTCACCATTGCCTGTTCCCCGAGGAGTTGGGGTCATCGGCTGTGTGTTTTCTGCGGCACTTTCCCTGGGGTCGCCCCCGGTGGTCGTTATCCACCACCGCGCCCTTTCCTGCTCGGACTTTCCTCCTGTCTCTGACGAAACCGGCGGCCGTCCGACCCACTCTCTTAAATTGATAATCGATTACTGATTATTGATCTGCAGTAATCGAGCGTTTTCATTTATACCACGAGTTATTGTAACAAAAGTTCGGGCTATTTGCCATGAGATACTTCGATGTGTTTTTTGAAATGATCGTCGTCGATATTTGGGAAGTCGCCTCTGTAGTGGACTCCCCTGCTTTCGCGGCGGGCGTGGGCGGAGGCGGCCATTAGCAGGCAGACGGTGAGCATGTTCTGGCATTCCCAGCCGTCGGGGGAGTCGAAGATTTTGTCCATTACGTATCGCTGCCAGAACCGTATTATCTCCTGTGCTTCGGCGAGCGGCTTTGCCTTTCTTGTGATGCCGACGTTTCGCCACATCAGCGCCCGAAGCGAGTTTCTGACGTCGGCTGTGTCGAGGCGGGTTCGGTCCGAGGGGGCGATTTTGTATCTTATTGCGGGGTGTTCGATGTGAGTGAAATCGGCCTTTTCGCAGTTGGCGGCTGCCTTGCCCGCTGTCTTGCCGAAGACGAGCCCTTCGAGCAGGGAGTTCGAGCCGAGTCTGTTAGCGCCGTGTAGTCCGGTGGAGGCGGCTTCGCCGGCGGCGTAAAGGTTTTTGATGTTGGTGCGGGCGGAGGTATCGGTTTTTAGGCCGCCTATCATGTAGTGTGCGCTGGGGCGGACTGGGATGAGGTCGGTGGCGACATCGATATCGAAACTTTCGCAAAGTTCGTTTATCAGCGGGAACCTTTTTGCAAAATGCTGTTTGTCGAAGTGGCGAACGTCGAGATAGACATGGGTCGATTGGGTCTTTAGCATTTGCGAAAGGATTGCCCGGCTAACGATGTCACGGGGGGCGAGTTCGGCGGCTTCGTGGTAGTCTTTCATAAACGCCTTGTGGGTGTTGTCGAGCAGGATGGCTCCTTCTCCTCGGAGAGCTTCTGTTATCAAGGCCCTCGATGCGCCGGCAATGTAAAGGGTGGTTGGGTGGAACTGCATGAGTTCGAGGTCCTGCAGGACGGCTCCGGCGCGGTATGCCATTGCGAGGCCGTCGCCTGTGGCTATTTCCGGATTGGTTGTTTCGCGGTAGAGCTGGCCTGCTCCCCCGGTTGTGAGGATGGTGTTGGCAGCCCAGATTATCTGTGTTCCGCGTTTGTCGCGTCCGATTATTCCCACACACTCGTTGTCATCGTTAGTGAGCAGATCGATTGCAAAGAAATATTCCATCACTTTTATTTTAGGTTCGCGTCTTACTTTATCGATGAGGGCTTCGACGATTGCGCGTCCTGTTTCGTCGCCGTGGGCGTGCGCTACTCGCGGCTGGGAGTGTCCTCCTTCGAGTGTAGTTGCGATTTGTCCGTCGTCTTTATCAAACTCTGCCCCCCATTCGAGGAGTTGGTATATCAATTCCGGTCCCTGGCGGACTACGAGGTCGACCACATTTTTGTCGCTAAGGCCACAGCCGGTGTTTAGTGTATCGGCTACGTGCGATTCAAAGGAGTCTGTCTTGTGCAGGACCGATGCTATTCCGCCCTGTGCACGCCAGCTATTGCTGTTTTCGAGCGAGTCCTTGCAGACGATGATTACGTTTCTTTTGACCGCGGCTTCGATGGCGGCGCGCAGGCCGGCTATTCCTGCGCCAACCACAAGGCAGTCGGTGAAAAGCTGGTGTGTCGAAGCAGTATCGATATTAACTAGATAGCGTCTCAGTTCGCTCTGGGCGGTCATATATGTTTTCTCCGATTTTAGGTCACATTACGCAGTCTTACAATTGCCAGCGTTCGAGCCATTATGATACACGAATGTGCGGACGTTTGAAAGCAGAAATCCGAAGCAAATTGGGCTATGATTGCGAAGGGGGCAAAACATTGCAGCAGGCTTTCAGCGTTGCGCTAATTTTGCCCAGTCGTATTCGTCGAGGATTTCGAGTGTCATTTCGCCGGGATTCGAGGCTTCGATGTCGACCGTTTCGTCGGAAGGCACGACGGCGAGAACTTTTACACCGCCGCATTGTGATATTATCTGCTCCGCTGTTTCTTCTGCGGCCGTGGCTTCGGTGGCGTCGTAGCCGTTTATTATGACGCCTGCGATTTTGAGTTTGGCGGCGCGGATGCAGTCGATTGTCATTAGGGTATGGTTTATCGTGCCGAGATTTGGGCGGGTGACAATCACCACGGCGAGGTCGAGTTCGACGGCCAGATCGAGCAGGTCGAATTCGGGGGTCAGCGGTACGCGGACGCCGCCGATGCCCTCGACTATTACCAGGTCGGTGTGTTGGCATATTTCATTGTAGGCGGTTGCGATGGCTTCGAAGTTTATTGGCGTGCCGTCGCAGGCAGCGCTTACAATCGGCGCCGCGGGGGTCTGGTAACCAACGGGTGTGATTGTTGAAAGGGACAGGTCGCTGTTGGCGCAGTTAGCGAGGAACTCGGTGTCGCTGCTTATCATACCTTCCCAGTTCCGGCGGCAGCCTGTGGCGATGGGTTTGAAGACGCCGACTTTGAGGTCCTTTTCGGTCAGGATTTTTGCGATACAACCTGCGATTAAAGTTTTGCCGACTCCGGTGTCGGTTGCGGTTATGAAGAGGCCGTCCTTTTTTGGTAAGTTCAGATTTAGTGGCATCAGTTGTTCTCTATAATTGTCGGTAATTCGTTTTCGATTGAATACGATACAATTGTGAGTAGTTTTTCGAGCAGGTCCGTATCGATTGCGATTGGGGGCATTAGTATGATGCAGTCGCCGAGCGGACGGAGCATTACGCCTTTCGGTCGCATTGATGCGCATAGTCTGGCGCCGATCTTACGCTCGCAGGGGAAAGAATCTTTGGTCGTTTTGTCACTAACAATTTCGATTGCCGCCATCATGCCGCGTTGGCGAATGTCACCGACGAAGGGCAGGGCAGCGATTTTTTCGAGGGATTGTTTTATCAGGTCGATTTTGGGCGGTAGTGATTCGATCAGGTTGTTTTGCTCGAATAGCTTTAGCGAAGCCAGGGCTGCGGCGCAGCCGAGGGCGTTGCCTGTGTAGGTGTGGCCGTGATAGAAGGTTTTGTGCTCGGCGACGGGTGCGAGGAAGGCTTCGAAGATTTGCTGTGTGGTGAGCGTCGCAGCTAATGGCAGGTATCCGCCGGTGATGCCTTTTGCCAGGCAGATTATATCGGGGCTGACGTTTTCGTGTTCGCAGGCGAACATTTTTCCCGTTCTGCCGAATCCGGTGGCGACTTCGTCGGCTATTAGAAGCACGCCGTATTGGGTGGTCAGTTGGCGAAGGCTTTTCAGGAAGCCTTGTGGGTGGACTATCATTCCGGCTGCACCCTGCACGAGCGGCTCGACTACGACGGCGGCGATTTGTTCGCTATGGTTTTTGAGTATGTCTTCTGTTTTTTGCAGGCTGTAGGCGGCGCAGTCTTCCGGGACACCACTGAAACGATAGGGATGGGGCGCGGGGACGAAGAAGGTTTCGAACAGGAGCGGTCCGAAGATCGAGTGGAACGTTTTCATACCGCCGAGGCTTACCGAACCTATGGTGTCACCGTGGTAAGAGTTTTGGAGGGCGATGAATTTCGTTCGGCTGTCGCAGCCGGTGTTTCGGAAGAATTGATAGGCCATTTTGAGAGCGATTTCGACGGCGGTGGCGCCGCTGTCGGAGTAGAAGACTTTTTGCAGGGGCTGGGGTGTGATAGCTACGAGTCTTTCGGCCAATTCGATTGATCTTGTCTGGCCGAGGCCCAGGAGGGTGCTGTGGGCGACTTTGCCGAGTTGGGCTCTTATTGCATCGTCGATTTCTTTGACCCGGTGGCCATGGACGTTGCACCAGAGCGAGCTTACGCCGTCGATGTAACGGTTGCCTTCGGTGTCGATCAGGTGGAAGCCTTCTGCGGAATCTATGATGACCGGGTCGGATTCGAGCCAGTCGGCCATTTGTGTGAACGGGTGCCAGAGGTGGTTCTTGTCGGCTTCGATCAGGTTTTTCGTAAGATCGTTCATAGGGGGCTTATTATATGGCTTATCGGCGCGTGGTCAATTGACAGGTCGGGCTCGATAGTGTCAAGTATTGTCTGCAAGTTCGATTTTGTACATCATAAGGATAAGTTATGCCGGAACTGGATGTGACAGGTTGGGTGGTGATTGCGTTTTGTGCTGCGATGGTGGGCGTGGCCAAGACGGGGATACCGGGGATTGGGATAATGGTGGTGCCGTTGATGGCGTGGGTTATGCCTGCCCGAAGTTCGGTGGGTGTGCTGTTGGGGATATTGATATTGGCGGATTTATTCGCTGCCGGCTACTATCGGCGACATGCCCAATGGTCTCATATAGCCCGGTTGCTGCCCTGTGCTTTTTTGGGGATTGTGATAGGGTACTTCGCCCTTGGGTGGGTAAGCGACGAGCAGCTCAAGCCGATCATCGGGGTGATTGTTCTGGCGATGTTGGCGATGAACTACTGGCGGACGACTCGCTCGAATAACGAGTCGGCTGTTCCACATGCGTGGTGGTTTGCAGCGCTGATTGGGGTGCTGGCGGGGGTCACTACAATGATGGCCAACGCGGCCGGGCCTGTGATGATCATTTATCTTCTGGCGATGCGATTAGCGAAGGTCGAGTTTGTGGGCACGGCGGCGTGGTTCTTTTTTGTTGTCAACTGGATCAAGGTGCCTTTCAGTGCGAACCTGGATTTGATGACGCTTGAGACCGTCAAGTTTAACCTGATTATGCTGCCGTTCATCGCAGTCGGGGCGGCCACCGGGATACTGCTTTTAAAGCGAATACCGCAGAAGGCTTTCGGCATTGTGGTGCAAGTGCTTGCCGCTGCTGCTGCGATCAAGCTCTTATTCTGACAGCAGGTAATTTAACGCTTGCAATCGTGAAAAAAGACCCTATTATAAAGCTACAGAAGCTGAGCGGCACGCGTGATTGGACTTGGATGAAAGAAACCGGCTTGATATCTTGTCAATAAAATAGTCTTTGGTTATGCGAGATTTGAAGGAGAAAGATTATGGCAAAAAGATCAGTAGCGAGAGGATTGTTTAGTGTTTTGGGGATAATTACGATTGCAGGCTTACTCGTCGGCTGTCAAAATTCGTCGCAATCGCGGCATGCGGATGTTGAAGCGGCTATTTCGCAGTTCGAAGGTGAACCTACGCAGGCCAATGCAGATGTGTTGGCGGCTTTGCTGGACAACCAGGTCGCCAGTGCCGAGCAGGGAGAACGGATATTGGCTTTGGTGCTTTGGCCCAAAGTGATTCAACGCAAGAGTTATCCGGCGGGCAAGGATGCTTCTATCAGCGCTGAACGTCAGTTCAATGTTCGTTTGAGGGATCTGTTCTCAGGGATACAAGAAGATGTGTGGGGCAACGGACAGCATCAGCACGGGGGCAGCACAAGAGGCGGGGGTGGTTTTGATGCCTCCCAACAGCTACATGGTGTGCGGCCGTGGTCGAAGGAACCTGGGACCTATAAATTTGAAATTCGCTGCCAATATTCGTGTACTCCCGACCGCAATTGGGACAAACCGTTGTATAAGTGTGAGTTTTCTGTTCCGGTGGAAGTAGTCTTTGTGGAAGAGGAAAAGGCCGAGAAGGTTGCGCTCGTATCAAATCCTGAATTGGACAGGGTTATGCGAGCGACTTTTACATCCGGTTACAGGTATGATGCAACTTTCTCTTACTCGACGCCTTCGGGGCGCAGAGATGCTAATGGGGGTACGCAAATCTATTACAATACTATTCCTGTGGCGACGGTTTTTACGTATGTGTTTCGCTATCCGGATGGGCGAGAAGTGGGGCATACTCGCGGCATTGACCTGCCCTGGCGTTTTCGCGCCGATAGTTCAGGGAGCAAATTCATTCGCACATCCGAGTTTGCACTCGAGAAGCCGGGCAAGTATGTAGGGACGGTTGTCCTTCGGGCGGATTTAGAAGCCGCTCATACGGATCCTGCGATCAAGACTATCTGGGATGGTGAATTGGAGTTTCCTATTATGTTCAACGTGGAGCCTTCTGAGTAGAAATTGAAGCAGGTTCTGTCGGCGGGTTATTCTTTTTTTGCAGCTTCGTTTGGGTCTTTGGGCGGGCTTGGTTTGGGCGGGTCCGCTGTCTGGCGGGTGAGGGCGGTTGGGTATAGGAAGAGTCTTTTGTCGTTTGCATATTTGATTACGAAGGTCTGGAGCTGCTTTGTCGGGGCGGTCAGGATAAAGCCGTCTTCGAGTTGTTCGTATGCTATCGCGTTGGGATCCTCTTCGAGCAGTTTTTCCATCTGGTCATCTTCGGACAGCCTTATAATCAACTGCGGTTCGATAGCGTCGACTTTCAGGAATGTGTGGGCGGGGGCGAAGAAGAACTGATTGTATGGCCATGGCGCGGCGTTTGGGTCGTCTAACGATCCTGAGGGGAAATGTTTTGGGTACACATCTAAAAAGGTGTTGTCTTCGAGTTTGAGAAGATGTGCGGTGAAGAGGCCCTTTTGCCCGTCTTTGTCTGTGAAGGTCAGTTCGTACGAGTTTTCAGGTTCGCCGGCGGCTTTGAATTCCCAGATCGATTCGGGGTCGTTGGGGTCCTGGATCCAGGTGCCGAGCAGTTTCTTTTCGAAGACGGCATCTTCGTGAGTATAAAGCGGGTGCAGTGACATCACGGGGACGCATCCACCCATTGCAGCGGCCAGCAAGTAAAAAAGAAGTTTTTTAGTTTGCATGTTCCTGACTCCTCAAAGATTTCCCGCGGTCTTTTTTGCCGCGTTTCCCACTATTGTACTACGCGGCCGTGCGCGGTCCAGTGCAAAAATTGATTTGCAAAAAGGCGCCGGACAAGCGATTATTGGGGCCTTGCCGATCGATGGGATCGTTGTTTCTGGCCTGTTCGGTGCGGTTGGCTTTGAAAAGGGATTGATATGAGTGCGGCCGATAATAGTAATGTCGACAGACTCCAAAGCGCCCGCGAGCATATGCTCAAGTGGGATCTGAGGGGGCGCGATATCACCGATCCGGAGGTTTTGAGGGTGATGGGTGAAATTCGGCGGGAAGAGTTCGTTTCGCAGGCTTATCAATGGCAGGCTTATGACGACGGTCCGCTGCCTATCGGGATGGGGCAGACGATATCTCAGCCTTATATTGTTGCGGTGATGACGCAGGCGCTTCGGCTCAATAAGGGCTGTGAGGTTCTGGAGATTGGGACAGGCAGCGGGTATCAGACAGCCGTTTTGAGCAGGCTCACGAAAATAGTTTACACGACGGAGCGGCTCGGCCTGCTTTCGGAATCGGCACAGTCGGCCTTGGGTAGGGCCGGTGTCGATAATGTTGAGTTTTATATCGGTGACGGCAGCGGCGGCTGGCCTGAGAAAAGGATTTTTGACCGGATTATCATCACGGCGGCGGCGGCGAAAGTGCCTGAGCCGATTAACGAACAATTGAAAGAGGGCGGGATTTTAGTGGCCCCGGTCGGCGGAGGCGGGAGTCAGGAGTTGACGGCCTTTGAAAAGCGAGGCGGCAAAATGACTGAAAGAGTGATTTGCGGTTGTCGGTTTGTGAAGCTGATAGGCAAGTATGGGTTCGAGAAATAACCGGCGGGTTCGATGAGCGAAATGACCAAATCAAATGAGAAATTGCGAGGGAAGATTGAACTGTCGATGCCGGTTCAGTTTTTGAAGGGGGTTGGGCCGGCTCGGGCTAAGTTGTTTTCTCAGTTGGGCGTTGAGACGGTGGGGGATTTGTTGGAGTATTTTCCTCGCGACTGGGTGTTTGCGCCTTCGGCTGTAAAGATAGGTCAAATACGGCCTGATGAGAATGTCACCATCATTGCTCTTGTCGAGTCGATAGATTATCAGAGCTTTCGTCGACAGCCGATCTTTGAGGCGATGGTTGCCGACGATACTGGTGCGTGCAGGATTGTGTGGTTTCACGGCGGTTTTCTTCGGGGTCAATTGAAGGCCGGGCAGGTGATAATGGTGTCGGGCAAGGCTGGTTTGTATAAGCATCAGTTGCAGTTGACAAACCCGAAATTTATGGTGCTCGACCAAGCCGATTATAAGCCGAGCGAATACTTCAGCGGAGGGGTTTACCCAGCGTGCAAAGGGCTGACGAGCGGGCAGATTAAGCATATAATCCGGCCCGTCCTTGAGCATCTTGACGAGCTTGTCTGCGAGTTTTACGGGAAAGGTTTTCTCAAGAAAGCGAATCTTATCAGCAGGAAGGATGCGTTTTTGCACATACATTTGCCGCCCGATGAGGAAAAGTTGGCCAAAGCGAAGTGCCGACTCAAATACGATGAATTGTTCCTGATGCAATTGGGCCTTGCGCTGAGGCGATACCGGGTCAAGCATTTCTCGAAGGCGACGGTGTGCCGGGTAAGTGACGAGATCGATAGCAGGATAAGGAGGCGTTTTCCGTTTTTGCTGACCGAGGATCAGGATACGGCTATAGCGGAGATTATTGCAGATATGGGGAGCGAGGAACCTATGAATCGGCTCCTGCAGGGTGACGTCGGTTCGGGCAAGACGGTGGTGGCGCTATATGCGGCTTTGGCGGCTGTCGCGAATGGGACGCAGGCGGCTATCATGGCGCCGACGGAGATTTTGGCCGGTCAGCATTTTCTGAGTATGGAACGGTATCTCAAGGACAGCAATGTAAAGAGGGTTTTGATAACAGGCGGGCTGACGGGCAAGAAAAGAGTTGAGCTTTTGGAGCAGATCAGCAGCGGCGAGATTGATATTGTTGTGGGGACGGTGGCGTTATTGCAGGGCGATGTGGAATTTCGCAATCTGGGTCTTGTCGTGATTGACGAACAGCATAAATTCGGCGTGCATCAGCGCGCCGAGTTGCGAAAGCAGGCGACGCCGCATTGCCTTGTTATGACGGCGACTCCTATTCCTCGCACGCTGGCTATGACGGCGTTCGGCGATTTGGATGCCTCTGTTATCAAGCATTGCCCGCCTGGCAGGGGTGCGGTTGTTACGCGGTGGGTCGAAAAAGAGAATCGCCAGAAGGCATACGAGTTTATTCGCGAACGGCTGAAGGCAAAGAGGCAGGCTTACTTTGTTTATCCCCGGATTACAGCCGTCGAGGAGAATGGGGATGTCCAGGCGGCTACCGACGGCTGGAAGCAGATTGCCGAGGAGGTTTTTCCGGAGTTTAGCGTCGAGCTTTTGCACGGGCAGATGGCTTCTGCGGATAAGCTGCGGATTATGGACGAGTTTCGCAGGGGCAAAATTGACGCGCTGGTTTCGACGGTGGTGATTGAGGTCGGCGTGGATGTCCCCAACGCGACGATTATGGTGATAGAGGGCGCCGACAGGTTCGGCCTTGCGCAGTTGCACCAATTGAGGGGACGTATCGGCAGGGGCGAGGCCAAGTCTTACTGTCTTTTGTTTGCGGAAACGGAAAACGAAACAGCCAGGAGCAGGCTTGAAATTATGACGCGAAGCAACGATGGTTTCCAGATAGCCGAGCATGACCTGCGAATACGCGGGCCCGGTGAGATGTTCAGCGCCAGGCAGCATGGGCTGCCGGATTTGAAGATCGCGAACATTGTCGACGATTTCGAGCTTCTTGTTATGGCAAGAAGAAACGCGATGGAATTAGTTTCGCAGGATCCTATGCTCAGCGGCGCCGAGAACAAGAATATTCGGCGGGCGCTGTTAGCTAAGTTCGGCGATTCGCTGGGTTTAGCGGATGTGGCCTGAGAAAGGGATTGTTAATTGATTAGTGATGATTGATAATTGATTATTTGTAATCGATGGGCAGAGAATAAGCGCTACTATGCAGGTAATTTATAAGAACAAGCGGTTAGAGAAGATTTTGATTGGCGTCAATGCTTTGGTTGCGGCGCTGGTTACGGCCACTTTCGTAATGCGTTTTGGTTTTTACGAACCGCTGCTGCCCGCGTGGGTATTATGCGCAGTTCAGATTGTTTTGCTTTTTGCTCTACTTGCCGAGAAGATAGTTCGGCTGTTCAATTCTGTTTCAAAGGTGGAGTTTACTTACGCGAACTGGTTTGAGATTCCACTTTTGTTGGGGCTGATAGTGGCGGTGGTCGGGGCCGGCCGATGGTTCGGTAAGGCGGAACCGTCGATAGTTCGGAATCTGGCTATGGGGGTTTATCTTGTACTCCAGGTTGTTACTAAGCTTTGCAGGACGAGCGTTAATCTTGCGGCGACGGGCAGGAGCCCGATGCGTACATTGATTGCGAGCTTCGTGGTTTTGATAGTCGCCGGTGCAGGCTTGTTGATGCTTCCGAGATCGGTCACCGAGGGCACGGAAAGTCTGAGCTTTGTTGATGCCCTGTTCACCTCGACAAGTGCTACCTGTGTTACCGGTCTTATAGTGAAAGATACAGGTGGAGATTTCAGTTTTATGGGTCAAGTGATAATTCTGGCCCTGATTCAATTAGGCGGTCTTGGTATTGTTGTGTTCGGTGCGGTCTTTGCTTTGCTTTTGGGCCAGGCGTTGAGTTTGCGCGAGTCTGTGGCGATGCAGGATTTGTTAAGCGCTCAGACTCTTGGCCGAATCGGCAAGATGATAGCGTTCATTTTTGGAGGGACACTGGTTATCGAGGCTTTGGGGGCTATTGGCATGTTCGGGATGTGGGATGATGCCGCAAGCTGGACGGGTGGGCCGCACGAACAGTGGTTCTGCAGTATTTTCCACTCGATAAGCGCTTTTTGCAACGCCGGTTTCAGCTTGTTCGATAATAGTATGGTAGGGTACAACCGGCATTGGGGCGTATACTTTGTGATGGCGCCTTTGATAATCTTAGGCGGGCTCGGTTTTGGCGTGTTGTTCAATTTGTCTAATATGGGCGCCGACAGGATAAAGCGATTCTTCAAAAAACTGTTCAGCAAGAAGCTCCGGTTTTCGATGGAAGCTCCTAAGCGGATGCGGCTTCAGACCAAGATCGTTCTGAGCGTAAGCGGCCTTTTGATAGTGGCCGGCACGTTGGCTATTCTTGTTTTCGAGCGTTACGCGGGCGTTAACAGCTCGGGCGGGAAACCCGATTTTCTCGGCGCGTTATTTCAGTCCATAACGGCGAGGACGGCGGGCTTTAATACGGTCGACATATCAAAGCTTTCCGAATCGAGCAGGTTTGTCCTGATTGCGTTTATGTTTGTGGGCGGCTCTCCAGGCTCGACGGCCGGCGGAATCAAGACGGTGACTTTGGCTGTAGTGGTTATGACGGTTGTTGCGGCGCTTCGAAAACGCCAGGATGTCGAGATGTTCCGGCGTTCGGTTCGTATAGTAGTTGTGGGCAGGGCTATTACGGTGACGTTGCTTTTTGTTCTGGTTCTCTTCGGGGCAACGTTGGCCCTGAGCATCACCGAGAACGGAAACGTTCTTTCGATGTCGGACATTGCCTTCGAGGCGGCGTCGGCGTTGGGGACTGTCGGCCTGAGTACGGGCTTTACCGCGTCTTTGACTACGGCCGGGAAATTTATTATTATTGCCGCTATGCTGATCGGGCGATTAGGGCCTTTGACGCTTTTGGCGGCGCTGACTTTTAACCTCAAGCCTGTTCGGTACAGTTATCCGGATGAGGCGGTAATTGTCGGCTAAATTTGCATCCGGATCGGATGCGTGATACGCAGGAGAAACGATTATGAAGCGTTTTGCTGTTATAGGATTGGGTCGATTCGGTAAGAAGCTGGCTATCGCCCTGGCGATGAGCGGCGCCGAAGTTATCGCCGTCGACAAGAACAGGGACGAAATAGAACTTGTCCGCGACCAGGTAAGTCACGCGGTCAAGCTCGACAGCACCGACGAGGAGGCCCTTAAAGCGCAGGGTATCGACAAGGTTGACGTCGCCATCATAGGCATCGGCCAGGGGACGGGTCGCGGATTCGAAGCTGCAATACTTACGGTTGTCAATCTCAAGCAGATGGGGGTCGACCAGATATATGCGCGGGCAGAGGGTCTGATTGCGGGCGAGGTCTTCGCCAAGATCGGAGCTACCGAGGTGATCTACCCAGAGATAGAATCGGCCCAGCGGTGGGCGTATAAGCTGATCGCCCCGCAAATCGGCGAGAAGATCGATTTTGCGCCGGGTTACAGCCTGGGCCGCATCAAGGCGCCGCCGAGCTTTGACGGCAAGACCGTGATGGATTTGCAGTTGCGGCAGAAATACAACGTTAACCTGGTTGCGATAAAGCGAACTGACCAGAAAAAGGCGAAAAAAAGCGAAAAAGGCGGCATCATAAATGTCCCCATGCCGAACACCGTTATTCACAAGGATGATATTCTGATGGTTGCCGGCTCCGACTCCGACCTGGCGAACCTGCCGCAGGAATAGTTCTTATTGCGTGTCGTGTCGTGCGTATTGCGTCTGATGAGTTGGGGGAGGGTCAGGTTCTTCGGTGTTTTCTTAGCATATCGAGGAGGTTTTGCATGTCGGGGGGGAATGGGGCTTCGTAGGTTACAGTTTTTTCGGTGGTTGGGTGTTTGAATTCGAGTGCCGCTGCGTGCAGTGCAACGCGTGCAATGACCGGGTCCTGCGGCGCGGATTCTGCGTCCTGTAGTTGCCATGGGTAGACGAGTTTTCCGCCGTACATATCGTCGGCGACGACCGGGTGCTTGATGTACGCCAGGTGTACGCGGATTTGATGAGTTCGACCGGTTTTGGGAGTCAGCTTCACCAGGGAGAAGCCGCGAAAGCTCTCGAGCACCTCATAGAATGTGGCGGCGTCTTTGCCGGTTTCGGGCCTGACGGCGTATTTTTCCCTTTTTCTCGGGTGGACTCCGAGAGGGGCGTTTATTCGGTCGGCGGTCAGTTCGGGCGTGCCGTGTACTATTGCGAGATACGTTTTCTTAGTCGTGCGGTCCTGAAACTGCTTTGCGATTTTCCACTGTGCGACGTCGTTTTTGGCGACGACCATGACTCCGGTGGTGTTGCGGTCGAGTCGATGTATGATGCCGGGGCGAAATTCGCCGGTTCCGCTCGATAGCTTCTCGGAATAAAAAGCGAGTGCGTTGACTAATGTGCCGTGTCTGTTGCCGCGGGCCGGGTGTACTATCATGTCGGGTTGTTTGTTGAGAATGATTATGTCGTCGTCTTCGTGGATGATGTTGAGCGGGATATCTTCGGGCAAGATCTCTCTGCTGGGCAGCTCGGGCAGGGTCAGTTCTATCTGGTCGCCGGGGCTGAGTTTGAAGCTCGCCTTTACGATTTTGCCGTTCACTTTCACGGCATGGGCTTTGATGACTGTCTGAATCATGACGCGGCTGTAGTTGCTGAATCGGCCGTGAAGGTATTTGTCGATGCGTCGCTCTTTGATTGAGCTTCCGACCCTGAGGGTCATTTCTTTCACTTCGTTATTCTGGTTTTCAGGATCGTTCGTCTGCACAGGCGCATCGGGCAGGCCTGCCTCTGTTTCTGTTTGCGTCCGGGATTGATTTTGCTCAGGCTGCATAAGAACGGCACAGATTATGGTCTGGGCAGGCTTATGTCATTGAGGTCTATCTGCGAAAGATCGATCTGTGGAACGTTCACACCTGCAACGTTTACTTTAATCGGTCGAAGCGGAATCGGTGGTTGTGAAATATTTTGCGGCTGTGAAGTAAATTGCGGAATCGGTTTTGGGGCGGGTTTGAAGACTATTTTTTTCCGGAAGGAGTCTACCACCTCGAGCCGATTCTTCGCCTGAACGGCTGCAACGGTTCCCTCGAAATCGGGATTGTCGGCAACTTCCTGATAGATCTGCTTTGCCAGTTCGAATTTACCGAGTTCCTCTTCGCACAATCCCAGCCCGAATCTGGTTGTCGCTAAGAACTGAGGAAAATCAGCAGACTCTGCCGCGGCGGCGGTGTAGCTTTTCTTTGCCAGAGCTATCTGAGCAGCCAACTCCTGCTTTGAGGCGTCTATCTTGCGATAGTGCAGTTCAGCCCGGAGCGCCTCGGCAGATTCGATTAGCGCCAGAGCGGACATGCGTTGATTCTTCTCGGCTTGAGCGAATTTTTCAAGGTCTTTGGCCGGCGGGATGAGCATATGCGCCATATCGCCTCCCTGCAACTGAGACTGCAGGATTTGCGGCTTGCTCTGCCACAACCGGGTTAGGAGATTTGTCAGCCTGATTTGTGTCTGAACAGCAACTACGTTCTTTTTGTAACTTTTCCAGATGAATGCGCCTGCGACGATGATAACAACCGCCGAGACGTAGATAATAGTTCTGAGATTATCTTTGACCCATTTTGGAAAATTTGCTATCCATTCAGCCAATTCGTTCGTTTTCAGCTCGTGGCGGTGTTCGGCCTTCATTATGTTTCTCCGTTTGTTTAGTGAAGGGCGCCTGCATCGAGCAGGCCCCTGTACTGCTTACAATATAACACGAACAGGCATTTTAGCAAAATCTGTTTTGTCTTGCAATGGGTTATTGGGATAGCTAAAATCTTATTAAGCAATTATTGAAAGGTTACCGATGGCGCCAGAAAAAACGATAGCGAAGGCACACAGGGCCAGTAACAGGATTATCCAATTTTTCCTTGTCTGGCTTTATTTTTCCGCGGTTTTACCTGTTTTTTGCGCAGCAGCCGGGGAGCTTGATAAGAGCAGATATATCGATATTGACGAGATTCACCCCGGAATGAAGGCCTACTGCCGGACGGTTTATGAGGGTGGCAAGATCGAACAATTCGATTTGAAGGTCCTCAGCGTGGTTCGCGACATCAGGCCGGGCAGGGATGCTATCCTGGTTCAGGGCACGGGCAAACGTTTTATTCACACAGGCCCGGTTGCCGGTTGTAGCGGTTCACCGGTTTATATCGACGGTCGGTTGGCCGGGGCGCTGGCTTTCGGGTGGCTCTTCAGCAAGGATCCGCTATATGGGGTCACTCCCATCGCAGAAATGCTCCAGGCGGGTCTGGGCGGCTCGGGCGGTGAGACGGCCAATAGTGTCGGATTAGCATTTGATTTCTCGAGGCCTCTGGATTTTGCCGAAATTGACAAACAGATCAGTAATTCACTGTCTGCGCGAAATCATGACGCCGCGGGCGCTTCGCCTTTGCCGTCTCCGCTTGTTATGAGCGGTCTGCCCCCTGAGGTTTGTGAGCAGTTGGGCGAGCAGTTCGAATCGTTCGGGCTGATGGCGGTTAGCGGAATCGGAGGAAAAGCAGATGTCGCCATCGACATCGAACAGGCTCGGATGACTCCCGGAGCATGTCTTGCGGTGCCTCTTG
>Ga0208771_1000415_pt1 | contig 26092 bp, 25 predicted proteins | sample AntAceMetag02UKX_FD_184775 | JGI IMG/M metagenome (GOLD analysis project Ga0208771, IMG submission 184775) | Saline lake microbial communities from Ace Lake, Antarctica - Antarctic Ace Lake Metagenome 02UKX (SPAdes) (version 2) | ecosystem: Environmental > Aquatic > Non-marine Saline and... | reverse complement strand
GAATTAAGCCGTCATGACCTCCTTCGTTCCATCTACTTTGCCAAATATAGGCCACACGTCTTGAAATCCCAACAAGTTGTGATGCTTCTATAACACTTTTACCTTCATATCGATATTTAACAAAAAATAATCTCATTATAACTTTTGGATTTTCTTCTGATTTTATCATCTTGATTAATTCTTCGTAAGTTACATGTATTTGAATATGGACTTCCTCTGACCTAGGCATTATATGGGATTGGGCTCATATGAGTTAAATCTATGGTATATGACTATAGTCTAATGCATCGTTCTTGAGAACTATGCACATACTTCGACATATTTTCTCCGAACTTTGGATTTCTCATATCTCCAGCTGCCCGCGCTCGTAGAGCTCTCGCGCAACTTCCATCAAGGCCTCGCCCTTCACCTCTTGGCCGTAAGATGGCAGAAGAGCGATCCTCTTTCCTTCAAACTTCTGCCGGACCTCTTCGATGTGGCCTTTCTGCGCCGCAACACGAGCCTTGCAATAGTCACAATCGCACTCTGCCATCACGTGATTGATTATGACAGAATCAACGGAAACCTCGTGAGCTTCGACCGTATTGATCAGACGCTCGCTTTCTAGGACCGCAGCCTTCTCGGGTATTAGGACAACCGAGATGGTGGTGGTCGCAGGATCGGCGAGGGCATTTCTCATAGTCTCGGCCTTGGCCCTGAGCCGTCTCACTTCAGTGAGGACTGAATCGCCAAATCCGGGATCCAACATGTTGAGAATACCGGTCCAGCGAGACTTCATTCCAAGAAGCCTTGACACTACACCAGTGGTCACCTCGGGGAGCTTGAGGAGCGGAAGAACCAATGCAGTCGGGGCAGAATCGATCACCACGACGTCATATTTTCCTTCCATGTAAACGTCGTAGAGCCGGTCCATGAAGATCAACTCGCCAACGCCCGGAACTACGCTGAAGTCCTGTGGCTGTATCTGAAACTCAAACATCTCGAAGATGGCCTTGAAAAGGTTCTTGTAACTGGCATGAAACTTGGTGGCTTCAGCCTCAACGTCTGGCTCGACCGCGTCCAGATTCACTCCGATCTTGACAGGCTTGTTTCCGATCTCTACCTCCAATATATCAGAAAGGGAGTGGGCCGGATCCATCGAGAAGAGGAGCGTCTTTTTACCCATCTGAGACGTCCAAAGACCTGTGGCAGCCGAGCATACGCTCTTTCCAACGCCGCCTTTACCCACCATGTACACGAGCCGCATATCTTCCTACACTATAACCAGAAGATTTACCCCTTGCGCTTCGCAAAAGGGGGCAAAGGCAATTTTCATCATGGTCTCATCTTGCCCCCATTGACATTCTCATATTCTAACATTCCAATCATCCGACCCGCTTTCGCCCTATTTGCGATTCTATCGTTTCCAGCTTTGCCACTCCCTCTGAAAATAGGTCGCCCAAATCTTAATATGTCATAGATCCTTTCTGCCAAACCAGATATTACTGAGGAAGGGGCAAAGATGAGAAATATCAAGGTCGAACAACTAAATCAGCAGTCTGTCGAGAGGCAAATGACTGAACTTGTAGAGCGAAAAGGAATAGGTCACCCCGACAGCCTCGCCGACGGCATATCAGAATCGATCAGTCGAGCCCTCTGTCATGAGTATACAGAACGGGTAGGCACCATCCTTCATCACAACACAGATGAAACCCAAATTGTGGCTGGCAGGTCAAGGCCAGCTTTTGGCGGCGGCGAGATCGTCCGACCCATATACATCCTTCTAACCGGAAGAGCCACCAGATACTTCAACGAAGTAGAGATCCCTGTTGATATCATCGCCATCAAGGCGGCTAAAGATCATATGAAGAGCACCCTTAGAAACTTAGATGTAAACGAAGACTTGATCCTGGAATCCAAAATAGGGACTGGATCTTCTGACCTTCGAGACGTCTTCCAAAGATCTGCCCCTTGCGCGAACGATACCTCTTTTGGAGTCGGCTACGCCCCCTTGTCAGAGACAGAAAACCTGGTCTACAACACCGAACACTATCTCATGAACCTCAGAGATGAAATCCCAGCAATAGGTGAAGACGTCAAAGTCATGGGCATGAGAAAGGGTGACGTTATCAACCTCACCATCGCTTGCGCCATGGTAGGAAGGCACTTAGATAACTTGGACCACTACGTCGAAGCCAAAAGAGAAGTGGCCGAGAAAATCCAAGATAACGCTTCTAACTACACTTCCAGAAAGGTCAACGTCCAGGTAAACGTGGCCGACGACATCGAAAGATGTTCGGTCTTCCTCACAGTCACAGGAACCTCGGCCGAGATGGGCGACGATGGATCTGTGGGCAGAGGAAACAGGGCCAACGGACTCATAACTTTGAACCGACCCATGAGCATGGAGGCGTCCGCCGGCAAAAACCCCATAAGACACGTCGGCAAGATATACAACCTCCTCTCAAACCTGATCGCAAACCAGATCGTAGAAGAGGTCGAAGAAGTAGATGAAGTCTACATTAGAATCCTCTCCCAGATAGGAAAACCCATCGATCAGCCTCATGTCCTCAGCGCCCAGACCATTCTGAAAGACGGCGCGAGCCTATCCAGCGTCCAGCCAAAGATAGATGCGATCGCAGACTACTGGCTGGAGAACATAACCACCATTCCCGAAAAGCTGATGAAAGAAGAGATCAAGACATTCTGAGTTTCCAAATCAGGTTTCTGATTTCGTCATCTATAGTCGAGAACCAATCAGATGAGACGAATGACGAATTGGTTCTCGAAAGATTAGTGTTTAACCCGGCCAGAAGTCGAAATTAGAAGTCGAAGAGCGACTTTTGGCCGGCAACCACGTCAGTCTCGTTATCCGTCTGGACGGATCGAGACGGCTTGGAATTTTCTTTTTTGCCTGAAGATTCGCCACCATCTGGCTCATCGCCAGAAGCCTTTTTACCAACCGATTTGAACCCGCCCCAACCAAGCTCGATATCTGCAATCCTCTCATCTTCTGTAAGACGTTGAGCCCCTTCAAAGATCCTGGATACCTTCTTTGTGGTGGACTTGGTCCCCATCAACAAGGCGATCTCTTCCTGGTTGAGATTGAGCAAGGCCGCAACCTTTGGCGCAAGACCCTTATCTTTCAACAACAGGCCAAAAAAGCTCATCAGCTCGGACCTGGCCACTCTTGAGCTGACGTGGCAATGCCGCCCGATCTTCAACGCCGCAGAGTCGCGAATATTTCTTGCAGCCTTGGTTTGACCCATCCGCCTCCAGAGGCTTGGAGGTCTAAAGGCGATGTAACCACCTCTTTTCTTTTGTCTCACCGCCAAGACTGCCGCAGTCATCATGAAGGAAGCATGACGCCAAAGACCATAATTCTGCCTTCTTCTGACCCGTCCTAAAAAAACGTCCGCCCTGGAAAGACAATCAAAACCCCTGACAAGATCGTCCTTTTCATATACCAGAGGAAGGTTCTCATCAATCCAGTGGACCAAATCTTCAGGGCTCTCGTCCAACGAATAGGTTATCCTCAAGGCTTCCGAAGGATTTGATCCCCTCAATATCCTGGCGAGACCTTCGAATATGGAAGACTTTGAATCGCGCTCGCCTGTGACAACTTCGCCAACGTCACCGACCTCGACGCCTTCTAAAGCCGCCTGGAGATCGTTTACGGCGCTTCGAAGATCCCCACCTGCGTTCTCTGCGATCTCGACAATCATCTCAGGAGTGCAACCTGCTGCCTCCGCCTTGCAGATGCTTTTGAGAAACGAGGCCACCGTGCTTTTCCTTATGCTCCGAAACTGTATTCCAAGACAGGCATCGCGCAATGGTTTTGATATGTTGTAGTATTCATTAGCGATCAGAACGGTGGGCTGCTTGGCGCTCTTTACGAGCTTGAGCATGGCAGCGGTTCCGCCTCGATCCACCCGCCCATAAAGGTTGTCTGCCTCGTCCAGGATGACGAGCCTTTTCTTGCCTGAAAAGGTCCTCATATTGGAAGCAGAGCCTGCCACCTTATCGATGGCGCGAGCTGTCCTGTCGTCGCTCGCGTTCATCTCGATCTGATCCCAACCAAGCTCACGAGCCAAGGCAAGAGCAGCCGAAGTCTTACCGATACCGGCGGGTCCATAAAGGATGACAGCCCTTTTTTCTGGAACGCCTACTTCCCAAGATTGCGCCCAGCTCCGAAGGTCTGAGATGGCCTTTCCATTCCCCAAAACCTCGTTCAAGGTGCGAGGCCTATATTTCTCGGTCCATTTGATCGCAGTCATGCAAAGTTATCCTGCAGCCGTTAGATGTCCATATCACTGTTAAATAGTGTTTAGCGATATTTTCAATTGCCAGAGATGTGGCGTCAATTGCCACGGCCTGAAGGGCGGAATCTTGCCACTTTAGCGCCCTCTACTGCGCCCCAGAGATTTACTCGACTCATCACGTCCGCTCTTTTCACCAAACGCCTTCGCGCCCGGTCATCTCTTCGATCCCGATCTCCCAGATGCACATGGGCATCTTCTCAAGCTCTTCTCGCCTGAAGGCTTTCCCACCGTGACCTGCCATATTGCTCGTGATGAAGATCTCAAACAACTTCTCTTTTGCCACTATGTCATCTGAAAGATTGGCCTTGCCCAAAACCACCACGCTCGTCCACTTGCCTTTATCCAAAGAGTCTACCTCAAAACAGACTCGTGGATTTTTCTTTGCCATATCTAGCTTCTTTCCGCCAAGGCCTGAATGGAGGAAGAGAGCACCTTTGGAGTATACATAAGATATGGGGACGACGTAAGGCCGGTCTTGCACCGAAAGGCCCAGCCTTCCAAATTTGGCCTTGGACAAAAACTCTTCGCATTCCACTCGTGAGATCTCCCTTGGCTTCATAGATCCCGAATGAGGCCTGAAATTATTAAATCCTTGGCCTCGCCAAAGCTTTTTACCCTCATGATGCTTTACCCTTGGTGATGTTCCAGAAGATTTTGGTCGCCAACCGTGGAGAGATCGCGATACGAATAATGAGAGCGTGTCGAGAGCTTGGCATCTCCACGGTGGCAGTCTACTCTGAGGCAGATAGGAATGCCCTCTTTGCCAAATACGCAGACGAGGCGGTTTACGTAGGCCCACCCCCAGCATCACAAAGTTACCTTCGAATAGACAAGATCCTGGAAGCAGCTGAAGAGACCGGAGCTGAGGCGGTCCATCCAGGTTACGGATTTCTGGCTGAAAACCCTCAGTTCGCCCAAGCCTGCGAAGAGAGTGGTATCGTTTTCATAGGCCCCTCAAGCAGGGCCATCGACCGCATGGGAAGCAAGATTGCGGCCAGAGACATAATGAGCGATGCAGGCGTTCCAATCATCCCTGGAAGCGAAGGTGGAATCAAAGATCCCGAAGAGACGCAAGACTTAGTCGAGAATGTTGGGTATCCTGTGATGCTGAAACCTGCTGCTGGAGGCGGCGGAATCGGGATGAAGATCGTCTGGAAAGACGAAGATCTAGGCCCTTCCCTCAAGTCTGCTCAATCTATCGCCAAATCCGCCTTCGGAGACGAGACCGTCTACGTGGAAAAATACCTGGCAGAACCAAGACACATCGAATTTCAGATTCTGGCAGATGGTAACGGCAACACAATCCACGTTTCGGACAGAGAATGTTCCATCCAGAGACGTCATCAAAAGTTGATCGAAGAGTCTCCATCGCCCATAATGACGCCTGAGCTCAGAGAAGAGATGGGCGGTATCGCGGTCAAAGCCGCTGAGGCGATAAATTACCGAAGCGCAGGGACTGTGGAGTTCATGTACTCACGAGGAGATTACTACTTCCTCGAGATGAACACCCGGTTGCAGGTTGAGCATCCCATAACCGAGATGGTAACGGGGGTCGACCTTGCAAAAGAGCAGATCAGGATCGCTTCCGGTGAAGCTTTGGCCTACTCTCAAGACGAGATCGAGATCAATGGCTGGGCAATCGAGTGCAGGGTCAACGCTGAAGATCCGCTCAACGACTTTTCGCCGTCACCTGGAAGGATCAAGAGGTACAGGAGCCCAGGCGGACCTGGCATCAGGGTCGACAGCGGGGTTTACGCAGGGGTCGTGATACCGCCATATTATGACTCGATGATATCCAAGGTGGTAGCTCAGGGCAGAGATCGAAAAGAGGCCATCGCAAGAATGGAAAGAGCACTTTATGAGTACATCGTAACCGGGGTCAAGACAAACATAAACTTCCACATCGCTGTCTTGAGGAACAAACGGTTCAGACGCGGTGACATTAATACCCACTTCCTGAAGGACGAGGACATAATGACTGAAGTGAAGAAAGTAACAGAAGCCGAGTACGAGAAAGGGATCTCGCTCGCTTCGGCCCTCGGCGCAGACACCCGAAAGGTTGCCGCAATTTCGGCCGCCGTAGAAGCTTACGTGACATCCCAAGAAAGCGTGTCCCCACAGGAGTAGCCTCACCTTTGAGCCAAAAAGAGGTTTTAAGGAGACTGCTCCAAAGAAGAGGAGAATGGATCTCGGGCGAAGAGATTGCCTCAAGTTTGGGTGTGAGCCGAGCTGCCGTCTGGAAGAGGGTCAAATCGCTCCGTTCTGAGGGATATGATATAGGATCATCTTCAGGAAGAGGTTACAGGTTGGTGGGCCATCCAGATCTCCTCGCCGAAGAGCTGATCGAGTCAGAACTTGGGACTGAGTTTGTGGGAAGGCCGATCCACTTTTGCAAAGAGGTCGTCTCCACGAACGCAGTCGCCAAGGAGATGGCATTTTCTGCTTCGAACGGGACCGTGATTCTCGCCGAGGTTCAGACCAGCGGGCGAGGCAGGATGAATCGATTCTGGCACTCGCCGCCCGGTGGCGTCTGGATGAGCATAATCTTAAAACCAAATATCATGCCTTCAGAGGCGTTCAAGATTAATCTGGCAGTCAGCGTGGCCTTGGCAAGAGCCCTTTTTTGCCTTTACGGTTTGGACGTGGGAATCAAGTGGCCCAACGACCTGATCGTGGGCGAAAAGAAGATATGTGGCGTTCTCACCGAGATCGGTGCCGAGATGGACGGGCTAAGTTATGCAGTGGTAGGGATCGGAATTAACGCTAACATGGACCCTGATTCGTTCCTTGGCGAATGGAAAGCAACGTCCCTATCTTGCGAACTTGACCGAAACGTATCCAGAGCAGAGCTTGTCCAAAAGATCCTCTTAGAAGTAGAACGGGCATATGAGGAAATGCTAGAATCGTTTGAACTCATCTCCAAAGAATGGTCGACGCGTTCCGTCACCTTGAAAAGGAGGGTTAAGATAATCACCAAGACCTCTGAATTTGAGGGCGTTGCTGTAGGGCTAGAGGAGGATGGCGCCCTCAAGGTGAGACGAGACGATGGCACCGAAACTAAGGTGATGGCCGGGGACTGTGTCCACCTGAGGCCCTCTGCCAATTAGGCAGATATCTCGAATTAGACAGTGATCTTTAAGGGCGAGAGGGCGGCAAACTTCGTGGAGGAAGCTTGGGGAGGCTATTTGTAACTTGAGAATTTTTGAGATACGAGGATGGCAAAGATGAAGCGGCAAAGACATGTGGAAGGGATCGCCAGAGATACGTTGTATTTCATCCTCGAGGCTTCTAAGTCCACCATGCCAGTGGAGTTTGCAGGTTTACTCAGGGCAGAAGATGACATTATCACCGAGGTGATTATGTTGCCGGGGACGGAATCGTCGAGCAAGAGCGCTCTTATCAGGTTGTACATGCTCCCCAACATGGAGGTGGTGGGATCTGTTCACAGCCATCCTTCCCCCAACCTTCGGCCGTCGCGGGCAGACCTGATATTCTTTGGCAAGACCGGTGATTGTCACATCATCGCTGCACCCCCTTTCGACGAAAAGAGCTGGGTCTGTTATGATAACACGGGACTGCCAAGGAGGTTACCTATCCTGGACGTCGAGTTAGAGGAAGACGACGAGGAGGACTGGTTTGACTAGGGTTTTGGCCACTGGCACCTTTGACTTGCTTCATCCCGGCCACTTATTCTACCTGGAGCAGTCAAAGGCCCTTGGAGACGACCTCATCGTGATAGTAGCAAGGGACGTCAACGTAAAGCACAAGCCAAGGCCGATAGTCCCCCAACAACAGAGGCTTCTTATGGTCTCGGCTTTGGAAGTGGTCGATCATGCTATCCTTGGCGACGAGATCGACATGTTCCGGCCCATCGAAAAGCTGGAACCCGACGTTATAACTCTGGGGTACGATCAGCATTTCGATATAGAACTCCTCAAAGGAGAGCTGTCAAGCCGGGGTATAGACGCCCAGGTAGTCCGGCTGGATGATCACGATCCTTGCAGCTTATGTAGCACGAGACGGATCGTGGGCAAGATACTGGCGGTAAGATGACTCAAACTCTGGGCGAATGCAGCCTTAAACTCTGATGATGGGGCCGCTAGTTACTTATAGGGATTTCGACCCTTAGCCGACATGTTATGGTCCGCAAAGTTGCAGTGGGCGGCACCTTCGATCCCGTCCACGATGGTCACCTTGCATTGTTGAAGAAGGCCTTCGAAGTAGCCGGAGAAGATGGGCTAGTGGTAATAGCCCTCACCTCAGATGAGATGGCAAAAAGCCAGAGAACTCGCTATGTTCGAGACTTCAACACCAGAGCGAAGACCCTCAAAGCTATCCTAAAAGAAGAGTTGGGTGCAGAACGGTTCGCGGTGGAGAAGATCCACAACGTCTATGGGTCTGCCATCGAGAAGGATTACACTTGCATAGTGGTCTCTCCCGAAACCGAACCTGTGGCTTGCAAGATCAACGAGATCAGACGCGAAAATCACCTTCATCCCCTCGATATTGTGCGGATCGATTACAAGATGGCAGACGACAACGTGCGGATATCTTCGACCAGGATCTATGAAGGAAAGATCAACAACCATGGTGTCTTGATGGCATGGATATAGAACGCACATTGGCACAAAGGCGTATAGTCCCAAGACCGGCAGTATCTCGGTAGAGGTGTAGTTCGGCGATGTCCATGTCGTGCCCTTTAGAGTTCGATAGACGGTTATTTATTCCAGAAATCCTCTATTCATCAATATATTTAGGGTGATATGGCGCATCCGAAATCACGCAGATGCTGATGCCCTGCAGCTTCTTGCCCGTTTCAAAGACAGCATAAGCGAAATCCAGCTCAACTAGAGCGAAGATTTTTCAGCATATTTTGACCCTGAATATTCTCACTACATCGTCGTCCACACCCCGCTCGACATGGAGTACTCAGAACACGGGAAAGAATGGACCAAGCGTTTTTGCGGTGGCGCAGGGGTTTCGATCGTTGAATTGATAGAGGGCAAAAGAGATGCAGTTTACGAAGGGGCTCATGGCCCGGAACGGGTCAAAGGTTTATGCGTTTTCTTCCTTACACCCACATTGACGCAGCCGCTTCGAAAAGTGCGAGCTATCCAGAATCCCGGTCCGAACTATTCTGGAGCTGACTGGGAACGGATCTTTGAAGAGGCCAGGTTCAGGGCTGAAGCGGAAGAAATAGACGGGACGTTGATAATCAGAGCCCTGAAGCGATGAACGATTGTTGGCACACCCGCTCGTGGGAATCGGGAACATCCCGGCAAGTCTCCCAGACGACTCCGGCGGCGCCAGGTCACTTGCCACCGGCCATTCGGCCTCGGTCTCGAAGGCCTCGCACTCGCCCACCCGCAAAACGCGCCCGGATAGTAACGAAGAGTTCGCAGGGCCTCGGCGCCCCTGTCTGCCGAGCGGTCCTGGAATCGTCCCGATGGTTTCGCCCGGCGGGAGGATGCGAATGTGAGACCTAGCGCCGGGAAGATTACGCCTCCCTGTGGCTTCGGGCGCGGGAGGTCGGGCGAGGTGATCCGCCACCTCCGATTGGCTGAGGCCTTGGCCAGGCGTCGAGGGAATTCGGGCACATCATTTTCTCCAAGAGAGCAAAGGAGGCAGGGCGGTCGATATTTTGGAGTCGGGAAGGGCTGCTGGAACATATATTTTATTAACGTGAAGCACCATTAGGCGGATGACTACAGCAATTTCAACCGTTAAGTGTACAAATAGACAGGTGTGCAGTATCTGGGCTAAGTGTGAAGGGTGTTGCTTAATCTGCTAGGTGGCGGAGAGAGGAATACGGAGACGTGAATTGGGGAGCGATTTGCATGACTATCAGCGGTGATCAAAAATATAGAGAAAGAATAGTGCCAATTCCAGATCTGCCTGATGAAATTAAGAATGCTGTAGACCAGGGTAAATTAGCATTGTTTATTGGTGCAGGGGTGTCGAGACTTGTAGGCTGTAAAGGCTGGTCTGAATTGGCATGTGAGCTAGTTAATGTTGCTTATGATAAACGTTTATAGTCAAGAACCGATTAGATAACACTAATCGGTTCTCACCAGAATAGTGCTTAACGATACGAATAGGCCAAATTCAAACTCTTGCGAGTTAGAGATTTGGCTCAAAGGTATCGTCAAGCACTATAATTAACTACAAAGAAAAAACAACCCTAGAAAAAGATAAAAATCCAAAGAAAACAATTAGTATATGTCAACATATATTTGATATGCATGAAAAAAAAGATATTTTTTACGACACTATTGAGAGAAACCTGCAGCCTAATCCCAAAAAAGTCGAACAAAAATCCATTTATATGAATTTATACAATTTGCGAGCAGTCTATGTAACTACCAATGTGGACCGATTTTTTGACAAGCTATATTTTGATGAGAGGATTGTATATAAGCCACGAGATCTTCAAGCATATAAAATCGATCGCACACGTCTATATCATTTGCATGGAACTGTAAATGATCGTGAGTCGATGATATTTACTACAAAGGCATATTTAGAACATTATAGTGATGATGATGTAGGTAAATTTCTCAAAAAGCTTTTTTCTGAATATATAGTTCTTTTTGTAGGCTATGGAATGGATGAGTTTGAAGTCCTCGATTTTTTGATTACAAAGGGAAGTAATCCCCCAATAGAATTAAAACATTTTATTTTATTACCGATGTACCAAGGCGAGGAGAATATTCTGGAATTTGAAAAATCGTATTATTCCGATCTAGGAATTTCCGTCGTACCTTATGCATTAGATTTAAAAGGATTTGAACAACTTTATGATGTAATTGAAAAATGGCAGAAAGACATAAATCTTATATCAACATTTACGCATGAACGTTTTGAGGAGATCGACGCGAATGCTGACCATTACGAAAATGAAGCTGCTAGAAAGATTTTCCAATGGATTAAGAATGATACTCATTTAGAGAATTACTTTTTTAAGAAAATTACCGCAACAGACTGGTTAACTCCATTAAAAGAACGTGGATATTTTGACCCCAGCAAAAACCAACCACCGAAATTAATCGACCAAGAAGGGCATTATAAGATTCCTTACTGGAATATCTTAGATTACTTGGAGAGGGCGTCTGAACAAATCGCAGTAAATGAAGATGCTGAGTATTCCAAGGAATTGATGGATATTGTTCGTTCTGTTTCTAAAACGGAGGTCGATAATTACTACACTAACTGGCTGTTCGTCAAGATTATGGGCAACCTTCCCACGTATTTTATTGAAATAGATGATCTTGAGTTAGTTACTCTACTTTCCAAGTTTTGGTTTTGGTATACATTTATCACATTATGAGCCGAATTAATGTTATTTATATCAAGGTAAGTTATATTTAAGTGGCCTCGTACAGTCCTTGTATTATGCGAGATTCAAGGGTAGGTTATAAACTGGGCGCAACCGAGGGAAAACTTGGAAAGTAGAGTTAGTTAGACAATATCTTAATACAAAGTGGAATAATCATTTAATCGGTTTCGAAATATATGAAAAATTTTTCCCTAAGTTTGTTGAAGCCGGGCAAAAAGAGAAAGTGCTGAAACTATTGGATCTGGTCACGTCAGTAAAATGGGTAGAAGTCCATGGAAAAGAAAATCTAGAACCTTTGATCGGAGAATACGAACTTAATGAATTATTCAAAAAGAATAAAGATAGTGTTTCAGAATTATTCCCATTGGAAGCTGCAAGGATTATCATCAGTAAAATCGCAGAAATTGTCCACAAGAAACAAGACGAATTTAATATTGCTTGGATTCCCGCTATCGAAGATCACCCTCAGAACCGATTCCCAGATAAATATCAAAATATATTAATTAGAATGGCGAGAGATTTGCTTAATATCGCGGTAAACAACGACGAAGAAAATACAAAAGAAGCATTAAGAGAATTGCTGCAGGAAAGTCATTCTATATTTAAGAGACTTTTTATATCCGTAATTAACACAAGCTGGAGTAATTGCTCAGATCTATTTTGGATTATTGCTGATAAGAATATTGTAACTGATAGCAACCTTATGCACGAAATTTATACATTATTCAAAGATCATTTCGACTCATTTTCTACAGAACAAAAAGATCGTATTATTAATTGGATTGAGAACGGCCCCGGCCGAGAAGATGTAGACGAGATGTCAGAAGCTTATTGGAAACAGTCATGGCTCTCTTCACTGTTAACTTCTGATTACGATCCCGCAATCCTACTTTATCGAAAATATGAGGTCATAACAGGAATTGAGCCAGAGCATCCTGATTTCGTTTGTTGGTCAGAAGGTGGCGGGTTTGTTACTCATATCAGTCCTTTGGAAGTTCCTGAGATTCTTCAGAAGAGTAATGAATATATAGCTGGGTATTTAATAGACTACGAGGAAGATCAGAAAGGCTGGGACACCCCCTCAGAAGAAGGATTAGAACAGGCTTTGTATTTTGCTATCAAGTCCAAGCCTGATAAGTTTGATAATAATCTGAAACCATTTCTAGAAGTTCAATTAAATTATGTACACAGGATTATATGGGGCTTTTGTGACGCTTGGAAAGACAAAAAAGAGATTAATTGGTCTAATATTCTTGATTACTGCAAACAAATAATATTATCCGAAAAATTCGCAGAATTCAATCACAAAGAAGACGTGTACGGGTACAATGGCCGGATCGTATCACAAATTGCCGACTTACTAATCGAAGGTACAAAAGATGATAGTCATGCATTTGACAGAGTACATCTACCAAAGGCGGAAGAAATCATTCTGATTATGCTGAAATTGACAGGCACTCATATTCAAAATCCAGATGATCTTTTGTTTTCGACTTTAAATTCCGCAAGAGGCCGCATATTCAGCGCGTTGGTTGAATATGTCTTACATATTGCAAGATTAGATGAGAACAAGGATTTACCAAGTAAATGGAATGAAAATATTAAAGACGAATTTACACGACGTCTTGATCGAAGTATTGAACCCAGTTTGGAATGGTCTGTATCACTAGGGAAATATTTGTCAAATTTATATTATGTAGACAGATCGTGGGTCGAAGAAAATATTAATTATATATTTCCTAAGAATGACGATGGCCATTGGCAAGCGACTATGGAAGGTTATCTGTTTATATCGCATCGGCTATACAACTCACTTTATGAACTTCTAAAGATTAATGGACACTATCTAAAAGCAATCGATACGAAATTTAAAAATGAAAGCATCAGAAAAAGACTCGTTGATCATCTCTGCGTAGGATACTTACGAGGTAAAGATAATCTTATAGATGAAAAAAGCCTCTTTCTGAGGTGTTTAAATTGTTGGAATACAGAAGATATTCTCGAAATGATCTCCTTTTTCTGGATGCAGAGAAAGTACCTTGTAGATAATAGTTCTACTGAAAATAAGCCAGAAAAAGTAGAGATAGTGCAGAAAATTATAGAATTCTGGAGATATATATTTGAGAAACTAATTAAAAAAATAGATACGTTATCAGAAGATGAAAAAGAGATACTTTCTGCCATTAGCAAATTATCATGTTACATCGAAAACATAGATGAAGAAAAATTGTCCTGGATTAAGCTATCTGCGAAGTTTATAGAACAAAGTCCTAATATCCCTTATTTACTTGAGAACTTAGACCGACTTAGCGATACTAGCCCAGATAAGGTAGGAGCCATTTACTTAACAATATTAGCCCATTACACGCCTAGTGATTACAAAAATCATATAAGATCCATTGTGGAAAAGCTTTACAAATCTGGTAATACAGAAAATGCAAATAGAATTTGCAACATGTATTTCAGAGATGGATTTGAATTTCTTAGAGATATCTATGAGAACCACAACTAGGAATTAAATATATTACAAAAACCAAAAGAAATTCTTCGAGATGATCCCTTGAACGAGCCCTGGCACACCCTGACCGCCGATGAGACCCTGGAGAAGCTGAACTCCAGCGAGGAGGGGCTATTCCCTGAAGAGGCCGAGCGAAGGCTTTCTGATTTTGGGCCAAACCAGCTCGCCAAGATCTACAAGCCCTCCAAGGCCCGGATATTCCTCCGTCAGTTCGAAAACTACCTGATCATAGTCCTGATTTAGCGGCCTCGGTCATTTCGTGGATCGCGGGAGAGACGACCAACTCCTACGTGATCCTTGGGATAGTCTTCTTCATATCCCTCCTCGGCTTCGTCCAGGAGTACAAGGCGGAGCGGGCGATGGAGGCCCTCCAAGAGATGGTGGCGCCCGAGGCGAACGTCGTTCGGGCCGGGAAGATGAGCCGGATCCCGGTCAGGGGCCTCGTGCCCGGTGACGTCGTCTACCTGGACACGATAGACCACGGGCAGGTCCCGACGGGCAGCCATGCACTGGCGCCGACCGGGCAGATGCACCGCCAGAGCCCCAACTTCCGCATAAATCTATATGCAATCATGCGTGAATATTCGGGTCATCGACAAACCCGGAGGAGACAAAGATGGGACGTATAAAAGCAGCATTCATTTTCGTAACGCCAAACTTCTGATCCAGAAATACACGAGGACGACCATATCCACGCCAGAAGTTCCAGACCTCGTAACAGTGGGCGTCAAAGACTACGAGCAAGTGGCCCAGGTGGCCCGAGATCTGACAGACCAAAGTGTGACCGCCATCGAACTATAGCGCCAAGTTTGGCAAGATCGGTGTTGGCAAGGTCGCCGAAGCGGTGGGGGACAAAGCCTTCGTGGGCGCGGGTTCGGTTCGATCGGCACCCTCGCGCTCGGGTTCAAAACTGGTGATGAATTCTTCCTGGAATGAGAAGCACCTCTCGTCGGCGCCGGGAAGATGACGGCTCCGCCCGGCGCTCCTCGTGGCTTCTTGCCCGATCCTCACTGGCGCGGGATCAGTAGACCAGAACCTCCAGCTCGGACTACCTTAGGGCCCGTAGCGAAATAACTTGCGCATATACGTGTACACCCATTACACGAAACCGATATGAAACGGATTCAGTATAATAATTACGAATCATTCATATGACAAGGTTATTTCTTCACGGGCCCTTAGCGATATTTATAAACCTTAACTCGGCATGATTTAGAGCCTTGTGGCTTATCCCAAAACCGGAGATATTTGGTTAGCAATAAAGGACTTCCCAGCACAGTATGGTGGGTACGAGCATTTCAACCTGAACGATTTGTTGAATCGTTTGCGCTGACCTGGTCGCTTGGATAGGTGCGTGCAGCGTGTTTCAAAGAGTGTTTCAAATCTAGAGAAAAAGACGAGAGATAGAGACGAGAACAAATCGGTGCTATCCGGTTGGTTCTCGACTATAATTTGTTCTCAGCGAAACCCATTCACTTCCGGGATGCATCTTTTCCAATATGTCTCTTCAACCATCTTGCCATCTGACTTACGAAAACCCAGGATGGTGTCTTCTGGCCGTCGATCTGGACTCGGCCTTCTTTGATCGCTTCGAGAACGTCACAATCCTTATCGATTTTGATAATGGTAACGCCAAGACCCACAGTCTTTGCCATGTGAGCATCGCTTCCTGCAACCATAGGAAGACCCTTTTTCAGGGCCATCTTTCGAGCCCACCAGTTGGCAATGCCAAATATGTACTTGGAGTTGTAAACCTCCACCGCATCACAGTTTGGTATCCTGTACATGGCATGTCTAAACAAATGGTACGGATGCGAGACGATGGCAATTCCACCTTCCCGATGAACGAAATCAATCGTCTCCTCGGGACTCTTCTTGGCAGGAGGAAGAGTCTTTATGCCAAACGCGAGAAGGTGACCTTTCGATGTCGATACTTCAACTCCAGATATTAAGATCAGGTCGAGTCCGTTCTCCTCGACGATTTTCTGGGCGAGATGATATCCGTCCATGGTATCGTGATCGGTTATCGCCAAACCGTCAAGACCCTTTTCGAGAGCCGCATCCAATATCGTCTTGACGTCGTCTCGACCATCAGAATAACTGGAATGGATGTGAAGATCGAACCTGAGACCGGTGTCCTCATTTACGCTTGATCCATCCTTCGGACCTCGATTTTGGATCTGGATCTGATTCAGTGGCTCAGACCTCCCGTGGATCTGTGATTTCACCACTCAGAGCGGTGGCAGCCGCCGTTGCCGGTGAGGCTAGATATATCAGGCCGCCTTTCCCCATCCTTCCTGGAAAGTTCCTGTTTGCAGTGGATAGACACGTTTCACCTTCGGCCAAGACGCCCATGTGAGCACCAAGACACGGCCCGCACCCAGGTGGGCCTATCATGGCTCCTGCTTTAACCAAAGTCTCGATAATTCCCGAAGAGAACGCATCTAGCAAGATCTTGCGAGACGCGGGTATCACCAGAGTCCTCACCTTAAACTCCTTTCCTTTCGCAATTTTCGCAACGATTTCGAGGTCTTCGTACCGACCGTTAGTACAGGTTCCTATGAAGACCTGGTCAACGTTGGTACCTGCAAGGTCACCCACCGGCTTTACGTTGTCCACCCTAAAAGGCGCTGCAACCTGTGGCTCGAGATCAGATATGTCAAACTCCATCTCTTCGTCGTAAGAGCCAGGATCTGAACAAACCAGCTGGTAAGTTCTTCTAGCCCGCAACTTTAGGAAATCTTCAGTAACCTCGTCGGGCGGCACTATTGCAGCTTTGGCGCCCATCTCGACACCCATGTTGCAAAGGGTCATCCTGCCAGATATGGTCAGGCGCTCTATAGTCTCGCCTGTGTATTCCACTGCCTTGTAGGTGGCACCGTCTGCGCCAAGAGCGCCTATGATCATCAAAGTGAGGTCTTTAGCATAAACTCCAGCACCGAGTTGGCCTGAAACCTTGATCCCGATGGTCTCTGGAACTTTGAACCACAACTTTCCTCTGGAGTATATCTCGGCCATGTCGGTTGCGCCAACGCCCGTTCCAAAGGCACCAAACGCCCCGTAAGTGCAAGAATGGGAATCGGCCCCCACGGCCAAGGTGCCAGGAAGGGCGAACCCCTGCTCGGGAAAGACCTGGTGACAGATTCCGCATCCAGAGTCGTAAAAATGAGGTATACCTTGCTCTTTAGCCCACAACCTGACATCCCTTTGCAGATCTGCAGCAGTCCCGTTGTTTGCAGGCACGATGTGATCAAAGGGTATCACGATCCGTTCGGGGTTCCAGACCTTCTCAGATCCCATATCTTTGAAGGCCTTGATGGCAAGAACGCTTGTTCCGTCATGAGACATGGCAAAATCAATGTTGGCCTCGACGATCTCTCCGGCCTCGGCCATGTGACCTGAGGCACGACTGAATATCTTCTCGCTGATGGTAGCCACGGTTTTCAATCTCCCAAAGAAAAGGTGGCCGATTCAACAGACCTCATAGTGGATCACCTGGTCTAGAATCGGCCTTGACGTTCTAAACTTTCACTCCTCCCAATCTGGCAGCATATAGGCGATATCATCTTGAGGATGACGATACAACCTGGATTCTAGCCTCTTTTGGTCCAATATGTGGCCTATGATCCCCATGCTCCGTCCCAGGGCAAAGAGGCCGTTTAAGTATCCGTAATCTATTACATCTTGTATGTCCTGTTCGGTGAAGACGTCACAAGAAGTCATAAGGTCGATGAATAGGATGCCTATGCAGCCGTCCACGTTCAAGATCAGGTTGCCTTTCTTTGCCGTCGTTATTTCCTGGACCTGGAGCGCGTAGTCGAGAAGATCGGTCTTCTTGAAATTTTCTTGCGCGTAAGCGATCAAAAGTTCTACCCTTCTGTCAGGGTTCTTCACGCTCTTGATTCTGTGCCCTATCCCTGGAATGTTTATGCCCTTAGACTTCATGCTGCTGACGAACTGCTCGGGGGCGAGGCCAGAATAGTAGGCGCCCTTAAACTCCCTTGCAGCGTCGTCTATCGCGCCACCAAACCGAGGACCGATGGTGAGAAGGCCGCTTGCAAGCGAAGTGATCAGGTCCTTTCCGGCGCAAGATGCGACGATTGCGTTGTGTGCAGCAGAAACCGCAGGACCGTGATCGGCCACAATCTGGAGCACAAGCTCGATGAACCTTGCTGCATACGATGGCAACTCTCTTTTGAACCAGAGAAGCCCGATGACTCCGCCGATACCCATCTCGTCTTCTAGAACTTTGCTGAGAGGTTTGCCGCCGTAGAGCACTTCTTCGCCTCTGTCATCAGAGATGGTGCATATGAGTGTCGTGGGTTTTCTAACCAAGCCCCCTGCCTTGGCTTTGTCGTAATCCATCATGACAGGTGGGACACGTGGCTCTACTACGTCCTGGACTTTGCCTTCGGCCTTGAGCGTCTCGTAAACTTCTTTGATCTTGTCGCCGTAGTCGTCAAAGGAATTGGGAACTACTGCGCCTGCATCTTTCAACGCTTGGTTCTTGGCATCGGCAGTCTCAAGTTCGGATTGAGCCTTGGCACCAGCATGGCCGAACTGGACACTTGAAGGAAGGACATTAGAACAGGTTCCAGTGACCCATATGACCAGGGGCTTTGTGATTTTGCCTTCCTTTAAAGCTTCTACTATCCTGTATTCGTCGGTGCCGCCCACCTCGCCAAGACAGGCGATCATTGCGATGTCTGGATTTGCCTCGTATCTCATTATGTGGTCCATCAGGTTGCTTCCGGGGAATCGATCTCCTCCGATGGCGATGCCCTCGACCACGCCGCTTGAGTTTCTGGTTATGATATTGAACGCCTCATTCAACATCCCACCTGACTTTGAGACGAATCCGACACATCCTCGCCTGTAGAGCTTTGAATCTATGATGTTCTCGATGGTTCCTGCGGCGTTTCCGATCTTAAACGCTCCTGCAACTAGACCTCCTACCGTGGCAGGCCCGATTATGGTCTTGCCCATATCTTTTGCGGTGGCGGCCATGATCCTGGACTTTCTTTCTGGAACTCCTTCGGCAATTATGGCCACAGTTCTGATGTTTGGCTGCTTTAGCGCCTCCATCGTGGTGTCAACGGCCGAACGGTAAGATGCAAAGTTGACCATCACGTCCACTTCGGGGAAACGAGCTACGGCCTCTGGGATGGATTTATACATAGGGATTAAAATCTCGTTTGGGCCCCAAAATACCGTGTGAAAGCCCTCTCTTCTTGGATTGATGATGGCTGCAACACTTGGAGTTTCTCTTCCACAGACGTAATCGAAGTCCAGCATCCTCTGGATAGCGTTAACCTGATATCCGTAGACGAATGCCAGAGTGCCCTTGTCGAAAAGCGTGTAGTTTTCGGTCATTGTATCAATCACTCCTCTTCGCCAAGAGCCATGGGAACTATCCTGGTCATGTGAGTTTCAGGGCCGAATACCTCGATTGGCACGCCCAACCGCTCACCCAGATTGCGCATAATCCTGAGCCCGTCTTCACAGTTTGGTCCGCCTCTGCGAACGTAGATCTTAACCCCAGTATTTCGGAGCCGATCTTTGTAGTCCTCAAGGGCCGCCACGATGCCTTTGAAAGTTTTGGCAACGTCGGTGAAGTTGGCAATGCCACCGCCGATAAGAAGGTACTTAGTCCGGCCCTCGGGGTCTTTGTCTCTCGTCATGAGGTCCAGTATCGTTTTTGTGTACTCGTAGGTGTCTTCGGTGGATGGGTCGCCGCTGTATTCACCGTAGTTTGCAAGCTCAGCTCCAAATCCCAGGTCGCAAATGGTGTCAGCGTAGATTACACTAGCTCCGCCGCCTGCGACCATAGTCCAGATTGTGCCTCGAGGGTTTAGGATGGTGAGCTTGAGGGATGCGCCGGTCCTGGAATCGATCTCTTTGATGTAACTTTCCTCATTGGTCAGGGTCTTGCCAAAGGGCTCTGGAAACTCAAGGCCCTTCCATGGTTTCCTCTGCCAGAAAGCTTCGGTGTCGTCAAGCCTTGCTACCAAGTCCAAAGGCACGATCTTGCCCTCATGCAAGACGAAGGGATTGATTTCGAGGTAAGTGAAACCCAGGTCTTTGTAGAACTGGAAAAGTCCGCGGATGAACTTCTCGGTTGGGTCGAGCCAATCTCCCAAATCTTGCGGCAATTCGGCTTTGAAGTCTACGTCTTCTATATTGGAGAGGATGTTGACTGGAATTGAGATCACTTTGTCCCAGTTGGCTTCGATGTCAACCCCGCCTTCGGCTGAGAAGTAGATAGTGTCACCGTCGTAATCCGACTTTATGGCCAAGTAGAGCTCTTCTTCTTGCTCATGAGGTATGAAAGGCTCTATCAAGAAGTGAGTCAGAGGACCGACTATTGTGCCCACCAGGACCTCTTTTTCCATCTTGTCTTGAAGATATTCTTTCACCTGGTCCCAGTTAGCGTCTAGGAGGACCAGGTCATGAGCACCCCTTTTTCCGAAAAGCTGGTCGGGTTTGATCACCAACCGCGTCTCTTTTAACCATGGATTCTCTGTGACCAAAACCTCTAAATCGGTTTTAGGGTTTACGAGAGCGATTTTACAGTTGTAATCAAAATCATCTATATAATTGGGGAGATACTCGCATAACATTCTTTTTGCATCGTATTCCCGTATCCCTCTTTGTGCTATTTATAAACCTCCTTCCGGTCGAAAACGACTTTTTAGTTTAGATAACTTTCTATGGCAAGAGATGGAAAAATTGAAATATCAGGTAGTTACGAGACTTGTCTATGAATTGTCCCTGCTGCGGCAAAAAAATTAAGCCAGCCGAAGAGATTCTTTCTTTGACAGGCAGCCTTTACATGGCCTGTCGAGATTGTCCGCCAGAGCCAAATCTCGATAAGAGAGCGCCCTATTCTGACCTGAAGCTTCGGGTTCAAAGGTGCAGTTCCTGCAAAAAGGCACCATTGGATTTGGTGATGTTTGAAGCGTTCAGGATTTTAGCTGAAAGAGGGTTAAGAGACGAGTCAGCGAATTTGCGAAGCGTTGGATGGCCGATGGTCGAGGTCGGGTATCCTCTGGCGTATCCGCCACGTCTTGGCGAAAACGAACTCATAATAGTGGGCGAAGGTCTTGACAAAAACGCAGCAAAGAGGTTGGTCGAGATCCCCGAGATCAAGGGCGTCATATTGGGCGGTGGAGTTCCTGGAGTTTCAGATTCGGATAAAAAGGCTCATAGGTGGGAACTTCTTGCAGATTGTGATCTTCGATGCGACGTGGTTCAAAGCCTGATAGGCGAGCTTGTGATATACAAAAATCAGTCCCAGATTCACGTTGAATTTTCAAAAGAGAACGCGCCCAAGATGAAGATATTAGAAGACCTGTATTTTCAAGGTCGGTTGGAAGATGTGGCAGATTGTATGTGTGGACCTGGCACTTTGGGGCTCATGGCGGCTCTTGCAGGTGCCAAACGAGTGGTCTTAAACGACGTCTGGCTTCCTGCCATAAAGAACGCGATGATCAACCTGGAGGCAAATCGCACGCTTTTGGGGATAGAAGAGATCGAGCACTTTGGGTTTTCTGATGAGGACGAGGATGTGGGCACGGAGCCGAAGTTAGTGGGATTGGCAAGCGGGGTATGCGAGTTTGAGGTTTATCACGGTGATGCAAAAAGGCTGTTTGAGAAGGCCGACCCCTCGGACCTTTGCTTGATAGATCCGTTTCCGGGGATGAGGACAAACGACCTTGTCGAGACCTGCAAAGTCTGCAACAAGGTCGTTATAGTATAAGACAAACAAATCAAGTCTTCATGTACTCTCTCAAGACCACCGTTGCGTAAGATCCTGGCGGCAAAGAGAACTGGATCAAAACTGAATCGTCTTCGTCATCTTCGATTTTCCATTTTGGCTCGACTCGGAGGAGCGCGGGCCGTCGAAGCCCAGGCGACCCGAGATCTGGGTTTTGCGCTACCCTGAAGTCTTCGAACCGAACGCCTTCGTTTTCTAGGATTTCCCTTTCGATTTCGCCAGGAAGCCCTTCAGAAAACTTGGACTCGTAGCCAAAGAGGGGCAATGTGAGGTGAGCCCTCTTGCGACTCATTAGCCTGTTTACAGCTTTCAGGCTTGCGTCGTCGTCTGCGGCTTGGAGCCTGCTTGTGTCAGGAAGGCCCTCTTTTCCCTTAACCTTGGACATAAAGCAGACCACGTCGCCCAAAACGGCTTTGTCGAGAGGAAGGCCCAAAGCCATCCTGTTGCTCAAGATCTTGTTGAATATGTAGGATTGGTAAGCGTGAACGAACAGTTTTTTCAGATTGGCGGAAAGGCCGTCGAACGCGTGTGCGTAGTCGCCATCTTTCTCGATCAGGTGGTTTAGAATGGCCCTTTCGTAGCGAAGTCTCGTTGGATATTCTCTTAGGGCTTTTGCAAGGTCCCCTTCTTCCCATAAGGACGATCTTGCATCTCTCACTGATTCGGGTTCGCCTGGAAACGGCAAGGCGAGATAGATCAGGACCGCTTTTTTAATGTCGCCTTTGACCAGGAATTCACCCACCTGGTGAGTCACAGGCCTCACGTCGCCAAACCTCTGGACGCCAAAGTAGTTGGCAAGGCCCATTTGATCGTGGATCTCTTTTGTGATCGCCTCGATGCGGCGGGCAGCTTCGTTTCGATCGACGGCGAGGTTTTTTATCCTGACTTGAAATTCGTTTCCGAGAAGGTCGCCCAAAGAGACACGTTTGTTAGTTCTTCCGAGCACTTTTATCTTGACTCGTGGAAGAGTGACTCGTTCAAGCTCGGCCTCGTCCAGGTTCATGATGCACATTCGCTGTGTAGTGATGGCGTTTTTGTCTTTGGTCCCGGCCCAGCTAATCCTTCGTTGGCTGATCTTTAGTTGGCGAGATAGGTCTCGTACCAGGTGGTGAGTGTCCCAGTTTTCTTTTTCGACCTCCAACACGAGGAATCTGCCGCCTTCGTAATCTTTTTCTTCGTAAAGTTCGCGTACCAGAAAGTCTTTTGTGTTCTGGCGCAACTGGCCGCCGCAACCTGGCGAATCGGTTGCATAGTATTCCATCCCGATGAACTTGTCAGACTTTGGTGCGTCGATCATGAATATGTGTCACCTGTCCAATCCTTTTAGTTTGTCCAGAATCGTCTAGAGCAGCTTGATTTCGCCTGTGACTTTGTCAAGTTGACTTGCAGAAGCTGGACCCAGGCCAAGAGCGGTCACGGTTCCGGAGGGGATCTCGGTAAGGCCCGCATCGATTACCACCGCAGTTGGTATTCCGGCCCTGTCGGCGTCTTCTCTTAACCTGAAGAGGTCCTGGAGGGTGGGGACTTTTAGGACAATCTTTCTTTGGCCTTCGCCTTTCCAGTTCTTGACCATGTTTTTGTCAGAGCGTTCCATCGCCATAATCGCTGCGTGAGCCGTCTGCACCGCCAACTTTCCGGGCGATAGCTTCAGGTCTTCACGGATCACTATACATTGCTTGAACTTCATGGGGCATACGGTTTAGTCGATCCAAGATAAAAGCGTTACACTCTTATCGAGGTGGCGGGCTGGCAAAATGAGGCTCCAGATGACGCTGGCTGCCACGTTTTTGGCGTCGCCTCGCCGCCTGGCGCCGCAATTTCTTGGGGGCTCGATCGGTTGGCCACTCGTCTCCATCACTTGAAGGCGAGAAAAATCGAAGAGAAAAAGCGCGCCAATCCCGGAGACGATCGACGCCGGATTTTGATCGTCGAGATAATTCGAGTATGTGTATAGCCCCCCAGAATCAATTGCTCGATGTTGCTTTTCGTTACCGATCCGATATAAGAGTTCTGTAACGGAGAATGCCGCGTTTTTCCAAAAATGCTTTTGAGGGCCTGCTCTAGCTCACCTTTGCCTTCAGATCTTCGATGGCGTCTTTGATCTCGGTGATCTCCTGGCGAAGCTCCTCGTACTTCTCCTCCAAAGATGTGGCTTTTATGGTCGATACGATCTCATCTCTCCCGCGGCGCGCTTCGTTGCGAGTCGCAGAGACCTCTTTTTTAATGGGTCCTATCTCGGATGTGTCCATTTTGATCTCCTTCATGATGGATATGGTAGTGTCCTGCTTTTCGAGCATCGTTTTGCTTACGGCCAGGTTCTCTCTGCCAAGCTCTATGCTTCTGTGGAGGATTCCCACTGCCACATCGAACCTCTCTCCCAGCTCCTCTTGCCAGTCTCCCCTCAGGATCTTAAAGTAGGGAAACTCGCCTGTCGCCTCTCGCCAGCTGACCTCGAGCTCCTGGACCTGGATCGGACCGTCCTCTATTCTCAGAGCTTTGAGAAACTCCTCTAGAGCGTCTTTTTCCCCTTCGGCCACGATCGCAACGTCGTAAGGCTCCTGGTTTTCGACAGTGCCACAGAGCCCGAGGTTCCGCCCGATCCTCTGGACCACGTCTCGAAAACCAACCTTCTGGACATCTCCTTTGGCGATGATCTCTGCTCGTTGCATGTTGATTACCTTGTTAGGGCCTCCTCGCATGTTAGGATAGCGGTCGAAGACCTTCGCCTGATATTTTCCGGTCTCCATAGCTAATTCTCCACTTCTTCCCGCCGTCGTCTTTCCTCCTGGGCCATAGATCCTGGGGACGGCGAGAGGGGAGCGCCGCTTGGCGCCGCAATTCTTGGGGTCCGGCTGGTTGGTGCCGCAGTATGGTGCTGCCTCGCCGACTTCTGGCGCAAAAAGGCGAATCTATAGGCGTCACGCGGCATTTTTCGATATTGGGCACAGTTTTTCCTGAACGCTTGCCGTCGCGGGTTCGAAGAAGGAACTTGTTCAGCTTCAAGAAGGACTTTGTCGATTACTCATTCAAAAAAGTGTATTAGATCGCCAATTTATCAATTGAAATATCTAAAAAGTTAGACGATTTCTTCAAATCTCGGCCAAAATGATAATTCGCATCCTCGTAGTGACGATAGCTCGCCATTGTGCTGCATATTCGCCGACGATAACATTTGCCGATTCAACCATACCTATTCAATCGAAGAAATAATGCAGTTTAATAATTAGTTTAAAGAGACTGTTTCAGGACTATTTATATGTTCAGATCTCGCGAATCAATATTTAAACGAATTTTCGGTATGATGATATTGATTTTCATCTTGAAAGCCCATTCAGAAAAAAAACCGTTAGGCAGTGACATTTTGATACTGTTTTGGGTCAAAGCCAACCCTGCAGAATATCTGCAGACAATTACAAAATCTTATTATTATTAATGCAGAAGCTCCCAAAACTTTTATATACTCAGATTATTTGTTTAGTGTTGTAGGAAGGAAGGGCAGGAATCCCTGTGACATCTTACCTTTGCGCCCTGGCGTTCAATTACCGCGATGATGGCCCGTAGCCGGATGGTGGAAACAAATGCTGGCGTGTCCAGGTCTTCTCCCGAGGACCTAAAACAAGACGGCAAGATGGCAAGCTCCAAACGCTGATTGGGAGCGTCAAAGGGAAAATGTGAGTCACCACGGCATTTGACGGTGTCAAGAAAGTGCAGCCAAGTGGTACCGAGCAGGGTTCTGTCGTTTCACCTACGAACCACACAGACATCCATCCAGATCACATCTAGAACATGAATTGGCCTGGGATAGCAGTTGTCGCTGTCATCACGTCGTTCGACCTGTGATGAGTGCCTAGTGTCGTGTCAACGCTTTAATGTCGTAAAGGCTATCGTCCTTTTCGCATGTCTGATGCCCCAAATTCATGAAAATGACGAGTGCATAATACGATATTTTACGCATGACACGACACTAGTGTGATCGGGAAAAATGTATTTTGGAGGAAAATAGCATGGATATGAAAAGAATTGCGGGCCTGGCACTAGTGTCGTACAACATTAGTTTTTAGTTAAATATAAATGCTTGTTTAATCCGTCCTATGTTTCATGACGAAAATAAACCTCGCCGAAGGAGAGGAAGAATCACTCAAAGAATTTACGAGCAAGGG
>Ga0208771_1000414_pt1 | contig 26109 bp, 30 predicted proteins | sample AntAceMetag02UKX_FD_184775 | JGI IMG/M metagenome (GOLD analysis project Ga0208771, IMG submission 184775) | Saline lake microbial communities from Ace Lake, Antarctica - Antarctic Ace Lake Metagenome 02UKX (SPAdes) (version 2) | ecosystem: Environmental > Aquatic > Non-marine Saline and... | reverse complement strand
TGCGTGAAATCGATCCCATAAGGCGGATCGGTCACTACTCCCAAGTCTTTCCGCGCCGTCTCCGGTATCAGTTCAACCAACTCCAAGCAATCGCCGTGATAAAGCACGGTTTGCCCTGTCGGGTCGGTCCAGTATGGTTTGACGCCGGGGATGGTAAGGGGATTATTCACGTTTTGCTTTCCTCCGGTGATTTGTTTCCGCTCTGTTTCAAAAGCAGGTCGGCAAGGGTCTTTTGTACTTGGGCAAGCTCACGGGCGTTTCGTTCAATTGCCTCCTCCCACCTTCCAATGCTCGCCTTGCAAGGCCACAATTTATTCTTGGCTTGCCGGTGGGACTCTGCATAGCAATTGGCAAGCCTTTGTTTTTCCGCAAGGCGCTCTTTCGCTTTTTGGATTTTGTCTTTCATTCGGCATCTTCTTCCCAGGAAATAGATTCCCCTTTGTCATTCACCTTTCGGACAGAAAAAACATAGAACCCCAACGGACAAGCCTTATCTGCCATGGCCCGGGCTTGTTCCTCTGTGGTGTCGTCTGGAACATCCCCTTCGCTAAACTTCTTATCCGGGTCAATGCCGGGCTTTCCGTCATTGTCATCGGGGATTGGAATATAAAGCGGAATAAACGGGTTCGGCTTATACCCATTCCGAAAAAAGCGTACGCGTACTTTCATTCGATATCCCCTCCCGCGCACAATGGGCACGGCTTAATTTTAGTTGGCGGCTCCGGGCTCGCTGCCGTGATTCGCTCATAGGCCGTCACTTCAATTTTCCCGTTATCACAGCACGGACATTCGATCTTTTTGCTTTCGAGTAATTTGGAAACGATGTCGTCAAGGCCGTCGCCGTATTTCAGCGTCTCTTTGATTTGCTCGCCAAGCCAAGCGTGAATATCGGTGCCCGCCTGAGCGACGATGAATGATAATATTTCATCCGTCAGTCGATCCAGAAAAACATCTTCCAACCAATCAAAGCTCATACTGGAATCCCCTTGAATTTCAAATCCTCGACCGCTTTATTGAATTCTGTTTTCAGCGCCTTCAACACGACCGGCGTAATATTTAGCCTGTGGGTTGAAAAGAAGCGGTTCCTGCTCATTTGCAGAACGACATCGGCATTGGCTTTTCCGACCAGGGCCGTAACCTCTTTAAAATTTTTCCCGATCCCGCCCTCGCCAGAAATTCTAAATATCTCTCCAAGGTTTTTGCTAATTACCGCTATGGCATCTTCGGGGCGGTTATCCGGCTGTGGGTTGGAATCAACATAGTCCTGCCACATCATTCCTTCCCCATAGAAACGAGCACAGGTCTTGCGCTTTTCGGTCGGGGCATTTTTACAAAGGTCAGTCTTGGAGTAATTCCAGAAGGCGGAAAGTAAATCCTCGAACGGTACTTTCCCGGTTGTCGCCCCGGTCTTTTTCCCTGAGCCGTTCAAAAGGCTCTTGAGGTTTTTTATCGCGTCGCCTCTGGCATGTGAATTTATTTCAACCTTCCAGAGTTCATAAATCGTATTTGCCAATTCATCGGCGATTCGTTTTTCTGGAAGTTTCAAAATGTCCTGAAAATGGATTGGAATTTTTTCGAGTACACATTCCATGCCTTCGGGCATGGTCCCGCTGAAAGCGATTTTTTCTTTCTTTTCTTTTATATTTTCTTGTTCTTTCTTAACTTCCTGCTTCCTGTTAGCTGCTTCCTGCTTCCTGCTTCCTGCTTCCTGATATCGGTTGGGTATGCCATACGGTTTACTTGACGGTATAGCTAACTGTTTGCCTAACCCTTCCTGAAACGGTATCACAAACCGTTTATCAATGGTTTCGCAAGCTAATGATATTGCTTCGTTTTTTAGTGCACACTCAGGAACCATGGATAAGCTTGCGCCCCACCCCTTTGCAACTTTTGAATTTGCCGGTTGGGTGTATTTTATTGCCGATGGTAAAAACATGACGTGATTTTCTCTGTCGCAAACCAACATCGGTGTTTTTTTACCCTTGATTTCTTCAAGCTCAACCAAGCATTCATTCGCCTTTTCGACGGACCAACCTAACTCACCCGCGATGGTCATTTCCGAGAGCGAAAACAGGCCGGGGAAAATCAACGTATGGGGACCGGTAAGGAGAAAGAACCAAGCAAATTTTGAATCCTGCCTAAGACGCCGGAAATCGGCGTCAAGCCAAAGCTGAACGTATACTTTGCGGTAGATGGACAAGGCGTCTCCTTACCGGCCCCAAGGCCGGATTTGCTTTTGTATTACTCGCTGAATGCTTCGTCGATCAGGTCCGCACTGACATCAATGGGGTTGCCGTCGCCAACAAGTTGCGCGTCATCGTCTGCGGGGTTGATCCATTCGGAAATTTGACAAACCTCGTTGTCGCGGTCGATCTGAACAACCTCAAACGGGGTGTCCTTCGGATATTGGAATCCGCCGAGTTCAAGCCCTTCATCGGCTTGCAGGGAAATGACTTGATTGGCGTCCAGGCCGATGAACAACGATTCGTACTCGTCGTTGGGCTCCTCGTCGCCTGTGGGCTCTTCGCCTTCTTCTTCGGTAAAGAGGTCGGGTTGATCATCGCTACCGTCAGAAGGCGTCTCAGGGGCCTTCTCGCCGATTTGTTCGTTGATGGTCTTTTGCTGGCCGTAGAAAGTCACTACGCTGCTCATAAATGCCAGCGTGGCGATTCTTTCAGGTCTGTTTGGAAGGGAAATTTCCACCTTGATTCTTTCGCCCTTAGCGGTGAACCCGGCCATAATCCCGTCCATGGCGTGAAGCTTCTTTTTCTGTTTCTCCATCGCCTGCCGATAGAGATTGATGCCAACCTCGGGATCGCCGGCCTGAATCGCGGCGTCAATGATTTCTTCCATTTGGTCATTAGGTAGTTGCATGGTCGTTCCTCTCGTTTCCTTCCTGATTTGGAAAAATGGTTGTGAATTATTTTCAGCCTGATCGGCGTTTCTCTTATTTCTCGGAATTGCTCTGTAAAAGATTTTCCGCCCCATTCTCTTGTGATTGCAATTCAGAATATTCGGGCAAATAATCGTGACCTGTTGGAATGTTTTACCCGGAAGCATTTTGCCCTTGGTGGATTTGCCTTCGATTTCAAGGGCGCAATCCAAACATGCCTTGGTATGCCAGATCGAACCGGCATTAGGGTCCAGGGCGCATATTGGCCCGATTGCATCGATGGTTTCGTGAGATAGGTTCATTGGCTATCCCCTTTCGCCGGTTGCAATGAATTCATCGTACCGATAGACGGGCATGTCTAGTTCGAACGCAAGGGCGATTTCTAATCTCACGCCTGCCGACTCCCCGGTATAAATAACCAAATCGCACCGCCTGAGCATTTCCCTCGCGCCCTCAAGAAATACCCCCTCCTCGACCGCACCGCTCATAAAGGCCGAATTGAGATGTGGACAGATAACCGCATAGCCACGTTTCCACAACGCAATTGCCATCGACCGGGCGCGTTGGATGTTCTCATGAACCTCGTTGTGATCTTCGGCGCGATAGGGAGCGCAGATAAATGCGAGTTTCATTTTACGACTCCACGCGAAGATTCGGCGTGTCTGCCGGAATGAGTTCGAGGTAGTATCCCAACACCTCACTCTTTGAATTGATTTCGCGCTCAATGGGAATACGCAGATTGGCCGAAATGAGAGCCAGTATCTTCAAGTCTCGTTCATCCGTGGCGATAAGGCGAACCATACAAATGTTCGCATTCCCGGGCCTCCGCTTGAACACGCCGCCGCGAATGTTCTGTAACTGGTCAACCCGCTTGTAGCAATGTTGGATTTTCATTGGATTTATCCTTTCGCTCCGGTTTTCTCCACCCGGTTATTCCTTATTCGCAACATCATCAACGATGACGATTTTTACCTGTTTATCGTTCGATACTCGTTCAATCCAGATTTGGGCGCTGTTCTGTACGGCCATGTCGTGAAGGATTTGTAGGTTGTCGTCATCGAGAAGGCTACCGTCACGAATGAGCATCACCCGCAAAGACGGGTTGAGGGCGAGACCGACCGCGCAAGAAATGCGAATCTGTTGAGCCTTGGAAAGCTGCCCAAAGGGGATGTCTTTGAAAGTGACGCCGTTTTCATCCATCGCCAGGCCGTCAATAGGCAGGTTTGATGATGCAATCAGCGATGTTTTTTCTTTATCGATTTCCTGAATCCGGGAGGTGAAGGCATGCGAGAATGTTTCAAGCTCATCTAATTCAATCTTTTTCTTTGCCTTCGTTTCGTTGGCAAGCAGCTTGAGGTTTTCTTTTTCCGCGCCTTCAATCTTCACCTCGATTTCATCGGTGTCTGGATCGACGAGTGCCAAAGCTTCTTTTTCCGCTATGGAAAGCCTGGATTCACTGCGCTCTTTTTCAACCTCCCAATAGCTGATACTTTTCTCACATTCAGCAAGCTCTTCTTTGACTCGCGCCAACTCAGCTATTTTTTCCCCATGGGCATCCATGGCCTGTTGCAAGGAGTCCTCGCGATCCTTTACAGCATCTTGCAACTTCTCAATAATTGCCTGAGCGTTTTTGTTTTGCTCAATGACCGCTTGGCGTTTTTTGAGTTCTTCCATAAGCGCCGCGACAGATATCTTTTCCGGTGGGGCATCATCAAATTGTGGAAGTGCGTTGTGTTGCGCTTTAGCACTCAATGCTTGCTGATTGAGAGTCTTGCGCTTGTTGTATGCCTCTGTTCGCTCGTTGTCCAAATCCGTGAAATCTAGGTGAAGTGCATTTCTGAACATCTCAACCTGATCGGCTGGTTTTTTGTTGGTGAAAGAAAATGGATCAAAGGAAAGCGAGCCAACAATGCTGTCCAGTAGTTCTTGTGGTGGCCGGTCGATTTTTGAGCCGTTTTTGGGTTCGACAGTTAGCGACGTTCCCGACTGCGTGAATTTCCTTTTGATGACGTACTCTTGCGTTTCGGCAACGATATAACCCTTTGCCTTTCCCTTTGTGATCGGTTCATCGGGAACACACTTCTTGCCGCCGAAAGCCATTTCAAGCATACGGAGAACGGTTGTTTTCCCGACTTCGTTTTTCCCGGTCACTTCAATTATCGGCGCTCCGTTCGGCTCGCAAGATACCGCCGTAAGGCGCATGACGTTTTCACCGGTCAATTTGATAATGGTCTGTGGCTTGTCACTCATGATAATTTCCTCCACCCGATGCCAACGCCGGGTATTTTTGTGGTTGCACCCTTGAGGGCGTCCCTTAATTGCTGCTTTCTCGCCTTATCCTCTTCGGTATCCTCATTGTGCTTTTTCGCCAGGCTTTCAAGCGCCCCTTTTGACGGCTTGAAAAAGGTCTCAATGATCTGTCTTGGCGTCCATCCGAATTCTTTCAGGGCGTCAATGATGGCAAACTGGTCAAGGTCGTTTTTGCTTGACGGCTTATATCCATACACCTGATGATTGCCGACCCGTATATCGCCAACCTCTTGAACATGATGTTTTAGCGCCGCTTCAAGCTCTTTAATCCGTGCCGACGCCAGCCGATGAATCACCGCCCAATGGGCGATATCTTCGGGGAGTATCACGTTTGTTTTATCCGGCAGAATCAACGCCTTGGAGAACGCGGGGCAATGATCTCTAACCGAGCACCAGCCGCAAAATTGATTAGGGTTAGGCGGGAATGCTTCCATCGGGTCCATGCCATCTCGGACCGCCTGTTGTGCCCGAATGATCGGCATCGCCTTTCCCGCCAATTCGTTCCAGACGTTTTCAAACTCTTCCCGCGCAAAATAGATAATCGGCACTCGCTTGGACCATTCATGCCGCAAATAGGATTTCTTCAACCCTATTTCTTCAAGCTGTGGAAAATGTTGCAACACCGCCCATGCATACGCCCGCATCTGTGGGTCCTGTTCAATGATCTCCTGGTAAGGGGGGCGGCGGTTGGTCTTATAGTCCGTAATGACTGCCAACCGCCTGTCAGGTGATAATTGCAGGACATCAATCGTAGCTCCGAATGCAGGGGGGGATTTTTTGCCACGACGAAGGATGGGGGAACCGTCGCGGCGGAAGGTCAATTCAAGTTCGACAAAATAATCAGCGGGTTTTGTATCCTCTGGAAGCACACAAACATCGGGGCCGTAAATAGCCTCTATGCCGTCCAGGATGTCAATCGCTTCATCGATATCATAACCCGGATAAGCTGCTAGAAACGCTGCTTTTTTTTGCTTCCAGGGCTTATTGAGATCGGATAAATGCCACGCCATCAAGCGGTGAATCGCCGAGCCTCTGTCAGCATCCGGCATGGCTCTTTGGGGCTGGATGTTTTGGATAATTCCAAGCCAGCCTTTCAACGGGCATTGATGGAACGTGCCTATCACTGATATCGAAAAGGCGCTCCCGCGCTGGTATTTCTTAGGCATCTTTTACCTTGAGCGTCACAAACGTTGACGGAACGAGGCTTTTCTTAGCGTCGAAGAATTCCATTTTGATGAACCAGCGTGTTTCACATACGGGGAAATCAAACCGATAAGTTGCCGGGCTGATCATTTCTTCCTCAATCAAGATTTCGGTTTTGCATTTTGGGCAAAATACGGTCATGGCATTTTCCTCAAAGTTTCTATGGCGGTCACCGGGAGTCGAACCCGAAAAGAAAAACAGTTGCAAAATTGTCCCTCAAACAAGCCGCTAATTATCCCGGGGATAGCAGCACGATCCCCTGACCGCCTCAATTTCATTTTCGAGTATCAAGCCAAAAGAAAAAACACGTTCCGATAAGAATCACAATAAAGGGATTGGATAATTCACCCATGACATTTTCCTTTCAAACGAAGATGGGCCACCCGCCCTGTGACGCAATTTAACGTTAGCGGATGACCCATATTTGGTAAGTTAACTCTCAGGGAACGGCGGTCCCCTTGAGGCACTAATCGAATGTGCCGCGCCCCCGGATCAAAAAACGGTGCCGGTGTATAGGCTTTGTAGTAGTCTTTTCCCTTACAATCCGCCGATCGCAGGGGGCCGACCATCCGACCCAAGGCACATTTGTCAGTCGGATGGACATTATGAAAAGCAGCCAATCGTGATGTCGCAATTGCTTCTCCGTTATTCGTTATAGAGCCCGGTGGAATTGAACCACCGAGAGGGCCAATCGGAACGTGATGATAAAAGGAGGTTTGGTAGGCTTCACCGATTCCCCGGCTCCGTAAACGGCAAGGGCTTATATCTATTACCAGGCATAAAAAGCTATGTTGCGTCTGCTTGCCCGTCTTAGTCGTATTCATCGCCCTTGCCATATTCATGTTTTTACAGGTCCGTATTTTTGATGGTGCGCAAAGCGTTAAGCTTGAGCGACGGGGCCATCATGTTCCATTTGGGATACTTCTCCTTGATAGCCGCATCGACCTTGTCCGCGCCGAAATGCTCATTGAGTTCGGCTCGCAAGGCTTGAACCTGACTGTTGGCGCTGTCGCCTTCCTTTTTCGCCGGGGCTTTCTTTTCCTTTGCCTCAGCCTTGGCCGGTTCCGCCTTCTTTTCATTCAACAGATCGGCGGCGGCTTCGGCTTTGGCCGCTTCGGCGGTTTCCTTGGATTCATCTTCCTTCATTTTCATGGATTCGATGATGTCGCGGGCGGTCGTTTCATCGGTCTCCAAGGCGTTGTAGAGGCCGCGTAACGTCACGATGTCATCGGCGTCGATACCGGCCAGAGGCTTGCCGATGTAGGCTTCCAACACGCCGGTTTCGATTCCGTATTTCCCGAATGCCTTGACCATTTTCTTGACCGTCGTTTTGATCGGCTCTTTTTTCGTCTGTGCCTTTGTGACTTCGGCCATCCGAGCGCGAAGGATCTTTTCCAGGCGAGACTTGAGCGGGGGCGGAATCAAAAAGAAAATACAGTTTCGTTTTGCTTTTGACTGATCGGCCTTGATGGACTGAATGAACATCTCCGGCGATTTCAGTTTGACGCTCTTGTCTGCGGCCTTGTATCTGGCCGATGTGATTACCTGCTCACTTGTCGAATTCCCGGCGAAGTTATCGGTGACGGTAATTTCGGAAATGGCCTCGCTGCCGGTCTTGCTTATCACTCGGCACTGGACCGACAAACCGCCATAAATAGTGAGGATCAATTCAGCCGCCCGAATTCCAAGCAGGGAAGCATCCTTGCCGCCGCCTACGGGCTTTGTTACCCAATAGACGCCCTTGCCCTCTTCGTTGAAAAGGTCTTCCTTGACCAATTCTCCGACCCATTCGGCGATAGTCGTTGTCGCCAATGACATTTCAGGGTGTGGCTTGATCCGCATGATGCTTTGTTGAGCATCGGTCGTTTGACGCACTAATCCTTCTTGTGAAACGTCCGTTGGTTGCAATTGCTGGAAGCCGTCATCATTTGTAGGCTGCATATCTTCCTCCGTTATTATTTTACAGTATCCTCTTTGGTTATTTCGTAATTAACTCTTGGATACATCGTTCTTCTCCTTGAATTCGGATATCTGAATGAATACGGGAGTAAGGGTCCTGATAAGATGATCGTAGATGTCGTAAGCGGTCATGCCTCTCCTTTTCGTTCCGTATCCAATTTGGCTCCAATCTTCCCGGGTCTGAATGTTTTCCAGGAACATCTCACCTTCTTGCAATTCCGGGTGATTCACGTTGAAGCTCTCTTTTTTATCAGTCATCATTCAGCCCCTTTCAGCGGTCCATTTTCCGTTATCCATTTGTCGAGTAGGGTTTGAAGTTCAACGCGGGCGGCGGTGAACCATGGCTTGCTCACCTTGCCGAGTTCGAGGTCAATAACATCTTCAAAGTCGAATATTTCACCAGGCGGGATATAGTCAGCACACGGACAACGATCCGCATGTACGGCAAAAGCGTTGAATGCGGCGCAGTTCATACACTTGTATTCAGCCTGCTTGCATAATTCACACAGTGGACCACTGTGGTAGCTTTCAAATTCACTAGCAAGGAAATCGTCGATCTTCTCAATCGTCGCTTTCACAGCTAAAGCGCCTTCTCTGCCGCCCCTGATTTCTTTTAATAAAATACTCATTGGTTCCCCGTCACGAATGACCGTAATCGGCAGGCCCTTGAACGCCGCCGCTCCTTCAACTGTGAATGCTTGGTCCCTTGCCACCGGTTTCATTCGGCAACGTCCTGTCGGGATTTGGCGGCCAGGGCGAGAATTTGAGCTTTATCAAATCGCTTGCGACCATAGTTCGGATTCAGGGTGGTTGCCTTCAAAAGGCCGTCCCGTACAAAGCGCAGAACCGTTGTCCTGGAAACTTGGAGAATTATTGCAACCTCACCGGTCGAAAGCCATTCAATGGGGTGCGTACTTGATTTACTTGGCGCGGTTGTGGTATTGTCTTGCACTGCTATCTCCATGGATTTGTTTTGGGGCTTTGATGATGCGCATAAAAAGCCATTCGGTTTCCGGCTGTAAGTGCCAAGGTCCGAATCATTGCGCCCTCGTTCTTGATGGTTTGGTAAACCCTGATGGTGCGCACAGTTTATGCGTGTGCCTGAACCTTGTCAAGAAGAAAATTACAATTGAGCGAAAATAAATTCGCTTTTTCTCACAAGTGGTTGATATGAAAGAAGTATTGAAGGCGGAAGAGGTTTTAAAAAGGCTGGATCAAGTCATTACCGAGAAGGTCGGAAGCAAGTACGGTCGTATTTCACGCTTTGCAAGTTTGGTTACTATAAATACCCAAACGGCCCATGCATGGTTTAGAAGGAAAGCCATTCCTTCAACTGTTGACCTTGTAAAAATATGCGTGAAAACCGAAACTAATATTATGTGGCTCCTGGAAGGGAAGGGAGGAAAAGACCTTCCCTTATCTGACATAACTTCGCCCCCGTTCTTTTTTTTTGAGAAATTGTTGCTTGACCGCCGCAATCACCCGCGATGGTTCGAGGTGTTCAAAGCAAGGGCTGTAATTCAATTTCCGCTCTCTGGCCTTCGGGCATGGCTGGCTAGAATGAATCATGCAAGGCATCATCACACACGGCTCTGTGTGGTCCTGTGTGACCGGTTCGAGGGTAACGCAGTGTTTGTAGTAAGCAGTCCTGATCTTGCCAGGGAAAGGCCCATAGAGCGCCACGGTAGGCAGGTCAATTGCCGCCGCAAAATGGACCAGACTTGAATCAGGGGCAATCAGGCAATCGCACTGGCTCATAACCCCGATGCTCTGGATGATCGATTTCATGCGACCGCACAGATTGTGGACTTTTCTAATGTCTTCGCACTCTCGCGGGAATTGCCTTTCGCCGCCGAGCATGACGATTTCAAATCCTTCATTTGCTAAACCCCGGCAGACCTCCGCTAAAAGATGGGCCGGATAATTTCGGATCATTGACGATGATTTCGCCTGGATCGCAATTTTCTTTTTTCGCCTGACGATTTTCAGCCGATCCCGCAAAAATGCTTTTCCAAATTGACGGGCCTTTGACGGCAACCTGAAAACCGGAAGCTTTTCAGAATCGTCCAATTCAAGCCCGGCCCTTTTTGCGAAAATATCGACCGCGTGTAAATCCGGGTCTTTTGAGCCTTCAATCGTTCCCTCGAAATGCAAAACATAATCAGCCTGGTCAATTACCTTCATGGGCGTCGGGAGCGGAAAAATATTCTTGAGATACGGATTGCCCCTCAAGGCCGACATGTGCTTGATAAGCGTTGAAAAAGTGATTTCGCAACCGTATTTCAATGAGAGATGTTTAATTAGGGGCGTGATGAAAAGCAGGTCGCCAAATCCACCGGTCCGGATCACATGAAGTTTCTTTCCTTCAAGGTCTTGGCCCCGGTATGGCTTTCCTTCGGGATTCCATTTCACGTCTTTGACGATGTGTTTTCCAAGTTTGGTCGTATGGATGCTTTGCGCCATCCAATCAGTAACAAGGAAAGATTCACCGGCCGGCAGTGCAACTTGGGCGTCACGACCGGCAATATCGCTTGGAAATGAAACATAGATTGTCGTATCGGTGGTGATGACTCGCATAACGAGCGGGAAGATAATCGGGCGGGATTGTTTTCGGGATTGGTAGGAATATTCAGAATATTATTTTCTACCGGCAATCCCCGCCAATGCCGTTGCTCATGCGGGCCGATTTCCAAGGGTCTTTTGGATCATGGCAAAGGGGCGGGACCATCACGGCAAACCGTTGTTTTGTTTCCCGCATTCGGGTCCAGTAATACCAGTCGGTCGGCATTCGGTCGGGTTTTCCAAGTCTTTCAATTTGCTTCCAGGTTGGTGGCTCCCACTGGCGCCAGAAATTATCACGGGCCACCCAAAAGCGGGAAGATAAGGCATCCCGAATTTGAACCCCATGACCGGCAACGGTTTCAGTCGATAAAATCTTGTAGATATCGGGATTGGTAGTTGGATCGGGCGGGCCATCGTAGGGACTGACCACCTTGACGCCAAACTTTTGGGCCTCTTTATCATTCAGGATCGCCAGGGACGCCCGTAGCCAGCCTTCCTCTGCAATGGTGTCGTTATCAACCATAATCAGATAACGCCGCTCAGGCTCAGGCAGGGCCGCTGTGAGGGTTATGAATTGAGACCACGCATAATTCTTGCTCCAGTACATACCGGGGATTTGGGCGGGCCGGTTCATAATGACCTGTTGAACTTCGCCTCGTTTCAGCCAATTTAAATAAAGTAGATTCAAATACTCGGATTCCAATTTCGAGCCGTTGTCGAAAAGCCAGATGTCGGCCTGACCCTTCGTGGTGCAAATGAGGCTGTCAACACAATCACGGGTGCAATCGGCTCTGTCGCGGGTGGAAACGAATATTTTGGTTTCAGCCATTATGAATCCCGCTCAATTCTCAATATTGCTTATTTTTTAGGAACTGCGGCTAAATATCCTTCCTGCCTGAAGTCGCGTTTGATTGCATGCGTACCTTGCAGAACTTGGAATATAAAATCGCTGTCTTTGAATGGCCTCTTCGGTTCACAGTTCCCATTTTCGTAGGGGCCATCTTCGTAAAGCCGAAGATCGTCAATAATGAATACATCGTTTTGAATGTTGCGATTGCTGGTAATGGCGTTGAGTTCCCGCTTCAAAGGAAAAGTTACATCATTGGCAAACTTCATTTCATCCCCGCCCTGGATGTAATGTTGCGGCAAATGGGCATCCAACCACCACAACACCCTATCTGTTTCGATGATTTTCCCAGAAGACAGAAGGGCGTCGAGGGCTTTTGCCGATTCGGAATTGATGATTTCAACCATTGGATTTTGATGAAACCGACCACGGCAGTAGTACGCCAGTTCTTTCAGTAGTTCGATGGAAATGATCCTTTGAAAGCCGGATTTCAACGCATAGGCAACACTTGAACCTTGATGCGAGCCGGTCTCAACCAGGACAGTAAGGCCATGGTCCTTTTTCAATGTCCTTATGTCGTGATTATTAAGAGAACCCATTGCATGCTCCTTTATGTGATTTCCCTGTCTACCATCATCGTGACAAGTCCGTTGAATTTAACTTTCGGATTCCAGCCCAACACTTCCCGCGCCTTGGATGGATCTCCAAGCAGAACATCGACTTCGGCCGGCCGGTAGAATGCCTGATCGATGTCAACGTATTTCTTGTAGTCCAGACCGACATGCCCAAACGCCACATCGCAAAATTCGCGGACCGTATGCGTTTCTCCGGTGGCGATCACATAATCATCGGGCTTTTCCTGTTGCAGCATCAGCCACATGGCACGGACGTAATCGCCTGCAAAGCCCCAATCGCGTTTCGCGTCCAGATTTCCTAAAGCGAGACGATCTTGTTTCCCGGCCTTGATCATCACCGCCGCCCGTGTGATTTTCCGCGTCACGAATTCCAGGCCCCGCCGTGGCGATTCATGGTTGAACAGGATGCCGGAGCAAGCGAACGTGCCATAGCTGCGCCTGTGGACCGCGACAAGTCGATGCCCTGCCGTTTTGGCAACTCCGTAAGGGCTTTGTGGATTGAAGGGCGTCGTCTCACTCTGCGGCGTCTCCAGCACCTTGCCGAACATCTCCGAAGATGACGCCTGGTAGAATCGCGCATCCGGCTTGCCGATCCGAATTGCTTCAAGCATCCGGCTGACTCCGCTGGCCACGATATCGGCGGCTTTTTCCGGCTGAGTCCATGAGTCAGGAACGAACGACATGGCGGCAAGGTTGTAGACCTCATCGGGTTGCGCTATTTCAACCGCCCGGATCAACGATACCATGTCCCCAAGGTCGCCACTGATAAGCTGGATGTCGTTTACCAGATGGGCAATCCGTGACGTTGACGGGGTGCTCGTTGGACGAACCAGGCCGAAAACCTGATAGCCTTCCTTGAGCAAAAATTCCGCGAGGTATGATCCGTCTTGGCCGGTGATGCCGGTGATGAGCGCGGTTTTCATTCGCCACCGTCCGCACTGGCTAGCAGCGTGGCTTTGATTTCCGCCAGCGCCTCATCAAGATATCCAGGGAATCTTTTGTTGTACCCTTCTTCACCGTCGCGGGAACGCTCGTAAACGACAGCCTTTGCGTAATGCTCCAGCGTGTCGATTGCCGAAACGCCGCGAGATGTGCATAACACGTTGCGGATATGGACATCCGTCAATGTCTCGTATTTCTCGACTGCGGCCCGATATGATTCAACTATTTGCGGATAGATAATATCCACGGTCGGATAAACCAGCCCGAAATAAGCGAGGTTGCATAGGTTGATCGCCGGATCGGTGTCCGTCAGGTTCACACTTCCATTGAGCACCCAGTTTCGCCGCTCCCCGCCATATCCCATGGTGTGACGACGCCCGCCGTAAGCCATTCCGCAATGTGTTAGATATCCGATTAAATTTTCGGAGTAGAGGCGGGTGTTTGCGCAGCGGTAAATGTCCCTCTTCATATCAGGGTCAGTGGATGACGCGGACTCGCCTATTTTTTCCACACTGTTATAGAATCGCCTGAGATATTCATCGACTGGCTGAATGGATTCCACCGTACCGGCATGACTCGCCGCGCCCGATTCTTCCAGGAATGGAAATTCCACAATCAATAGCGGACTGATCCGGGAGAACACGTTTAGGATTTCAGCCAGTTCTTCAGGTGGGTAATACTCTAGGACGTTCAACGCGACAATGGCGTCAATCCGGTTCACCGAGTATTGCAACTTCAGGAAGCTGCAAATATCCATTTTGTGGCCGGTCAACGCCACGTTGGGCGTTTCGTTTTCAAGCAGCATATCGCGCTGAAGTTCCCACCGCGCCGGTACATACTCCATGCTCCAGACCATGCTATTCTTGATTTCTTCGGCGATCCGTTGGCTGAAATAACCGGCGTTACTTCCCAGGTCTATCACCACCGAGTTAGCGGGGATATGCGGCTTGATGGTATTCCACCGGCCTTCGCAGTCGCGCCAGCCTGGATAAACAACGTCACCCTTGACGCGGATGTCCTGGTAGATGTCGCCATAGTGATCGGCTGGTTTCAAGTGATTCATTATGCAACCTTCCATATATACGTCGGGCCTTGCGCGTACCCAATTGGTCCGGCGACCATTGAGTATCCCAGTGGTTCAAGCAGTCGTGATATTTCCGCCGCCTCTGCATTCGGCTTTTGGTCCCACCCGATTGAACACTCACAGACAATAATCGGCTTATCCTTTCCGATTGTCACCATTCCCGATTTCAAAGCGGCGACCTCATCCCCTTCAATATCCAGCTTGATAAGGCCGATGTTGGCAACGTCGGATAACAGGTAATCCAGGCGGGCACAGGGCGTCGTTATCGTTTGCCCCGACAGGTTAACATCCGACGCCACTTTCCCACTTTTCGGCAACTGCGAACGCCCCATGTTGATGTCGCCGGCCAGCCACATTTCAGTGCTTGTCTTGTCGCTATTCACAATGGCGAAGTTCTTCACTTCCCATCCTTTTCCTGGAGGGGCGTTTTTGGCGAGATTCTTTTTGGCCAGATCAGCAAGGGGCTTGATTGCTTCTATCGAAACAAGTTCGACTGACGGGCATTCAGCGATAAAGAACACCGAATGGTTGCCGATGTTCGCGCCCACGTCAACATAAGTGCCGGGGATGCACATGTCCCTGATCACCTTGAGTTCTTCTATTTCATAGAACGTCTCAGCCAGCTTGATTGACCTGAATACGGTCTCGTTTTCCGCCCACCCCTCGATAGTGTAACTTCTGCCTTCATGTGTGATCGTTACGACATTCCGCTTTTCCCGCTCTTTGCGGAAAGAGAATGTCAGGTTCTTGTTTAACTCAGCCACTTCCAGGTGATCGATGAAGAACATATCCCGGTTATGCGACCGCCCGTAGTTTTGGAAAAGAGGCAAACCACGAACCCAGTAATCGAAGCTGCACTTTGCAAAACCCCGTAGGTGCTCCGGATCGGCCCATACCGATTTAGGGTAGGCCGCATTTGGCGACTGCACAAAAATATGACCACCGGGCTTACACACTCTGATCATTTCATTGATCGCGCCGACGCAATCGGGTATATGCTCAAGGATGTCAATCGCCAGGATTTCATCGAAGGCGTCATTCTCAAACGGCCACGGAAAGATGCTGAGATCGTGCACGACGTTGTTTCCGAAGTCCATCAAATCGACAGCGGTGATGTCGCATTCCGCAAGAGCCGGAAAGCGCCTCACTATTTCCGCATTGCCGCTTCCCAGGTTCAAGCATTTTTTGCACAGGGTGGGCTTTTCGATGCTGTTTTCGGCGCTGTTTTCGGTGGCTATGATGTCCAACACGTCCAGCAGTCGGTGCATATAGGTGTGGTGGTGCCGTACATGATCAAAACACTTGCGCCGCTTTATTTCGCGCTCGGCATCGTTTTCCAGATAGTAATCGATCAAAGCCTTCAGCTTGGAAAAGTCCGTCAAATTGCCTTGCTCATTGTCGAATGTTGTGAGCAAGTCACCAGGGAAGAATCTTTCCAGCCCGGGCACCATCGGCGCAATCAGAAAGCCGCCGCGCCCCGTTGTTTCAAAGTATCGGTCGCTCCAATAATTGGGAACGTAGATACTGTCGCCGATGGCGATTTTAGCGCTTGCGTAGAGGTCATTCAGATCTTGGTTGCGAACGCCCCGGCCATCAACCCACATCTGGAAGCGATCACCATAAGTGCCCTTCAACCATTCTATTAAGCGTTGGCGGAAAGGCCACTCTCTGGGATAGTGCTTGTAGCTGCCGACAAAAACGATGTCTGCCTTCATCTCCTCACGCGGCGTACCTAATAGCGCCTCAGTGTGCAGAATCCCCGGCGATAAATGATGATGGTTGATCCCTCTGGCCTTGAAGAAGTCCTGGTGCCCACCATCGGCGGTGAATACAAAATCCGTCGCCCAAAATGGATTATCGGGCCGGATATCGGTTTCGCGGGCAAGGCCGACGTAGAGGTCGAGGTGCAATGACGCAGTGGGGATACCCACTGCTTTCAGTTGGGATAACAGCCATGTGCCGTCATGCCCGCCTTTCGGAGTCATTCCCCATGTGCGCGTGTAAAGCCAGATGTCGCACCCTCTTGAGCGTTCAAGGATATCGTCAACAGTCGGAGTTTGGGGGGTCACTTCTCTCTCTTGAATTGCAACAACGGTATGGCCAAGCGCCTCAAGGCTATGCCTGATATGGACATCGGTGCAATGTGGCTGTGTGAAATTTCCGACGTAGGCTATTTTTAAGGGGTTCTCCGGCTTTGGGAGTATCGGCAGAAAGCACTCATTCATCGAAAAGCATCCTCTTGATTGTGGGAAGCATCCGCTTCCAGCTATTTTCTTCGGCTATTTGGTTTGCCAGTTGAGATTCAAACCTGATATCCCGGCCCGCCCACTGGTCGATCATCGCTGCAATGTTTCTCGGTGATTGCTCGGCTATCTCAACATCTCGACACAAGAGGAAAGGCTTCACGTTTTTCGGGGCAAAAAGCCAGTGTGCCGGTAAGAGGCCGTTCTGTGGGATCATATCAGTCATCAACACCGGCATTCCGCAAGAAAGCGCTTCATCCATCGGCAGGGACATTCCGGCATATCGGCGGGGGTGCAAAAATACGTCGCCCTCTGTCCAGTTTTCTTCTGGATTGTCCTTGCGCGATATGTCCACCGTTACGCGAGGATCATTAATTCTCGGTATTTCCTGGATTGACCGAAGAATAAAGCGGACGCCCCTATTTCTCACAAGCGGGATAGCGGCAAGCAGCGCATTTACGCCGCCCCGATCTTCCGCCAAGTGCGGATGGCCTAAAACGGAAACGAAGGTCTTAGCCTTCGTTCTTTCCTTGAACACAAACCGATCTCTATCAACCGGCATGGGGATAAATGTTGCACCGCCCTCGTCTCGTTGAATGTCGTCAAGGTGCCACTTGACGGGCATCCACAACACGTCTGCACGGCTAGGGAGTGGATTCTTCAAATACTCGTAATCCACCATCAGTATCGTGCGGATTCCGCGCTCCCGCGCCATGTCGAATAGGTCCCAATTGTAGGGCGTCTCGAATGTCAGGATCACATCAAGGTCTTCCATCCACGATTCAAGTAATTTGCGGGATGGGCATGGCTGGGTTTTGTAGGGAGCAATTTCCGGTTTGATGTCGGGGAACGCCTTGAGGTTGAGAGGAGCGCGGCCAACATCAACAATGATGACCTTATCCGGCTTGATGTGTTTGTAAAAGTCTTGGCTGATCCGTGCCAGGCCGCCATCGTCGCCCCTCAGTATCATGCCAAGCTTAATAGCTCCCTTCTTTTGCCTATATACGCGCCATGGTGAGTAACGAGAGAGGATTTTCGATTGCTCTTCATCGTTTTGCAAGGCTTGATCATAAATGGAGTTATTGCTCGAATCCTGAATTTCATTAAGCCACTTTGCCTCGCGGGCGATGGCGTAGATAGGGACTATTTGCTCTTTGGCGGCTATCGCTAAAAACAAATCAGCAATATTCTTGGGGGGAAAGCATTTCATGGTCAATTCGATAGCGGAGGAATGATAGGCAACGGTGGCTGTGCCGGGTACATTGACTCGCCTATCTTTTTCTAGGCTTTTCATAAAATGGAAGCCGCCCCGTGATCGTACCCAAGACTTGGGAAGTGGCGACTGAAAAAGAGTGCCGTGAACACAAACAATGGCCCTGTTATTGTATTTATTTAATTTTATAATCATTGTCTGAACATAATCACGCGGATAAATAATATCATCGTCAATCGTGAAGTGATAGCCTTCGATTTCTTCGCACCAGAAAAATTTGCCTGCATCTGAAAGGTCGCCGTGGTCCTGACTTCGAGCCACCACAATCTTGGGGTTATTCAGGATAGGCGGCACATCGCCATACCCGTTAAGGAAAACATGGAGTTTGTCAACTTGCGGTAAAATGGAAGAAACGACTGCTGGTAAATTCTTACTCCGGGATGGAATAGAGGCCATGGAGGCGACTATCATCCCGGCAGCCAGTCTTTTTGAAAAAAATGCCGCGTCCCGTAGAACTGTTGGGGGTCCGGCAGGACGCGGCGCATGCAAAAGAGGGTTAGGCTTTCGCGATAAAACCGGCTTGGGTGCCGGTCTGGATGTCAATCTTTTTGCAGTCTCAATAACCAATCGATCAATGTGCCTGGGCTTGCATCCGGCTCGATACCGGATCGGCGATTTCATCGGCTCATAAGCCACGTACCCAAAAGGTAAAAGCTTGCGGGACATCACTAATAGCGGATCGCTGGCTCGTTTAATCTCCGGCAGAATAGTGAACATCATTGGCCGGCAAACAAAATGCTCTTGGACTGAGATCGATTCAGCCTTTATGCCGTCTACCTTGACGCCCGTTTCAGTTGCGTACAAATTGAAAACGAGGGCATTGGTATTCGGGATGCCGCTCCAATAATTTTCGATCCTGTCAAGAAAATCCTTGGCTATTTCAATTTCATCGCTGATAAAAACGAAGTAATCGACTGTCTTTGCCAGCGGTTTTGATTTTTGGATAAATTCGTTCCAGGTCATCCACCATTCGTCATCCTTGCGGCGTTTGACAATGCCTGTTTTTTTGGCCCATGGGTTGCTGGAAAGATAATAATCGACCACCTGATAACTGGCCTGGCTGGCGTTGTTGAACACCTCGACAGTAACGGGCCGATCACCTTTTTGCTTGGCGATGGATTGCAAAAGAGATTTGCATTCATTGGGCCGGTTGCAGGTCTGCAAATAGATGTGGAATGAAGCCATATTAATCACTGAGCCAAGGCTTGACGCAAGCCCTGTTCAATCCCCCGAACAATTCACCGGCCTGCGACAAGGAAGCGCCGTAATACTCTTCCGGCAATTCCCCGACGCCTGGAAAACCATGTCGAATGAAAAAGGCATAATCGGTCAACCACACACCGATTGGAGGCGCTTCAATGTGGTGCAACAATTTCGTGGCGGATTTGGTATCCGGATTCTGTGCGCAATCCAACGGCGTAATGACCGTATGGCCCTGAATGGCTTCATCATCGCCGTCGAGGGCTTCAATCAGGCGGTCAAGCCATTTTTCTTCAAACTCATATTTCCCGCGCATCAGGCAGACATACTTCCTGAGCGCCTGTGGCAACATTTCAAGCCACGTCCACCAGTAATTGAGGGCGTAGGATTCCAGGCTTCCCCGGTGGATTTGGGGGAGCGCCATCAGGGTGGTGAGGTCATCGGCAAAATTCTTGAGGTTGCCGTTCAGGCCGTGAACGCCGCGTACAAATACATGCCAATTGACGTTATCGCCGCCCGACCGGATAGCCTCTTCGAGAGAATCCAGGATGATGTCTTTTGGGCTGTCGATAATGTATAGAGCTTGCACTTCTTTAATTTCAGTTGCCATTTTTCGCCGTAAGCCCCCTTACACCCGCTGCCAGCGGCCTAATGCCGGTTCCCGCCAATAGCATTCCAACCAGGACTGCGATTCCTGCCGGTACTGCCGCGCCGGTCACAACCGCAAATCCACCGGCCAGCAAAGCAAGCGCAATGCCGCTGCCGCCACTGAAAACGGATAGAATTTTTGTGCTGGAAATGTTGCCCTTTTCGTTGCGGACCAACCCGCCCTTTTTCTCAGTTTCCATTTTTGCCTTGTCCCTCTTCCAGAAGTTCCGCGACGCCGGTCATCAAATGGCCGAAGCCCTTGACAATTGATGGATAATTCTGTTTTGGCTTTTCCAGAACGTCGCCCAAGCCGTCAAGGAATTTGTCCACGCCGACGAAAAACGGGCCGTACTCAGGCCATTGCACCCGCAGCTTACGGATGAAATCCCCGATGGAATCGGCCAGTTCGTTCTTTTCGTGATCGGTCAAACCGTCGCTGAGTAGGCCGTTGAAATCGGTGATCAGTTTCAAAAGGGCAATCTGCACTTGCGGATTCACCTTATCCAGAAATTCAATGATGGCTAAAAAGAAGTTCATGATTGCACCTTTCCTTTCAGGCGGTCGATTTGGTGGTAGATTTCACGAATTACCGGGCATTCGAAGCCTTTGTCCGTTACTGTGAATGGACATGCGCGGGCGGTCTTTTCGACTTCCCGGAGAAATCGAATTTGCTCTTGTTTGAGGGCCGCAACCTGTTTTTCCAGTATCGCAAGCCGATCATTCCCCCGCTCTTGATCTCTGAATTTTTTTTCAAGCGTCGCGCCGGAATTTAACGGCTGGTCATAAAACTCGCGGCCCATGCGGAAAGGTTTTTTATCCCGTGGCATTTCAGTAGCTCCCCCATTGAAAATGCATTCCGTCTGAACGTGAAAAGCGACCGCCCCAAGTGAATCCCATTTGTTCCGCGACTTTCACCACGTCATCATGAATTGAGGGCTCGTAACCCATCCGGTTGCATTCGGCGTCCAGGTCAATCGCCATGCCGTAACTGTGAGGGCTCAGGGAGAGACCAGACCGGGTTGCGCGATAGACATACGACCCATTGAATGTCTGGAGGTGCTTCATCATATCGCATTCAACCAGACGCTTGAAAAGCTCATGGAAAATAGGAGCCAAAAGTTTATGGCAGACAAACCCATAGCCCCTTTCGCCAGTGTTGGGATTGATGCGCGTGGCGAAGAAATCAAGCTTTTCGCTATGCCGCAACGGGTAGTAAAGCCGTCCGACACCACAAACCGAAACGGTTGTTTCGCTGCCGTAATCCTCAAGGGGCAACCCGGCAGACAACCGAGCGTTCTTGATATCTTGCGCCGCCATGTTTCGATTATCCCGAAGATCGGCCAGGCTGCAAAAGCCAAGGTTTGCAACCTCCCATGAGCTTCTGCCGGTCGGAGTTCCGTAAACATCTTCCCAAGCCGCCCTGCCTTTCGGCGGCTCAAAATACCAACCGGAATGAAATTTGGGTGGGCAACGCTTAGGCAGACTTAGCTCCCTTGCGGTGATCGGCCCGACAATGCCGTCATGGTCCAGCCCTTTGGTTCTTTGAAAAAGTCTCACGGCCCCATAGGTGTTGAGGCCGAAAATGCCATCCGGCTCAGTCCTGCCGACATCGTAGCCAAGATCGATAAGGCGTTGCTGTAAACGCTTTACGTCTTCGCCTTCCTGATAGGGAGAATCAAGTTGAATCAGTTTCATGGCTGGATTCCATTTGTTTTTGAAGTTTATCAACCGAGGCAATGAGTTTATCGAGGCGACCATTCGGCGATTTTTCAATCACCAGATTTTTCAATTGACCAACTTCGGAACCAAATGCTGATTGCAAAGCTGTCAGGCGGTCTTCCATGCGTTGGTAGGTTTCCTCGTGGGTCTGCCGAATTGATTCATGTGATACAGGACAATGGGCACTGAGGCGATTTTCAAGCCATCTCTCACGCCGCTTGCTAAACCCATCGAAAACCTTTTGGGTGCTGGTGATTAATGCCAAGACTGAAGCAATTCCGCCTACAAAAATGCCGAGCCAAAAAAGCCCGGCTTTCAAAGACGGTTCATGGGCGGCCTCAACCGCTCCAAGGCTGACCAGCGAACAAGCAAAAAAGCATCCTGATAAAATGAATGACTTCATGTGGCGTAGATTTATTCATCTCATTCCATATGTGGGATTGGTATGGTTTTTCAGAATGATAATCGGGGATGATAACGAACGGTGCGCAAGGCAGAAAACCCGCCGAAGTTTCTGCTTGAATACCGGAAAATGGAGGATTATACTTTTCTTGAATCCAAGGAGGGTCCAAACCATGAAAAAGTTAGTAATTTTGAGCCTGGCGGTTATCTGCGCCCTGATGCTGTTTATTTCCTGTCAGAGCGATGACGGAAGCAGTAAAAGCCTCTCTGTATCCGATGACGATGACAATGACGACGACGATCAATCCCCCGTGGATGATGACGATAACGATACAACCGACGATGATAACGACGCTTCCGATGACGATGATACGTTTCCCGACGATGACGATACCGGCGATGATGACGATGATGATAACGACACGGTTGATCCGAATATCTGGACCGATCCCGATACCGGTTTGACGTGGCAAGTCGGGTACGCACCCGATTTATTGCCGTGGGCCGATGCCGTCACGTATTGCGAAACTCTGGAATTGTCGGGTTATGACGATTGGCGGTTGCCCACTATCTCGGAATTAAGGACGCTAATTGTCGGGTGTGAGGCAACGGAGGCGGGCGGTAGTTGTGCGATAACAGATGAATGCTTTGTGTGGGATACCTGTTGGTCAACCGATTGCCGGGGATGCGCCATGATGGAAGGACCAAACCAGGGGTTTTATATTCGAGGTGAAGTCAAAATGCCGGAATATATTAACGCCTCTGACCCATCTTTTTGGTCAAGCGTAGAATCGCCGGATTATATTGACTATTCATTTCAAGTTAACTATGCAAATGCCTCTGTGGGTGCTTCTTATCAGATTGGCGAACATCCAAAGAGAGTCCGCTGTGTTCGTTAGCTATATTCGCCCCATTGCGGAGATGCATTGATGCAAATCATAAAGTAAGCATAATTGCAATCGGTTTCGGTCCAGGTCGTGTCCTGTGATCTTGCCAGCTTCAATTTCCCATTGAGATCAGCAAATAGCCTCCATCCATGCCCGATCAGAGTTTCGGTAGGATTGAAAATAGGAAGCAGATTGTTGGCTGCCGCCGCCGTGAAATTAAGGATTGACCAATTGGCCTCGCTGAGAGCCACACCCTCCCTTGTGTAAAGGTTCCCGTTCGTCACACTTCTAATCGTGTAGGAACCCGCCGTGTTCACAATGGCGGCATGGCAAGCCCTAGTGTCATTGGTCCATGACGTGCCGATGTTCGGGAACGAACTTGAGCCATCCGAATCTCTTTCAGCACAAGAGGCGGTAATGCTGAGAAAGCGATCTCTCCAATCCATGCTTTGGTCGATTGTGCGATATTCGGAAATGACGCCTGTACGTCCAGGTGCAATTCCGCCAATCGTTAATACAATATCCACACTTACAGGTGAGGCGGTTTGAACTGTTCGCAAATAAGCATCTCCTGCCGAGTCCATAATTAAAACTTTATCACCCGCCTCAAACGGATTGGCCCCATTGGCATTATTGACTTGAACCTTTGCATCGAAGGTGGCGGTCACCTGCCCGATCTTCAACCTTCCAACCCACCAAATCGGCCCCTTGCCGCCGTAATCGCCCGCTGCCGGGCATTCCGAATCGTCGCAAAAACGGCTGTTATAGCGATCCGGGCGGCTAATGACATTCCGCCTTTCCACGTTGGTGTCGATTGCAAAGCCTGAAACGACAAGCTTGCGTAACAGCACATCGCCGCTAAACATCGACCCTACTCCCACTCTCACTGCTAAAGAGTCACCGCATGAAATCACAATGTATTTAGTGCCGTTCGATAACCTGACATCACTGGTTGAACCACCGGCAAACGTCCCAACCTTGCCTTCAGAAAGCACCGACCCGTTGCCGAAAGTCAACACGCCCGCCACCGTACTGACATAGGCGCAACCAGACAAAACGCCCACGTCGTGAATCGCCTCAAATTTGTCCTTAATATCGGATTCGAGGGCGTCGATGGCGTTCGGGATTGAGGTGCCGACGATTAAATCATTCACCACTTTGATATCCGCATCCACTTCACGGTGCGTGTAATACCGAGGATCATGATCTGAACAGTCAGCTCTGGATTCCACCGACCAATCCAACCCTTTGTGTGAAATAGCCCCGTTCTTGAGTGTGCCGTTTTCGTTCAATGAAACATCAAGGCGAGCATCCAGGGAGGACATGTCGCCCCGCGCCGCGACAACTTCGGCAATAATGGCCGCCAAATGCATTTCGCCGCCCTCAATCAAGGTCCAAGAACTCACCCAACTCGAACCAGTGCTGTCGCCATCCGACAACGTGCCTGCATCGATCAAATTGATGTGAACGCCCTCGACAAGATCAAGGAATGTTAGGGCGTCGTGAACGACAAAGGCCCGCACAGCAAGTTGATCGCCGTACCTAACTTTTTCAGTGCCGTTGTCCAAATAGCAATTGTAGCGGACGATCCTTGGAGCGCGATAATAAATCGTGTACTGCGTCGCCCCGGCAGGCATTAGGGCATAGGCAATCGGCACCTGGACATTGCTTTCTTCCGGGGGTTTCGGGCTTGCTGCCGGAGTGCCTTCAACGATTTTGTAAACCGCTGGTTTCGTCGTGCTGGCCGTGTAAAAGTATTCAGCGACAACCATATCAATCCGGTCATTGGCCGTCACATTCGGCGTCAAAGCCCGCCCGCTTGCCGCGCTGAAATAATTTACCAAAGTGGTGCTTTCGGTGATTTGATCCGCGTCTCGGCTCCAAACTTCGCCAGCTTCGATTGAAACGCTATTCGGGTCCGTGCCGGTTGAACATCGGAACCCACGGATAACGCCCGAAGCGATGACGCCTTCAAGCTGTAAATTGAAGTTTTGGGGATCGGGGTCTAAGCCTAAATGCTGTCTGATTACCTGTGCCATGACTTATCTCTCCTGTCGGCAATGCGCCAATGTTTTCATGCTCATAAGAAACAATCCCAATTGGTCCATTCCGTGTCCCAATCGAAACCAGTTAGCCAGCCAGGGCGGGGATTGCTCGGATAATGAAAGCAGACGCGCCGCCCTGCCCTTTGTCGTTTTGAAATCTTTTGGAAAAATTCCTGCCAGGTATAAGTTGCCGCTCCGGTATGAGTCAGCACTAAATGCACTTCCGGCCATCTGAGGCAAACGCGGGGCGAAGTATAAAAACCGTTGCCATCCACCACGCCGGGATCATCCAATCCGTGATCGTCAAGCACAATTCCTTGCGCCAACATCCGTGTATAAAAATCAGGATGCCAGCCCTCTTCAACCTTGACTGTGAATCCAAGCGATTCGCATAAATGCTCAATTCCAGTTGTCTTTCCATCCGCGTGTTTCCAGGTCCATTCATCCAACAATCGTTGTCGGTAAACTTCATCGGTTTCATCGCTCAGTCGCACCGAATCACGCTCAGGGCCAAGCAAATCCAGGCCGTTGTCAATGTCAAGCAAGCCGGGATATTCGACCTTGAGCGCCGTAACGGCCGTGCTATCCAGATTTGCAAACCAGTTTGGCCCGGCCCGCATAATCGTCATGTTGTCGGCGGCTTCGATTGCGGCAAAAATGAGTTGGTCCAGTTCAAGCCCGATGCCCTCGACGATAGACCACTGAGGTAATGTGTCCCATTCGCTTTCATCCATGATCGGATTGTCGCGGTCAAGGTAAAGGTCTCGGCCCAATGTCGGGTACAGATATCCAGTCACCGGATTATTGAGGCTTGTGACTTTGACCAAATCGCCCTTGTTGTACATCAAGGCCAGATTCAGCGAATTACCGCCCTCGCTTTCGGTGATCTGAATGTAAACCGTGAAAGCTTCGATGCTCGTTTCCGTGATGGTAATCTCGGTCTTTTCGCCATCGATCCGGGAAGCAATCGGGTCAAGCGACAAGGCGTTTTCAATTTGCCGCTTCATTCTATCGCGGGCGTTGGCGTCATCCGACCCGCCCCAAAGCGCCGCCAGATTCGCGCCCAATTCAGGATGCTGTTGAAATTCACCTTGCGCCGAATCAAGAACATTCGTCACGTCCTGTAATAGGCAAGTGATTCCATTTGGCGTCAAAGCCAGATCGCCGGTCGGTTCAACGTGCAACGGATAATTTCGGAACCACTCCGGCTGGTTGTCCCAAATTCTCCGGCCTGAAGGTGAATCGAATTCGAATTTT
>Ga0208771_1000413_pt1 | contig 26110 bp, 26 predicted proteins | sample AntAceMetag02UKX_FD_184775 | JGI IMG/M metagenome (GOLD analysis project Ga0208771, IMG submission 184775) | Saline lake microbial communities from Ace Lake, Antarctica - Antarctic Ace Lake Metagenome 02UKX (SPAdes) (version 2) | ecosystem: Environmental > Aquatic > Non-marine Saline and... | reverse complement strand
TCGGTAAAACTTTGGAGACTGTTCAGAGGAAACCGAAAGTAGAGTTTCAATCGTGCAGATCTGGGAAATCTGGGCAACGAAGACTCAAAGATTTCTGAAATCCGGAAAACCGGGCGTGCGGCCCCGACGCATACCCCATCCTTTAGGGCGGGGTGGGCCGCACGCAATTTGATCTAATCAGTTCTCGACTATAACTGGTTCACGACTATAATCCGAAAACGCCTCAGATCGACAGCCTCACATCGTTTATCGTGATCATGTAGAAAGGGTACTGAGTGTCCATGTAGACCCTATCGCTTCCATCATAGATTGCAAACCCACCGTTGTTGATGTTCCCGTTGGAGTTGAAGAAACTGAGCATTACTGGCAAAGTAGACGTGGGCAGATCGTTATCCAGATCGGAATCAGCAACCCTGCTCCCAGCCGGATAGCCTTTGTACCCTGTGATCCTCAAATCATTAGAGTTGATCTTGCCTGGATCCACGTCCAAGTAGATGGGATCTTCAAGGCTGTAAGCCTTGTCGCCGCTGACATCCAGATATCTGGGCTCTGCTGGAGGTATGGTGCCAGTACCAAATTTGGTCAACGTCTTTCCGATGTCGTTATCGGCCTTGCTCACCAGAGAGCCTGGTGGGAATTCCCCAAAAGAAGTCAAACGGACGTCGTTTTCGCTCACCTCGTCATCTGAGGGGATGATGTTCACGTATACAGGGTCATCAGGATCGAAGATGCCACGTATTCCCACATCCCAGAACGCAAACTCAGGACCCATGTAAAAAGGACTGAGCGCTCTTGCCTCGTCCACGTCGCTGCTCGCAACTTTAGACCCATAAACTAGACGACCTCGCTCACCATCAGAGACTGCAGTAGATGTAATGAAGATCAATAACAACGTTAGCAGAACCGCCCTGCTAAGTAAATGATGCCACTCCATATGATTTACCCCACATCAATTGTATGTACACCCCTTAAAACACTAATGTCGTATCAAATTAATTTTTAGGTTTCCGGAGATCCTGAATGATGTTGATTATGGGCGCCTGAATGCCTAAAAACAAATTGGAATTGACACTAGTCTTGTTATAATCATGTGCCGCAAAACCGTAGTCTATGATGGCTTGGCAGGCGGCGTTCCAAATCCTAACCGTCTGGGCAAGTTCGTTAGATCTATCTAGCTTTGTCTTTAATGTGCGGTACATGTTATTGGGTACATAATGTCATTATTGGATATAGTTTTTGGTATGGAGTTGGGAGAGCTTCGCTTTCATCCCCACCTTAAGGGCCCGCGAAGAAATAACCTTGTCATATGATTGCTGCGTAATTATTGTACCAAATCTGCCTCATGCCGGTTTCGCGTAATGGCTGTACACGTTTATGTGCAAGTTATTTCGCTACGGGCCCTAACGGGTGAGGTCTTTTCGCTGTGCTCACTACACTCCCTTGAGATAAGTGGCAAAAGAGCATTCCAAACAACATCTTCAATATTTTGCAATATGTGATGACAAAACCATTAAGCAGAAGCGCCAAAATATCGTGGCAACACAAACCTTTATATGCCAGAACAGGGTTCATGGTAGTGCACAGATCCGATAAGTAAGCAGCGGGGTGGGGTAGTCAGGAAATCCCGACGGGCTCATAACCCGTAGATCAGTAGTTCAAATCTACTCCCCGCTACCAAAAAACAATTTTAGCAGAATGCTTTGTGCTTGTAGTCATGGATTTTATATTTGGCATGTGATGCGGCATACCAAAAAGGTCATCTGATATAATGCCAGTGGTTTTTTGGGTCTGCGTCGGATGTTTCATCTAATTGGTTCATACGCCAGAAAGTGGGAAGGTCCTATGATAGTGCTGATTGAGCAGTCACTCAAACTCCGTCAGGCCCTCGGCATTCGAATAAGACGACCTTGACCTCAATATGCCCCGTATCCAAGCAGCATGGCAAGGCCCGAGCAAAGGATCACACCATCCCCATGACGAAAAGCTCGAAAGTTAAGATGGCTTTGAGTCCTACAAAGCTTGCTATATTTGGAGAGGCTATCAGAGAGACCCCAGACAAAGATAAGAAAAGGCCACTTATAAGACGCCTCTCGCGTCTAACTTGCATCGGATTGCTCTCTTTGATGTGCGTCTTTTCCAAAAGGTGCATCTTCTTTTTGTGTTCCAGGTAGTACACAAACCCCAAGAAAGAGATCCCTTCCATTATGAGCAAGAGAACTGGCCAGTCGGTCATGCGTTAACACCAAAAAAGCCTATTTGATCAAAGGTAAATAACCTTTTCGCACTATTCAAAAGATATGTAATAAACATATAGGTATTGAGACATAAATAGTGTAATGATGTCATAGACATACAAAGGTGCAAGATAGCAAATTGGGCGGATGAAAGGCACACTGTGCGCTACATCACAGCGTTGGATCAACACCAGAAGGAATCGTGCAATACTAATACTTAGACTATGACGTCAAATGTCGGTGTTCTGATATGGCCGCCAAGAATACTATAAAAAAGGCAAGTCACCACATTTTAGCCCTGGCTCTATTCTACTTCCTTGTCGCGTGCCTCGCGAATGCGTCGCTCGAAATGAACGATTACGGCGAGATCATGAACGTCTCCAAAACAACATTAACCGAGTCGGTGCCGATTGAGAACGCGACGGAGGGCTCAACTGGCGAGGTAACCGGAGACAATACCACAACAAAAACGTCATCATATGGCACACCATCAGATACAATGCCAACACTAGGAGAAAATAGCGTTAAAATCGCACCAGCGAAATAGGCGAAGTAAAGACGACACCAATTGAAGAAAACATAAAGGGTTCTGATTCTGCAGAAACCATCAACATCGAATATGAGGAAAGGGCTGAAGACGACGATGAAACCACAGCTAAAAAGATGACGGCAAACGCAATCGTTTATAGTCCTAAACGCTATGTTTGACACTTATCCGGGGTGCAAGGTTATGTCGATGCAAGACGCTACCGGCCTTGTAGTGGATGACATATTCAAGACGCCACATTAAGTGTCAAGTCTAAGGTTCATGACTATAACGGCCAAATTGAGGTCACTATTGGAGACATGATTGAGAATGGAACAAAAAGCGTAATGGAGATCTCTGAAGCGAGAAACCCGTTCTTATCAGGCCTTCTCGCAGTGATCTTGATTATATGTATCATATTCAATAAGTACCCATAATTTCATAGGAATTGCCCATGGTCAGAAACGAGCCGCTTGAAGCCATCGTTAGTTTAGCCAGTTATGAGGAGAAACTCATGTGGGCGATTGTTTTCTTAATCATCACTCTTTTCTGGACAGGTGCCCTCGCCCACCAGGCGCCCGAAAAAGATTGGGAGACGACTTTTGAGGGCGGTGGCGACGATAGCGGCTTTTCAATTTGGCCCGCCGAAGATGATGGCTACGTAATCACAGGCTATACCACGAGGGATGAAGGCGACAAAGATATTTGGATGATAAAAGTCGACCAAGAGAGAACGAAAGTCTGGGATAATACTTTTGGAGGCATAAAGGACGATCTGGGATGGTCGGTTCAAACGACAAAGGATGGTGGCTACATACTGGTCGGGGCCACTGGATCTTTCGGATCTGGCGGAAAAGACATTTGGCTGACAAAGACCGACGACAAAGGTGAAGAAACATGGGATGTCGTCTTTGGCGGAACCGAAGATGAATGGGGCCTGTGCCTAGTGGGAACTGGAGACGGCTACGTCATTTTGGGGGTCACATCTTCTCAGGGGTCTGGCGGGTTTGGACCTCTGGTTGATAAAGACAGATCTCAAAGGAGATTTGGTCTGGGATAAGACCTTTGGCGGATCTGGTGACGATGGTGGCTGGGCCATCCAAAGATCGAACGATGAGGGCTACATTTTGGCAGGCTATACTGAGTCCCAAGGGTCCGGAAACCAAGACCTCTGATTGATAAAGGCCGATTCAGAGGGCGAAGAAGTGTGGGATAAGACCTTTGGCGGGTCTGGTTTCGACTTAGGAAAGAGCTTTTTGGATACGAAATACGGCTACATCTTTGTAGGCTGGACCGAATATTTCGGGTTTGGAGGAAAAGACCTCTGGCTAATAAAGGCGATAAAAGGATGAACGCAAACGGAAGTAAACGGTCGAAATGGCAGTGTGCCGAATTTACAGCAAATTCGGCACACTGCCGATCGAAACGTCATGTGAACAAAGATACGATAGACGAAGATAACAATAGAAATCACTCACATGTCAGAAGACGCGAAAGAGATCCAAAAGATACAGGTTTATGAACCTGCAGAAGATACCGAGCTTCTTCTTAGGATGGTTTTGGAGGAAGTTAGGCCCACGGATAGAGTATTAGAGATGGGCTGTGGAAGGGGCATGATATCTTCCAAGTTGAGGCCGTTGGCACAGAGCCTGATCGCAACCGACGTCAATCCCCACGCCATCAGAATGACAAAAGCTGAAGGGATAAACGTGATTCAAGCAGATCTGTTCAAAGGAATTAGATCTTGTTTCGACCTTGTGATATTCAACCCGCCTTACCTTCCCACAGGAAGGGACGAACGGTTAGGAGGATGGCTCAATTTCGCTTTTGATGGGGGTGCGACTGGCAGAGATACCATAAACCCCTTTCTTGAGACTCTAAAAGAGCATCTGAGTCCTGGAGGCAGAGCCCTTATCCTTATATCCAGCCTAAGCGGACCTGAGAACATAAAGGAGAAGGCCAAAAAGGAAGGGCTAAAGGCGGAGACAGTGGCAAAAGAGAAGTACTTTTTTGAGGAGTTGATCGTATTCAAGCTGATTCCAAATATCAATTAAATGGAAGAAACTATGATCCGTATCTTTGATACGGATCAACGATATTTAATTCTGGTTCTCAAGTGTTTTTATCTGAATAATAGCCACATAAGGGCGGCGTTTGGCAATTTCGTCACTATCCAATTAAAGCTTGTCAAATTCTCACAAACATGAAGTCGTAACATCCCGATTTTCATCTTTCGGATATGAGCCGTTTGATCACAAACAGTTTCACAGGATTTGCAAGATGTTAGAATATGATGATTGTTTTGTTCAAGCAAAATTGCGACAATCCAATAAACTTATATCCCTGTAGCACAAAATGTTTGTATAAGTGAGGAGTTATCATGACCACGAAACTTAGGGTAGTCAGTTCTAAAGCAGAGATAGAAGAGCTCAACAGGAATGAACAAATGATCCACCTGACCTTCAGGGCCGCAAATACTGATCTATTCAAGTTGCTTCAGGCCTGTCCCAGGCTCAGAGTGATCCAGGTGCCACCATCATACCACAAGACCATGTCCAATGCCGGTAGGATGTTCCTGGATATACAAGGGGTAGAGATCATCGAAGGCGATGTCTGGGGACATAGAAAAGACATAGACGAATACTACTCAGTCGATGACAGGGTGATAGAAAAGATAGGCAACCTGCAATCCGAAGGCATGAACCCCGACGAGATATCCGGAAGGATATCCAGAGAAACAAAGCTATCCCCCGGTCTCGTCAGATATATGGCCAAGCAATTGGCCTAAAAAGAGTTACTCTTCCGACACAAAATCTGCTTCGTCTAGGAGTTCCACGAGCCGTTCTAAAACTTCGGCCACACCGTCTCCGGTCAATGTCGACATGGTGGCGTCTGCCCCTTCATATCGACCCAGGTCGGCCTTATTGACCACCACAAACACCGGAAGTTGGATCCACTTCTTGACGTCAGCCAGAAGAGCAAGCTGTACATCTTGCGAGAAGCCACAATGTTCACTGGGGTCGAGTATGTAGAGGAGGACTCCTTTCAGGTGGCGCAATGCTGCAATGGCCTGAAGCTCGATCTCATTTCTTTGAGCGAATGGCCTGTCCAGAAGTCCTGGGGTGTCTACAACTTGATATTTTTTGTGATCTTGGATGAAATGGCCCACTTCGATCCCTTTTGTGGTGAACGGGTATCCTGCAATCTCAGGCCTGGCACCAGTCACGGCCACCAGAAAACTGGACTTTCCAACGTTAGGATACCCCGCCACAACTATGGTGAGAAGCTCAGGATCCACAGATGGCATCTTGCGAAGTTGTTTTCTCGCCTTGTTCAGGAAGACTAGGTCGGAATCGATGGACCTGACCACAGAGGCTATTCGGCCAAAAGCAGCCCTTCTGATCGGGGACCTCTCTTTTGTCCTTTTGATCGTTTTGAGATATTCTTGAGTGAGGTTTTTCACCTCTTTGGAGGCCCAACTCACCCTTGACAAATGAATCCTCATATCGTCTACGCCCACCACCGCTTCAGTCAACTCCCAATAGAAGGGGGGGATTCTCTCGAATGATGGGTATTTTCTGACCAGTTTTTCCAGGTCGTCGGCTATGATGTTGCCAGCCGTCATTAGCATGGTCTCTTCACGTTTCTGGGCTTTTGAGCCCTTGCCCGCCTTCTTCGACCGTCTGAAGGCCCGATCGATAAGCTCCTGAGATGTGGGAGCAGTTGGCAGCCTTTCGAACATAACCTTCGTAGTGTATCTTGAAGACAGATAAACCTTGAGATCGGATAAGTCATGGGATAAAATGTTTGCGGAACATTTATATGCTATAAAATTGAACTGATGGGGTCGAGGTGACCTGTTGAAAAGGTTAGGCACCGCGCTTCATCTAGTCCAGAAAAGGTTGATAGTGCGTGGAGAGCCAATCAGCAATAACAAAAATGCAAAGCTTCCGAGGATCAATTCTGTCGTTGTGAACCACAAGCGAGTGAACATCGGACGGGTCTCAGAAATATTTGGCCCGATTGATCGACCCTACATCGTTGTCAAACCCTATCGTCAGATAGACGCGACAGTCCACCTGGGAGAAAAACTCTACGTCGAGGAGAGTAGATTTAGTGGAAGAGATAGAAAAGATCAGGGAGATTGAGCTGTCTGAGGAAGAGTCGATCCGAGAGAGAATACGACTCAAACGCGAGAAGGAAAAAGTAGACGAATTCGAAAAGTTCGTCGTCGAGTGCCCCGAGTGCGGAAGTCACGCCTTGGTGCACGACTATGAGAGGGCTGAATTGGTCTGCAGCGACTGCGGCCTTGTTATAGACGAAAATTTCATCGATCAAGGGCCAGAATGGCGAGCCTTCGATCATGATCAGAGGATGAAAAGATCAAGAGTGGGCGCGCCCATGACCTACACAATCCACGACAAGGGCCTTTCCACCATGATCGACTGGAGAAATCGGGACTCTTACGGCAAGACAATCTCATCCAAGAACAGAGCTCAACTCTATCGTCTCAGAAAATGGCAAAGACGTATCAGGGTGAGCAACGCAACTGAAAGAAACCTGGCTTTCGCCCTTTCAGAACTGGACCGAATGGCTTCGGCTTTGGGTCTTTCCAGGAACGTGAGAGAAACGGCAGCGGTAATCTACAGAAAAGCTGTGGACAAGAACCTGATCAGGGGCCGAAGCATAGAGGGCGTGGCTGCAGCAGCTCTTTATGCGGCTTGCAGACAATGTAACGTGCCTCGAACCTTAGACGAAATTGCAGAGGTATCGAGGGTGAGTAGAAAGGAGATAGGAAGAACCTACAGGTTCGTCTCCAGAGAACTGTCCTTAAAGCTCATGCCCACCAGCCCCATCGACTACATACCACGGTTCTGCTCTGGCCTCAATCTCAAAGGCGAAGTTCAAGCCAAAGGGATCGAGATATTGCGTCAGGCTGCAGAAAAGGAGCTGACCAGCGGCAGAGGTCCTACGGGCGTCGCTGCGGCGGCGATCTACATCGCGTCCATCCTATGCGGCGATCGCCGGACTCAAAGAGAGGTCGCAGATGTCGCCGGAGTGACTGAAGTCACCATAAGGAACCGGTATAAGGAACTGGCAGAAGAACTGGGAATCGAGATCATCCTCTGATCGCAGAGGACTATCAAATATCTGAACGAAGATCCTTGCCCCCCAAAGGTCCCAGCCCAGAATTTATTTTCCTCTTTGGAATGGTGCTCGGATCTTCGTGTCAGATCTCATATTCACAAAGACTCTTTACAGCATCGATCGGTAGATCTCTGCTGTGGCCTCTGCAAGGGAGACTTGTCGTGTCATTTCCCTTTTGAGCCGTTTGAGGGACCTCCTCTTGGAATATGGGTCAACTGTCCATTCTATGCTCTTGTCATATCCCACGTCCATGAATATCAGACCTTCTGGCGGCGCTGCCGCAACGCCTTGATTCGTCACGGGATCGAGAAGCTCGTCGATCCAGCTCAAATCATTTTCTCCAGAGCCGATCGTCTCAAGGACCATCACGATTTTTCGGACCATGTTCCAAAGAAAGCCATCAGATCTGGCCGTTATCAAGATCATATCGCCCCGAGCCTCAACTTCCAATTTCATCAGAGTTCTGACGGTATCTTTCGTTTTCTCAGAAGAAAAGTTCCTGAAATTATGGGTTCCCTTCAACAAAGAGGCCGCGGCTTGCATCAGGTCCAGATCCATGCCGGGCCCGTACATGATATAGAAGTACTCTCTCCAGATCGCACCGTATCTGGCGCTGAAGGTTTGGGGAACTGAAGCCCACGCCCAGGTCCAGATGTCCCAGGGAAGTTTGCTGTTTATGATTCGGGGAATGGCAAGATCTGCTTTTTCTTCTTCAACAAAGAAGGTGATCACCTGGCCAAGAGAGCTGACGCCTCGATCGGTCCTTCCAGAGTAGCAGAAAGCCAGAGGTGATAAATCCAGCTGTTCCAGGGCCCCTATAACCGTTGACTGCACCGTCACAACATCAGGCTGGCGCTGGAACCCGTAGTATCGTCCTCCAAGGTAGGCCAGCCTGAAGGCGATTCGTTTCATTCCCTCGAAGGGGGGGCCCGAAAGTTCGGGCTTTGGCTCGCCATTGCACGACTGTGGCAGTCTTTGAGTCATGCTCAAATTCAGAGCTCTCTTGGATCGGTTATCTCGCCGGTTATGGCTCCTGCAGCGGCGGTCGCAGGTGAGCAGAGATAGACTTTGGCTTTTGGGCTTCCCTGTCTTCCCTGGAAGTTCCTGTTTGACGTGGAGAGGCCAACTTCACCATCGCCGAGCAATCCGAAGCTTCCGCCCATACAAGGACCGCAACATGGCGACTCGACCATAGCTCCAGCATTCATGAACTGTTCTATCAATCCGGCTTTGAGAACTTTCATGTACTCGGTCCTGCTCGCCGGAATGACCACCATCCTCACGCCTTTTGCTAAAGGCTCGTTGCCCATCAGTTCTGCTGCAAGCTGAATGTCTTCGAACCTGCCGTTGGTACAAGATCCCAAGAAGACCTGATCGATCTTGGTACCTTTCAGCTCGCCTACGGGCTTGACGTTGTCGACGTTATGAGGAACTGCCACTTGGGGTTCAAGAGAGCTTATGTCCCAGGTCTTCTCCTCGAACTCGGCGTCTGGATCGCCATGCAAGATCATCCCTTCGTCGAAATCCTCGACCCTTTCTTTCAAGTAGTCTAACGTGGTTTCGTCGGGATCCACGAGGCCAGCTTTTCCGCCCATCTCGATGGCCATGTTGGACATGGTCATCCTTTCGGAAACTGACATCCTGGAGACGGCAGATCCCGCAAATTCGCAGGCCTTGTATGTGGCGCCGTCGGCTCCGATGTCGCCGATCATCTTCAATACGATGTCTTTTGAGGTGACGAGACGGGGCAAGGTTCCTTCAGCCTTGAGCCTCAGAGTTTGAGGGACCATGAACCAGAGTTTGCCGGTGGCAAATGCCGAAGCCATATCGGTGCTTCCAATTCCGGTGGAAAAGGCGCCAAGAGACCCGTATGAACAGGTGTGAGAATCCGAGCCCACTATCAGGTCGCCTGGAAGTGCGTGACCTTTTTCAGGCATCACCTGGTGGCATACTCCTTCGAATACGTCGTAGTTGAGGATGCCCTGCTCTTTTGCAAACTTTCTGAGCATGATGTGATTTTCTGCCGCGGCCAAGCTGTCGGCAGGAACCTGGTGATCGAAGATTATCACTATCCTTGAAGGGTTCCAGACCTTGGCATCTTCGCCAGCAATTTCATAAAATCCCTTGACGGCCAGGGGGCCAGTGATATCGTGAACCATGGCGCGAGTGATCTTCGCCATAACGAACTCGCCTGCATGAACCTCCTTTTCGGCCGCTCTGGAAAATATCTTTTCAGAGAGGGTAAGACCTGCCATAGGTCCGTGCATTTATGCCAAAATAGATAAACCTTGACCCGTACCCGTTCGGGATCGAGATGAAGGGGGCGGGCGGCGCGAAAAAAGAGAAGGGCAGAACCGCGTCACATCGAGATCGGAAACGAAAATGATGGCAACATCGAAACCTTTTTTGTGGATGAAAACGTGGAGCCGGTTTGGAGGGTATACCAAACGCGACCAACGACATTATTGACACTGATACTGCCGATTTTTTTAATCTCTTATGGATCTGGAACAGTCATCATAAACGAGGTTGAGCTAAACCCCGCTGGTGACGATCGTTCTCAAGACGTTCTTGAATGGGTGGAGCTTTACAACACCGGGAACGAATATGTTGATATAAGCGACTGGGCGCTGGTCACGACGCATGGTTATAAGGAAATTGTGCGCATACCTTCTGGATCTTTGATAGAAGCAAAGGGCTTCTACGCCATACCCGACCATCCTCCAAAAGAACAGTGGCTCGATAATAAGGATGAGACCGTCGTACTGAAAGACGATTCAGGCGTCGAGATCGATAGGACGCCGACACTGGCGGACAACCGAGGCGATAGCTGCGCCTGGTCCAGATATCCTGACGGCAGCCCGGACTGGGAGTTTATGATATCAAGCAAAGGCGCCAGGGCTTCAGGAGATTTCTGTTATTCTGGCGGGGAAGACGGCGCCTTGAACTGCTGTTTCGAAGAGTACGACGATGGAAGTTTGTGGAACGTTTCGTGTTTGAACGTGGGATGTCAAACCGATAGCTGTCTGATCGAAACGCCCTTCATCGAATCGGGAGAATGCGAAACTTCAAACGAGTACGAGTGCTGGATTGAATGGGAGCTAAACGAGTCCACGAACGTCTCCGATCTGAAGTTTGAGATGGGGCAAGAGGTTAATGGGGCAGGTTTCGTCAACTTGGACAACCACGTTAGCGGAAGTGGTATCGAACTCAACACAAAAGAACACGGTAGTGGAACATATCAAAAAGATGAACAAATACAGGTTCTCAGAAAAAACAGATCCGCTGAGGTGGAAAGCGGGATCTCTGCGAATTACAAGATCACAACCCTTGGACTTCCTCATAATAGGTCTGTAACCTATTCTTCAAAATGGTCTGAGGAAGCATGTGCCAAGACACAGATAGAACCGCCACTCGTCGGATCTAATGGCTCGAATGGCCAGAATGTATATCACTATCCTTGGTGCTGGCACGTCAAAACGATAGAACCCGAGAATCTCATATGGTTCTCAAGTCTTGAAGATGCGGAGAAGGGGGGACGTAGACCGTGTAAAGACTGCATAACAGAGTCGTCCATGCACGAGTCTTACAGGTACATCACTTCAATCGCTCGTGAAAGTTACATAAAACAAGATCGGAATGTGTCCACCCTCAAATTCGATTCGGATTTCGAAGGCATGGGACATATAGGTGTTCTTAGGAAGTCCAATCTAGATGATCGTCCCCAGGGAACGCCGACTTTTGAATCTCGTGAAGATTACACTGGTAGTTTCCGAATTCTGGAGATGATCGAAGATCGTAAGTCTGGCGTGACCTATGAGAAGTCTGCAGAGGGTCAGGGATTCGTCGCCGTGAACAAAGAGATCGGTGCGACTCAGAAGACATACGAATACGGAACCGGGACTTACGATTCTGAAGAAGAGATCAACACTGCCTCAAACTACATGGCTAAAGACATCAGCGTGATACACGCTCCGACCAGCCAGAGCCTGACAGATGACGTATCTTTGGATCAGGACCTGAAGTGGAAAGAAGGCATGTGGTCCAAAACCCAACGAGGAGTTTCATCGGCGAAGAGTACACAAGCATCGAGAGCCTCGACAAAGAGACCGAAGTCCGAGGCCTAAACGAGATGGACACCGAGGCCGTCTTCTCGGGTGAAGCGAGGTACAGAGCGATAGTGCAACAGGGTTATTGGTCGGATCATTACGGTGGGGCGGTTTATATCAGCGCGATGGATCTTGTTGGAGAATGGGTCCAGATAACCAATCGAGGCACCGGGCCTGTAGACATGACTGGCTGGACGCTATCGGACAAATGCGACATATACATACACCACCGTTACCTCCCAGATGGCTTCACGTTGTCCCCAGGTGCTATCGTGACAGTACATAGTGGTCACGGGTGGAACTCCCACGACAGATTTGTACATGGGATATAATACGCAAATCTGGAACAACGATGGAGATTGCGCGATTTTGAGAGATGAAACGGGAAATCTGGTCGACAGAAAATGTATAGATGGAGATTCACAATCCTACGAAATCAACATGGACGAGCAGTACGAAGGAGACTACTCGATCGAACGGAGGATTCTGTTACAGGGCGTTCCAAAGTACGATCAGCCTCATCTTAACGTGACAAAGACTGGAGAGATCGATTTACTGAATTGTTCTGAACAATCCAGCATAGTCCGTTACACAATCACCTTGGAAAACGATGGAAACAGGGCGCTCGGTCCCATTTTCGTGAAAGACAGCTTCCCGCCCGGAGCAAGTTTCATCGACTCTCCGATGAGGCCAACGGAGCGGACTGCTGTAAGCGCCAACTGGACGCGGACTCACCTCGCCATCGGAGATTCAGCCACAATAACTCTGATCCTCGAAGTTTCGGGCTGTGGTGGCGACGAGGTTGTGAATAGGGTGAAAGCATGCGGAGGTTATGGTGACAACTGGATATGTGCCACTAACTTCGCAGCCATCAATATCTTTTCTGCCGAGGTGGAGAGGCCAATGGCAAAATAGAGAAAATAGGGCGCCACTGGAGCAAAAGAATCCTAAAAAATTAATCTGGAACGTTGGAAGAAAAGGGTCTTGCGCTAACCAGCTGAGCAAGACCCTTTCCAGCCGTTCATCTAGTATACAATCGAGAACCGATTAGATGAAACTAATCGGTTCTCGCCAGAATAGTGCTTAACGATACGAATAGGACAAATCTCAAACTCTTGCGAGTCAGAGATTTGTCCGAAAGGTATCGTTAAGCACTATATTTGTACAGGTTCCCGTACGCGGTCACGGCGTAAAGCTCGCCACCTCCGGCGTGAATCTCCCTGATCTCCCTGAAACCAGGTGTGGGAATCTGAACGCCAGGGGCGTCGGGATTCAGATAATCATACATCCAAATCTCGGTTCCGTCAAGAGTCAGCCGATAGAGCACGTTCTGGCAATCTCCAGAAAGGCATCCGAACTGAGTCGCCACAAACGAACGTCCTGGGCCCGAGATTCTGCGCCATTCATCGCTTCCGCCTTCGTACATGTAGAGGTCGCCCGCTTCATCAGTTCCGAACAAGGCACCCAGGTTGTACCCTTCGCCGCAAATGTCGTAGGTGGATAAGTTGCCCCGTATTGATTTCCACTCACCAGTGGTGGTCGAATAGAAGCTGACGTAATCTCTGGGTGGAGTGTTGAGCTGGTAAATCGTGGACGGGACCTGAGTTGGGCCCAAGAATCCGCCTCCTGCTGCAAACTCGGCCCGGTTTTCAAACCCCCCATGACCGATCTCTTCCCAACTGTGAGGCGAACCCTCGTACCTGTAAAGCTCGTTTCGATCCAAGGAGACTGCGTAAAGCTCGTTTCCGCCACCGTAGATCTTCGCAGCAGGTCCCTGGAACGGTCCCGAGCTAGGATCTTGGGAAGGGCCGCCCCAGATCTTTTGCCACGTCGGCTTATTTTCGGGCGGAGGCGTTCCCATGTATCTCCAGACCTCTCCGCTCTCGTCCAGACGATAAAGTTTTCCGCCAGCCGCGACGAAATCTTCGACGGGATCGCTTATCTTCATCCACCAATCCCTTTCCTCAAAGTACCTGTAGAGGTCTTTTGTGTCAACCCTCGCAACAAAGACTTTGACCACGTCAGAAGAGGGCGTGCCACCTTCGACCTCTGTATAACTGCTCACCACCACAGCATCAACTGATGAGGGCGATATCTTTTCCCATTCCGCTCCAGATCCAAAGGAGAAAAGCAAGGACACAAAGAACAAGAAGCAAATCACTTTGTTCATAAAATCGTTCCTCCAAATATTGTTGGGTGTCTACGGTATAAGGATTTTTTGCAAGGCACTCAAAAGATCACACAGGGACCGCTCATGAGCCAAGGGTTCACACGCAAATGATGAAAATCGACATGTTGCGATCCCATTTTCATGCTAAAAGAATTATGCTTTGCTTGGGCCATCCACCCCCAAAAGCCTTAAATAACGCTCGACATTAAACTACGATGCACATAAGAGTGCATTAACATTTCATATTTTCGGGAGGACTCGCCATTGAAAACTAAGATAATACTCGATGAGGAAGAGATACCCAAAAAATGGTATAACGTCTCCGCGGACCTGATAACGCCTTTGGACCCGCCGCTACATCCTGGAACCGGAAAGCCCGTGAAATCTGCAGATCTCGAGCCAATCTTCGCCAAAGAACTGATCAAGCAAGAGATGAGCGTCGAGCGGTGGATCGACATTCCAGACGAGGTTCGGGACATATACAGGCTTTGGAGGCCAACACCTCTCTACAGAGCCCACAGACTTGAGAAGGCTCTGAACACTCCTGCCAAGATATATTACAAATATGAAGGTGTGAGCCCGGCAGGCAGCCACAAACCTAACAGCGCCGTCCCCCAGGCTTACTACAACATGAAAGAAGGGGTCGAGAGAATCGCCACTGAGACCGGAGCTGGCCAATGGGGATCCGCACTTAGCCTTGCCACCTGCATGTTCGGCCTCCAATGCAGAGTCTACATGGTCAGAGCCAGCTACGACCAAAAACCCTACAGAAAAAGCATTATGCAAACCTGGGGTGCAGAGTGCATTCCAAGCCCCAGCAACCTGACTGAATCTGGAAAGGCCATACTAAAAGAGCACCCCGACACTGGCGGAAGTTTGGGTATCGCCATATCCGAAGCGGTGGAAGACGCTGTCACCCATGACAACACCAATTATGCTCTGGGTTCCGTCTTAAACCAAGTCCTCATCCACCAGAGCGTCGAAGGTCTAGAGCTGAAGAAACAGTTCGATATGGTAGACGAACATCCCGACGTAATGTTCGGCTGTATCGGCGGCGGCTCCAACTTCCCAGGAGTTTGTTTCCCCTTCGTTCCAGACAAGCTCAAGGAGAAAAAAGATATACGGATGGTAGCTTGCGAGCCTGCTGCTTGCCCCACCTTGACAAAAGGGCTCTATGCCTACGACTTTGGCGACACCGCCAAGCTCACTCCGCTCCTAAAGATGTACACGCTAGGACACGACTTCATTCCGCCATCAATACACGCAGGTGGGCTCAGATACCACGGTGCGGCACCTCAACTGTGCAACCTGGTCAAAGACGGCGTGATCGAAGCCCAGTCGTTCCACCAAAACGAGGTCTTCGAGGCAGCCATCCTCTTTGCGAGGACCGAAGGAATCGTCCCTGCACCCGAATCTTCTCACGCCATCAAGCCTGCCATCGATGAGGCTCGCGAGTGTAAGAAGACTGGCGAAGAGAAGACCATCTTGATCGCCTTGAGCGGTCATGGACACTTCGACATGTCCTCTTATGACGCCTACTTTGCAGGCAAGCTTGAGGATTATGAATATCCCGAAGAACTTGTGAAACAGTCTTTGGCAAATATCCCAAAGTTCTGAATTGCAGATTCTATATTTTTTGGAGGGGGTTGCCTGAATAAAGTAGGATTTTTGATCAATCCCGTGGCTGGGATGGGTGGCGCCGTCGGTCTCAAGGGGACTGACGGACTCGCCGAAGAAGCTCGGAAAAGGGGTGCGATGCCAGTTGCACCTCTTCGAGCAAAGATCGCTCTTGAAGCATTCCAGAAAACGGACACATCAGTTCATTTTCTCACCACCAGTGGCGAGATGGGAGAGCTAGCCCTCCAAGAATGCGGTTTGAAATATCAAGTGGTCCACACCTCTTCAGGGAATACTGGGCCCAAAGACACAAAGGATGCCTGCCAATCTTTCCTCCGTCACAGAGCAGACCTGATAGTCTTTTGTGGTGGCGATGGCACCGCTCGGGACGTTGCCAGTGTCGTTTCAGATTCAGATGTGCCCCTCCTTGGAATACCGGCAGGCGTCAAGATGCATTCAGGAGTCTTTGCCATCAGCCCCCAGGCTGTAGCAGAACTTATCTCAGGCTATCTGAAAGGCGAGCTCAAGGTTCGAGAAACCGAAATCGTGGACGTGGACGAGGAAAAGTACAGGTCGGGAATCCTCGAAACCAGAGTCTACAATGTCGCCAAGACACCTTACAAACCGGCCCTAGTCCAGGAACGAAAACAGATCTACAGCAGCGATAGCGAAGAAGAGTTCAAGGACCAGATAGCCCTCTTCGCCTCAGAGTTCATGAGAGACGGTTCGGCCTACATAATAGGAGCTGGCACCACCACTGCCAAAATTGCCGAAATCCTCGGAATCGATAAGACACTCCTTGGAGTGGACGTGGTCCAAAACGGCAAAGTCATCTGCAAAGATGCTTCTGAAAGAGATCTCCTGAAAGTCACAAATCAGTTCGATAAAGTCAAGGTGATCGTAAGCCCTATCGGCGCTCAAGGTTTCGTTCTGGGTCGCGGCAGTCAACAGATCAGTCCTAATGTCTTGAGTCGAGTCGGCGTGGAAAACCTGATAATCGTGGCAACGCCACATAAGCTCAGAGAGACTCCGTACTTGTTGGTGGATACGGGGGATATCGAACTTGATAAGGTGATATCAGGAAGACGACAGGTGGTCACAGGCTACAGAATCGCCCAGCTCAAAGATGTGGTGGCTTCGTCTGACACTCGAAATTCTGAATGTGAAATTTTTGTATAAAAAATAGCTCGATAAGACGCAAAGGTCCCAAAAAGGGACCCTGCATCTTTTCGAAGGAATGGCTTATCTCAGAGCGTTCCACAGAGCAATTAGATGCTCGCCGTACAGGACATAGATGAGTACGAACACCCCAAACATCACGTAAAGATTCGAGATGTACACGAGCCACTGAAGTAGCCGTGCTTTCTTCTCGGGTGTTCCGAACCAATCTTTTGCTTTCCGCTCGAGTATGCCAGGCATATCCTACGCAGCGCCTTTAAGCTGTTTCTGCTTTCTTCTCATCTTTGGGTTTTGGCTTTGCAGAAGCTGCAGCGGCAGTTGCCTTTGCAGCTTCTTCTACCGCTTTCTTCTCAGCCTCTTTGGCTGCAGCGGCCCTCACAGCCTTGCCCTTTAGCATCTTCAGCTTGACGAGGCTATCCCTTTCCATTTCCTCCAGCGCGAAGCCGATAAACCGAATGGTATCGTTGATTTCAGGAATGACTTTGAACTCTAGAGCGTTAACTCGTCTCTTTGTGCTGTCAATGTCTTCCACTAGTTTGATCAGTGCGGTCTCTACTTCGGCTGCAGTGATAATCTTGTCCACCAGACTTTCGTAGGCTTCAGCAGCTTCGTCGATGGCAGCGCTGGTTCCAATGATGCCATAACCACGTTCGAACATCTGCTTTTGAACAGAGTCTGCCGTAATCTTCGGCACAACGACGCCCATGATGTTCCTGCTTTCCAGCTCTACGGTCGGCTCTTTCTGGAGGGCGAAAGCAACGCTTTTGATGGCGAGTGCGCCCTCAGAGGCCTTGGCCATATTCAGTCTCTGCTGAGCCCTGATGAAATCCTTGACCAACTCTTGTCTGATCGTCTTCGCCTGGTTGAGAACCTCAAAAAATTCAACCATTAGACCGTCACGCTTCATCTTAAGAAGCTCGTGACCGGTCTTGGCCGTTATGATTCTCTTCCTGAGCGTAATCAGCACTGCTCTGGTCGGCTTCGTTCCTTTGATTACGGCCATGATCTCATGTCCTGTACTTCGGGTGGTACTTTTTGATGAGATGGTCGTCAATCCTCGTAAGCATCGTCTCTGGAAGCTCTTTCAAGAGATCCCAGCCGAGATCCAAGGTGTCGAAGATACTTCGGTCTTCATCTCTGCCCTGGTTGACGAACCTTTGCTCGAAGGCGTCTGCGAACTCCAAGACAAGTCGGTCTCTCTCAGACAATGCTTCCTTACCGACGATGGCCACGAGACCTCTCAGATCGCAACCCTCTGCATAGTAAGCGTAGAGCTGGTCTGAAACGGCCCTGTGATCCTCGCGAGTGTGACCTTCACCAATACCTGAGTTCATCAGCCTGCTAAGAGATGGCCTGATGTCGATGGGTGGATAGATACCCTTCCTGTGCAACTCACGAGATATGATGAGCTGGCCCTCTGTGATGTAACCACTAAGGTCAGGTATGGGGTGAGTAATGTCGTCGCCGGGCATGGTAAGAATCGGGAACTGAGTGATAGACCCCTTCCTTCCGATGATAATGCCCGCACGCTCGTACTGGGTGGCTAGGGTGGTGTACATGTAACCAGGATATCCACGCCTTCCAGGTACTTCTTCTCGGGCGGCACCCATCTGTCTCATCGACTCGCAGTAGTTGGTCATGTCAGTGTAAATGACCAGCACGTGCATGTCCAAGTCAAAAGCTAGGTATTCTGCAGTGGTCAGACCAAGCTGAGGTGTGAGTAACCGTTCCACAGCAGGGTCGTCGGCCAGGTTCAGGAAGATGACGGCTCTCTCAAGAGCACCGGTCCTCTCGAAGTCGGCCATGAAGTGCTGAGCTTCTTCGTTGGTGATTCCCATGGCACAGAAGACCACAGCGAAAGACTCGGCTTCGCCAAGGGCCTTGGCCTGACGGGCAATTTGCAAAGCGACGTCGTTGTGGGGAAGACCTGCACCAGAGAAGATAGGCAGTTTCTGTCCTCGAACCAGGGTGTTTGTCCCGTCGATGGTGGAAATGCCGGTCTGGATGAAAGCTCTGGGCTTTTCCCTAGCGGCAGGGTTGATGGCTGCACCTGCAATATCTCTCGATACATCAGGTACGATTGGTGGGCCGCCGTCCTTGGGCTGGCCGGATCCGGAAAGGACCCTACCAACGATTTCAGGAGACAGAGGCATCTTGATGACGTCTCCAGTGAACTTGACTGAAGTATCTTTGCCCAGTCCACCGGTTCCCTCGAACACCTGGACTACCACGATATCTTTGGACGTGTCCAGAACCTGACCTCTCTTCATCTCGCCTTTCTCGGTCCGGATCTCCACAAGCTCGTTGTAACCCACAGGTTCGGTCTTCTCGACGAAGAGCAACGGTCCTGAGATCTCAGTAATGGTTTTGTATTCCTTGGTCATTGTGAATCCCTCACGACATCGCCTTGAACTCGCTCTCCATCTGAGCCAACACTTTCTCCAGGTCGGGCTTGTAATCTTCAAGCAGCCTGGCCTTGGCCAAAGCGTCCTTGGAAGGCGTGTTGAGAATCACGTCGTTGGGTACTCCCCGCCCCATGGCTTCGAAGGCCCAGTCTCTGTACTGCAGAATGGCCCCTAAAAGGTCGAACTGCTTCTCGTACGGACAGAAGGTGTCCACGGGGTGGAACGCACTCTGAGCGAGCCAGAAGTTGATGATCATCCTGGCAACCTCGAGGGTGACCTGCTGGTCCTCAGGCAGAGCGTCAGAACCTACAAGCATCACGATCTCTTCGAGTTCTGCATTCTCCTGGAGAATTTCCATTGCTCTCTTCTTGTTATGGTTCCAGTCAGGAGAGACGTTATCCACGAACCAAGGCTCCAAGTCCTGGTCGTACAGAGAGTAGCTGTCCAGCCAGTTGATCGACGGGAAGTGACGCCTCTGCGTAAGTTTGGAGTCAAGAGCCCAGAATACCTTCACGATACGGAGGGTGTTCTGTGTGACTGGCTCAGTGAAATCTCCACCGGGTGGACTGACAGCGCCAACAACGCTGACAGAACCTTCGTTACCTTCAAGGGTGGTCACCCTGCCGGCCCTCTCGTAGAAGTCAGCAAGTCTGGCACCGAGGTAAGCGGGATACCCTTCTTCACCAGGCATCTCTTCAAGACGGCTGGAAAGCTCTCTCATGGCCTCTGCCCATCTGGAAGTAGAGTCTGCAGTCATCATGACGTCGTATCCCATGTCTCTGTAGTACTCTGCAGTGGTGATGCCAGTGTAAATGGAAGCTTCTCTTGCGGCCACAGGCATGTTAGACGTGTTAGCGTAGACGATGGATCTCTCCATCAGAGGTCTGTCAGTTCTCGGGTCCACCAGTTCGGGGAACTCGTGAAGCAGGTCAGCCATCTCATTTCCACGCTCACCGCAGCCTACGTAAACCACGATGTCAACGTCAGACCATTTGGACAGAGTCTGCTGCATGACGGTCTTTCCGGTTCCGAATCCACCGGGAATAGCTGCAGTTCCGCCCTTCGCCAGGGCGAAAAAGCCGTCAATGACTCGCTGTCCGGTCCTCAGCGGGACGGTCGGAGCCTGCTTTGAGGCAGACGGTCTAGCCTGACGGACTGGCCAGTACTGGATCATGGGCAGCTCAGTCCCATCTTCTAGCACGCAGATCGTATCCTCGACCGTGAAGTCTCCTGAATAGACTTCTTTGATGACGCCACTCTTTCCAGGGGGCATCATGATCTTGTGCTTGATGAGTAGCTGTTCCTGTACCGTACCGATGGTGTGTCCTGCCTCGACCTTGTCGCCCTTCTTGACGACAGGCTCAAAGGCCCACTTCTTCCTGTGATCAACACCATCAACGAAAAGACCTCTGCTGATGAAGTTTCCAGACTCCTCTACAAGTCTAGTCAGAGGTCTCTGAATACCATCATAAATAGAGGTAAGAATTCCTGGAGCGAGTTGCGCTACTAATGGTGCACCGGTTTCCTTTACAGGCTCGCCTGGCCTTACGCCAGCGGTATCTTCGTATACCTGAATTACGTGCTTGTCCCCGACGATGCCTATGACCTCGCTCATCAGCCCTTCTTCGCCAACCAAGACTAGGTCATACATGTGGGACTTTAAACCTGTAGCCTGCACCACCGGCCCGGCAACTCTATGAACTTTGCCCGTGCCTACTTCCATAAATCAACACCTATTGCCCTTTTGATCTTCTCTCTCATCTCTGTGCTCTGCTCAGTTCCGACGGAAATTATGGTGGGCCTGACTGAATCAGTTAGAGTGGACTTCATTCTCTCGGGAAGTCTGTTAAAGTCCGACTGGCTCAACACCAGGATTCCGACTTCTGGATCAGTCATTACCTCTTTGATCTTCGAGATAAGCTCATCATCGGAGGCCGCCCCGTAGGCTTTTCGTATTCCTGCGAGGGTGAATCCGATAACATCGTCACCGCTGCCAACAACGGCGATTTCCATTACATCACCACCACTTGCTCTTCGATGAGCTCTGGGGAAAGATCGGCTTCCTTGCCGCGGACGATCTTCCTTATGTTCGAAACCTCAGTATCTTTACTGACGATGTAACCCAACACCGGCAGAATGGAAAGAGGATGATAATTCGACAGAGCCCAAGCATACCTCACCAAGTACGCCTTGAGACGTGCTTCTATCCGACTTATATCGACGTCCTCTCCGGCAATGTCTGAGATTGCGCTCCAGAAGGGATAGCCTTCAAGCCCTCTGATGAACTCGCTGTAGGACTGGCCTGCCATTCGGTTGAACTCGTCATGGAGTTTCCCGCCCTGGATCAAGTTGTCTTGCGTTATGCTTGGCTCGATTCCAGCTTTGTTCATCCGGAAGAGGGTGATCAGGTTCCGAATATCGATCTCCCTTCTGATGTACTTCAGCAAGAGGCCGCCTCCCACAGAGAGGGTGCCGCCAACAGCTCGCTCCATCCTGAAGTAGTAGAGCTTGTCAAGCGCGTTCTCAACGGAGGAGAGCATCTGACCATCGTACTTGGTGAGAGCCTCGTAGTAATCGGTTCCATCAAATGCTTGGATGACTTCCTCGACTGTATCTCTCTTAACCAGACTGTCCAGAAACTCTATGCTGAGCTCGCCAGCGGGCACGAGATACTTCATGATCTCCTCTTCGCCGGCTCCATGGAACTTGCCACGGAGTATCGTCTTTATGTTCCAGACGTCCCAACGCCTCAGGTACTCGAGAACGAGGAACTGAGGTTCGTCTATCGAGACTCTCAAGAGTTTCTGATAAGTCTTTGCAAGGTTGGCGAAGGTGGCGTATTCCACTAGCTCGGCGCCAGAATAATCCTTCGCCATTAAGTCGATCTCTTCCTTGTATTGGGTTTCCTCTAGATACCGCGTAATCTCTGGTAAATCCATCCCCTGCATTCTCTGATACATGTCTTGGGGTATGAGTTTGGTCTTCATAGCCCGAACTCTACCCGTGATGTATGCGTATTTCACCGGTTTTCCGAATTTCGGTAAACGTAGTACCGGCATTGCCTTCACCCAAACAGGATGTTGGAGATGTCTTTCATAGACTTATTGAATAATTCGCTCGCTAGAGTCTCGTAAGTGTGGTCGTAACTTATCGATCCATCTTTGCTTTCAATCACGAAGCCGCCGACGGTATCAATGTTTCCAGCATAGTTGGAGGCGAGGGAAGAAACGAAGGCTTGGTCCTTCTTTGCGGACATGACCTTCATCTCTTTTAGATCGTAGGGCTCTAAGTGCTTCTTGATCAGAGCGTCGTTATCCTTCTTGGGCAGCTTGGATACGGCCTCAAGGAGCTTGGAACGAGTCTGTTCCATGACTTCCTTGCGCACGTTGAGCTGTCCCCTCTTGACCTCAAGATTAGCACTTGAGATCACTCTGCGCTCCTGAGCCTCTACAGCGCCATCTGCCTCTGCCTCTTTTCGGGACTTGATTTCCGCGGCACGTTCTCTAGCTTCATTAAGTATCCTTGCAACCTCTTGGTCGGCCTCGGCGTTTATCTCCGCGACCTTGCCCTTGTTGGTTGCAAGAATGTCCTCAACCACTGCGTCTAGTGCCATTCCACTCGACCTCGCATTATCTCAGGCTGAGATTTTACAGCAGGGTCGCAAAGGGTGCCCAGGCGAACATCAGGATCAATGAAACAGCAAGACCGAAGATGATGAGAGTCTCAGGCAGAAGCATCAGGAACAGACCCTTACCCAGGAAGCCCGGCTCTTCTGCGACAACGCCGACCACAGCAGCTCCGATACCCTGTTCACCAACACCTGCTCCAATACCTGCAAGTCCGGTCGCGAGACCAGCACCAACAGCCAATAATCCATACATTATACCCGCATCTGTCAATACCATTTTCTCATCCCTCCATTAACTAACAACTAACTTAAATCATTCTTTCAGGAACCTTCGACCATAGCCGAAGGGTGTGTATTCAATACCACCACCATGCTGACTGTAGAATTTCGTGAACATCTCCACGTAGTGCAACCTTAAGGGGTGCATGAATGGAGAGAGAATTCCCAGTAGCAAATTGATGAAGTGGACCAACAACAATACAACTACACCAATGACGATTGCGATCGTCGTGAGATTACCGTGTACGTCTTCTGCACCACTGACCATGGGCATCAGCACGTAGAATGCCAGTTGGTTTGCGGCAAAAGCCACACCTATAGAAGCAAGGCCTATGGCCAAAAGCCTCAGGTACGATATCAGGTTGCTCACAAAGAACGGCACGTGAGTCATACCCATTGCACCCTCGGGTCCCATTACCATCATGATCATGGAAATGACAACGACCAGAGCGCTAAGAAGTACCAAGGGGTGAGTTGAACCTGAACCACCGACAATCAGCCCGAGCAAACCGAGGCCGAAGAATACCTGGAAGAGAAGCACAGGAAGCTTCTCGAAATATGCATGTTTCTTCTCGCCATAAGCAAGCTCAGTCTTGATACCCAGAATAGAACCAATGCCTGTGTGCAAAATGCCGATGAAAAGGCTTACACCAATCAACACCAAAACCGAAGCCGTCGCCAGCCTGTACATGGGGAACATGCCCCCAGCAAAGTCACCAATCTCAGGACCGATCCTTCCAAGGGAACCGTAGAAACCAGTACCAAAGTCAGTACCGACCCCATGTGGATCTGCTACAGTGCCCAAAAGGCCTGCATGATGAGAACCACTGAATATGTAGTCCCACAAACCCAAAGGTCCGAAGATTTCGCCAAACACAAAGCCGAATATGATAGACCAGACGCTCGCTATGATTACGATGTTGATCAAAGACTGCCAACCTGGCGTTCTGAACTTGCGCTTAAGCATGAACATGACAACCAGTGAGATTACACCGTAAGCCACGTCACCCAAGATCAGCCCGAACATTATCGGGAAGAATATGAATATCAACAGCGTCGGGTCGAACTCTTTGTACTCTGGAACAGCGAAAAGACGCGTGACAAGCTCATAAGGTCTAACTATGCTGGGGTTCACGATCTTGGTGGGAATATCTTCCCCTTCCTTGACCCGTTCCTCAGCTTCATCTTCGCCGAGCTTCTCGATCTGTATGCGTCCGCCTGCAGCACTTTCGACTTCACTCTTCAGCGTCTCGTACTGGTCGACAGGAAGCCAACCATCGATGACGAAGGAGTTACCGGTAGATGCGAACCTGAGTGGTACCTCACTCTTCTGAGACTGAATCGACAGGTGCTCATCGATCGCCAGTATGGTATCCTCGTTCTGTGCCTTTAGGTCTTTCAGCTTCTTTTGGAGTGGCGCCCTCTCGCCCTCAAGGCTCTTGACCTCGCTCTCAAGCGTGCTTATGGCGCTAGAGATGCTTCCGGTCAGATTCTTGGGGACTGACGTCTCAGAGAAACCGTGCTCTGAAAGTACTCCTGAAACCTCGCCAGCTTTGTCAACTGGTGCGAATACCGCCACAGCGTTCGAACCACTTGCAAAGACTTCACTTACGTATGAAGCCTTGGACACATCGGCTTCGACAGGCGAAGTTACAGTGCCCATAAACACAGCAAGAGAATCGTAGCCGTATAGAAGCTCTAATGGAACAGGAAGCGCGGACAATGGTGCCAGCGAAGCAGCCTGATCCTGCTTGACCTTGATATCGTTGTCAATCTGAGCGACCCTTTCGGCCATGCTGATTACTTCGTCTCCAAGCCCTCCGAGGACATTGTCCATCTGAGACAAAACCTCTGACTCGGAGAATTGGCGATCCGGCATCTTATCAGTGATTTCCAGATATCTCTCGATAGATCTGAGCCTGATGATCTGCTCGGAATATTCCGCAGACTTCGAGAGAGGCTTGCCCATCCCGAAATCTTCATCAGCACCAGAATAGTTGACAAGATGCAACAGGTTTAACTCATGCAATTTTTCTACGACTGGTTCTATGACGTTGTTGGACCCAGCGAGGACCACACGACACATCTCAACGGGTCTAAGCATGCAACAACCCCATAAACTCCTTCAATAGATGTTCAACCGCAGCGTCTACTTTAGCGCTGGCGCTGCTTTCCATTGAGTTCACGCTTTTCATGCCGGTATCGATGATCGACTGCTTCTTCGACTGAAGCTGATTCGCAGAATCGTCAAGGCGCTTTTCGTAATAATCCCCTGCGTCAGCCTCTGCGGTTCTTACTATGTTCGCTGCTTCGGCAGTGGCATCGGTGATCCGCTTGTCTCGTTCTTGTTGGGCACGCCCAAAACTCGCTTGAGCGTCCGCTTCCGCTGATTTGATCTTCGATAAGATCTCGTGTCTCGTCATCTGATCCCTCTACCCTCTCTACCTTACCGTTTTCAGACAGCGCTACATCACTAACTCGTGATAAACGCTCTGAACAGACTACATGTACCAATATAAACTCTTCGGTTTTAACTGAACTAGACTTCACGTGATATTCGTATGAAACGCTCACGGTCTAGGGTGTTACTCATAGTGCCAGAAATGGGAAGTTGCGCAAAACCTATTTTGTCTCATGCCAAATCCAAATATCGTCGAGAACCAATTAGGTGAAACGTACGTGTTTAGCTCCATTCAATCGGCATCATTAAACCCATTTCGTGATGGCTCATGTGACCTGTTCCAAAGAGCTGATTCCAAGCAACTTCGGCTACTGATATTGGTTTCCAATCTGGCACAAGTTGTTGATCGACGTG
>Ga0208771_1000412_pt1 | contig 26117 bp, 40 predicted proteins | sample AntAceMetag02UKX_FD_184775 | JGI IMG/M metagenome (GOLD analysis project Ga0208771, IMG submission 184775) | Saline lake microbial communities from Ace Lake, Antarctica - Antarctic Ace Lake Metagenome 02UKX (SPAdes) (version 2) | ecosystem: Environmental > Aquatic > Non-marine Saline and... | reverse complement strand
CGGCGTTAAGAATAGGTTTGAAAATAATCAAAAAGAAATGTTTTAACATGTAATCCACCAATTCCGGGCCTCGTGGTTGTGGTCTGGGATTGGTTTTAAATCAAAATAATCATTTATTCACATAATACAATTAAACATGAAACACGAATTATTAAAAGATTTAGGACATGGCATAAAAGCCGGAATTGTAAACATCACACCTGAACAGGCCGGAAAAATGCTCGAAAAGAACGATCATAACAGGGCATTACCGAAAGCATATGCGAGTGCTTACGCATTTGATATGATTGAAGGTTACTGGCAGTTTAACGGTGTACCTATTATTTTTGCAGATGATGGCACACTATTAGACGGTCAGACCAGATTAAATGCTATAATCATAGCCAACATTTCACAGGACTTACTTGTAATTACAGGAATAAATAATGATGTATTTAAATCAATTGATACCGGGAAAGGCCGTAAGGGGATAGACGTACTAACTATTGAGGGCTTAACTCATGATACAGCTAGTTTAACTAGCACACTTATTGTTAAGATTATTAAAACTACATTAGGTGCGAATATGACTTCGTGGAGTCGCTGTACTGGTCAAGTAACTCAAGACGTTTATAAATCAGCTACAAGTAGACGAACCGTTAACAATGCTATGATTGTTGAGTACTATCAGGAAAACAAAACTGAAATAGATGAGACTGTTTCTTTCTGTTTAAAGTACAGAACAAAATCAAAAAAGATACTAGGATTGAGCGTTATGGCATTTGCTTTTTGGCATTTGCGGAAAATAAATTTAGATCAAGCCGAACACTTTTACAGTAAACTTTCAACCGGTGAAAATCTCAATTCCGATGATCCTATTTATGCACTCCGGGAAAAACTGATGTCAATAAAAAATAGTTCAGATGAGAAAGTTCCGTTATGGCACTACCCTGCATTGATCTTCAAAGCGTGGAGTTATTATAGGCGCAAAGTACCTTTGAGAAAACTGTTCATATCAAAGAAAGAAACAAAGCCATGCAAATTAATTTAATCTTTGCAATAACCAAATAAATAAAACTATGGCATATTTTAGCAACAGTGGAGATAGCGCGGCCTTTGATGACCAATGCAGTAAATGTAAGTTATTCGATGAGCCGTGCCCAATCGCGTTAGTGCAAAACTTGTACAATTATGATGCAGCAAATAACGAGGTGGCCACACAAATACTTGATACATTAGTTAAGGATGACGGTACTTGCATGATGTTTAAATTACTTAAAGAAGTATGTGAAATAACCAAATAAATTGTTATCTTTGTAATTCAATCAGTCGCCATGAATAAAAAAAATTACATCCAATTTAATAGCACCTCCCGGGTCTGGCGACTGACGGTTGGTGCTTTTTTATTGGGGTTAATCCTACAACTATGGATAAATACAACTATCTAAATGAATTAGTACTTTCCTTTGAAAGTCATACCAAAGAATTGAAACGTTCACTTTCAAATCTATTATACCAAGATAAGAACAACGAGCCGGAAATAAAACGGATAATTGCATTCTATAACTTCATTGAAAAATACATTTGCCAAATGGAATTAGATAATATTGAGTTGATGACTATCATTGAGCAGCTCAAAGAAGACTCATCTACAATGAAAAACTTTATGGGTCCAGACCTGACATTATTCTATGAAATTAATCAACAAACAAAAGTAATATTAGCATCAGCCGAAAAAACTTTTAAAAATGGATATTCAAGAAATTAAGGGTAAATCTAGAGGTAAATATTCACAAGATTATATTCGTGTTGGGACCGAGTATTTCAAGATTATTAATAAGCCGGATAGGTTTGGGATAGTCAGAACGGAGTTAAAAAAATGGAATAAAGAAACGTTGCTTTTCGATCATGATAAAAAATACATGTACACGATTCAGCAGTTTGATGATTTCGTAATTGATCCAAACAACAACGGTAACAGCCGGGTAATTGCAAACAATTACAATATGTACAATGATTTTCCACATACTCCAAGTGCGGGAAAATGGCCGTGGACGTTGGTACTATTAAAGCAGGTATTTGGATCACAGTTTAAATCAGGTATGACCTATTTAAAGGTAATGTATTCCTATCCAAAGAAAGCCCTACCTATACTTGTGTTGGTGTCATCTGAACGCGCGACAGGTAAGAGTACGTTTCTTGATTGGTTGAATATGATCTTCGGTGCAAACATGGTTATGATTGAACCGGATGTTATCGGTAGTACTTTTAACGGTGAATTTGCCACTTCAAACATAATTGCTATCGATGAAACAATACTTGATAAGCAGATAGCAGTTGAAAAAATCAAATCACTGGCAACAAAGAAATTCATATCAGTTAACATCAAACAAGTGGCACAGTTCAAACTTCCATTTTTCGGCAAAATCATCATGGCATCGAACAACGAAGATAAATTTATGAAGATTGATGATAAGGAAATCAGATTTTGGATCAGGCGATTAGGGACACCCAAGGTAGTAAACCATAACATACTTAATGATATGATTTCAGAGATCCCAGCATTCGTTGACTATCTCAAAACAATGAACGATCCTGATTTTTCGCTATCACGTATGGTGCTGACGCCGGATCAGATAAAAAACGAGTATCTTGAGGCGGCAAAGAAGGAAAGTAGATCGGGATTGTACAAAGAATTGATCGAATTGTTTACGCATTATTTTCTTAATTCTGAGCAAAAAGAGTGCCTTTGTACACCCGGAGACATCAAGGATAAGTTTTTTTGTAACAATAATAATATTGATCGTAACTACATACGAAGGGTAATAAAGTTGGAGTTTGAGCGGGAACCATCAGAGAAGGTTTTGTATTATAGCCCATTCAATGGGGTTGATTTCCAACGAGGTAGGCCGTTTAAATTTGAAAGCAATGACTTTTTTAACAGTGAAAATTTAATCCAAAAAGCTAATGAAATACCGTTTTAACAAAAAGGTAACAAAATGGGTGATTGTAAACATTGCGGCAGATCCCGTAAGAATACGAAAAGCACTGTTACTTTGTTACTTTATTATAATATTATATATAATATAGTAATAGTTAAGTAGTTAGCAGGTAACAAAATTGGAACAAAACTTTACAATAACTAACTTAATAAAAATTTGTTAATTAATATAAATTTACTTATCTTTGTTGGATATTCACTAACACATTGAAATTATGGGATTTGTATATTTTTTTAAGCACAATGGAATTGATGGAATTAAGATTGGGATGACTAATAACAGTGAATCTGTTGATGATAGATTTAATTCATTCAAAACATACTCACCGACAGGCGCGAAAGTTTGTGGAGTAATAGAAACTGATAGCCCAGCAATGTTAGAAAATGAATTGCATAAAAAATATACAACAGTACGAATGAATGGTGAGTTTTTTAATATTGGAGAATTGGAAATAAATTCTGAAATCAACAAACGCGATAAAGATTTAAGGTTTATAAATAAATTTACAGCGTTATCAAATGTACAAAAAGATTATTTAATAAGCTATGTAAATAGAGCGAACAGCAAGATTAATGATGTAAAAAAGGGAACTAAGAACTATCCGTTTAAGGATGAAATTATGGGTGTTATTGATTTGTATTTATTACAAACAAATTCAGATTATGTTATGGTAACGCCAACTGACATTAAAAAACACTTTTTCTTAAAGAACAATAAAATAACAACTATCATAATTCGTAATATTTTAAAGAACTGCTACACATATGAAATATCCAAGATGATTAGATACACCCCAATGGACATACCTGGGGCGGCGACATACGGAAGGCCATTAAAAATATTTAGAAACATTTAATTATGCTAAAACAAACTTTCACAACCACCAAAGGCAACAAAATAGAAATTATTGCCACTAAATCAACCGGTAAAGGCATAGATCAGGTACAGCACACTATAAAAGTGAATGGAGTAATTCAGGAAACAAAGTATAATTCAACACAGTTAAAACAGATAATGGTATGAAAGAATTAGAAAGAAGGTTAATAAAGATACGTGGAAAAGGATATGAGCAAATAGAAATAGTTCAGGTTTTAAATTGGATTCAAGAGATTAAAAGAGATAACGCAGTTAAAAGGTTTAAACAACGCTAAAAAATATAGATATGTGTGGATTTAAAAAGAAAGTAGCAACACCTGTTTTATCCGATAGCGGATTCAGTTTCACGGTTCGAGAACTTGTAGATATTGCACGATATATTTACGAAGATAGAACTAAAACGGTGCAATCAACCAAGAGGTTTAAGTACCTTACTAAATTTCAAGAAAAAGTCAATGATAGATTGAAAGAAATTACTTTTGATCTTAGGCACCGCAGATAAACAACTAATCCAATGAACTTCGCCACCGAATTAAAGCAACTCAGGTTAACCGATAAATCGAAACGTTATCCGGCCGCGATGAAAACAGGCTATTTCGATGCAGTAATTGAAGTCAAACTACCTAAGTCTGCAGCTCAGATGGAAGCACTACTGATTGAATTTATTAAACTATCTGGATTCCACGCCCAGAAGATAACCACCACAGGAGTTTATAGAGATGATAAGAAATCATTCAAGGATGTTGTTGGCCGGACTCGGGTAATTGGAACTGGAACATGGACACCTGGAACATCAACGAAAGGGGCCGCGGATATTCGGGCAACGATCCACGGATTAGATTTTCAATTTGAAGTTAAGTTCAGCAAATCGGACAAGCAAAAGGATAATCAAAAGGCATTTGAGGAAGATGTCAAGCGCGGAGGTGGTCAATACTTCATCGTTCGAACGCTTGATCAATTCCTAGAGCTGTATTATAAGATCATGGATTCAGACCGGGTTAAGATGATGAGAGAGTTTAACAATGTTTAACAAGCAAAGTATTATTATAATAACTATTTTTACTGAGATAAACGAATATTAAATTAAATAATTATGAAAGATGTAATAACAGCCGCCAAAGTCATAGCAGAAAGGTACATGATCGGGTTGAAGGTTGATGAAATAAAGGAAGTGATGGTCAGTGCTATGATTGAATATGCTGATACTAGAGATAAAAAGAAAGTAAAAACACCCGGCGTTAATTTAGGTAATGCAATGGTTTGTGAACATGGCGAAGAGTTTATAAAAACAAAAGATGGAAAATTGATTAAATTAAATAAACAATAAAATTAAATAAAATGAATTACGAAATCAAATTAGACTTAACAAAGATCGACAAAGCAAAATTATTCAAATCGGATAAGACCGGGGCAATCTACCTTGATGCCTTCGCGCTTGAATCGAAATCAAACGAGTATGGTCAATCTCACATGGTTGTACAATCAACCACAGCAGAGGAACGGAAAGAAGGCGTTAAAGGTGCTATCCTGGGTAATTTGAAAGCGAGTGAACCACAGAAGAAAGAATCGGGCACGATTGATGAGGCAGATGATTTACCTTTTTGATATGAAAATACTAAACCTGTATGCAGGAATCGGCGGGAATCGTAAGTTATGGGGCAATGACCATGAGATTACATCGGATGGTGTGAATTGGCAATCACTTAATGAAGGACCGATTTAATGGCACTAACCGGACTAAAAGATACCCAGGAACGCCGTATCATAATGCGAACGGCCCTAAACAGATACCTAAATCATATTGAGGCTATCAAACACCAATGCCCGGAATGGGAAAAGGATCAGCAAAACTCAATAGTATGCGAGATCATTCAAGTTAAGTCAATGATTAAGAAACTCGATGTAAACTTCAATGAGACATTTGATAAACATATTCAGTTGATAAGATGATAGAAATACAGGTAATCCGCGTATGCAACGGCAACGGAGGAGCGAAAGAGGCAATTAAGGTGAGTGAGATGATTGAAAATAAAAAACTATTGGATAAAAGAAAAGCTGAATTATTGAAAACATATCGTAAAAAATACAACTGGAAAGAATTAAATATTGACTTAACATATCGGATATTATGAAAAAAATTTGGAAATTTGACCTAAAAACAACGGATGTTAATAGAGTTGAAATGCCTTTTGGCGCACAAATATTGGCAGTAAATACACAGTTTGAAGAGCCTAAAATGTGGGCCATTGTAGACACTGACAAGCAAAAGGCATTCAGGAAGATTATAGTAATCGGAACCGGCAACCCGATACATCCACAAGCTACTGGAACGTATATTGGCTCATACCAACTGAGCGGTGGAAATTTAATATTCCATGTTTTTGACGATGGATACGAGTATTAATATTAAAAATAGAATACAATGAAAAACTTTCACAAAGAAAAGTATTACAGAGTAGTAAGGAAGACAAACCGTGACGGAACGACTCAGTATGAAGTCCAATCAGCCACTAGATTAATTGATGTTTTATTTGGCATGTGGACTAATTACAAAAAAGAGAATGATACTTTAGCGTCTGCAATTAACCAGATCGAATCCATTGACGGGGCTAGATTGGTCAGCAAAGAAGTAGTGTATAGAGAAACTAAAAACAAATCATTATGAAACTAATGTGAACAGGATCAGACGTACTATTTTGCACCCGTTACCCAAAGCACTCAAAGAAATCGAAGTACATTTACATGTTTTGCCTTCGAATATTTGCCCGGATTGCTGATTATTTTATCGAAGGGCATTATGTAGTTAGTGAACATCTCAGGGCTGAACTGGAACCGCTTAAATTCAAAAAGCCCATCAAGGTCCAGGCCAATCCACCGATTTACACCAAGCCGGTTAAAAAGATACCTCATAAAGTATTTAATATACTGTACTATCGCGGGCTTGGATCAAATCAAACGTTTCAGGATTGGGTTTATGGACATGATGTTATGATGCTGGTAATGGAAATTTTTGAAGATGATTATATTCATTTAATAGAGGTCAATGGCATTAATGATATGAGTAAAATTTATCCTTTCGTTGACTTCATGGTAAGACCAAACAGGCATGACGGAAACCCTCGCATGGTTATGGAATGCAAAATAAATAATATTCCGTACTATTGGAGTAAATCAGATCCTAATCCAAGCGAAATAATTAGAATGATACAACATGAAATTTCATTACAGAAAGCATAAAATCAGATTTGACCGGGGCCGGATGTGGTATTCGATACTAAACTCTGTCATAACTGCATTACTCGTTACGATCTTCACAGGCGAAATGCCAATGTACATTAAAGTGATGTTTGCTTTTATGGCCATACTGATAATCTACATAATTGGCTACGTTGATGACAAATTGAAACTATTCGAAAGGGAGCAAACTGAGATATTTAAACGAAATCCATATATGGAGAAGTTAACAAATGATATTGAAGAGATTAAACAGAAACTAAACAATTAACGATATGGAACATACTATTTACAATTTAAGACTACATGAGGAATTATATCTGATAAAAGCCGGGTGCGTAGTGATTAGGGTGCCAGGCGGTTGGATTTATCAAAACTGGGATTTTGATAACAAATATTTAATAGATTCTACATTCGTTCCTTACAACAACGAATTTAAAAAAGAACTGTACAAATGAAAGTATCAGTAATCATAACGACCTATCAGCATTCGTTCAGCGATTTAAATAGAGCCGTTGATAGTGTATTGGATCAGATAACAGATCATAAGTTTGAGGTAATTGTTATTAATGATAATATGATGCCGTTCATTAATTTTGATTACCGTATCCAGATAATCAACACCGGCCACATCGGAATGATGCGAGCCTATCAAATGGGATTTAATGCGGCAAAAGGCAAATATATTGCGTTCTGTGATGGAGATGACTACTGGAACACAAATCAGAAGTTGCAAATACAAATCGAATACATGGAAGCAAACCCAGATTGCGGATTTTGTTTTACTAAGGTTATGACCGAAGTTGATAATAACCTAACTACCATGAAGCAATCGGCCCAATTCATTAATAATAATATCTCATTCGATTCGCTGTTAAGGGGTAACGCGCACATACATGCTCAGGGCTATTTTATCAGAAGATCAACATTTGAAAAGTACGTTGATTTCAGGAAGTTTGTAAGGCTTGGATTTCGAGTATGGGATTATCCAATTGTTTTAGAACTTATCCGGCATACTCGTTTCCATTGCTTAGACTTTCATTCAGCTGTATTTGTTAAGAGTGAAGAAAGCGCAACACAAACCCGATCAAGGAAAAAGCGGGCTGTGATCATTTACGGAAACTACCGGATTAAATGGTACTACATCCTGAAATATGGCTGCAAACTTAGTACTATTATGATTTTATTTTATTACCTTGCAAGGCTTGTGAGAATGGATATTAAACTAAAACATTAAAAATATGAAAGCGAATAAATTACTTAAAAAGTACAAAAAGCATAATTGGTGTGGCTTGATTCCATTGGCTTGGAGCGATGAAGAGGTCATCGAAATAATTAAATTCGCACTAAAGGAGCAAAAGAGAAAGTATGACTGTGATGAAGCGGTTGATAGGCCACCTAAAAAATGTAATACACTACCACCTCCACCACCACACACACATCAACGTCAACCCATATCAGTTGAGGGGGTATAACGAGTACACATCGCCAAAGATTACCATTAGTTGTCGCAAACAAACCCAATGCAAAAAATGCGGGCTGTGGCTGTTTCCTAGTGAGGTTTAAATAAAATTAGTAACTTTGTAGTTACATAACGAAATCAAACGATGGCTAAATACACATCAATAACAGCAAGTGAAGCGGGTAAGAAATCCAAGCGCGGGCCGGATAAGGCGAGGCTTGCCGTTAAAAATGCCATTGTTGAAATGTCAGCAGAGCAGATAAAAACCAACCTACCTATTGATCTTGAAAAGATGAATGAAAAGGATCGGTGGTCGGTTATTATCGGGTTGATGGCATATGCATTCGCAAAACAACAACACGTTGTTAATGAAGAAAGTAATCCATTGACAAGGATTGAAATAGTTGATATTAAGTTAAAATAATTTTGTATCTTTGTGTCACACGTTACAATAAAATATTTCATTAGCTAATAGAAATCGGGGGTTTCAGTAACGTGTACCCTCGTTTTCATTTAAACACGTTACATTATGATAGAAACATTCAAAACAGTAGAAGAGTATCCAGATTACATGGTAAGTAATTTAGGAAATGTACGTTCTTTTAAACGTAGAAAGCCGCACATATTATCACTGGTTGATTATCGTGGGTATCAAAGAGTTGAATTATTTAAAAATGATGTAGGTAGGATAATTTCAGTCCATAGACTGGTTGCATGTGCTTTTATTTATAATCCAGAAAACAAAGAAACTGTTAATCATTTAAATGGTATTAAGAATGATAACAGAGTGAAAAACCTTGAATGGGCCACACGTTCAGAAAATGATTTACATGCTTACAGGATAGGTCTAAGGGTAGCACACCCAAACTGTAAAGGTAGGTTTGGTAAATTGCACCATAATAGTAAAAAAGTTGATCAATTTACGATTGATGGCAAGTATTTAAATACATTTAATGCAATGAAAGAGGCTGAAAGGGAAACAGGAGTACATCAACAAAAAATTAGTTGTGTTTGTTTGGGTAAACAAAAACAAGCTAATGGATTTATTTGGAAATTTGCTAATGGGTAGAACTGAACAAATAGGACTTTTACCAACACAGAGGGATTTCTTTTCAAGTGATGCCACACATGCAGCTTATTGCGGTGGTTTCGGTAGTGGAAAATCTTATGTAGGTGTTCTGAAAACTATTGCAATGAAATTAAAATATAGTGAGTACGCAGTAGCGTACTACCTACCAAGTTATAATTTAGTTAGAGATATTGCATTCCCAAAGTTTACAGAGATACTGGATAAGCTCGGAGTTAAGCACACGTTAAACAAATCCGATAAAGAGATACTGATACCCGGTGCCAATAAGATAATCCTACGTACAATGGATAACCCGGAAACTATCATTGGTTATGAAGTTGCTTATTCATGTATTGATGAAGCTGATGTTTTACCGCAAACAAAGATGACGGAAGCGTTTTCAAAGATCATAGCACGTAACAGATCAGTATTACATGATGGAAGCACAAACAAGGTAAGTGTTGTTTCAACTCCTGAATCGTTCGGATGGTTGTATAATTTCTTTGTCAAGAATAAGAGCGCAAACCGTGAACTATTCAAAGCCAAGACCAGCGAAAACCCTTTCCTGCCTGCCGGATACATAGCAACGTTAACCGAAAGCTATACACCTGCTCAACTCCAAGCCTACCTTAACGGCGAATTTGTTAACCTTACCAGCGGTTCCGTTTACTCAGATTACGACCGTAAGCAGCTCCATTCAAACCGGACGATTCAGAAACATGATAAGCTCCATATTGGAATGGACTTCAATATTACAAACATGAACGCGGTCATAAATGTGATTGATGGCAATATCAAGATTGCAGTAGATGAGATAACGAACGCTTATGATACCATGCAGATGATCAGGATAATTAACGACAAATACCCGGATCATGCTATCATAGTTTATCCCGATGCCAGCGGGCGGAATAGGTCAACTTCCGGCAAATCTGATATTAGATTGCTAATGGAGGCGGGTTACACAGTCCGAGCACCAAATAAAAATCCTTTTGTTCGTGATCGTGTCAATTCGTTAAACAAAATGTTTAGAGATAAGACATATTTAGTTAATTCCAATAATTGCCCGGAATACACTGAGGCACTGGAAAAGATCGCATACAATAAGAATGAACCTGATAAACAAAGCGGGTTCGATCATATTACAGATGCAGGCGGCTATTTCGCTTACATTGTGAGTATTACGAGTTTTACAATCTAAAATAAATACATATGGAAAATGGAATCATTGACATTGATGGATATGTAGTAAAATCAAAAGATGGTACACTGAAAAATGTATCTGCTGAATCATTGCAAGGATTCACCGCGAACGGTAAAGACATTCATAATCCTGACGGTACTTTTTTTGCCGAAGTTGTTGGATTTTGTAAAATTGGAGGCAAACAATACTTATTTAAATCACCTGAATAGGCACCCCATTAAAAAATAAACACCCCTCACTATTCAGTTTTGTTGTATCTTTACGCCAATTTCTTAAACAAAAGGCGTGAATATAATAAAACAGTATCTATTAAAACACGACTTTATCAGAATAAAATCTGATCAGAGGGTGTTCACTTCATTCCTATCTGGGAACTATTCAAGCACGTACGGGACAAATGAAGTCAGCGATAAAGAGCTTATTGAGAACTTCGATACAATCCCGGATTTATTCATAATTACCAATTTCCTAGCCAAACGTATTTCCAAGATACCCGTTAAAGTGGTAAGGCCATCCGGTAGAGATGCGCCCAATTCTGAATTGTGGCAACTGATAGAAAAACCCAATTACTACCAGACATGGAAAGAGTTTATCAAGACCGATTACGGATTTTACAACGTATTGGGTAATTCTTATATGTATGGTATTAAGGCAATCGGGTTTGATGGTATGATAACAAGTGTATTCAATTTGCCGGCTGATCGGATGTCTATTAAGTTAGGAAATAATAAAGACCTACCTGCATGGCAAAATGAAATTATAGGTTATCAAATGGACCTGAACGGTGCAAAATACAACATGAGTGCTGACGAAGTATTGCATAATAAATTCTTTACCCTTCGATACGACTCAGGGAACTGGGCATATGGTATTTCTAAATATGTACCGGGTGACAAGATCAACCGCGAACTAAAAGCCATTTATGATGCAAAGGCCAGTATCATTGAGAAGCGCGGCGCAATGGGTATCCTATCCAATGAGTCAGACATCCCTGATGCAGAACAGTCAAGGCAGGTCCAGAATAAATTGGCAGAATATGGACTATCTGGCAATCAGAAAAAGATAATCGTTACAACTCAGAAGTTAACCTGGCAGCAGATGAGTTTGAACATTCAGGAATTGCAACTTATCGAAAATGCAAAATATTCCTTTGATCGCTTATGCCAGATGTCAGAGTTTGACCCGGTGATATTCTCAACCGATGGCAGCACGTTTGCCAATAAAGCCGAGGCCATAAAAGACCTTTACAAGAACGTCATCAAGGGAGATGTTGATACGCTTTATGAAAGTATTAACGGTTGGATAAGTGAAGGTTACGGAGGTGATAAAATAGTTGCGGATTGGGATAAGGTACAGGAATTGGAGTCAGATAAAAAGGTTTATACCGATATGTTGACCAAACAAATCGAGTCAGCTATCATAACACCATTGAAAGCTAATGAGATTTTATACGGTGAAGGTAATTATGATAGCGATAACCCGCCACCGGATGAGTATTTTTCAAAAGGAATTAAAAAAGTGAACGAACCGGATCAGGTTGAAGAGATTGTTGATCCCGGGCTGGTTGCTGAATTAAATACAGAAGATAATGGATAAACAAAGCAAAACACTACAATTAAAAGTAGCAGATATTGACGGAAAGCAACGTATGGTTAAATTTTACTACGGGGCTTTTGATAACGTTGACAATGATGGTGATGTACTCCATAAAGGCGCAACGACAAAAACCACAAAAGAGCAAGGGCCAGAAGGCAAAGCGATGATACGCCACTATATTAACCATGAGTTCAAAAGCAATCCAGCCGCTTTACCAGTTGGATTAATTAAAGAAATGGGTGAGGATGAAACTGGCCCGTGGGTATGGTCTAAAATGGCGAGAACTGCAACGGCAAATGATGTTTACACCATGTATGAAGATGGAATTATAAACCATCATTCAATGGGATTCATACCAACCAAATCAAGAAAAAATGATACAGGGATTGATATTTTAGAGATAAAACTCTATGAGGTATCAACAATAACAACGTGGGCTGCAAACGAAAACACGCCCACAATAGATGTAAAAGAACAAAAAGAAGCCGTCGTAAAAGACACTTTAAATACATTTGAATCACTTTTACTAGAGCCGTCTTTCTACACTCGACAGGAAAAAGCCGATTTACACTCACTTTATCAGTTAATAAACTTTTAAAAAAATTAGTAATAATGGCAGAAGACAGATTAACAGGGGATAATTTGCAGACCCCGGAGCTACTCGCAGCCGCAATAAATGCGAAGTTTGCAGAGTACAACGTATTAATGCAAAAAGCCGTTTCCAAAGACGAATGGGCGCGGATGGTGATGGACCAAAAGGATTTACTTGGTAAGATACTGGTAAGCACTGAGGCCGAAGTTAAAATGAAAGAAGAGTTGGAAAAGCTGCACAAAGCGTCAAAGATTCAAGGCGAAACAATGGCCAAATTGATGCAGACATTTAAGCCAACTGAACAGCACAAAACATTTGGATCAGTACTGGATGATGGGTTGAGTACAAAAGAGTTCAAAGATTTTGCAGATGGTAAAACATCAAAGGCAACATTTAGTTTTGAAACTAAGGACATTGACTTCACAACTGCAACTTATGGAGTTGGAGCCGGAGCGATGCAGCCAGTAATGCCTTTCCAAATTCCACAAGGACCGCAGATGGAGAACTTTGATGTAAGGTTGTTGCTTCCAACTGGAAGTATTAACAGCTCTTCATTGGAATATCCTACCGAACGTGCAGCCGGGTTAACAGATGCCACAGCGGCAGCAGCTGAAAACGGACCATCCCCGGAGTCAACAATGGACTTCCAAATGGGTACAGCATACGCGACAAGAATCACGGCATTTATCGAGATCAGCCGTTCAGCATTGCAAAATGCTTCATGGTTGAACCAATATGTTCGTAATCGCTTGATGCAGATGTTTATCAAAGAACTGAATACTCAATCAATTGCCGGGGCTGGTAGTGGCGCGGGTATGGTTGCAGCTAACGACTTGAAAGGACTTGACGCCTTCGCAAATTCGTTTGCAGGAACCAATTTTGCTACTAAAATTCCAAACGCGAATTATTTTGATGTGCTTAATTGTGCTAAAGGCGAAATGAATGGCCTGTACAATTACGTTGCAAATACTTACTTAATCAATCCTTATTCAGGAACTATTTTGACAAGTTCAAAGAATACGATTGCTGACTTCGTAAGTCCTGCAACATTCTTGCAGCCTAACAACCAGGGTTATAACGGTGCATTTGGAATGAGACAAGTTGAAACCGCTGATATGGTAGTGGGTGAGTACATAGTTGGAGCAATTGCACCATCCAACATGCAACTTTTATTTAATGGCCCGATTGAAATAATGGCAACAGATTCACACGCAAGCCAGTTTATTTCTGACGTCATCACTGTAAAAATAGAAGGCAAGGTAATGCTTCCTGTTTACAATGCAAACTCACTTATGAAAGGTGTATTAGCAACTGATTTAGCAACAATAACAACTGCATAAATAAGGAGGAAACAATGAGAAAGCTAGTAATTATTTTAGGCATTTTGATTGGGTTCGTCTGTACTATTGACGCTCAATCATACACCCTTTATAACAGAGGTGAACAGACTTATTATACATCTACTAAGGATGTGACTATCACAGATGAGGTGGCGGTTGAGTTATGGATTAAATCAAATACCAAATGGCCAACTACACAGCACATATTAATTGATTGCGACTCAGTAAGCGGAAACCATACAGCAATGGTAATGACTTTATTCGGTCGAAACTTTGATGACGCTGCTTGGGTGTCTCTCGCGTCAAGTGCAAATGTAGATCAGGGCGTTGATTCAAAGATTGATATTACTTCCACAAGTACAACTGAAACCAGATGGACGCAATTTAAAATTGTGCTGACCGGAACGGGTACAGGTGTGAGTAAGGTCAACAAACTCGACTTCAAACTATTTTATCCAGATTAAAAATGGCCAAAGTAAAAGTTGAGATTATAAAATTAGCAGGTGAAACCGGGTTAAAGATGCCCGGTTCCATCCTGCAAATGGAAAAGCAACGCGCCAAACTGTTGGAGTCAAAAGGCATTCTTACTATTGTAACTAAGAAAAAAAAGATAAAAGATGTCATTGATAGATAAAACATATTTTGTTAAGGATATTAACATTCCAGATTCAGACTATAACGATTTGACCGCATACATCACCCGATATGAAAAGGAGATTTTGCAAAAGTTGTTAGGTTATGAATTATGGGTACTGGTAGAAGCTTACGATGTTACCACCTCACCGCAACGGATTAAGGACATTGTTGAGGGCAAGGAATACACCGTTGGTGAATACACGTGCAAATGGAATGGCCTAGCAAACGATGACTTAATATCCTTGATAGCGTATTATGTTTTTTTCTATTGGTTACAAAGCCGATCAACGGTGACTGGAAATGTTGGCGAATTAAAGCTACAATCTGAAAACTCAGAGAACGCTTCAATCGTTCAAAAGTTGGTGTTTGCTTGGACTAAGTTGGAACAACTTGCTCAGGGCGTGGGCTATCCTTATGATTCTCTGTATTCATTTTTATCTGAGAATGAAAGCGATTATCCTGAATGGGTATTTACTGAACTTGATAATATTAATGTTTGGGGCATATGAATTTCGTCGATAGAATAGGTGATGTTGTTGAACAGGTAAGGCTTGCTTACGATAGTGAGGCCGAGGAACCATATTATCTGTATGGCCACCCGCTTGAGATATTCAATATTCTATCTAAAAAATCAGCGTCAGAGACATTCAAGTATAGTAAATATCCATTGATAGCATTGTTTCAGGACTTTCAAGAAAAAGTTAATCTGAACGGTACAACAGTTGAGGACGTTACACTTGTTATAATGACCCAAACGAGTCCTACATACAAAGCGGAAAACCGATACACAAACACCTTCACACCTACATTGATACCGATTTATGATCTGTTAATCAAATATCTCAAACAAAGCAATTTAGTTGTATCAGATGATGATTACGAGCATACAAAAATTGATCGGTTATACTGGGGAACGGGTGACGAGTTCGGTAATTCGTTAAGAATCGGGAACGATGCACTTGATGCGATTGTGGTTAGTGGATTGAATTTGCGGGTGCTGGATTGTAACGAGGCGGCGACTGTTAGAATAACAGAAGATGACAGGATTAGAATAACAGAAGGGTAAACTATGAGCGGAAAAGCTAAAATAACCGGATATGATGAGTTGGCTGCTGCTGACTTGGCCGCCGGTGATATGATAGAGATTGTTGACGTTAGCGAGTCGGCTGCTGCTGATAAGAATAAGAAGTTCGCTTTGAGAGGGTTGAAGCCGTATAAGGTTTATGTTGCAATGTTGACCCAAAGCGGTACAGACGCTCCAGTTGCTACCGTGTTCGAAAATGGCATAGGTGAGGCGTTAACTCTTACAAGGAGGTCAGCGGGTGCATTTTCTATTTTTTCTGCATCTGACCTATTTAAGCTTAATAAAACACTTGTATTTTTCGGGAATACGTATAGTATTCAGGCGGCAAACGCAGCATTTTTAATTTCTGATCAGGAATCTATGCTGGCCGGTGAAATACAATTTATTACACCTAGCGAGAACGGGATAACGCTAACTGATAGTGTATTATCCAATACACCAATTGAAATAAGAGTTTACGATTAAAAACAAAACAAAAACAAATAAATAATGAGTTGTACAAATGCATATCTTAACGGTTGGGGCGATTGCGCCTCACTGTTAGAAAAAATGAATGGCGGCATCCTTCAAAAGAAAGGCGCGACAGCGTGGACGGATGTAACCATCGGAAGCGCGACAGCGTGGCATGCTGTTTTGGCTGCGGTATCAGACGCGACACGGAACGCAATAGCCTTGCCCGTGCTTTACTTCGAAAATACTAGTGACGATGTTGAGATTATCACATCTCCACTTGGTAAAAGTTCGATCGGATCAACGCCGATCCCGAGAGGAGTTATCTATCTGGATGCTTCGATCTGTGATTACAAATACCTGCATTCATTAACCGATACCTGGTTTGAGTTCTTCCCAACGTTTCAGGGAAATTCAATGTGGGCTACAAGGATCACTGGCGGAACGCTAAAAGGTTTCAGGTGTAAGTTAGGATTCAAAGCAGGATTGCCACCGGAAGACAAAAATCAATCGTTCCCTATGTACATATTCTTTGATTCGTACAGTGAATTTGAGGATGTTGTGCAGGTAGACCTTGAAGATATGCCTTACAGTGACCTTTTTGATTATGTACCGGCTGCACTGAGTATGCATATTACAACTGCATATGCAGCTAAAGAGGTTATTGTTAAGATTCAAAAGCGTGGTTCAGGTGATGATCCGGCAACGTTGTTGTATACTGATTTCTCAGTACTAAAAGACAATACCGGATTGGTGGTAACGGTGGACTCGGTTGTTCCAAATGGAAATGGGAGTTATACGCTCACAATTACCAAGATGGTTGGAGAAACAGCAACAACATTGGCAGCGGGCGAATGGGTAATTATTCAAGCGCATGATGAGGACTCAGTGCCTATTTACTTGACCTATATTTCAAACTCACTGAAAATTTTAGTAGCCTAAATTATGAAAGGTGATTTCAGTGTAAATATGCGCGTTGCGCCAAAAGACTGGAAAGGGTTTGCGAGTTGGCATAAGCTGACTTGCAGGCTTGATCCTTTGACTGCAGCTGAACGTTGGGTAAAAGAAGGGAATACAATTCCAAATGAAGATAAGCCAGCTAAGAAAAAGAAGCAATCAGTTCAGGGTAAATCTTGACCTGCACATAGGTAATGTTGTCGATCACAATGAGAAGCTATTGCAATTAAATAAAGCTCAATTAAAGAGTTCACAAACATCGAAAGGAACTGCATTAGTTAACTCATTAACTGGATCGGCGACATACAGCCCGGCTTATGCTAAATTTAAAGGTTATCGTAAGCCTGACTTATTCTTAACAGGTGCATTTTACAAGGAAATGGATATTCTTTTCAATGAGCCGAATAAATATCTAATGACCTCATATGTACCTTACATGAAACATTTGGTTGTTATGTATGGGGAGCAACTTTTTGGGATAAGGAATAAAAACAAGGCAATGGCAATCACCACTAATGAGTTAACCATACTTTATAAATCGAAAGTACTATCATGATTCATACAGTAAATACGATGTCAATCAGGCAATACGGTGAAATGGACTTGACAAATGACCTTTCTATTTTAAAACGTTGGTACAATCCATTCCCTATTAAGTGGTTTGATGTTGAAGTATTTTTTGATGAGTACAAAACAATATTTTCAATTGAATCAAATTTAGGTAAGGACGCACATAGGCTACTAGCACATAATAAACTTATGATGCTTGACAGAATGTTAAGGGTAATGTCAATCCTGATGCGAAACCAAAATGAACGGTCATTGTTCGCAATGGTTTTTAAAGTCGAGTCAAAAGAATATGAAGGGAATCTAAAATTTTATGCTGAGAGGGTTAAAAAATTAACCGGGATTAATGTAATAGATGGCGAAGGATTAAAAGCATTGCAAAAAGAGATTGAGCGGTTAACTGATAAATTCATTGAGCGTTATCCGGCAATTGATATTAAATCAATTCCGAGAACAGATTTCTTTGATGCTGTGTTCGATACATTCTCAACTATGAATATGATATATGATCCAGGTATGAAACTATTTGAGTTCGGACGCTTAAAAATACGTGCTGATAAGAAAAAACAACCAGCTAAATAATGTCAGATATTAACGAAATTGTAAGCAAAAAGGCAATACAGGGTATTATTACCACTGATGAATCAATAACTAGGTTGGATAAATCCACAATGGCTTATATTATCACCATTGAAAAGTTGGCTGAAACGTTGAGGAAAGAGGGTATTACTTTAAAGGAATTAAATGCAGCGCAAAAGAGAGCGAATGAAGAAAAGGAGAGATCAAAGAAACAAGATAAAGAACTAACGGCAGCTGAGAAAGCACTTGAAAAGCAGAGGCAGCGCGGACTTGCCCAAATGGCTAAGATGGAGGCCAAAGAAATGGCCTTACAGGCTGCAATACAAAAGGAAGTCAAGTCGGAACAGGATTTGATTGCTAAAACAAATGCACTTGTAGCGGTTCGGAAAAGATTAGATACAACGACAGAAAAGGGACGCGCTGAACATGCAAGGCTAACGGCTGAAATTAAAAAGAATACACTTTCATTAAAGAATCAAGACAAACAGATAAGCCGGAACCAAAGAAATGTAGGTAATTATAAAAGCGCGTTAGAAGGTTTAAAGGGTTCCTTTGCCGTCTTAGCTGTCGGGGTTGCAGCGGTTATAGGTGTGTTCAGTAAATTTAACAAGTTTATCCAGTCAGCAATTGATAAAACAGACATACAGCAATTGGCCGAGGTATCACTTGCCACAGCATTAGGGTATGTATCAAAAGAATTATTAAACCAAGCGTCAGCACTTCAAACGCTAACAAGGTTTGGTGATGAAGAAATAATCAGAGGTCAGTCATTCCTTGCTCAAATGGGATTGACTGAAGAGCAGATTTTAAAAATTACACCCGCTATTTTAGATTTTGCACAGGCCAAAGGAATAGATTTAAAAACCGCTTCAGATTTAGTGGCCAAGTCGGTAGGATCAGAAACAAACGCGCTATCAAGGTATGGCATTCAGATTGAAGGTGCAGCCGGAAGTAGTGAAAGAATGGCCAGCGCGTTAGATGCTTTAAATTCAAAGTTTGAAGGTCAGGCAGCGGCCGCATTAGTTGGTAAGGGTGCATTAGTTCAGTTGGGTAATACCATTGGTGATGTATTGGAGCGGGTTGGTAAGTATATTACAGATGGTATCAATCCAATGATACGTGGATTAAACTCACTGATAACGATTAGAGACAAAGAAAGTGAAGCACTAATTACTGAGCAGGAAGAGTTGAATCATTTAGTTTCAATGATAACCAACGCAAATACCAGTCAAAAAATTAGAAGAGATTTGATTACTGATTTGCAAGAAATGTATCCTAATTTTCTTAAAAATCTTAATACTGAAAGTGTAACGAATAAAGAACTTGCAGCAAGGTTAGTGGATGTAAATGAGCAATACAAGTTGAAGATTGCAGCGGTTATAATGGATGAGAAACTTCAAAAGGTTAACGAGAAAATTGCACAAACGTATAGAGATGAATTGCACCAATTAGAGTTATTAGCTAAAGCCGAATTAAAGAAAAACAAAGTTTACAGAGATCAAAATACAAAAACGCACCGGGCGAATATTGAAAGGATTAAAAAGACACGTGAGGAGCGAGAACTTGAAAGAGATGCTATAGTCGAATCGGTTAACGCTTTATTTGGTTTAAGTAAGGCTAATGAAGAATATATTACTGATGGTCAATTATTGGCACAAAAAAAAGCAGCGGCAATAAAAAAAGCGGAGGAAGAAAGGATTGCACTTGCCGAGAAGTCATCAAAAGAACAAATAGAACTTGAAGATGCAATAACAGAAAATTTAATAGAAGAGTTTGACAGACGAACAAAAGCAGCAGCAAAAGCAGCAAAAGACGCAGCAAAAGCAGCAAAAGCAGCAGCCAAAGCAGCAAAAGACGCAGCCAAAGCAGCCCGGCAAGATTTCGATGCGCCGGAGGAAGCCGATGCGGAAGATGATGACTTCCTTAAAAAATTAGGTACTCGAAACGCTGCAATTATTGAGCAGGCCAGAAACTTAGCAGCGCAACAAGTCCAGATTGAGAGCATTAAAAACGAAGAGATTGAAGCACTTTATGCCGCTGGCCAGTTGACTGATGAAGAGTATAATGCTTTAAAGGTAGCCAATGCAAAAGATACATGGGAAAAAATACAATCTATTGCGGAAACAGCAGTATCTATAATTAATGATGCCCTATATTATGGGGTTGAAATATACAATAATACATTAGAGGCCAAGTCAATAAGGTTAGATGAACAAAGGGAAAAGGAATTACTTGACGCGGAAGGTGATAAAATTGCACAGGCAAAAATTAATGAAAAATACGATAAGAAAGACGCGGAAATAAAAACCAAACAGGCCAAAGCTGAAAAGAAAGCGGCACTTATTACAGCCGGTATGAATGTAGCGTTATCACTTATTGCATCACTTGTTAGGAATCCGTTACCCGTTGGTCTACCATTCCTATTACTCAACGCTGCATTTGGTGCACTGCAAATAGCTGCCATTGCATCTAAGCCAATTCCAAAGTTCTTCAAAGGAACTGAGTCAGCACCGGCTGGCGTCATCTCAGTAGGTGAAAAAGGAAAGGAATTGATTAGAACAAAATCAGGTCAAACTTTACTTGCTAACGATCCCGCATTAGTTAGCGGGTTGGAAGGTGCAAAGATTTATACCAATAAGGAAACAGAACGGATACTAAGCGATCGGACAAGTCCCCAAGGCGGATCAGACCCGGCCATGATTAGTGAATTGATTCAGACAAATAAAATGGTAGCAAGTGCATTGAGCAAGCAAACTCACAACCATTTTTATCCTACACATTACGTTAAAAGGTCAGGAAACTATACTGAGAACTATCGGAATAAGAAATTGAAAGGTCTAAACTAATGGCCAGCAAACTAGAGATAGCGCAATTATCAAGGGACGCGGGGAATAAGCTGTACAGGTTTGTTCTGAGTGAGGCCAGCCAGGGTGAGCTACAACTATATCATGCCCCGGATGGGTGGAATGATTACGAAATTGAATACAACAGGCATAAATTATATAACTCAGTATTAAGAAAAGGCAGCTCATTAGATTTGACATTCGTTAAGGAGGGTCGGGACTTCCTCCAGGCAGTTTATGAGAATACCGGAATTGATGCGGATATTACAATCACCATATCAAAATTGGAGGTTTCCACTAATACCTACCAAGATTTTCCATCTCCAAGTAAGGTATCACTTGCTCAATACAAAATTGATGAGACCGGGGTAACTGTTAAGCTGGTTGATGATGATTTCAAGGAAAAGGTATTTAATCGGGAGGATACGGAAGTTGATATTTTAAAACTGACTTCTATTGACGGACAAACGGATGGTATTACAGCATTCCCAATTACGACAATCACCATGCCTGATACGTCCATAGCTGATGAGTCTGTTTTTTCACGGGCCAGTAGTGCATTCATTTTAGACCTTATCCATATCATCCCGATCCAAGAAGATAGTTCAGATTTTACAGAAACACAAACACCGACATCAGGAGCCGCTGGTGTTGGATTAAAGATTGGATCATTCTTTAATTCAAGTTTGCAAACAAGGTTAATGGCATTAAGTATTGATATTGAATGTTTCTTTATTGATGGGTCAGGTACAGCAACTACATATTTAGTTATCATTGACTCCGATGAAGTGGAGGTAAAGCGGCAATTGGTAGGCACCGGAACTAATCACGGGAATATAACATTCAGCCAAGATATTGAGTATGCTTTACAGCAGGGCGAAAGTATGCTACTTGAAACTACAATATCAAGTGACGCGTTAAAGTTCGCTTACCTGACTGCTGATATGACAATAAACGAAACCTATTTGGGCAATCCTGAAAAAACGTTAAAGGCACGTTTAGACTATGAGGCATTTTTAAGACTTGGGCAAATATTAACCAATGAAGATAACCCATTTTATTCTGATTACTTTGGTAGGACTGATACACCATTAACCACGTACGGATCAGATGGCGAATTGGGCGCGGTTACAAGGGGTGAGTTCTTCCGTAATAACGATGCGTTAACAATCCCGTTAACATTAAAGAATTTCTTTGCCGCCAAGAGTTCAATTTTTAGATTAGGGCTTGGTGTTGAGGTAATCGGTGGTGTAAACAAAATCAGGATTGAGGAGATGGATTATTTCTTTGATGAAAATGTAAGTGTTGATTTATCAAGCAAATTAAGAGATGAAGCAATAGGTAAAGAGTTTGCAAATGATCAGGTATTCAAAGATGTAACAACTGGCTACGGTAAATATGCTTATGAAAAATCTGATGGACTGTTGGAGTTCAACACTAAATCAAGTTGGACTACTGTAATAAAAGCCGTGTTCACTTCATTAAAGCAACTTGGTAAATATAGGGCTGATGGTCAGGGAATGCGGTTGATTATGAACGCTGTATTGGAGGTGGATTATGATAAAACAGAAGATGTAAAAGGTGATGGTGATATATTCATGGTAGACCTTGTAAGGGATGGCGCGATATTTAAAGGCCGTACCGATGAAGGGTTTGATTTTATCGGCGGTTCAATTTACGCTGCAAGTTCGTTTAATATCAATTGGAGTCCAGCCCGGAACTTACTCAGGTGGGGGCAAGTAATTAAAGCCGGGTTAACAAAGAAGCTATCAAGTTATCTTAGATGGCAAACAACTGATAAGAATACAACCTTACAAAGCCGATTAAGTACTGAGGCAGATACAGTTGAAGAAAATGCGGATATACAGGTGACTGACTTAAACGATTGCCGATGGACACCGGAGATGTACCGGGTAAATGTACCGCTGACAACGACAGAATTAAACGCAATAGACGATAATCCGAATTATTTGATTAAATTAGCCGATACAAAATTTGGTTGGATATTGGAATGTAAGACAACAATTAAGGACGGAATGACAGAATTGTTATTGTTGAAATACAATGCAGATCAAGTAATACCTGTTTAAAATGGATACACTAAAAGCAGTCATAAGTAAAGCCAACTCAATCCGATGGGCACACCGGGACGACCTGATGCGGTCAATGGATAACCAACTATCCTGTGAGGAAACTTGGAGTAATAAGCCTTCCATTTACTTTGATCAGATCTTTTTTCTGAACGATCCTGTATTAATCCAGGTAAAAGCCGGATCAACTGCAACGGTTGTATTAACACAATATTTCGATGATGGATCAACGACAATACATACGGTCGATGATACGACAGCGCGGCCTACCGTGGCGGCACCCGGTGCAGATACATGGATTGTTTACGATTATCTGATAACATTTGCAGCACTTGGCCGGTCATATTTCAAATTAACAACGGAAGAAAGTACTTGGCAAAGTGAGTATGTAAATATCATTGCATCGGATACAGATTACAGGCTATTGCAGTGGACCAATTTGGATGAAGATACGGACCCGTTTGAGTTTGATTATAATACTACCTATGCCCTTGCGAACGTTAACTACATGCGGATCTTAATTGAAGATTTAGAGTATCAATCTGTTGGTGAAACAGATGTTTACGATAATCAGAACGAGAAATCTATTTTAAAATCAAATCAATTTGCACAGATACTATTTAAATCCGGTTTAATACCTCGACAAATAGCCCAGGTGATTTCTATTGCAATGGCCCACGATTCATTTTTGGTTAATGAGGTGGCTTATGTAGTTGAAAAGATACCGGAAATTTCAACAGCGGGGGCATGGTCAATTGTATCAGCCCCGATGGTACAGAATTTAAATCTTGGTATGAACGCCCACGATTTAGGGTTTAATTGTGATACAGTAGCCATGAGCAAAATAATAAATATAGCTAAAATAGCTATTCCGGGACTCGATAGCGCGGAGGTTAATTTGGGCTATTCAATCAATCAGCTAAGGATCAGCCTAGCAGCTGGTACGAGTGGAAATATTAAGATAGGAACTTCAATCGGTGGAGAAGATATTATGAAGCTGTACACATTAACAACGGCTGCACCAAACCGAACATTCACAAGGAACTTTATGCCAGAGGCGGGCATAACTGCCGCATGGACAATTTACTTCACTGTGACTGGCGCAATGATAACGGCAAGGGTTCAAACAATTAAAGTAATCCCATAATGAAAAAACTAATTTTAATAATATTTATGTTGCCATTGGCCGCGATGGCGCAGGAAGTACTTGGTGACAGCCTTATAATTTATGGCGGTGGCAGTTTTGAAGGTATTGTATCAATGGACTCAAACCGGATTATCAAAGTAGATACGGCTGTTGATGCTTGGGATGCCGTACCACTTTGGCAGATACAGGACAGCATCGGCACGGCTTCGGATACATCGTTCTGGAGCCGTACACAGGGTCATATCTGGCCGAGTACGGTTACTGATAGCGTGGGGATTGGGACGGGGTCGCCCACTGAGCTACTGGATGTATCTGGAAATAGTTTACTCGATGGAGATGTGGATATAGGAGGTAATTTAGACGTAACCGAATGGGCTAATATAGTTGACTCTGTTAGAGTTGGTGGGAGTTTATATGTAACCGACAGCGTGGGTATTGGGACGGGTTCGCCTACTGAGATGCTGGACGTGGTTGGCTCAATCCAACTATCCGACACCCTGAGTATAAATGGAACTACTGAGTTATATGAGACATCAAGCGGCCATGCTGAATATGACGGGACTTCATTGATATTTAATACTACGAATATCGGGACTACTTTGGGGAGTTATAATACTTTTTTTGGGAGTGGTAATTTTGCGGCTGATGGTGCGCCTACTTATAATTTTGCAAGTGGTGATCGAAACGCCTATTCAGCTACTGGAATTGTATCATATAACGGAATATTTGGGCGACAAAACGCATATTCAGCAACTGGGAGTGTATATTACAATGGAATATTTGGTGATCGAAACGCCTATTCAGCTACTGGAATTGTATCATATAACGGAATATTTGGGCGACAAAACGCATATTCAGCAACTGGGAGTGTATATTACAATGGAATATTTGGTGATCGAAACGCCTATTCAGCAACTGGGGGTGTGTATTACAATGGAATATTTGGGCGACAAAACGTCTATTCAGCTACTGGTAGTGTTCAGTACAACGGAATATTTGGTTACAAAAACGCATATTCAGCAACTGGGGGTGTGTATTACAATGGAATATTTGGCTATCTAAACGCCTATTCAGCTACTGGGAGTGTATATTACAACGGAATATTCGGTGATCGAAACGCCTATTCAGCTACTGGAATTGTATCATATAACGGAATATTTGGGCGACAAAACGCATATTCAGCAACTGGGGATATTTACAACTCTTTATTAATCGGTGACCGAAACGCCGACAGCGCAACAACCGTTACCAACACAATCGCAGTAGGTGGCCAGGTATTTAAGAATAGCAAAATTAATCTAACAAACGCAATTGGCCTCGGCTACCAAGCAGGTATCAATACTACCTTCACAGGTGCGGCTATATTCGGAACACAAGGCCAACCAACAACCAACAATCAAGTTGTGATTG
>Ga0208771_1000410_pt1 | contig 26213 bp, 24 predicted proteins | sample AntAceMetag02UKX_FD_184775 | JGI IMG/M metagenome (GOLD analysis project Ga0208771, IMG submission 184775) | Saline lake microbial communities from Ace Lake, Antarctica - Antarctic Ace Lake Metagenome 02UKX (SPAdes) (version 2) | ecosystem: Environmental > Aquatic > Non-marine Saline and... | reverse complement strand
AACACTCCAAAAGGCATCCCTATCTTTCCTACGATCTCCTTTCCTTCCTTAGTGAGTCTATCTGCCATATCATCGATGTCTCTTATTCCACCAGTATGAAAGATAGTTGAACATCCCCCACAGCCAGCAAGCAGTATCTTCTTCTTCCCTTTGAGATAACTCAAAATCTCCTCGAAGGGCTTCTGTTCCTGCAAGTTCATGATCGAGCCTCCTTACGTATGTATTGTATAGCCTCTTTAAACGTGCAAGAAAGTGCGGTCCTCACTCCGTCAGAGAGGGCTATCTGATGCAGTAAAGGAATCCTCCGACTTGATCTTCTACGTGAATCAGGGCAGATAGCCACGTATAACTGACACGCCACGTCATGTTGTGTTTTCCCTTTTTGCGGTTATCGTTTTCGCTGACTCGACGGTATTTCTCAGAAGCATAGCTGTTGTCATTGGGCCAACCCCGCCAGGGACAGGGGTGATGTAGCCGGCCACGTCCTTGACGGAGTCGAAATCTACATCGCCGACTACTTTGCTCTTTTTCTTGCCCGATTCATCCTGAACCTTTATGCGGTTTATCCCGGCGTCGACAACAATCGCGCCTGGTTTCACCATGTCTGCTGTTATAAGTCCTGGCTTGCCCACGCCGACAACCAGAAGATCAGCGCGTATTGTGTGCTGTGGCAGATTTTGCGTGGCTATGTGGCAGACCGTTGTTGTGCAGAAATGCGCCATGAGCAAGAGTGCCATTGGCTTGCCCACAATCTCTGAGTGCCCCACCACAACCGCTTCCATGCCATAGAGATCTTTGCCAAGCGATCGAATCAAGTGCATCATCCCAATCGCTGTGCAGGGTGCAGGTGTCGGAAGAGGCCAGGATAGAGAACGAGAAAGCCAGTCTTGATAGCCTTCTTCGCCCTCTGCTGGCTTGCGGAAGAAGGGTTGCGGGGCTTGGATCACGCCGCCCTGGTTCACCGCCGATATGCCTTCTACATCCTTGGCCGGGGCGATGTGAGCTTGTAGCTTTCTCGCGTTCATATCAGGCGGCAAGGGAAGCTGAATGATGATACCGTGTACATTTTCATCTCGATTCAAACCATCTACTGCAGCCAGGAGTTCCCTCTCGTTGCTTGTAGGTGAAAGCTCTATTAACTCGTAGTTTACCCCCACCTCTGAGCAGCTGCGGGCCTGGCTAGCAGCGTAGATGTGCGCCCCTTTGTTCTCCGTTGCCAGTACGGCGGCCAGTTTTGGGTGAATACCGACAGCGGATAGCTCCTGCACGCCCTGTTTAAGGTTGTCCTTGACCCTCTGGGCTATGCTTTCCCCATCAATTATCTTTGCCATTGCCTCTCCCTTTGTTGTTTTCTAGTAGTTTAGGAAAATACATGCTATGCATATAGATGTCACTAAACCTCTTGTAAAACGAGAGCTCGAAGTACTCTATACATTCAACCAACTTCTGTACCTGTTCCCACTTCTTCCTGCTAAGTAATCCGAGCTTTGCGCCTTGCCCAGCGGCATTGCCCACCGAGGAGATCTTCTCTAAAGGAAATCCTGGGAGCATGCCAATCTGTAGCACGCTTTCGCGTCGAACATAGGTGCCGAAAGCTCCAGAGAGGAACACTCGGTCAACGTCTTCCATGGAGGATCCCCATCGCTCAAGAAGGCTTTCCACTCCAGCTGCAACTGCTCCCTTGGCAAGCTGAAGCTCCCGCACGTCGGCTTGAGTAAGATAAATAGGATTGTCTCCCTTGCTGAGCAGGAAGCGCGTGTGACCCCGTTCGTCTCGATTAACACGATGCGCGTAAGGGTTGTGCGGGTCATCAAGTAACCTTCCTTTCTCATCAACCTGTCCTATGCGGAGTAGCTCTGATACAGCGTCGATAAGCCCTGAACCGCATATGCCTTTGGGATCCCCTTGGCCAATTATCTGCAGGGATACATTTCCATCTTGTAGTTTGACATGTGAGATTGCTCCCGGGGTAGCGCGCATACCACACTTTATTCCAGCGCCCTCGAACGCAGGGCCGGCGGGGGTTGAACACGAAAGTAATCTATCCCGGTTGCCTAGCACGATCTCCGCATTGGTCCCAATATCGACAAACAGGTTCAAACCATCCAGGTCATCTATGCCGGTGTGAAGAATACCAGCAGTGATATCTGAGCCGACGTATCCAGCCACAGAGGGCAGCATCCACACGCTCCCCTCTTGGTTCACGTTCAGTCCTATGCTATGTGCGGGAACGACAAGGCCATCTCTGATAATGGGTATATATGGGCTTTGATCTATGCCTCGAGGGTCTATCCCTAGTAGCAGATGGAGCATGGTGGGATTGCCCACTATCGTTACATTGTATATTTGGTGAGAGGATACTGAGGCCGCCAGGATTAGCTGCCTGGTAAGCATGTTAAGGCCTTTTACGATGGCATCTTGGAGCTCTTGTAAGCCTATCTTGCCGTGATCTCGCACATGCTTTATACGCGATATTACATCCGCGCCAAATCTGTGCTGCGGGTTCATCTGCGATCGAATAGCAAGCTCCTCGCCTGTACAAAGATCCAATAGATAACCGGCAAGCGTAGTGGTGCCTATATCAATTGCCACGCCGCAGCACCTGTAGGCTGTGTCTCCTTTCTCGATGTCGAGGACTTGATTGTCCTTTACGGTGACAGTGACCTTGTAGTTAGCCTCATTAAGGAGCGAAGGCAGCTTCCTCAATACAGAAAGCGGGAAATCCAATCTGCCCTGATGCAGCGAACCCTCTATTCGGACCGTTGCCGCTCGCTGATCATCCTTAGTGGGCAAAGCAAGCTCCACGTACCTTTTCTCGATGCCCACTTCCAATGCAACTTGGCACGGCCTGCTCATGCGCTCCTTGGCATCAGTTGCTTCATCCAGGTGAGGGATCTCGATCGCTATATCTGAGTGCAACCGGTGTTGGCAGGAAAGGCGCCATCCTGCCGCCAGCTCCTCGGAAAGCAGATGAAGCTTCTCTGATTCTGTGGGAGGCTTCGCGTTGGCCAGGAACCGAACGCGGCATTTGCCACAGATTCCAATACCTCCGCAAGCACTGGCGATAGCATAACCCGCCTCGGATAGCAGGTGATACAGGTTAGCTCCTACAGGCGCCTGAAGCGCTTCTTTCTCACCGGCAATCTCGATTTTAACCGTATCCGTTTTCAGCGCCTTATCCATCTTCATTTCTCCAGATTAATCCCTCAACGGTTGGACAATAGTTGCTGTTTGCTTGCTGTGCTGAGGCAGGCCGACGGCCATAACACTCACCTTGCCCATACCTAATCGGTAGGTGTTTTCTCTTACCTCTATACGCACATCCTTGGAACCCAATTCTTCAACGCGTGTTCGCGCCAAGGCCTGGGCGCTTTCATACGCATATGACATGGCCCTCTTTTCGTCGCACTTTTCCAACACCACTCGTTCATCTGGCAGGAAGATCAAGAACTTGTCGGAGCCTTGCTTGCGCACTATGGCATCGATGCGCGCTACCACTTTTCCCGTGATGGCTCCATAGGCGCTGCCTGCACCAGCCTGGGGGCAACGTATGTAGCCACAGCCAAGCCTCGAACACACCGGAGGTAAGTACGCGTCCACCGGGGCCCCCAGTCCTACTATGGGGGTGGACAGGGAAATCTCTACCTGCAGCCGGGGGTGACTGCGCGCCTTTATGTACTCCCACAAAGAATTATGAGCGAAGTCCGTGCTGGAGATCTCGTCAGATACATGCTTCTTCAGGATCTCTTCAGTCAGGCGTGCCTCGAATCTTTCAATTACGGATTGTGCGAACTGCTCTGCTGAAAGGCCAAGCCGCTTACCCAATATCTCAGCGGCGGTGCGGGCTGACTTCACAGACCCCTTAGTATATATGCCCAGGACGTGCAGGGCATCGCTGGGCGTGAAACCAACATGTGACACAGCCCCCCTATCCTCTAATTCCATCAAACTTTGTTCGATAAGATAAGCTCCACGCTTACGCCCCAGACGCTGAAGGCGACTGAGCCCTATGCCGCCGGCAGGAACTAATTCACCCAAAATCGCGGCGCTCTGTGAAAGCCCGCCCATTGGCCAAGCAATTGGGCGTAACCATTCCACGCTATCTGGGTCGTCCGGGGGATCAGCGTAATCGGGCCCTACGTTTCCAAATGCTACCGGTACTACGCGCCGAGGGAGGATGGTGTAGCCAGTTTTGGATCCGCTTTCCAATAATCGGACATGACTGTCCCCACCAAGGCCCGTAACCCATGCTTTTACCCCTCGCACACGGGTTCTCCAGCCTCCGACACTGGCCCCGGCATCATCCAGTATCGGTACTCCACGGTCAACGGAAACGATATCTGTGGTCGTGCCGCCTATATCGACGATTGTTCCATTGGCTATGCGGGAAAGCCCCGCTCCTCCCACAGCGCTCGCCGCCGGTCCGGACAGCAATGTCTGCACCGGGAATCCCATGGCGTACTGCTCTGGTACAAGAGAGCCGTCACTGCGCATTACCATTATGGGCGCGCTGATGCCGCGTGCATCCATGCCTAGGTGTACATCCGACAGGAAGCGAGTTACTAAAGGGGTGATGCGCGCGTTTAGGGTTGCAGTAACAGTACGCTCGTACATTCCTAATTGACTGGCAAGTTCATGCCCACAAACAACGGGCATGCCTGTCTCCTCTTTGGCTATCTCCTTGGCCCGCCCCTCATGGGAGGGGTTGCGCACACTGAAGTAACCGGATATGGCGATCGCCCGCGTTTCACTGGGAAGATCCCGCAAGGCTGCGCGAAGGCCTGACTCATCCAAGGATATCCGCTCCTCTCCCCTCGCATTCATGGCCCCGTCAACGCAGATGAGCTGACACTGGGGAAGGGCCACGGCCTCCGGGTTCCATCCTAATACTACAAGAGCGATGGCGCTGCCCCTACCCTCGACAACGGCATTGGTCGCCAAAGTGGTGGACACGGCGACCAATGCGACATCCTGCGGATTAACACCGCACATCACCTGATCCACCGACGCCAGGATGCCTACCAGCAGATCGGCGGGTGTAGTTAAGGCCTTAGCAGTTTGCAATACCCTGCCAGAAGAGAGATCGACCAATACGCTGTCGGTATTTGTGTTCCCAGTATCGATTCCTAATCCCAGCTGCATGGTCCCCTTCTTGCTAACTGGTCTAGCTCTGCATTAGCTTATTCGCCAACTTGGTTGCCGTGGACGCGTCCGGTGAATACCCGTCTGCGCCTATCTCATCCGCGTAATCCTGGGTGAGGGGAGCTCCTCCTATCATCATCTTTACCTTATCCCTCAGTCCTGCCTCTTTCAGTGCATCTATAACCTCGGGCATGTGCAGCATGGTTGTGGTGAGCATGGCCGACATTCCAACAATATCTGGGCTATGTTCCTTTACCGCCTGCACAAACTCATCGCTTGGGGTCTCCGAGCCGAGGTTTACAACCTCAAAGCCTGCGCCCTCAAGCATCATCGACACCAGGTTCTGCCCAATATCGTGAAGGTCGCCCTCCACCGTACCGATGACGATCTTGCCCTTCATCTTCACTCCTGATTCCACCAGAAGCGGGCGCAGAAGCACCATCGCTGACTTCATGGCATTAGCCGCTAGGAGCATCTCCGGGACGAACTTGTCCCCTCTGTCGTACTGATCACCAACGATGTCCATGGCGGGAACTAGGGCTTGGTTGAGTATCTCCTCAGCCTTCTTGTCCTCATCGAGTGCTTTCTGTGTTAGCTCGACTGCCTTCTCGACTTCCATATCGATGACTACGGCCTTCAACTCATCGAGAGTTGCCATCACTTTCCTCCTTTGTTGCGATTGCGCATATATTTGATGTAGTTCAGACAATGTGGGTCCTTCTCCAGGACCGCCTCTGCTCCATGCAGCATATCCATCATGCCGCGGTCTGTAGGATCGACCAATGCCGCGTCCAGTCCAGCATCAAGAAGTAGAACCAGGTAAGCTTGGTTGATTATTGATCGGCGGGGTAGACCAAATGACACGTTGCTTAGCCCAACAGAGGTCTTGATTCCGTCGGTGCCCCATCTCTCCTTCACGGCGCGCACTGTAGCCCGTACGATACCTGCCTGCTCGGGGTTGCTGCCGATAGTCATGACCATGGGATCTAGATACATACGTTGCAGAGGGATGTCAGCTTTCTGCAAAGAAGAGGTCAATAGCTCTGCCTCGCGCAGGCGAGCCTCTATGGTCATGGGCATGCCGCCGCTTCCCATGGGCAAACCGACGAACTCCGCTGAGTATTCTTTGATGATGCCCATAAGTCTCTGTTGTGTTTTCACATCATTTGTGATGGAATTCATCATTGGCAAGTTCTTGCACAGAGACAGCCCATGCTCCACTACATCCGGGTTGGGGCTGTCGATACACAACCGAACTTGATCCCCTACCTCATCGTAGATTAGGCCTATCACCCACTCCATGTCAGACTGTTCCTGGTCTCTGCTTGTAGCAGTGTTAATATCCAGTAAGTCTGCTCCCGATTCCACCTGGGCTCGAGCCAATCCTCTAATGAGCGATTCGTCCTTATTCTTAAGGGCTGCCTTCACCTCATTGCGGGTGGAATTTATCAGTTCGCCGATTATAAGCATACGCCCTCCTTGGATCATGCTGCCGAACTGTAACCTATCCTTTAGTTACTGTCAAGATGAATCTTGTGATTCATTCTATAGTGAAGGGGAGGAACTCCTCCCCTTCACTAGACCTAACTTACCTTGGTTATTCTTAGTCAATTTCCCCGGTAACGAAATAGTGAATCAGTTTCGGATACTTTGCCACAAATATGGTTGCTGCGGTGTCCTCGTCTTCCTCATAGAGCAGGGTAAGTTCGGACATTTGATCGATCGTGAGATAGAACCTACTTAAAAACGTACTCACATCGTTTCCGAACTTAGCTATAAAGTCCCGACGACCCACCATATGGACTTCTTCCTCCGTTCCCAGTATTTTCTGGGGCTCGTCCAGTACACGTAGGTCGAACCTACCGAAGGCTGAATGCGGTTGCCATAAGGTGACGACGGTCCACTCATCGCGCATCATTCTACGTTTTAGTTCAGCAATCATGGCCGCGTCGCTGGATTCTATTAGTTTCCAATTGGCAAGTTCCGGATAGTCTTCCATCATGATGGAGGAGTGTTGCATCAACCCTGATCCAGGATCGATGCCGATAATCTCACCGTTCATCTTGTCCCATACTTCCTGTTTACCCAAATCGGTAACGGAGGACACTACATCCGCGGGAATGTAAGCGGGGACAGCCCAACATAATAGGGCATCCTCGTAGATTGGACCGAAATCGCGTAGCTTTGCTGCTGACTTCTCCCAGTAGGCCTCATGCGTAACAGAAAGCCAGACTTCTACGAACAGATCAAGGTCTCCGTCGATCACGGCTTGGAAAGCCACGCCGATATCGGGGGTTATCATTTGCACAGGTTGTCCTATGTCTTCCTCCAAAATGTAGGTGATAAGACTTCCCACTGACAACGATTCTGACCAGGGGATAACACCGAACTTAAGATCAGCGTTGCTTGCGCCTATAACAGGTACGGCTAGGGACAACGTCAATATTGAGATTAGCAATCCTAATCCGATGATTTGCCTAATTCTAGTTTGCATAGTACTGCCTCCTTTTTTTTGTGCGGTTTTCTTGTCGGCTGGTTTCTTGCTCCTTGATCACCTCCTGTACTAAGTTGGCGAACACCCTCATGTTTTTCGATTGTTTCTGTGTCCGATGTTCCGAGTTGCGCGGTCGAACATTATGGCGATGAACACCACACTGATTCCCGCAACAAAACCTTTTCCAACCAACATGCGTTGAATTCCGCGTATGACCTCTCCTCCCAGTCCACCAGCTCCGATCAATGCAGCCACAACAACCATAGACAGAGCAAGCATGATCGTCTGGTTCACGCCCGCCATTATCGAGGGTCGTGCTACAGGCAATTGCACCTTCCACAGAAGTTGCATGGATGTGCACCCGAAAGCTTGCCCCGCCTCTACTAACTCGTGAGGGACCTCGCGTATACCCAGGCTTGTGAGACGAACTGCCGGGGGTAAAGCGAAAATTATAGTTGCTATCGCGCCGGGGGCAGCCCCAATACCAAAAAGTATGACTGTAGGAATGAGCCAAACAAAAACAGGCAACGTCTGCATGAAGTCTAACACTGGTCTAACCACTGTTTCTACTCGATCCGAACGGCCGGCCCATATTCCAATTGGTATCCCAAGGGCCAGGGCCATGAGGGCTGAAGTAAGGGTGAGGGATAGGGTCATCAACGCCTCTTCCCACAAGCCAAAACTGGCTATCAGCCACAGGGCGACCATACTAAACAACGCGGTCCAGAGGCTTCTTCCCAGCCACCACATCAAAGGGAAAGCAAATACGGCCAACAAAGGGAAGGGAATGATTGCCTCTCCTATCTGTGTGTAGAATATGGGGAAAAGCTCGAAAAATGACAATACCCAAGCGTACCCGGTGTTGACAACAAGCGCGATTGTATCAAAGAAGCCCATAAAAGTGACGGCTATCCAGTCGACCGCTACCTCGATCCAATCGTCAAGTGGGATAAACCCAGAAGCACCGAGCCTCTTAAACAGTGCCGCCCCATACTCCTGTGCTACAGCGACAACAGCAACTCCGGCAACCAGTACCACGAAGGTCCACATAGTTCTAACATGCCTATTGCTGTTCATAATGTGTCCTCTGTTTCCCTTTCAACAAGAGCCCTTGTAATATGTTAAATTCATTTATCACGCCGCGTAAGATACCATGTTCGTCAACAATGAATACCGGGTTTGGAGCTGACAACGCAGATAATGAGTCCATACGCAGTTTCATCACGGTTCGGATCGACTCACTTGACCGAACTGCTAAGAAGCAAGGCGGGCTTTGGTCTCCAACCTCATCATGAAGCAGCACAGGCCTACAAAACGTATTCACAACGGCCTCAGTTGGGTGCCCTTCTTGGTCCACCATCACCATGTCTTGGTTGTCCAATTGGTACCTGCCTTGATCCAGGCGTGACAAGTTCTCCAAGGGGGTGGCGATTGTTCCAGCACTGACCACATTTGAGGGGTCCGCGTTTTCTACGAATCTCTCTACGTATTCGGTGTTAGGATTGATCAGGATCTGCTCTGGGGTTCCGATTTGCACAAACCGTCCTTCCTCCATAATCGCTATTCGATCGCCTAGCTTCAGTGCCTCGTCAAGGTCATGAGTTACGAATAGGTTCGTCCGTTTGAATTGTTCATGAAGTTTGAGCAGTTCATCCTGCATGTTCACCCTGATAAGCGGATCGAGGGCACTGAACGCCTCATCCATGAGGACTACAGGAGCTCCTGTGACCAGTGCACGGGCTAAACCGACCCGCTGTTGCATGCCCCCCGAAAGCTGTGCAGGGTAAGCATCGCCCCATTGGCTGAGCCCTACTATTTCTAGCATCTCGTTTCCTCGTCTCAATAGCTCACTTTTAGCTTTTCCCTGTATCTCCAGGCTAAAAGTTACGTTGGAAAGCACTGTTCGATGGGGGAACAGAGCAAAGCCTTGGAAGATCATGCTTATGTATTTTTCCCTTATAACACGCAACTTCGCCCTGCCAATAGTTGTTATCTCCACAGGGTCTTTCGGGTCAATAGCCAGGAATATTTTTCCCAGGGTTGGTTCTACCAAGCGGTTGACACAACGGAGGAATGTCGACTTACCGCTGCCCGAAAGACCCATAATTACGAATAGCTCGCCTTTTTTCTGTTCAAAGCTAATATCTTGATTGGCCACAACCTGTCCAGTTTCTGCCTGGACTTCGGCCTTGCTTTTGCCCTGTTGCAGTAGCTTTATGGCTTGGCGAGGCCTGTCACCGAAAACCTTATAGATTCCTTCTGCTCTTATCATTAATCTATTCTAGCTTTCCCGTAACGGAAGCAAGAGAGGCCAGGACATCCTCAGGCAACGGAGCAGGTTCATGGGTGCTTAATATGTACTGAACCTTGTCTTTGATCCTATCTCCCATAGTCTTCTCACCTGTTTTCTTCCACCTATCGATGTTCTGGCGGTCCATCAACGTGGGGTACCATACCTCGTCCTTGAAGTATTTCATTGTGTGTTTGGTAGTAAGATAGTTTCCGCCAGGGCCTACTTCATCTATAACATCTATGGCCAGATGGTCTTCATCTACAGTAATTCCTCTTACTATACGCTTTACCTGGCCGATGATCTCATCAACCATGGCTATCATTTCCAGAGAGCCTGTGCTTCCGGACTCCATGTATCCAACATCGTGGACCAAATTAGCGCCACTCAGAGCTGAGAATAGAACCGAAAGGGTAGCCTCTATAGCTGCTTGTTGGTCCACAAGCTTTGAATCTGTGCAGCCCCCTGTGCCCCAGGTTGGGAGCTCATAGTAATGGGCGATATCCATGTACGCTGCCATGAGCAGGTCGAGTTCGGGGGCACCATATGATAGCTGCGCATTAGCCATATCCATGATCGATATAACGCCGCCCACCACAAATGGGACACCTTGCTTTCTTAGCTGCGATATCACTAATCCGCTTAGGTTCTCCGCGTTGGCCATGGCGAGTGTCCCAGCCAGGGTTACAGGAGAGCTTGCTCCTCCCTGAGATACCGGCGTATGAATGATAGGGATACCATAATCTGCAGCGAGCAGCAGTTTGTCCCCCGCTGTCTTGTCATGCATGAGAGGGGAGATTGGCTCTGAGTAAGAAACGATAAATGGGCGTTCTATCAGTTTGTCCTGCGAACCAGCAACCATAGAAGCCATATCCACGATATCTTTTAGGCCTTCAGTTGTGTAGCTCCAGATCACAAGAGGTTTTGAGGTGTTCTCTACCATTGCCTCAAATTCGTGCCGGTCGGAGTGTTCGGGTTTGTGATCGCTTATTGTGCCGTAAGCCATTGCCCAATCCACGTTTGGCAAACCATCCACTAGTCGCACAGCTTTCTGCGTGTCCCCCTTGGTAAACCTGCGCCTTTTGCCGGTCTCCGGGTCGAGCATGTTGAGCAGGGTCGGGCCAAGGCCGAAGTACGTATTGTGTCCTCCAATATTCAACGGATTCTGGCCATTGCGGTCATAAAGCAGGAACTGGCTAGGGGCAACATCTATAGCCCATTCTACTAGGTGCGGCGGTATGTGCACTTTGTCACCGTTTACCTTGCACCCCGCATCAGCGAGTAGGTCTCGAACTGCCTTCGATTGGATGAATACGCCAGTTCTATCGAGAATCTGCAATGATGCCTGATGGACTGCCTTGATCTGACTTTCTGACAGGATCCTATATCCTACACCAGTCCTTCTTACAACGTTTGCTCTATCTGTACGCATCCAACCCTCCTAGTATCTCACCTGGCGGTACTTCTCCTCATGAGCTATCAAATCAAGGATTTCTTTCTGTTTGGAATCTTCTAAAGGCTCTGGTTTGTGCTCACGTAGGATTATCTTGGTCTTTTCGTTTACCTTTTGCCCCAAGGGCTTGCTGCCCTCTTTTTCCCATTTGTCATATCCCCTTCTATCAAGGAGTTCAGGATACCATTGCTCTTCCCTGAAGTGCCTCATAGTGTGGGGTTCTGCAAGGAAGTTTCCTTTGGGCCCTATCTTATCTATTAGGTCCAGCGCCAAATGTTCTTCGTCTATCTTGATTCCGCGCATGAACCGCTTCATCATACCTATGGTCTCGTTTGACATCACCAGCATATCGTTGGATCCGACTAGTCCAGAGCTGAGATATCCGACATCGTGGATAAGGTTAGCTCCGCTTAGCATGCCCAGGGCTATGGACAAGGTTCCTTCTATAGCAGCTTGTTGGTCAGCTACCTTTGAATCGCTACATCCGGCTGTTCCGAATACAGGTATCCCTAAATACTTACCGATCTCGCCAAGCGCTGCCTCCATGATGTGGAACTCTGGCCCTCCGTAGAGATATGTAGTGGTTTTCATATCCATGACGGTCAGTACGCCACCCAGGATCACCGGTGCACCAGGTTGCTTGAGTTGAGATACGACTATTCCGCTTAGTGATTCGGCTAGGGTCTGGGCTAGGGTCCCGGCCATTGTGACCGGCGCTGTTGCTCCCCCTGAGGGACACGGTGTGTAGATGGCTGGAATTCCGTTCTCAGCACAGAAGAGAAGCTTCTCTAACGCTTCCTTAGAGGCTCTTAGAGGACTTGACGGTTCGATATAGTGGACGATAAAGGGGTGAGCAGCGAGATCACCCTCGTTTCCGGCAGCTATTGCCGCCATCTTGTAAATATCCTCGTTGCCACGTTTATCATATGAGGTAAAAACTATTGGTTTATTAGTGTTAAAAACCATTTCTTGGAACTGCACTATGTCAGCTACATGTACCGACCTATCCCAGATGATCCCAAGGGACATCACAAAATCGATGTTCTCCAGGGCGTCCATTATGGTGACAGCTTCCTTAATATCGTTCTGTAGAAAGTGCCGTATTTCCCCGGTTTCAGTATCCAGGATGTTGGGGCACTCTGAACCGGTGCCGAAGTAGTAATAGCCTGGCTCCAGCCGCATTGCTGGGCTCCCGTCGCGGTCATAGATTAAGATCTTGCTGGGGGCTGAACGAAGTGCGTCTCGCACCATCCTCTCGGGGATGTATGCGACATCATTCACCACCCTCGCCCCCGCGTCCTTCAGCAAGCTCAACGCATCTTCATGCTGTATATTTACTCCCGTCCGCTGCAAGATCTCCAAGGCTGCCGAGAAAATGGCTTCCCGCATTTCCTCGGTGAGCACCTCAAACTGAGGAGTTTCGTAAACGAGCTGATTACTCTTAATCACTGGCCCTCCTTTTCTTTTCTCTTCGCGATAAACGCCTGTACCTGTTGTTCTACATCCGGCTCCAGGGGTGGACATACGTGTGTGGCAGTTAGCTCCTCCCACCTGCGAGCCGCCCGTTGGTTGATGGACGGTTTGCCTTTACTCAGCCACCGCTCATAGCCTGTACGGTTACTAAGCCTTGGGTCCAGAAGTTCCTTCCTAAAACAAGCTAATGTGTGGGGGTCGGTTAAGAATGCTCCGTTGGTCCCCGCACGCCGGATTACAGCAAGTGCAAGTTCATCTTCACAGAGACTCATGCCCGCCATAAGCCTTTTAACGTAGGTTAGCATCTCTAGGTCGAGCACAAACTGAACTAAAGACATCATCATGTAGGAATCCAGAATGCCAGCTGAGTGAACTATAAGATCGACATCAGACCAAGCGCTGAACAAGAGAGTCATCATCTTCTCGTAGCCTGCCTGTACGTCTGAGGTGTTTGTATCGGTCAGTGCTCCACCAGCGCGCACAGGGACACCGTAACTGTGTCCAAGTTGGGCTATGGCACCGATTAGCAGTGCTGTTTCTGGGGCTCCAATAGCAGGCCCGCCGGTTCGCATATCGGCCACGGCAGTGGCTGATCCGTAGACTACGGGTGCTCCTGCACTCAGCATTTGACAGAGCACTATTCCGGCTAAGGCCTCTGCGTTATGCTGTACCAGTGTGCCAAGCAGGGTAACAGGACCTGATACTCCCGAGATGACAAAGGGAACGATAATGACTGGCTGCCCATGAGAAACATATACATGGAGTGATTCAAGCATTCGAGCGTCATACGCCAAAGGGCTCTTGCTATTGATAAGAGCCATGGTATACGGGAAACGACGCAGTTTTTCCTCTCCGCCGCGCACAAAGCTGGCCAATTGCATAGTGTCTTGAGCAGCAACCCTCCCGTTAACGCTTCCCAAGAAAGGTTTATCCGTGAGTTGGATGGTGCGCAGAATCATGTCCAGATGCCTTGTAGGCATGGCCACATCCTGGGGTTCAACCAGGGTTCCTCCGTTTATATCTATGGATGTGGAAACCTCGCAAGCCTTTACTAAGGAAGCGTAATCATTTATTGTCGCAGGACGCCTGACACCGTCTAGTCCTTCCAAAAAGGGGCAGCCATAGCCAGCAGCTAGCAAAGGCCTTCCCCCACCTACCTTCAACTCGATGGACTTACTGCGCCCGTACAGGCTAAAAGTTGATGGGGCAAGGTTTAGGTAACGCTTGACCACTTCCCGGGGGAAAAAGGCCCTCTCCCCCTTTAGCTTGACGCCATTCTGCTTCAGTACTTCTAGCGAAGGTTGATAATGAAAACGTACCCCAACTTCTTCAAGGACCTCTAGGGTCGCTTCATGGACCCCTTTCAGCTGTTCCAGAGTTAGCTGTCCGGCTGGCATGAAGTATCTGCTCTCTGCCATATCTAAAGTTGTCTCCTTATCCTATTTAAGAAGTTGTTCACGTGATCATCGAGGATACCCTCGCATCGGTTGGCATCCTTAGCCTTCAGGGCCTCCAGTAGTAAGGTAAACTCTTTGCCAAACGCATCACAACATTCTTCAGGTGAAAACGCCCATATCCTAACCGCTTGGTTGCGCAGTTGTTCTAGAACAGTGGCCAAAATCTTGTTCTTGGTTGCTTCGTTTAGGATTAGATGAAGCTCGTTGTCTAGCTGTATCAAGCGATGCGGGTCAACCTCGTTGGTTATCTCTCTTACCTTCTCCTCGACGGCCTGTAGTTCCTCAGCAGTAATCCGCTCTGCTGCAAGTCGACCTACGAGTCGAAGCAAGTGACGGCGTACCTCAAACACGTTCTTTAGCTTCTGCAGGCTTATATCGCTTACGTATACGCCTCTTTTGGGTACAATTCGTACTAGGTCTTCGCTGGCCAGACGAATGAACGCTTCTCTGACCGGGGTTCGACTTATGCCAAACTCTTCCGCCAATTCCTTCTCGTGTAGCAACTCACCTGGTTCATAGTCCAGCAGCACAATGCGCTTCTTTATCTCCGTGTAAAGATCTGCTTTTGCAGGCTGTTTCGTTGAACGGGCGTTCTGATATGTCATTAGAATTTTCACTACATCCTTTATATAGACAAGCAGTATACATCCAAAATACAAAGATGTCAACTTGAAGAAGAGCTTCGTGCTGCACGGACTAATTCCTATCATTTAGAACGTACTTCACGAATGGGTTCTCGCATGCTGGTCCTCGTGTTACCCACCACTGTCTAGTGCTTGGAATAATTACCCAAGAAGCACAGGTTGCGCTCGATCGACGGGCGTCCAGATAGGCGACCTTATGTCGGCAGATGGATTGTGGATAATTGACGTGGTCTTGCAAGATATTCTGGCAGACGGCAAGATCGATCTCTCCATCAGCTTCTTCTAGAAGCCTATTTACTCTGTAATACCTAACGATGCTGCTAGCTGAATGGCGTTGTCCTACTGTTGCTATATCTTGGCGCATTCTGAGAACATCTGAAACATAATGATTGGCGTGGCCCAGGCTGTGAGAAGAATAGAGCATGCCTATTTTATCGGGTGTGGCTTCAATGCTGTAGATCTCTGTCTCATCAGCAAGCATGAAGTTGAAACACCCTGCTGATTTGGCGCGAAATATAGCGGCTAAAGCCTCGCCGATAGTTGTTTGTCTTAGAACCTCAGCTATGATTACATAAGTAGGGACTCCGGGCTGAATCTTTAGACGAGGTACCGAATTCCAGCTGATAGCAATTCCGGCTGAGTTGATACCAGCTCCGGCTATCATCCCCGGATATATGAAAGCAAGCGAGTTTGGGGCGTCTTCTCTCTGTGCTTGCATTATATGAGGTCGGGCGTTTGAGCAGAGATCGGGTGAAATATCCCATGTCTGACATAAATAGGATATATGCTGACGAGTTGCTCTGCCTGTGGCAGAGAATGTTGTGCAACTATGAGACAAGCTTGAAGAGAAACCGCTAAGCTCCTCGTGAAGCGAGATCAACAGGACTTCGTCAATGGAACGACCCGAGCCTTTCGCTATTCCCTGCATCTCGGCCATTACTTGAGGAGAGTACTCTTCTACAAATGGGAGGTGTTTGTGGGCATGTCGCAGTTTGGACTGACGGGAGCCTTTATCAATAAGAGATAGGGTGTAATCAACCAGGTGTTCGATATCATCGCGTAGGTTTGCGCCATGCTGAAGTCCGCATTGGAAAGCTGTTCCGGATACTTCCAGATCTGGGAAGGTGTGCTGACTTGACTTGTTCATATATTGGTGTGCCTCCTTAGACTATTATCAAGCCCGACGAAGCTTAGGATCGAATACATCGCGTAAGGTCTCTCCCAGGAGTGTGAACCCTAAGGTGGCTACGATGAGAGCTAAGCCCCCAAATACCACCATCCACGGGGACGTTCGTACATACGCGTATCCACTCCTTAAAACCGCACCCCAACTGGGCGTAGGGGGCGGGACACCTAATCCTAGGAAACTCAATCCGGCCTCAATGGTGATGACCACTGGGATATCCATGGCCGCCTGGATGAATAGAGGTCCAATGGCATTGGGAAGAATGTGACGGAACACAATCCTCATGTAGGAACATCCTGTTCCTTTGGCAGCGGATATGTAATCGTTCTCGCGAACCTTCAAGGTTTGTACGCGGATAAGTCTGCTGTAGCCAGGAAATCGTGTAATGCCAATGACAGCGATGAGTATGGGCAAATTGGCGCCACCGGTCAGGGCCATTATGGTAATTGCGAAGATGATGGTGGGGAAAGCGCGCACACTATCAAAGAGTATTAGCAGTAAACTTCCTACCCACGTGGATCCGTAGCCTGCAATGACCCCAAGCAGCATAGAAATAATCACTCCGATTCCGATAGCAGGCAGGGATACAATAAGTGCTATGCGACTCCCGTACAGTATGCGGGTAAAGAGATCACGCCCCAGCTCATCGGTTCCCATCAGATGTGTCTTGGATGGTGGAGCGAGCTTATTGAACACGTCGATTACGTCAGGGTCGTGTGGCGTAAGGCACGGGGCAAAGATAGCCACAAAGATGATAGCCAAGATCAGAATAGTACCCAGGGCCCCGGAAAATTGTCCCAGCACTTTGCCCAGGCTGGAGGTACGGAACCTGTGCCAGATAAGTTGTCGCCCGCTCAGTGTTAGTTCAAGTCTTGGCATAGTGCAATTACTCCAATCTGATTCTAGGATCGGTGAAACCATGTGACAGGTCAGCCAGTAAGTTGGCCAGGCTGTATAGGAACACAGCAATAACCAGGCCACCCTGCAGCACGGGGAAGTTCCTTGACTTAACAGCATTGAATATCAGATAACCCAAACCTGGGCGATGGAATATAATCTCGGTGAGTACTGCGCCCCCTAATAAATTGCCGAATCCGATACCGACTACAGCTATCACAGGAATGAGCGCTTCCCTGAGCGCGTGCTTGTACAGTACGACACGCTCTGAGAGCCCTTTGGCTCTGGCTGTTCTGATGTAGTCAGCATTAAGCTCCTCCAGGAGAGTGGATCGTGTAAGTCTGGCGATGTAGCCTACCCATCCGAGCGCCAAGGAAGCTACTGGCAAGATAAGGTGGGCGAGTTGATCCAAAAAATCTCCTGCTTCACCTCCCCCGATTGTCGGGAACCAGTTTAGCTGCACAGAAAAGATGAGAAGTGCAAACAAGCCAGCAAGGAATGGAGGTGTGGTGATCATGGAGATGGACACAATACCTGTGATTTTGTCCAAGAGAGAATTACGGTGTGAGGCGGCGTACGTCCCCAGTGGTACCCCCAGCAAACCGGCAATTATGATGCTGGATAGGGCTAGAACCACGGTGTATGGAAGGGCGTGAAACACCAACATGCTAACCGGAAGATGGTTAAGCACATCGGTCCCCAGGTCGCCCCGCAGAAGATTGTAGAAGAAATGGCCTAGCTGAACTATCACCGGTTTATCCAGTCCCATGCGGATCCGCAAGCTCTCCACCAGCTCCGGTGTTGCCCGTGGTCCCAATAGGGTAGTAGCCATATCACCGGGAATGAGCTGAATTAGGGTGAACAAGATTATCATCGAGCCCATCACGGTGATAACCGTTATTCCCAGGCGCCGAATTAGAAACGTGAACACCTTTAACTCCCCTTACTAACTTGAAGCCGTGGGGGGAACCCTAACAGGGTCGTCCCCCACAGCATTGGGTTTCTAGAGCTTATTCGGCCTCTTCCCAGTAGTGGTACTGCGAGAACATAGTCAGGTATACTGGCTTAATATTGTCACGGTACACATGGGGACTGGCCCCGTTGGTCAGCCATACGCAGGTTATATCCTCATCCATCATCTGCTGCAGTTTGATGTAGAGCTGCGCCCGCTCCTCGCGGTCCATGATCAGGCCAGCCTTATCCTTGATCTGGTCATATTCCGCGTTGCACCATTTCCAGACATTCCACTTGCCCACCTGATCGCAGGTGAACCACTCAAACCAGTAGCCCGGATCGGGAATGGCCGAGTATGAATAATAGTGCATTCCGGGGTGGTCTTCTTTCCCGACGTAGTTGTACAGGGAGCCCTCTACGATCTTGATTGTTGCCTTGATGCCTACTTGCGCCAATTGCTGTTGGACAATCTGCACCACCAGGCTGGAACGCGGGTCACTGGCCGCAGACAGCTCGATCTCGAAACCGTCGGGATATCCCGCCGCAGCCAGTAGAGATTTTGCTTCGTCAATGTCGGGCTGATGTTGTGGCGCATTCTCCCAATAGCCAAGTATGCCAGGAGCTAACATTGCATTGGCCCTGGGGGCGACGCCGTCGAATGCTCCTTGAAGTACTTCATCCACATCGACGACGTAGCGGACTGCTTCGCGCACCCTGATGTCGTCGAAGGGTGGATGTTGCATGTTGAACCCAACCCAGTGATAGCGCAGGTTGTTGACCAGCGCCACATTGACGTTGGGATCATCACGATATCGTCCGATCTCTTCAAGTGATACTAAGGTTTCGTCAAGCTCACCGCTGTCGAATGCCAGCTCTGCTGCCTTGTCATCCTTAATGGGTAGAATCACAATTGTCTTGATATCCGGCAGCTCTCCGAAGTAGTCATCGAAGCGTTCTAGGACTATCTTCTCTTCCGGGATCCACTCTGCCCAACGATATGGCCCAGCCCCGATGGGATGGGTAGCGAACTTATCACCGAGATCCTCAAATGCCGCCTTGCTAATGATGCTTCCCGATGTGTATGGGATAGTGCTCACGAACAGAGGTGCGTAGGGTTGGGTAAGGATAATATCCCCCGTGTACTTGCCGGTAATGTCTACCCGACACAACGTCTGCCAGTCGTCCTTGTATTCTGAGGATTCGCGGGGATCGAGGTGGCGCTCGAATGAGAACTTGACATCCTCTGCCGTGAGCTCACCGTATCCCTCGTGGAACTGTATACCTTGTTTAAGGACAAAGGAGATCTTAGTGCTATCTTCGCTGATCTCAACAGACTCAGCCGCATCGAGGACAAGTTCCTGTGAACCGGGCTTATAACGATACAGTTTAGCATGGATTGCTAAATCAATGTTGTATTCTTCGCCTCCCACGTAGTGGGCTGGGTCCATGTTGTCGATGTGGTTGCCAAGGCGTGAGCGGACGCGAATAGCATCATCATTTCCCCAAGCAGTGATTCCTACGATCAAAACAAGCGAGATTGCCGCGACCAAGGGCAACCATAACCGCCATATTCCAGGTTTTCTCATTGTTCTCCTCCTTTGGATAGCTCGTACATCTGATACAAAACCAGGCATCTAAACGCTACATTAAGAAACGTATCACCTCCCGTTGTATCTTGCGCACATCGTTATACAAGTAGTATTTCATTTACATATTACTAGTCCACACACTGCATGCATCAGCATAGCACGATTCGCCAAAGAAAACAACCCCTAATCATCGCTTATAGGTTTTGGTTCGTTACGCGAATCGGTGCAGGAAACGAGAGACTGGACAGTTGAAAACATAGGTCTCATCAGGTACTTAAAGGTGTAAACCAGACCAAAGTATCTGAGAGGAGACCTATGCTTGTAGAGAGTTTGATCAAAGAGACAGTGGAATTGCAAGGATTTCGTGTGGCAACGGTGCAGCAAACAGGGGACGGATTGGAGGCGAAACTGATGTCAGATGAGCGTTATGCACCGCGCTGTGGAGTCTGTGGACAGCGTGCCCGCTACCGTGATACCCGACGCGCCCGCCGGTTCCGACATGTGCCGCTGTGGGGGATCGATGTACATCTGGTGTATGCTCCGCGCCGGGTAGTGTGTGAGCACTGTGGCAGTATTCATGTTGAACTCCTGCCCTGGGTAGCAGGCAAGCGGCAATTTACGCGTGCGTTAATGGTCACACTGGCCACGTGGGCGCGGATGCTGACCTGGAAACAAGTGGCGGCTCTGTTCCACTGCTCTTGGAGTACAGTGGCTACGGCAGTGGACGAGGCGGTGGTCTATGGTCTGGCTAATCGTGACCTTACCAATGTGACCCACATCGGGATCGACGAGATCTCGCGCAAACGAGGGCATGTGTATGTGACCAATGTCTACGACCTCAACAGTCGACACTTGTTGTGGAGAGGTGAGGGTCGCGCCAAGGAGACGCTGGAAGGGTTCTTTGACTGGTTTGGTGAAGAACACACGGAAAAGCTTGAAGGCGTGTGCTGTGATATGTGGCAGCCTTACGCTGATGTTGTCAAGGCGAGAGCCCCCAACGCGATTCTGGTGTTCGACAAGTTTCACATTGTGCAGCACCTCAGCAAAGCAGTGGACCAAGTTCGTCGGGACGAGATCCGAGAGAAGGGTCAATTCCACAAGCAGCTACTGGCCAAGACACGTTACATCTGGTTGAAGAACCCGTGGAACCTCACCGACAAGCAACAGGAGCGACTATCGGAGCTTGAGCAGCTAAACACCTGAAGATCAACCGTGCCTACCTGCTCAAAGAGGCCTTCCGCGAGTTCTGGGGATACATTCGTCCTGAATGTGCCAAGCGTTACCTTGACAAGTGGTTCTGGTGGGCGACCCATTCCCGTTTGCAACCGATGCGAGACTTTGCCTGGATGCTTCGTCGCCATCAGAAGGACCTACTGAACTACTTCAACATGCCAATCAGCAACGGTACTGTGGAGGGCCTCAACAACAAGGCAAAGGTGATCAGCCACAAGGCCTATGGATTCCGTACTGCAAAGAACTACATCCGCAACCTCTACCACTGCATGGCTGGGTTGCCTCTCCCTCAAACCATGCACACATTCGCGTGACGAACCCATTAATCAAAGGAGCACCGATGAACACATACACGCAGCTCAGCCAGCAAGAACGATACCAGATCTCCACACTAAAGCAAGCAGGATACAACAACAAGGATATCGCAGCATTCCTGGGTCGCCACAAGTCCACGATCAGTCGGGAATTAGGGCGCAACAATAGTGGGGGAGAATACCAGGCTGAGCGAGCGCACCGTCTGACGTTGAAACGCAAACGAGCTAAGATACGCCCTCGTTTCGGTGGCTCTGTGTGGGCGCAGGTGGAACTGCTACTGCAGATGGACTGGAGCCCGCAACAGATATCTGGCAGGCTACTGAGGGAAGAAGGCATCCACGTCAGCCACGAGGATATCTACCAGTACATCTACGCTGACAAGCGCCAAGGGGGTGATCTGCACAAGCATCTTCGCTGTCAGAAGAAGAGACGGAAACGTTACGACTCGTATGATTGACGGGGGAGGATACCTAGCCAGGTGTCGATTGACGAGCGGCCAGAGATTGTTGAAGAACGAAGTCGGGTAGGAGACTGGGAAGGAAATACGGTGATTGGGAAGAACCACAAGGGGAAGCTACACACACCAACCTACGACAACGGAAAGGAGATGGCAGAGCATGAGCAGATCACGGAAGAGTTAGGGCTCAAGGTCTACTTTGCTCATCCGTACTCATCGTGGGAGAGAGGGGTAAACGAGAACACGAACGGGTTAATTCGTCAGTACTTTCCCAAAGACAGAGAGCTTACAGGTATTACCAGGCAAGAGGTCGAGCAGGCAATGGAGAGGCTCAATCACCGACCAAGGAACACATTTGGCTTCCGAACCTCGTATGAAGTATTCTTCTCCACACATACACACTTGACCGTTGCACTTGGGGGTTGAATCCAAGAGGCTTTGCTTCTCAATGCCTCGCAGCTTGCTGCGAGGTTTTTACTACAAGATCAACCGTTGACTATAGCGGAAGCCATGTACCAACACCGTTCTTAAGTGCCGATTGGACCACAAGTGGCGCAACACTCATATCCTCAAGGGCTAGACCAAGATTACAGGTCATGGTCCGTTCTCTAGGCGATTTCCGAGCATCCTTTTTTCCGCTAACCAGTTCAGCAAGTTCACCTTCAACGCATGGGAAGCCCTTGAAATACCCGACGGTTTTGTAATACTCCAGTTGTGCTAAATCATCAACAAATATTCGGTCGATACCACGCAATGCATCAACATGCCAATAAGAGTCAAAATCGACCAATGAGGCAAAAGCACCTTCCTCCAGCCAGCTAGCCTGAATCGTTGCATGTGGCGTCTTGAGAATTGGACCTGCCGTAACGACGATATCACATCCAGTAACAGCTTGTTGTGCTTTAGTCACTGGCACGATATCTACATCAGACCACTCCCTTACGTCCCTGATGTAACTCTCCTGTGCAATGGGATGGATATCATATACCCTCACCTGTTTTATGTTAAAAATACTCAACAGAGCCTCTAGATTAGTCCGCCCTTCTATACCACATCCAAGGATGCCAACCACTTCAGAATCAGGACGCGCCAAGTATCTTGCTGCCACAGCAGTTGCTGCCCCAGTGCGAAGAGCAGTAATCCTGGCACAATCCATTACGGCAGTTGGCAAGCCAGTCTCTGGATCATTAAGAATGAGCAATCCATTAATGTAAAGTAAACCCTTCTTAGGATTCTCGGGATACCCACTTACCCACTTCATCCCTGCTGAACGCATTGCTGGAATATAGGCCGGCATTGCATGGATGAACGCATCGGTTGCAGGATGAATACCTGGTTTTGGAGGCATTTCTACACGGCCTTTGGCTTTCTCGCGGAACATTACCTCTAGTGCATCAATGACCTCACTCATCGAAAGTTCTACGGCTAAAACATCCTCTCTAGAAAGGTACAACAAACGGTTTTTCATGGTGACTAACCTCCAACAAGGTCGAGTATACCTTTAGTGTTGCGTAGTGTCAAGCTTGAGAGGTGTCTCATACAAGATGAGCATGAAGGGGGGCGGTGAATCTCATGCAAGGTGAGTATGAGATGACACTGGCATCGCAAGTGCGTGGGTCACATCATAGGAGGCATGATTCTGATGATGGTAGACAGACGCGTAATGGATATTGGTGAACTGAAGGCACTTCTCGCTTCGAGCGATGTGTTGACGTTCAAGGGAAACTCGCGGGAAGAGATCTATGCTTGGATTGAGCTCACATTGCGTTCCTACAAGTACCGCTCTCGTCCGCGCTTGGAGAAAGGGGTGCTCAGGCAGTACATGCAGAAGATAACCGGTATTTCTTGCTCACAATTGACAAGGCTCATCACCCAGTTTCGCCGTAGCGGTCATGTACGGGTGCGGCCCTACCAACGCCATTCCTTCCCCACTAAGTACACCAGAGAGGATCAGCTCCTGTTGGCGGAACTGGACAACAACAACGAGCGGTTGTCAGGCAAGGCCACAGTAGCCATCTTCAAGCGAGAGTACAAGCTGTTTGGCAAGGATGAATACCAGAGACTGAGTGGGATCTCTGTTGCTCACCTGTACCGACTACGGCAAGGATCGTTCTACCGTCACCATACGCTGACCATTGAGAAGACCAAGCCATCATCCTGTAAGTATGGTGAACGTCGCCGTCCTGACCCACAGGGTAAGCCAGGATTCATCCGAGTAGACACGGTACATCAAGGGGACCTCAACGGGGAGAAAGGGGTGTACCACATCAATACCATCGATGAGGTGACACAATGGGAGGTGCTCGGCTGTGTAGAGAAGATCTCTGAACGCTACCTCGTGCCTGTGCTCAAGCACCTCATGACCCAGTATCCATTTACCATTCATGGGGTTCACAGTGATAACGGAAGTGAGTATGTGAACAAGAAAGTGGTGGCGCTGCTCAACAAGCTACTGATCGAGTTCACCAAAAGCAGAGCACGGCATACCAACGACCAAGCGTTGGTAGAAGGGAAAAATGGGAGCATTATTCGTAAGCATATGGGACACTGGCACATTCCTCAGTCGGAGGCAACGAAGATCCAGTCGTTCTACAATGAGACGTTCAACGAATACCTAAACTTCCATCGTCCGTGCGGATTCGCTACAGAGACGGTGGATGAGAAGGGAAAGATCAAGAAGCAGTACAACGACTACTTCACCCCATTTGAGAAGCTCCAAACGCTCACAAAGCCCGAACAATTCCTCAAGGAAGGGGTAACGATGAAGTCCTTAAAGGAGGTGGAGCAACAGCGCAGTGACATTGAGTGTGCCAAGCTGATGCAGGAGAAGAAGATCGTGCTCTTTCGCTCCTTCTCCAAACCGGGTATATTGACCTAACATCTCACGCGTTCATGCTCATCTTTCAATGAGAAAAGACTGCCGGCATCACCTTGCTTCAGTAAGGCTGCAGGAACCTTGTTCGTGTCTCAGCTATTGCCTCCAGTCGTCACTTGAACGCCTCCAGCTTCCTTACCAGGGCAGCGGAAATTGTCGGAGTTGCGTCGGTAGCGAGGATTTTATCCACTCTCTTCCCCAGTCTTCCCAACAGTGTTTCACTCTGTTTCCCGACGCTGATTGTACTTCTGTCGATGAAGGAGGGCGCTAGGTAAAGGGACTGGCGGAAGTGTTTCGCTGTGTGGGGATGCTTGAGGTAGATTGTGGGTCCTTTCCCCCTAATGCTCGCGCGAGCGACGTCATCGATCACCGAAAGAGCAAGGTTCTCCTCGGTCAGTTCCAATGGTCTCCACATGCTACGAGCACGGGCAATCATCTCATCGTTTAGAACCAAGAAACGTGCGTCATACAGGGACCCGTAGGCGAGGAAACCAACGTCATGCACCACGGTCGCTCCTGACTGTAGTGTTAAGAGTATCGATTGAAATGCTTCCTCACCCGCTTGAGCATCCACCTGCTGGGCGTCGGTACATCCTGCCCCTCCCCACGAAGGCAGATTATAGAATCGCCCCATATCGGCATAGGCCGCGGTTGAGGTAGCACACTCCGGCGACCCGTAGCAAACGATGGACGTGCGCATATCGGTTGCCCAGGAGTTTGATCCAAATATGAAGCCAGCCTTGGGATATTTTAGTTGTAGTATAACAAGCGCGGCCAGTGACTCCGCTGCCCCTTGGACGAGAGCTCCCTCCATTGTCACCGGACCTCCACCACCGAGGTTAGAGCTGGCTACTCCCATGGTGGGAATGCCTTTCTCACCGCATAACCAGAGGCGATCAACAACATGATCTTCGTACTTGAATGGAGACTCTGGCTGGACGTAGGTGATAAAGAATGGTCTTTCTCTGAACGCATCCGCACTTCCGGCGACTAGCTTAGCCATTTCATAGGGGATCTCAAGATCGGCTAAACAGGTCGAGGTTGCGACAATCGGTTTCGTCGAGTGGATCAGCATCTCGCGGAAGACAGCAGGATAGATCTTAGTCTCGCCGACATCCTCTGGCAGTCCCATCGACATTACGAAGTCGAATCCAGGCAGTGCTTCGACAACCTGAATGTTGTCGATGACATCCTGTAGGCGTGCCCGCCTCACTTCTTCTGTCTTGCGGTCTGTAACATAGAGTGAATCGGAACCAGCGCCGAAGTAAACCCGGTTGATCTCTAGCGGGAATTCCTTATCCTGTGTCTGGTTGTACCACGGCACGCTGGATGGGGCTTTAGCGATCGCGTCTTCTACCATCGCTTTTGGAAGGAGTATTCTTCCCTCCTTATCCTCTTTCGCCCCTGCCGCTTTGATAAGCTTGCGTGCTTCGGCATGAGAAAGATGAATTCCTGTCTCCCATAATACCCTGAGTACGGCCTTGTGCATCTGTTCTACTTGGTCTTGTGTTAAGAAAGCAATAGGTGGAAATTCGTTCATTAGTACCCCTCTTATCCAAATTATGATCTTATCATTCCAAGTGCTTCATTGCGTGCTGCCAGATCAGTCCTGAATAGCCCACGGATCGCTGTCGTCACCATCTTAGTCCCCGGTTTTTCTACCCCCCGGAGCGTCATACATAGATGCTCAGCTTCCAGACGTACCAACACGCCATGTGGCTTCAGTTTCTCCATAAACACATCGGCCAACTGTG
>Ga0208771_1000406_pt1 | contig 26333 bp, 32 predicted proteins | sample AntAceMetag02UKX_FD_184775 | JGI IMG/M metagenome (GOLD analysis project Ga0208771, IMG submission 184775) | Saline lake microbial communities from Ace Lake, Antarctica - Antarctic Ace Lake Metagenome 02UKX (SPAdes) (version 2) | ecosystem: Environmental > Aquatic > Non-marine Saline and... | reverse complement strand
TTTTCGCCGGGATTTTTTTCAATAACCTTTTCCATAAAAGCTTCAACGTTCTTTTCCATTATATACCTCCTAAATATGTTAGTGATGCCCGTATCAATATCCCCTATTAAAGCTTTGAGGTGGCTTGCAGTACAATTCATCAAAATGAACAGGCAATCTCCGAAGAATTTATCTTTCCGAGAAATGAGCGATCGTTAGTTCTTTAACCCGCAACTATGAACAACTTTAGCATTCACCATATCGTAAGATATTAAAAGGTTCTGACGATTTCCCCATCTAAAAACTAAGGGGGATCTTAGTGAAAAAGTCAGATATTGATGAAATATTAAGTAAATACGATTATAAAAAATCGTCTTTAATCCCAATATTACAGGACATTCAAGCGGTAAATCGTTGGCTTCCCTCCGAAATATTAAAACACGTTTCTGAAAAATTGAATGTCCCCTTGATTGATGTTTATGGCCTGACTACCTTTTACAAATCCTTTCATCTAAAGCCTAGAGGCAAGCACATTATAACTGTGTGTTCCGGTACGGCGTGCCATGTTCGTGGAGGACCAAAAGTTTTGCAAGAGGTAGAAAATCATCTGAACATTGGAGTGGATGAAACCACACCAGATAAAAACTTCACTCTTGAAACTGTAAGATGTCTCGGTGCATGCGCTTTAGGACCTTTGATGGTAGTAGATGGAAAGTACTATGGACAGATGAATGCAAAAAAAGTTGCCCCTACTCTTAAAAAATATTCGAATAAAAAATAGGGATGAATTGTTATGATCCAACTTAATGTAGAATGTCCCCATTGCAAACACAGTTTGCTGGATGAAACTCACACTATTGATGGATGCCCTGCCACACGCATACTATTTGAATTTAAAGGTAGAAAAGGGGAGTTGTATCTGAGTTCCCTCTACGAAAGCTATAATTCAGAGATTCCTGATTTAATATCTGAAGGAGACGCTCCATCGCTCTTTTGCCCGTGGTGTAATGCCAGTTTGATGAGTACTAGGAGATGTGATAAATGCAACTCTCAAATGGCATTAATGAATCTTGCAGAAGGAGGTAGAATTCAGATATGTTCACGTAAAGGATGTAAGAAGCATTTCCTTGAATTTGAGGATTTAGATGGTGAATTGAAGGCTTTTTACAACGTATATTCAACGTTTTTTAAGGGATAACAATGAAAATAAAAAATCTTGCAGATCTTAGGCGAATCAAAGAAAACATCATTAAAAAAGCAAAGACGGGGAAGCAGCTGATAACTGTCTGTGGTGGTACTGGCTGCCATGCATCTGGTTGCAAAAAAGTAATTGATACGTTTAAACGGGAGATTAAAAAAGGAGAGATTGAGAATAAGGTAGAAATTAAAGTTACTGGTTGCCATGGCTTTTGTGAAAGAGGCCCCATTGTTGTTATTCATCCGAAGGGGATTTTTTATCAAAAAGTACAGCCTCAGGACATTAAGGAAATCCTTTCAGAAACAGTCCTTGCTGGTAAGATTATAGATCGTTTACTTTATGTTGATCCGCTCAGCGGTAAGAGGAGCACATATGAAAAGGATGTGCAGTTCTATAAAGGTCAACACCGTATTGTTTTTGGCAAGAATGGACTAATAGATCCATACAAAATAGAGGATTACTTTTCAATTGGAGGATACGAATCAGCAGGAAAAGCCCTATGCGGCATGCATCCTGATAAGATCATTGATGAGGTTAAAAAATCTGGACTGAGAGGGCGAGGAGGCGCAGGTTTCCCCACTGGATTTAAATGGGATTTTTGTAGAAAGGCAAAAGGCGATACGAAATATATCATCTGTAATGCAGATGAGGGGGATCCTGGAGCATACATGGACAGGAGCTTGCTTGAAGGAAATCCTCACAGCATACTTGAAGGAATGATCATAGGAGCATATGCAATAGGTGCCAACGAAGGATTTGTTTATATAAGGGACGAGTATCCCATTGCTGTAAAAACAATAAAAAATGCAATAGAACAAGCAAGACAATACGGACTTCTTGGCAAAAATATTCTGGGTTCTCATTTTGATTTTGATATAAAAATTGTCCGAGGCGCTGGAGCGTTTGTATGTGGGGAAGAAACAGCGCTCATAGCATCCATTGAAGGAAAAAAAGGTGAACCAAGACAACGTCCACCATTTCCCGCACAAAAAGGGTTATGGAACCGGCCTACAAACATAAATAATGTTGAAACATGGGCAAACATTCCAATAATTATCTCAAAAGGTGCAACGTGGTATTCTAGTATTGGTACTGAAAACAGTAAGGGAACCAAGATATTTTCACTTGTAGGGAAAATAAACAATACAGGCCTAGTAGAAGTCCCAATGGGAATCACTCTAAAAGATATGATCTATGGCATAGGTGGGGGAATTCCTGAAGGAAAATCATTTAAAGCTGTTCAAACAGGAGGACCTTCTGGCGGTTGTATACCAAAGGATCTTCTTGATACTCCTGTCGACTATGAAAAACTCAAAGAAGTAGGATCCATCATGGGTTCTGGCGGCATGGTAGTCATGGATGAAGATACCTGTATGGTAGATGTTGCCAAATATTTCCTAGAGTTTCTTCAGGATGAATCTTGTGGAAAATGCCTATCTTGCCGTGAAGGTATCAAACGGATGGCAGAGATTGTTACAGATATTACTAAGGGGCAGGGAAAAGAAGGGGATTTAGAGCTTCTAGAAGAGCTTGCAAATGTAGTAAAAGATACTTCAATGTGTGGCCTTGGCCAGACTGCGGCCAACCCTGTTTTATCAACTTTAAAATATTTCCGGGAGGAATATGAAACACATATTAGAGATAGGAAATGTCCTGCTGGCGTTTGCCGTGACCTATATATCTCCCCCTGCCAAAATGCCTGTCCTGCTGGCATGAATGTTCCAGGATACATTTCATTGATTGGAGAAGGCAGATTTAAAGAAGCATTGGAACTAGCATTAGACACCAACCCATTCCCATCCGTGTGTGGGCGTATATGTGATCACCAATGCCAGTCTAAGTGCAGAAGAAATCAGATTGATGAGTCTGTTGCCATTAGGTCGTTGAAGAGATTCATTGGAGATTATGAGGAAAATAACATTGAATACCCAGAAATTAAGGTTTCAATGGGAGAGATGCCATTCAAAGTTGCAGTCATAGGGGCTGGCCCCGCTGGACTGAGTTGTGCCTATTTCCTAGCTCGTTTAGGATATAAACCAACAGTCTTCGAAAAGTTACCTGTTGCTGGTGGGATGATGGCAGTAGCAATACCTGAATATCGTTTACCGAATCGTATTTTACAACGCGAAATTAACAATATTAAGAAACTAGGAGTAGATATAAAATTGAATACACAGGTTGGTAGAGATATTACTATATCCCAGCTGTGGTCGCAAGGATATGAAGCGTTTTTTGTTGCAGTCGGAATGTATGGAGATCGGCACCTGGGGATTCCAGGAGAAAATCTTGAAAATGTTTTCCAGGCAGTAGATTTACTTGCTGATATTAGCCTGGACAAACCTATGGCATCTCCTGTTGGAAAGAAGGCTGTTGTTATTGGTGGAGGAAATTCTGCAATTGATGCTGCTAGGACAATACTTCGAATGGGTGCAAAGGATGTGACTATTCTTTATCGGAGAACTCGACGAGAAATGCCTGCATATGAAGAGGAAATTAAAGCAGCGGAGCGCGAAGGAGTGAAACTACAGTACTTAACTGCACCAGAAAAAATATTTGGAGAAAAAGGAAAAGTAAAAAGTATTGAATGTATAAAAATGGAGCCGGGAGAATTCGATAAAAATGGAAGGCAAAAACCGATTCCCATCAAAAACAGTAATTTCTATTTAGATGTTGATATCATAATACCTGCAATAGGGGAATTTTCTGACGTTACTGAACTTTTTACTGGGCTTGATGTTGAAACGAAGCCTGATGGAACCGTAAGTTGTGATAAAAACGGGGTAACAAGCATACCTGGCGTTTTTTCAGGTGGAGATGTCGTATCAGGCCCTGCTACTGTAATTAATGCAATAGCATCAGGAGAACGTGCAGCGGTAAACATAGACCAATATCTTACAAAAGATAGAACAAGAACATATTCATGGCGGGAACATAAGAAAGTTGATACGTTTTTCGACCCCGAGGCGGAACCGGTAAAATATAAGATGCAAAAACCCTCTGCATTATCTAGCGACAAAAGAAAAGGCAATTTCGATGAAGTTGAATTATGTTACTCAAAGAGTATGGCAATGAAGGAGGCAAAGCGTTGCCTGCGATGTGACCTTGAAATAGAATTGCAAGAAAAAATGGAACAGGAGAAAAAAGCCAAGGAGGTGCCCATATGATCAATCTGACAATAGATGGTCTTGATGTCCAAGTAGAAGAAGGATCATCCATACTGGATGTCGCCCAATTTTATGGCATACCTATCCCTACATTATGCCACCATGACGGGTTAACAGACTACGGCGCATGCCGCCTATGTATTGTAGAAATAGGCAAAGGAGCTAATGCAAAACTCGTTTCGTCATGCACATATCCTGCTGAGGAAGGACTGTCTGTGCGAACAAATTCTAAGCGAGTTGTGGAATCAAGAAAAATGTTGGTCGAACTGTTACTTGCAATGTGCCCATCATCAAAAACAATTCAAGATCTTGCCGCAGCAATGGAAGTAAGACAAGTGAGATTCAAAGTAGAGCATAACGATTGTATTCTTTGTGGGCTTTGCGTTCGCATGTGTGCTGAACAGATGGATGCAAAAGCAATAGGCTTTGTCAACAGAGGAAAAGATAGGAAGATAACAACTCCTTTTGATATTAAATCTGATGTTTGCAGGACATGCGGTGCATGTATGTATATTTGCCCTGCCTGTGAATTACGCTGTCAAGGCCCTGACCCCCCAGGCGATGTATGTGGTGCTTGCGCCAATATTGAACCAGTTTGCCTGGAGGACGAGGATGACAAAATGTGTTTTTTAGAAACATGTGGATGGTGTTATAAAGAATTAGGAAGAAAGAAAATTAAAGAAAAAAAAGGAAAATAGAAATGATTTGGAGGTAAAAAATATGGCATTAACAAAGATAAATGCGTCTGCAGCTACGCTGAGTAAAAATAGAACAGAAGGGGCAATTAGCGCGCTTAGTGGAATGTGTGCAACATGTGTTGATGGTTGCGTTGGAATGTGCGAGATAGGCAAATCTGCTTACCGAGGGCATGAAATTATCTATCCGCAACCATTTGGAATAATCACATCGGCTAGTGAAAAAAACTACCCCGTGGATCTTTCCCATTTCACAATACTCGGAGGAGTTGTAGGTGCGCAAGGAATAGAGGCTGATAGCAACAAAGCAATATTTTCCAATGTAAGTCTTGAGACAACGATTGGAAGAGAAAAGAAAATCAAACTAAGGATGCCTTCGATAATTCCTGGGCTTGGTTCAACTAGCATTGCAAAAAATAACTGGGAGGGTCTTGCAATAGGTGCAGCACTTGCAGGTATTCCACTTACAATCGGAGAAAACGTATGCGGGATGGACCAAGAATCTGAAATTGTAAAGGGGAAAATCAAACATTCACCTGAACTTGAATGGCGAGTTAACCTCTATAAAAAATGGCAGCAAGATGGATATGGTGCTATAATTGTACAAGCAAATGTAGAGGATACAATGTTAGGCGTCCATGAATATGCAATCTCTGAACTTGATGTTGATGCTGTTGAACTTAAATGGGGACAAGGAGCAAAAAATATTGGCGGTGAAGTCAAGATCAAGGATCTTAAGAAAGCGCAGCTTTTGAAAAAACGAGGATACATTGTCCTTCCTGATCCAACTGACCCAGGCATCATTAAAGCATTTGAAAAAGGTAACTTCAAAGAATTCGAAAGACATTCTCGAGTTGGCATGGTAACAGAAGATGCTTTCTTGAAAAGAGTGAAGGAACTCAGAGATCTTGGCGCAAAACATGTCTTCCTAAAAACAGGTGCATACCGTCCAGTAGCACTAGCTCAGGCATTAAAATATGCATCCAAGGCAAAAATCGATCTTTTAACAGTTGATGCCGCAGGTGGTGGAACAGGTATGAGCCCATGGAGAATGATGAATGAATGGGGAGTGCCAGAAGTAGAACTACATTCATTGCTGTATAAATACGTTGATAAGCTTGCCAAAAAAGGAGAATACGTTCCAGATATCGCCATAGCTGGTGGCTTTTCATTTGAGGATCAGATGTTAAAAGGTCTGGCACTTGGAGCACCATACTTCAAACTTATCGGAATGGCAAGGGCACCCCTTGCAGCGGCCATGGTTGGTAAAACAATTGGCAAAAAAATCGATGAGAACATGGTTCCAGTATATGTACAGAGATTTGGAGATACAAAGGAGGAGATATTTGTTACTGCACCAGATCTTAAAAGAAAACTTGGGAAAAACTTTGAAAAAGTTCCAACTGGCGCAATGGGTGTTTACACATACATGGAACGGCTTAACCAGGGACTAAGACAGATTATGGCAGGATGTCGTAAATTCTCATTGGAATACATCTCACGAGATGACATAGCTGCGTTGACGAAAGAATCAGCGGACATCAGTGGCATCCCTTACATAACAGATGTTGATGATAAAGAAGTAAATAAAATACTCAATTCATAAAAATAGGGATTTGCCACCTCTCTACATCATTATGCCACTGCCGCTACTTCTCTTGTAAGGAAAGCGAATCGATACAGTAATTTTCACTTTACGTGATGATAGTTATCCAGTTACACTGTTTGATCTGGAACAATTCAGCAAAAATTGCATTTACCTTGTTTCTTCAAACTTGCCTGTTACTTTATTTTTTCTAACATTATCCCAATTAAAATATTTGCCATTCATGACAATATAAACTCCATGTGGAAGGGACTGAACAAAAGCTAACGCACTACCTAAATTAAACAAACCGTCAGAACTCCCGAAAGCATATGGTATCATGGCACCTGTTAAGACTATAGTTTTATCTTTTACATTTTCAACTAAAAATCTTGCAGTTTCTGTAATTGAATCAGTACCATGAGTGATTATTATTTTTTCCTCCTTAGCATTTCGACACTTTTCCAATATAATATTTCTGTGATATTCAGTCATTTCTAAGCTATCGATCATCATCAAAGTTCTTATCTTTACTTCAACTCCACATCTCCCTAGTTTCAACATTTCGTGCACATGCGTATTTTTAAAAATCAATTCGCCGGTTAACTCCATATACTCTTTATCAAATGTGCCACCAGTAATTAAAATTTTGATTACCATAGGTTACCAGTTATTAGTGAATATGGATAAATACTTTATTGATGAGCCTGTCCAGGGATTAAACCCATATTTTTTAGCAGAATAACCAACATAAATCAGCAAGTATATCAGGAGAAAACACATTCATTTCCTGGTGGAAAATAGATGGGTAAAAAATATCGTTTTTATGATCCAAATCCAATCCTGCTTCCAATATAAATAGTTAACAGGAGTCTGAAAGACAAAATAGTCGATATGGTTTTCATCAGAACTTTTAGATGTTGTTAGTCTTATTCCTTTATGAGATGCACAGGAATTAAGGATGTTGGAAGGAAAATCATTGTTCTTGCGATAAATAAAGTCCTTTGTAATGATGGTTTTGACTGTCAACCAATCGGAAACAATGAATGGCTGATGCGGAAAAAAATAACGGGGCAAATGTAGGGTTAAACTCTATATTTGGTCAATCTACTTTTTGAGAAAAAATAATTCCAACTAACATTAATTGATGCTTATTATTTTTTAATTTTATAAATTATTTTAGCTGCTTCGTTAGCAACTTGTCCAACATTTGAACCACCTGAACAAGGAAAAATTAATATTTCTGTAGGTTCGCAAAGACACTTTTCTCTCCCCACAGTTACCCACCTATTTTTTAAGTAATTTCTTCATATCCTCGGGACTTGGGGTACGTCCTACAACTTTTGCTTCGCCATTTATAAAGACAGCCGGAGTCATCATCACATCACGATTCATAATCTCCTGCAAATCTTCAACTTTTACAATTTCTACATCTTTTCCTAGTTCCTCTACTACCATTCTAACAATTTTCTCAGTTGCTTTACACTTAGGACAACCTGTGCCTAAAATCTTGATTTTCATTTTTCAATCATCTCCTTAATCAATTTATTAACATGCTTTTCTATTTGATCTCTAATTTTTCCATACTGTTGAATTGTTTTCCCTTTAGGATCCATAATTTCCCATTCAATAGTCTTATTTTTAGGAGTAACGGGGCAACCATTGATGCAACCCATAGTAACAATAAAATCAAACTCGTTATTCATAGAAAACATAAGCATTTTAGGAACAAAATTACTAATATCAACATCTTTTTCTTTCATAACCTGCACCGCAACAGGATCAACCTTTTCTGTAGGTTGGGTTCCAGCACTACCAGCCACAGCATTATCCACGATACTATTGAAAAATCATTTAGTCATCTGACTACGGCATGCATTTTCCACACATACAAACAATACTTTTTTCATAATCATTTCAACCTGCAATCATCCCATAAATAAATCCTACAAGTGTAGCTATAACAATTACCAAAGCAAAATATACAAAAGCTTTTTTCATACCCATAACCTTCGTAATAACAACCATATTAGGAAGACTCAACGATGGACCAGCAAGTAGCAATGCAAGAGCAGGACCACCGCCCATCAAACCAGTACTATACCCAAAAAGATTACCAACAATAGCAACCTCTAAAAGAGTAGGCATATACAAAATAGCACCGATAACAGATGCAAAGAAACATGAAAAAATATTATTCCCACCAATATACGGTGCAACAGCAATACCAACAGCATTACTTGGGTCAGCACTGGGGATGAAATACGCGGCAACACCACCAATTATACCAACAATAAAAACACCAACAAGAAGTATTGGAAAGATCTTCTTAGTAAGACCCCAGGTTTCTCTACCCCATTCTTTAACTTCATCACGAGTATAATAAAAAATGAGAATCCCTGAAACAACTAGTGTTAAAATATAAACAATAGCAAGTTTTAGAACCCAAGGAATATAACTACTACTTGCAGCACCAATAACAAGGATTAACACAAGTGATACAAAAAACAAAAGTGAAATCCAAAGAGGACGACTACTTTTCTCGTCATCTGTTTGACCTGAAAACATGCTGTTATCATTCTTTTTTTCAGATTCTTCTTTTCTAAAAATAAATGCCATTAACAAACCAATAACCACAGCCATAAGAACTGCAGCAACCGCCCGCGCAAGACCAATACCATAACCAAGAATCTGAGCAGTCAGAACAATTGCAAAAACATTAACTGCAGGACCTGAGAAAAGAAAAGCCGATGCAGGGCCAATGCCAGCACCACGTTTATAAATACCAGTAAACAACGGAAGAACCGTACAACTGCATACAGCAAGGATTGCCCCGGAAACAGATGCGACAGAATAAGAAATATATTTTTTAGTATGAACACCAAAATACTTTAAAACGCCCTGTTTTGAAATAAAAACCGCAATAGCACCAGCAATAAAAAAAGCTGGAACAAGACATGTAAGAACATGTACAGAAAGATATTCCATAAGCATTTGAAATCCTGCAATAATTATATCAATTGGACTCATTCTTCATCCTCTTCACCATCTTAATAATTTCAAAAATATTTTTATTAGAAACTTCAATTAAAATATTTGTTCCAACCCTATGTTCAGAGATTAAACCTGCGTTTTTAAGAATTTTTATATGATGTGAAACATTAGGTTGAGATTTATCAGTAATTGGAATGATTTCACAAATGCATTTTTTTTTTGTTTTTCACTGAATCAAGAATTCTAAGTCTTGTTGAATTACCCAATGCCTTAAAGATGTCAGGCTCATTCATCAACAAGTATAAGTATATTCAAATATTTAAATATTACTATACTTTTAAGTTTCTAGAAAAAATCTTTACCAACTCAATAACACTATAAATCTTATCATTGGAAGCTTTTATCATACTCTTAGTCCCATCCTTACGTTCATTAACAATACCGGCATTTTTTAAAACTTTCAAATGCTGAGAAACATTAGGCTGAGACTTACCTGTTAAAGGAATAATTTCGCAAATACACTTCTCACCTTCTCTTACACACTCAAGAATTTTTAACCTTGTAGGATCTGCAAGAGCCTTGAAAACATCAACTTCTTTCATCAAATACATAAGTTAATTTGAATGTTTAAATATTACGTTTATTTTGATAAATATAAAACAATTTTCGTTTCTCCCGTGATTTTAACTCTTTCATCTAGTGAAATCTAAGGGCTAAAATTTGTATAGGTGGCATCCAACATTTTGCCCCTAGATTCTGTAAACTCGGGAGGACAAGTGTTGAAACCAGAGAGATATGTCACCCCTCTCTAGTGTCATGTCAAGTCTATAACGTCGCAAAGTATTCAGTATATATTCTTCATAATCAACCTTAGAGTATCGAATATGAAGAAGTATATTACATCTTTTTTATTGGGCAATATTTGGGTATCCACATTTTTGATTTAATATCCTCAAGACTAAGTTCGCGTGTCCCCTGTTCTTTGGAGATATGATTGATGGTTATAAAAGCAATCTGTGCACTTATCTCTCTAATATTTGCAAATGAGGGATATACGGTACCCTTGCTAATAAGCTCTCTTGGGGTAAGATCAGAAAGTACATAAGCCGCATCGGTAAATACCTTATCACTAATATAGTTACCACGACTAAGAATTGCGCCAAGTCCAACTCCAGGGAATATGAAGAAATTATTCCCCTGACCAATCACATTGTTTTTTCCATCATAGTGAAAAGGTTCAAATGGTGAACCAGTTGCAACGAGGGCTTTTCCATCAGTGGCTTTAAAGATTTCCAAAGGCGTGGCTTCTGAATTAGACGTGGGATTTGATAGTGGAAATATGATTGGCCGGTCTGTTTGTTTTGCCATTGTCTTAAGTATTTTCTTAGTAAAATGACCGTACTGCCCAGATGTCCCAATGAGAACTGATGGATGAAAGTTTCTTACCACTTCATAGAGCGAGATGCGAGCTGCATCTGCTACATCCCAACCATTGTAGACTTGTCTTTTCATGGAAAACGGCTGTTTATAAGTATCTACCTTTTTTTCTTCTGTAATGAGTCCTTTGCTATCTAGGATGGCAATGCGACTATGTGAAGTGCTCTTAGATAGTTTACATTTTGACTCGAGGCATGCAGCGATCCGTCGGGCTATCCCGATACCTCCCGCACCGGCTCCGTAGATAACAAATCGCTGCTCTCTGAGTGCCTCACCAGAACATTTTAATGCGTTGAGTATCCCAGCAAGGACCATCGAACCTGTTCCCTGAATATCATCATTAAAACTTAATATTTTATACTTGTATTTATCGAGAATAGTAAAGGCATTTTGCCGACTAAAATCCTCCCATTGAATAAGAATATTTGGAAATTTTTTTCTTATCTCAGCGATGAATTTATCGATAAATGCTTCATATTCAGTTCCTGTCAATCGACCGGACTTATATCCTAAATAGTATGGATCTTCTAAATCCTCTGGATTATCTGTTCCAACATCTAATGTTACTGGGAGGGTTTCCCATGGGCGTATCCCTACTCCAAGAACATATAAGGCAAGTTTTCCAATTGGAATACCAATCCCACCAACGCCCTGGTCACCTAGCCCCAGGATACCCTGGTTATCAGTCACTACAGCAATAGTTGGTTTTTTGAAACGGACGTGATCAAAGATAGCATCTATATCATCAATGTTGTCCGGTGATAGAAAAATCCCGCGGAACCGTGCAGAATCCCGTGAGTACCGCTGAACAGCATCACCTACAGTGGGGGTATATATTATTGGTATTACATCTTCTAAATATTTATTGGCAAACGCATAAAACAAAATCTCATTCCTATCCTGAAGATCCCTTAAAAAATTATACCGTGCAATATCAACCTCCTTTTTTAAAATATGGTACCGTATCTTATCAACCTTTTCACCAGCAACTCCAATATGGATAGAAAGTCCAAGTCTACGATATCGTTGAAATATCTTTTGGACTTGTTGTTCAATGCTAAGGACCCGTGGGGGAATAAACCCTCCAAGTCCAAAGGTTTTTCGTTCTTCTTCAGTAAATGCAGTTCCCTTATTCAATAATGGAGCTCGTATTAAGTCATTGCCTTTAGCATCTGTTATAAAGATAATGCCATTTTTCTGGTTCTCTTTTACATCTAACTGAATTGTCATGTTATTTTTCACCACAATAGCAAAGTCGCAGTATGTAATCACAGCTTCAATCTAAATTCTTATCGCTCGAGCCAGTTATCAGAAACAGAAAAAATAAGCAACCAAATTATGAAAAATTTTCTTATAATTCTCCCACTTTAAATGGGAATCAGCACCCTTTTTATTTAAAAGGACGATATTTTTCTTGACCATAGGTAAAAGCAGCAAATGGACTCTATTAGATCTAAAATATACATTCTCACTTAATATCCACTTTAAATATATATGGTGCAAAATAACTCAAAATTTTGATATAAGACACCACTTTTCCTTACTCTGCTTTTTCATCTGGAAATGTCATATATGGCGCATAACTCCATATCACTTCCCTCAAATGATTGATTTCCCGTCTTTGCTCTTCTATCAAAGTTTCAATATTTTTCTCCCTATTTTCGGTTTTCATATCCAGATACCTCATTTACCCATTCTTACCCCGTTCAATCCTCTGGACAGTCCTCAACTACTGAAATGTAACTAGCTCGATCAGATTCCTCAAATCGCAAGGCCCGTAGAAGTTCGATAACCGACAGTAATAGATGTGTATCGCCAATAACAAAAGAGACAACCTTCAAGATATCTCTCTTTGTAGCACCTGTATCAAGTGCTTTTTTTACGTGGTGCGAAATGGAATGTGTGTTACCTGCAACGAGAGAATTTCCCAAAGCAATCAGTTCTTTTTGTTTAGCGGTTAGTTTATCTAGCTTCAAATCATTTTTCTTTTCTAAACCAATTAAGACTTGGTGCATTTTCATTTCACCCAATATACTGTTTGTTGCACTCCATATAAAAAGATATTTATGAACTTATAATAACTTATCATCTCTTTTATTAATTAGTAATCACTTAGCATCATTTTTCATCATTTTGTTTATAAACTAGATTTGCATTACTAACACCTAGATGAGAAGGGTATGTACAAACTTTGATGAGGAGTCGTCAGCCATCCTTGATAAGTATCATGCAAAATATAAGGGTTCAACGTCAAGCCTCCTTCGCAGGGCACTCAGATGTTTAAAAAATTGTGAAGAGATGCAGGAAAAGGCCCCCGACGAATATATCCAGGCATATATAAGTTACTTAGCAAAAATGGAACATGTAATAGTAGACATAACACATTGGAAAGCTATATTTACTGAAATCGGTGAAGGGTCCGAGAAATTTTGGAATGAGATCTATAGAGTAGGTGAACAACATTTAAAGGAATACCAAGATAAAGAGCTGAGAACCGTAAGGCAAATATTGGAATATGTTGAAAAAACCAATTGGTACAAGTTGAGTGCTGATTCAGAAAATAATTTTACATTAATACTTGCTGTTTCTGAAACAGCCAAATTTGTTAAGATGTTTTTTGATGGAGTTTTTAAAAATTATCCTAAAAAAGTGGAAATTATTGAGGGAACTAAAAAAATCCTAATTAGAGTAACTTAGATGAAATAACATGGGAGCATTTACATCCAAACGTATACCCTAACTGGAATGTACTTCTATATACAGCAAATTGTTTGGATGCAAATCGTTCCATTCTTTTCAGTTTGAAAAAAATTAGATGATAGAGGCGATTCAAAAATCAACCGAAAAAATGTCGTAAACACATATTTGATGGATGTTATCCCAATAACTTCCACAAGTCCGCTTTTTATCTCGCAAGGTAGTTGGTATTTATCTGCTATCTGATGTTTCTCAAATTGAAATTTTAGCATATGTTGGATGGGGACTTTATGTCTTTTCATTTATTTCTCCATAGGGGCAAATTTCGCAGGTATAATCATACTGGACAGTTGGTATGAACAAACGACTGCATTTCTTGCATCTACGTTTTTTCATTTTCCACCTCTAATCTGCGGTTTCATTTACCTCTCAATTTCCAAATATGGCATGTATTATATAACTTATCAACTCTAGCATTTTCAATCTACAGTTTCCTCAGAATCCTTTATCTCATCCAATAGAAGCCATACCTTACCATCTTGTGTTATAGTAACAGGTTCTTTGACATCCTCATCCTTAATACAAGGACAAATTACCCCATCATTTACACAATATGCTTCGTTATTAATCCAATCAATAGTAGCTACACAATCACATTTCTTGCAGTGGAAACTTTTTGTAATCGGTTCTATATAACAACCATCCATCAGCTTGTCCAAAAGCATATGTTTCTTTAATCTGTCTTTCTCATCAATTTCAATTTTTTTCCCCATACCATTCACTCCCTTTAAATCTACAATCTCAAACTGTCTTTTTCAAGTGATGTTTATTCATGTTACCATCTTCTACTTTTTTCAATCCAAGCGTTATCCACAGCATCTCGAAATTCTACTGGCAGTTCAGATGTTCCGTCATGAAAAACACCATCTTCGCCCTCCCACCATATCCGCTTGTTTATAATCACATAAGTTTTTTTATTAGTTATTTCAGCCCAAATCTCTGTTTTAATATTTCCCTTTTTACCCTCTTTCAGTAACCTTTTGATGTTAACATCATACTCAGACATTTTCCTCTCCCACAACTTCAAAGCTCTCACTTCAACTTAAATGTTCCGATTGTTTTTTAAATAATTACAACATCAATCTCTTTACCCAAATAATCATATGTTTTCCAAGAATGCTCATCAAAAGGACTTGCAACAATAATATGCATACTAGTAAATTTTATTGACGAACAATAGAATCAACGTGCCATCATAGCTCTTAGCCAATCAACAACATTTTCTGCATGATCGGCAATATCATCTACCCAGTCAGCAATCTTTAACAGATGATAGACATCCATAGGATCAAGCTTCTTCTCAAGCTTATAAATACCCTGAGTCATCTCAATTTTCTTCCTATCTGCTTCCCACTCCAAACGATGAACTTTGTAGATGAACTCCTTGGTTTGTTCTCTCTCACGTTTCACAAAGCTTGTCTCGACTAGATCCTTAATGTTCCCAACAGAATCTTCCATGGCACCTACTGTTTTAATAACCAACTTTGCATGCTCGATGAATACTTCCCGCAGTTTTTTTGGAATTTTAGTATGGCGCATATCAAGCATAAATGCAAGGTTTTCCGCATGATTAAGAATCTTATCCTGTTCTTGTAGCGTCGTCATAAATTTACCTTTATCAACAGGCATAAAAATGGTAGAGGGAAGATGATTTCGGATGTTGCTTTTAATCAGATCGGCCTCATGTTCAATTTCTGACACTTTCTTTGTAATATCTGAAAAACCTTTATAATCACCCTTATAGTATCTAATCAAGCCATCTCCAAGTAAATCAATACACTCTCGTACTTTTTCCATATGTTTCAATAATTGACCAAATGGTGATTTCCTTCTAAAAGTGTCAGCAACTGGTGATCTAATGTGACCTTTTTTTTTCATAAATATTCAAATCTCCTTATCCAAAAACCCCTCTAAGTATTAAAAATATTGTTATGCTTGTCCCGGCAGCAATAGGCAAGGTCAGCAACCATGAAACAACTATTTTTCTAACAACACTAAGATCAACTGCTTCAAGTCCTCTTGCAAGTCCCACACCTATTACTGCACCAACAACTGTATGCGAAGTTGAAATTGGCATACCAAGTTTTGAAGCGATAAGAACGGTTGTTGCAGCTCCAAAATCAACGCTGAAACCACGGGTATTTGTAAGACTAGTTATTCGACCACCAACAGTTTTCATTACACGTCGCCCCCAAGTCATACATCCAACGGCAATTCCAACCCCACCCAATGCTAAAAGCCAATAAGGAATTCCAATTGTTGCACCTATACCTTCCCCCCTGGCAAGAGGAATTATTGACGCAACAGGGGCAATTGCATTTGCCACATCATTTGCACCATGTGCAAATGCTACATAACATGATGTTCCAACCTGTAGTTTTCTAAAAATTCCTTCAACCGTAGCATAATCCTCGCTAGATTTTGCTTGTATTTTTCGTAGTAAAACTATTCCAATTAACGTAACAATTATTGCAACAACAATTGCAATACTGAGACCATCAATATCAGAAAAACCATAATTTTTACTTAACGATGTCTTTAGGAATAGCGATGAAACAATCAGAAATGCTGTAAAACCAAAAATTATTGGCCCAACTATCTTTGCAGCAGCTACAGGTTTATCTTTTACAAAAATAGTTTTCACAATTATTTTAAAAACAATAAATGCAAGAATGCAACCAGCAACAGGGGAAAGAACCCAACTAGCAGCTACCGAACCAACTTTGCCCCAGATAACAGTTGATGTTCCACCTGCAATAAGACCAAAACCTATTAGTGCACCAACGACCGAGTGTGTAGTTGAAATTGGCATTTCTTTCCAAGTTGATAAAGTAACCCATATTGCAGCAGCAAGTAAACTTGCAATAAATCCCAATAATAAAACATGATTATCAATACCTGATGTACTAATAATTCCTTTTCTTACGGTATCTGTAACATGACTGCCGACAAATACTGCACCAACCAAGTTTAGAACTCCAGCAATTATTACTGCCTGTTTAAACGTTATTGCTTTTGCCCCAACAGCTGTTGCCATTGAATTTGCTACATCATTTGAACCAATGTTCCATGCCATGTAAAAAGCAATTGCACCGGTTCCACCGATGATTAATACTGTCGTTGTAGCTGGATCCACCTTAGTCTTGACCTCCGGTCATGATTGATATAATGTTTAATCTGTTTTTGTATTCATTTTTAAGTGCTAAAACTCTCGGTTAAATATATAGCTTATCTATATATTCTACAGTTAACTATATATATTAAACAAATATCTATAGTTAGATAATCGGGGAGACAAATTATGGAAATTAGACGAGTTCAACTCACTGGCGGGTCATCCTATGCAATAACTCTTCCAAAAGAATGGATAAAATCAGTAAATATTAAGAAAAACGATCAATTGGGAGTACTTATCCAATCTAACGGAACGTTACTAGTCACCCCAAAAATGACAGAAGGACAAACACAGAGGATAAAAGAATTTGATGTAAATGATAAAACAAATCAGACGTATTTATTACGACAGTTAATTGGAGCATATATATCAGGATATACTTCAGTTAAAATCAGCTCATCTAAAAGAATATCACCTGCCGCAAGAACGACTATTAGAAAATTCACTCAAACAGCAATAGGTCAAGAAGTAGTAGAAGAGACAAATACATCGATAACGATAAAAGACCTGGTTAATCCTACAGAAATGCCATTTAATAACACCATTAAAAGAATGTATATCATCGTAAAAGGAATGCATGAAGATGCGATGCGTGCTTTAGAAACCGGTAATAAAACATTGGCAGAAGATGTACTATTGAGAGATAACGACGTGGACAGGCTTAACTGGTTAGTTGCACGTCAATATAATAGTATACTACAAAATGTGAGTTTTGCAGAAAAAATGAAGATAAACATAGAAATCTCCTCTACTTACCTTATAATAAGCAGAATCATCGAACGCATCGGAGATCATATAGTTAGAATTTCACAGAGTGTCATTAATCTCATTGATAGTGAAGTCGACCGAAAGATTGTTGACCTTATTCAACCGGCGAGTGACCTTGCATTAGGTATTTTCAGTAAAAGCATAGGGGCATTTTTTAGAAAAGATTTACAAGCAGCAAACGAAAACATTGAATCAGTAAAAAAAATTGAAAAATTATGTAAAGAAATCAACACATTCGCATTGCAAGAGAAAGGTGTTACTGTCATATCAATTGGATATATTGTTGACAGCATTAGAAGAGTTGGAGAATACGCAGAGGACATATCAGAAACTGTAATTAATTATGCAATATGAGAAAAGGCATAGATAAAATTCCCTTGTATCCAAACTTCAAATATCCTCACATCCATCAGACAAAATAACGCTATTTTTACTGAAGAATACCTACTCCTGCAAAATAGATATTCTTTAACAATACTAGAGTAGAACATCAATATCTACAATAAGGACCACTGCTTCCCGATTATACGCCTTCAGGAGGAAAAGTATCCTGTTGATATGCTGATGCTAGCTCATCGTGGATAACCTCTGCCAGACGCTTTATTCCCTCCGTTATAATTTCATCTTCAGAATAAGAGAAATTTAAACGCATTGAATTATAATTCCCACCTTTAGGATAAAAAGCCTCACCGACAACATATGCAACTTTTTTAGCTATAGCTTTTTGGAACATTAATCTAGTATCAATACTTTTGGGAAGCGTTACCCAAATAAACATACCTCCTTTTGGCATGGTCCATTTAACTTCTGATGGAAAATACTCTTCAAGAGCTTTTAGCATTATATCTCGCTTCCTTTTATATAATTCCTTTATCCGTTCAACATGGCTATCAAGATATCCGCCGTTTATATATTCATATGCAATATGCTGAGAAAAACCATTTGTGCAAAGATCAGTAGCCTGTTTAGTTTGTATAAATTTATGAAGTATCTCCTTTGATGCAATAACCCATCCTAATCTAAAGCCAGGAGCAAGAATTTTAGAAAATGTACTTATATAGATAACGCGACCTTTTGTATCTAAAGATTTTATCGGTGGAATAAACTCTCCTTCAAATCTAAGTTCACCATACGGATCGTCTTCAACTATTAGAAAATCATATTCTGAAGCAATATCTAGGAGTTTTTTCCTATGACTCAGCGACATTGTCTCCCCAGAGGGATTCTGAAAAGTTGGAACTGTGTAGATAAATTTTGGATTGGTTCCTGTTCGATGTAGTCGTTCAAGATTCCTACGTAGTGAATCGATATCAATACCTTCAGCATTCATAGGGATTGTCTCACAATTTGCTTCAAATGTATGAAACGCCTGTATAGCACCAAGATAGGCTGGTGCCGTCGTTAGATATGTGTCACCGGGATCTAAAAAACATAGCGCGACAAGTGATAAGGCTTGCTGAGCCCCGCTTGTAATCAGGATATCATGCAATTCACAATTAATATGATTATTCTTTTTCATCCGTTCAGCCAGAACACCCCTGAGTGGTGTAAAACCCTCTGTAGTACCATACTGAAGTGCTGGTTTGATGTCTTTCTGAAAGATTTTTTCTATACATTCATTGATAATGTCAACAGGGAATGCTAATGGATTGGGTAACCCGCCTGCAAAGGAAATCATTCCAGGAATCTGAGTTATTTTTAGAAGTTCACGTATTTCTGAAGCTCTGAGGCGTGTGGCCCGTTTTGAGAATAATCGATCAATATTTACAACCATTGGTACATCCATTGAAGAGAACAATAAGCATTTTATAAAAGTTGGTATAGATGGCACAGTAAACATTTCTGGTATTCCATGAGTCACTAAGAAATATTTAATTTTACTAGATGAATGTCCACAAAAACACCTTTTCATTTGTTGGATGTTGGAGCAATACTGGCGGTAAGATTCTGGGGTATTAATTTCTGGTAAAACCTAAAAATATCTTTAGTTAGATAAAAGAGCGGCGGCTAATCAGAACCATTTCCTTGTCCACCAGATCGTTTAACAGTAACTGTTATCGTTGCTGTATCTTCTAGCTCTCCGTCGCTGGCTGTGAGCGTTACATGATATATTCCTTTCTCAGAATAAATGTGCGTAACAACTACCCACGTGCTGGTGTTGCCATCATCTAAATCCCAAGCGTATGTTACGGTATCATTATCGACATCGCAGGTGCCTGATGTATTAAACGTGATACTCTCAATTACGTTTATTGTGACGTGATTCCCTCCACTACCATCAACTACCATATCAATATCGGGTTTTCTGTTTCCTACCATATTTTTCAAATCGTTATTATCCTGTAGTTTAATCTGGGTGCCATTGCCATAATTGTTTATTCTCTCCTGGTTTCTGAAACGAATTGTTGCCCCATTGGAATGGCTTACATTAAGCTCGCCGATTACTGGTAACAACTTGTAAAGTTCACCGTTACCATACTCATGTATGGAATTATCGAGATCAATATCCACTGTAATTGTATTGTTTCCTTTTTCAAATTTAAAGAGACGTCGGATCTTCAAAGTGTCTGAAGGAACATCGAAGTATACTGTTTCACCTGTTTCCTTTAACACGCCTGAAGCGTTATCAACAACAATCCACAGTTTTGTATAGTTATCAATCTCGATTTATCCAATACCAAGTTGTTCTGTAAGATTGTTCATGTGTAAATAGATAAGATCAACAGTTGTAGTTTCTAACGGAATGCTAACCAATCCCGATTCATTGCTGTGAAGCTTAATCTCCGAAAACGTGACATTAACATGAGAGAAATCTTCAGTAGGCATGTCACCCACTCCAATCTAGGTAAAAGGAATCTTTGATTCAACTTTTCCATTCCCGGTATCTTCTTGAACCTCTACACAACCGCTCAATAAAACCAATAGCCCGACAACAGCACAAACAGCAAATATTTTCATTTCCATGTCATCTCCTCTTGCCGTGACTCACAATCGTAATAATTAATCCTTGTCTCAGAGGAACCCTTCTTACATTCACATTTGTTTAAACCCCAAGAGTTATTTAAATCAAGATTATTAACAGAAATTATGAAACACTCATTGAAGGTAGGATTCAGCTTCGGTTTAACATCTGGGATAATAACCACTCTTGGATTAATGGTGGGTCTTAGTTCGGGTACTAATTCAAAACTTGCAGTAATTGGAGGGATTTTAACGATAGCTATAGCTGATTCACTATCGGATGCATTGGGCATTCATATTTCTGAAGAATCTGAAAACAAACATACTGCAAAAGAGATATGGGAATCAACGATATCTACCTTTATCTGTAAATTCATCATTGCATTATCGTTTCTTATTCCTGTCTTGTTGCTAGAACTTATATCAGCAATTGTCGTAAGTATTATCTGGGGATTGTCACTCCTATGCATTCTAAGCTTTAGTGTTAAGAACGAGAAAGTAAATCCTTGGAAGGCGGTTTTAGAGCACCTGGCTATTGCTCTTGTAGTAATAGTTGTAGCACATTTCATTGGCGACTGGATTGCATTAACGTTTGGTTAGGTAATTTAGAGTCATGTAAGTTTATGCCAAATGAGGTGGGTAAGCAGACCGGACATAATCAGTATCTTGGTAGTGAATCTTACCAATATTAAAGAAAATAACCCCATATCTGAAAAACATTATATGAAATCATAGACATGAAGTAAATTTTAATGGTATCAAAGCAAAAATTGACAAAAATAGTAGAAAAACATGGGAATCTTGGTTGATGTTTTACTATCCTGAAAGGAGATTTGAAGTAGTTTTAAGTCAAGGTCATACTAGTGCTACAAGTGTTACTCATTATCTGAATATGTCTTTTACAAATGAAGATAAACTGGTAATGGAAGAATTTGTTGCAGGGTGGTAGTTGACTTTTAAATTCGATTTAAATAACTCGAATAATAAGTTCAGACGACTTCAGAAGTAACCTCAGATAACCGTGGACGTTTACTAATAAAATACCCTTAACCCTATCTTGATCTATCGTTCGATACGTATCTCTGAAACGGTATCTTTTAGTTCGAATATTGATAATAGTATCATCTTAACTAACTAAAAAGGAAGCAAGTAATCAACATCATAATCAGCAAGTAATAATGTAACATCTGTTTCAATAAAGTGCAATGCTAACAACCGACATCTTTTTAAATAAATAATGCATTATAATTTTACAAAGGGAGACCACGTAGGGAGGTAATGAAAATGAAAAAGAAAATAATTGGAATTTTAGTAGCGGGGCTGTTGATCTCAACTATATTACCTATAGCCACAATGGCTGGAAGTGAGAGCGATCCTGAAATTACAGCTCATTTGGAGTCTAAATTAAGAGTGGGCATCTTTGGTGCAAGTATAATGGCATTAAGACAAGCTGGAGGAATCATATGGAATGATGGGCTTGATACAATTCGGGATGTCCAATACACATTCACAATAAGGGGTGGATATAACAATTCAATTAACATAACAATATCTGATGACGCTGGAGATGGAGATATTGAAGTTAACCAAGTGTATACAATTTCAACAAATGAGGCTCAAGGATATGGACCAGTGACATTAACAATGACTGCGACATCATCTAATGCAGATGAAGCAACAGCAACATCCCAAGGTTTTCAAATTGGCTCATATACAATAAGTAAAACATGGCTTATGGCTTGGTTTTAAGGAGAGATAAAACATGAAAAAGAAAATATTTGCAATATCTTGCGTTACGCTGTTTTTGCTAATAGGATTACCCAATATCCAAGCTCAAGAAACAATAGAAACCCCCATTTTTAACAACATGCCTATGGCTCATGTAACAGTTAAAGGATCGGGTACTGAATTTATCATGGCAGGTAATTTTATTTTGGGTTTCGGAAAATGCGGTTTTATACGAATTACCTTGGAAGATGATGGTCATGTGGAAATCAACAAATTTCTTGATTCATCGAATGTAACCGTACTGGATGGAAGCCATGCTGTCACTTTATTCGGATTTTTCGGATATTATCGGCATGCTGCTGAAATCAATCTTGCCGGAGTAGCATTACTTGCATTTTGGAAATAATATTATCTAATATTACTTATGCCTTAAAACCGTTGATATGCACAAAACCCTCCTTTTTGATGGAAGATTTTAAGATTTAGCAAAACTATAAATATACACCGAGGCTATTCATATGATATATAAGTACATTATAACTGGTATTTTTAAAAACTAGTTTTGTATTGATATATCGTAAGATATAATATCAGACAAGTATTGGCTTCTTTTAACTGCTGGTGTGTAAATATATAATGTTCACGATAAACGGAGGTGACATACAATGAAAGAAATAACTATAAAATTAAACAATTTAGTAAAAAAATCTGGGAATAATCTAACTATTATCTCAAAAATGTGCAATGTAAACACTAAAAGTCGTTTTGTCAATTGTGGAATAGATGATTAAAATTAATTAAAACAACTTATAAATTTAGGAGATTAATAATGAAAAATATTGAAATCATAGAAAAGATCGAAAGAATACATAGAATAAGGAAAAAACTCAATAAAATTGAATTTAAACTTCAAAAACAATTATAGATATATAATATCAATCATGTTAATTAGTATCATACTTTGGCTTTAAAATCGATTTATTCTTTTGTAAACGCGATAAATAAAAAAGTGAAAGGTCAGCTTTTCAAAACGCGCTATAATCTATCCGCAGATAGATAAGAAAAAGGTACGAAACATCATTGTTTTCTAAAACGTGAGTAGTTACGAAAAAGAGAATGGACAAACATCATAATCCTCAGTTAATTATTATATAGGATTATCAGATGCCCATTTTATAGTACAGGGATAATTCAATATGAATGATAAACATAGGATTCTTTCTACTGTAAGCCTCTTCCACGCCTTTAATGACGGTACACTTGCAGTGATTCCTCTATTGTTCCCTATATTCAAAGCATTGTTTGATTTATCTTATACAGAGATTGGATTGATAACTGGCGGTGGTCTTGCTATATCCCTATTTACTGAAGTTGCGATTGGGAGAGCATCCGATAACAATAATAGTGGAACATTACTCATTGCAGGAGTTTTTTTATTGAGCGGGTCAATGTTTATGCTCTCTTTCTCACAAGGTTTTGTTACATTACTATTGTTTGTATTTATACTTAGATTCTCATCAGGTTTTTTCCATCCAACAGGCATAGGATTAATCTCTAGAACATTCAAAAAAGATAGACTTGATTGGGCGATGGGAATACAAAGTGCATTTGGTGATTTTGGGGCATTTATAGCCATACTAACAACACTCTATATCGCAGTAAGTTTTGGGTGGGTTTTCCCTTTGTATATATGGTCAATACTTGGAGTTGGATGTTTATTCATTGGCATATCTCTAACTAGACATACACCAAAAAAGCTTCTGATAAGTAGATTTTCAAAAAATAAAAAACAAACTGTCTCTGAAGCATTTATAGAATGGGTTCATATAATTAAACGTTTCAGATTACTAATTCCTCTTTTTATTGCCAGTGGAGCAAGTTGGGGATTGACCATTAGCTATTTACCCTTGTTCTTGGATGAAAAAACAAATCTTGCATTATCCTCAATTGGAATAATCACATCACTATGGGTTGGGATAGGGGCTATTGCGTGTCTTTTTTATGGGAGAATTCAAACACATCTAAGTCGTAAAACCACTATTACCCTTTCCTATCTTACAATAGGATTAATGGGATTTTTACTTATATTTTCTACATCTATTCAAATAATCATAATTATCGTGATTCTTTTAGGACTGGCAACATTTTTGAGTTTCCCTGCATTATTCTCTTTTGTTTCAGAAGCTACCCACGAAACCGTTGAAGGAAAAACCTTTGGCTATATCTTTACTATTCAACTAGGAGCTGGCACAGTTCTTCTACTTCTAAGCGGTGTATTAGCAGATATTTTTGGTATTTGGATACCATTTGCATTATTAGCAGTTGCTGGTTTATTTGCTACAATACTGCTTTTTTCAAACCGTAAAAATTTACAATTCCAATCCTTGGCACCGTGATATATTTCCTTCCGAGTGTGAGAATGAATGGTGCTGGTATCAGCACAACCACTGTTCAGCTTCTTCGGTTGGCATTAAACAAATTATGAAATCACACTTCTCAATAATCTGCCAAACCCTAAATTAAAAAAATAAAGAAAGAGATGGTTTTATTTATTTTTCAAATATGGAAGACCAGTTCTCTTATTGATACCTACTATCTTGTTATCTGGTTTATCACAAGGCTCACCACTCTTGGGTTTGTTCCCTGCTTTACAGAAATAATAGATTGTTTGTGTTTTTCCACCTTTTAGTTCTACATCTCTTTTATGTAACACATAGCCGTCTTGTTCATATGCCATAGTTTATACCTCGAGCAGGATGAATAATTAATCTCTAATTAATGTTTCCCATGTTTTTTCTTCAAGTATTCGATATATTCTTCTTCCTCAGATGACGCAGGACGTATTATGCAACAGGTCACCTAGCTTAGATAAAATAAAGACAGAGAGGCATACTTGCCTCTCAAAGCATTAAGAATTGTTTCTATCTAGAATTGATGGTGTTTATGCCAGTATTCCTTCAATTCGTCTAGCGTCTTGTCCAGTGTTATGGTGTCTTGTACATCGTGTATAAAGTTGGTAGACATCGGCATTATTGTGTTGAATGGCACTTTCCAGGTATCACATAGGTATGAATCTACGAAAACTCCATAGTTCTTGAATGTTCCATCGCTTTCTACCCAACCATAGAATGTCCCAACTCTAGAATGGTTCTTGTCATAGATTGGCTTGTCAACCAGTTGATCTGTTGGACAGGTTGTGGTACCACAAGGAACAGCTTTGTTCCAAAATCGACCTAACTCATCCATTGTTTTGTTTAGAGTTATATGATTGCCCCATTCTCTTATGTAGTCACCATATACTGGAATAAGTTTATCTGTTCCTCTGAACCATGTATCCTTTGTGTTTTCGGTTGGTCGTATTCCGAAAAAATATCCCGGATACTCAGTGTTCCAGCTGTTCCAGTATTTGTCTACGGTTCCAATCGTTGTTCCATTTGTATCACATACTTCTTTTCCAACTAACTCATGTGGATTGTTTACTTTCATTTTCTCATCTCACCTATTTTTAGAGATGGACTGGACTGGATTACTATAAATGTTTCTAAGATATTTATTTGCAACATATGTTACAGTAGTTGTGGCAAAGGTTTATATAATGGGGGTAAAGGTAATATTGCTAATATATGCTAGTTAATTGTCCTAAGATAGGAGATGCGTATAACGATTCAATATAAATGTTTGAAATGCGGAGAAATATTCACCAAGGGCAGTAGCCATTGTCCTGTATGTGGAGGAGAATTAATAGTATAGAGGGCTTTGAATAACCAAGTTTCATTTCCCTTATATTGCTTTTTCGCGTGATTTTACGCAAAATCTACATTTCATGCTGTTTTTCTGCCTGTTTACCTGGTTTTTTACCATGTTATTTCCTTATTTTTGAATTGTTGACCTA
>Ga0208771_1000404_pt1 | contig 26383 bp, 22 predicted proteins | sample AntAceMetag02UKX_FD_184775 | JGI IMG/M metagenome (GOLD analysis project Ga0208771, IMG submission 184775) | Saline lake microbial communities from Ace Lake, Antarctica - Antarctic Ace Lake Metagenome 02UKX (SPAdes) (version 2) | ecosystem: Environmental > Aquatic > Non-marine Saline and... | reverse complement strand
TGAAACGTTCCAGCCAAATAAAGCAAAGGCAATATGGGACCGATTCGAGTTTGTGTACACCCCAAAGCATGGGAGCTGGTTGAATATGGCCGAGATTGAGTTGAACGTACTCACGAGCCAGTGTTTAAACAGAAGAATCGACGACATTGCAGTTGTCAGGAAAGAGGTAATGGCATGGCAGAAATTCAGAAACAACAAAAATACGAAAGTTGATTGGCAATTCACAACTGATGATGCTCGGATAAAGTTATCACGACTTTATCCGACAATTGAGCGTTGACATGGCACTAGGTGGTTTGGTAATAACGACTTCATGATTGCTGGAAAATGAGCTGCATCGCTACCAACCGCCTTAGAGGCAAGACCCATGGCAGGTACTTTCATGGTTGAGTACCGCTTATCACTATCTTGAAATTATACCCACACGGAAATAGCGAAGAACCGCCACAAGAGGTGACAAGAGAGATCTTCAGAGGGCACCTAACCAGAAGTATCTGGATATGTGCATTACGGACAATTTCATTATCGGGCAAAAATCATCCAAAACCTTAAGTCTTTTAGACGCCAAATGGCATTCTTAAATTCTTGGGGATACGATCTTGAAAATAATACAACCCTTTATCTCGATAGTTTCAGCCTTGACTCTATTCGCCCTAATCGGGATCGCCATCTCTGCAGGACAGAGCATGGCCTCGATCGAAAGGGGCGATCGGCTCGCGATCGGAACGCCAGATCTCACCAGAGTGACTGAACGCCTACAAACCACGACTGAAAAGTTTTCTTGTTATCAGGGCCTTCCAGATCCAAAGCTGGCACTGATTGGAACAGAGGATTACACCGTCGGAAACAAACAGTTCACAAGATACAAGCTCGCTGTCACCAACTGGGACCTATATCCAGCAGAACTTTTCGATGCGGCACCGGATCTTCCACCCTGCGGCATCAACACCGAGTCTTCTAGGACCTGGGTCGATATCTACGACCAAGATGACAACAGAATCTACGGATTCTGCGCTCTCAACACTCCAGAAAATCTGATGGATCTTTGGTTTGCCGTAGAAAGAGGGAATGCGCCGCCTGAGGCGGTTTACGTCGTTCTGAATGACCGGCGTTGCAATCTCATTTACAGGTCCAATCGGGTTTCAATCGAGAAGAAAGATGGTGATGATGGACTGGTCGAGATCTACTTCGCAGACGCAAGATCGTCACCAGGCTCAGTTTATCGCTACATAGAATCGCCGCCGAAGACCCATTTTACAGGGCCAGTCAACATCACCCAAACCTGGACCGTCGATCTTGACGAGGGCATTTATGGTCCTTCGTCTGGTGCAGACATTTGGTTCCATGCCGTGACTGAAGGCGAGCGATACCTAGATACCCATGAACGGAGCAAAGATTGCGAAAGTGGGTCTGCCTGGACCCAAAAGCTGCCTTGATGCAACGTTTTCATCGTCTAGAATCGAGATCGACGACTTGACTGAAGGTTCTTACGTCTGTGTGATCACTGACGAAGGTCGGCTCTCTCAGTTGCGAGTTAACATGGCTGCAGGCCCCAGTCCCGGAGTCCTGGGCATAGGATACATAACCTGGGAAGTCCCAACGCCTGGAACTTCTGCAGGGAATGAAGATGTTATTTACACTCGACCATCAAAGAATCTCTACAGTTTCACATTCCACCCGGCCATACCTGAGAAGCTCTATTATGTCAACGCCAACGAGAACAATATATCCAGGACGGCCGAAACCGGAACTGGCTGGAGCCCTGAAGATGTGGTTTACACTCACAATACCTATGTGAGAGACTTGGCTTTCCTCTCCGACCAAGAAGGTGAATTGCACCTCTACTTCAGCGAGGCTAGCGGAGCTGGCGACGACGGCATGATATACGAGATCAAGAACAACGTTGCGGTGCCTTATCGTGTGGTCAAGTTATCTGAAGTAGGTGGATTTTGGACGGGAAACTTCGCCTTCGATGATGACGAAACTCTTTACTTGAGCACAGGAAATCGCATACCTGCCAGCATATATCGTGTTGACGACGGCTCAATAACGGAGATATTCAAGGACGGTAAAGGGTCCATAAAGGGCATGGTCTACAAAGATGGTGCCATCTATTACGCCAACTGGAAAACGAAAATATACCGCCTGGATCTTGTGACCAGCAAGCAAAGTCTTGTATACGTCAACCCCGAACGTGAATGGATTTCGGACGTAGGGTTCAGAAGCGATACTGCTCTTACGACGGCTAATCTTGCGGTTACAGCAGTCCTATGAACGAAATGAGGAGAAACGCTTTTTGGTGTGTTTCTCTTCACATTTCTCTCTCTTTTTCGTAGACTCGGATTGAATCTGTTCGAGTTATTAAGCCCAAAAGTTTATTTGGATCGTCACGGCTCACTACTGGGAGCCGTCCAATACCGTTGCGGTACATCAGGTCCATGGCGTACTTTGTAGATTGGTCTGGATGGACCGTGATGAGCACCTTGACTGCAACGTCACTTACTGAAGTTTCGTCATGTTTTTCCAGAGGGACTTTCCTCAGATCGTCGAAGGTCACTATTCCTACAAGCCTATCCTTCTCCACAACTGGAAAACCTGTGTGGTTATATCTAGAAACGAGTTCTCGAACTTGGGCGAGCGTCATCTTGGGCGAGACGGTAACCACTCGTTTTTGCATCGCCTCGCCGATGGACACGTTTTCCAGGACTGGTTGGGGGTTATCCAGAAATACGCCTTTTCTCGCCAGTTTGACGGTGTACATGGACTGCCCCTTCATGAGAAACTGAGCCACGGTATAGCTCAAGATGCAGGCGATTATTAGTGGCGGCAACCTGCTATAACTGCTGGCCATCTCAGGTATCATCACTATACAAGTCAGCGGCGCCCTTGCAGCACCTGCAAAAAAGGCGCCCATTCCGAGAAGGCCGTAGACGGTTGGGTCAGTCTCAAGCCCGGGGACAAACTTGGTAACTATCAATCCGAAGGCCACACCGAACATGAACCCGATGTAGAGCGACGGGGCAAATATTCCACCACTTCCGCCAGATCCAACCGTGAACGACGTGGCCAGAATTTTGAGCGATCCGAGGGCTATCAACAACATTAAAAGTCCAATACTTGGATTTGAGGCCAGCTCAAAGATTTTGTCTATCCCGTTGTAGCCGACGCCCATGATCCCATAATCAAACAGGTAATATCCGCTTATTCCGGCGACAACCCCGCCCAACGCTGGCTTGAACATCCTTGGTATCTTAAGGGCATCAAAGAAATCCTCGAAAATGTAGAAGACTCTCACCCAGACAAACGCAAGAACTCCAAAAAGGGGTCCGAGCAGAAAACAGAGCGCAAGGTCGGTGGTGCTGAATATAAACTCAGGATTTACGAAAGCTGGGGTGGGGCTGATCAATCGACCTGCAACTGCTGTGCCGACGACGGCGGAGATGAGTATAGGTACTGTATCATAAGGCGAAAAACGTCTTGATGCGACTTCCATGCTGAAAATGGCGCCACCCATAGGGGCGTTGAAAGTTCCAGCGATCCCTGCTGCAACACCACAGGTTGTAAGAAGCTTCATTTCTTTTGGCCTCAAGCGGAACATCTGTGCTACGAAAGAGCCAAAAGAGGCACCTATCTGGGCAATGGGGCCTTCTCTTCCTGCGCTCCCACCACTTCCGATAATTATGGCAGAGGCACAGATTAGTACGAATCCAACCCGTTTCCTGATCTGTCCGCCGCCTTGATAAAGCGTTTCCATTATCTGTGGTACGCCATGTCCTTTGGCTTCTGGTGCTAGGAAGGTAATAATGGGTCCTACAATCAGACCTCCGATTATTGGCAGCAGTATGATGAAGTAAGGACTTGGAGCATGGGGCAACAATCCAGAGAAGAATTGTTTATGTATGAATTCTATGACATTTCTGAACACGATCGCTCCGATGCCACCTACCGCCCCCACCAATACAGTCAGAAGGTCAACGTAGGCCCATCTGTAATCTTCCAAAATTTTGATGATTCTCGCCTCTAATTGTGTTATAGTTGTATGGGGTATATACTCTTTTGTCGTTCTGTTCTTCAATCAAGTTATATTTGGTTGCATATTATAATATTAATTCATCATATTATCATCCAGTTATTATTGTATGCTTTGCCGATGGAAACTCATTACACTTTGGAACCGTTTACCTAGTTATAAATATGATAATATTCTACAGTTGTTTTCTCCTTCGGCACTGGCTTTGGCCCAAAATCACATTTTAATAATTAAAAATATTATTTATTTAAAATAAATTAATATCTAAAATGTTATTATTTTCAATATGATACTTATATTATATTCTTTTATTTGACATATGATTTAACGTTATCGTTACATAACATATATGCTAACATAACTTATTTCATCGTAAAATATATAATTAATAATATATATATTTTCCTCTTGGTGAATTGTATATCTTTGATATGATGCAAAATTATGTAAATGCGCACATCCTCGATCCCATCTAATATAATGAGAATATAATAAGATCCTATTGTGCACATAACGTGTATATCTTGCATACACTATCCGCCCTTATAATATTGGGGCAAATTTTTACCTAAGCACATCACAAATATCATAGACTATAGGAATAAATCCGTATAAGATCACCCCTTCAATGATAAGATCTCCGTTTCGGTCGTGAAGCACCATGGTACGCGTTGAGAGTAGTAAATTCACATAGTCTTTGGAATGATCGAGTTACCAAAATGGGGTTGGAAACTAGGAAGACATAGGTCAGAGTTATAGACTATAGGAATAAAGTGGCGCTTTGATATCCCTCCCTTTTTGGCTCGATAAAACAACTTCTATGATAGAAGGGTTGAATGTGACACAGTTCACAACAATATTTTGTGATAATCCATATTAATCTATACCAAACTAATATAAGCTAAAATTTGGTATACATATAAGTTACACAAATTATTAAGTTAAATTTTAGTACATATTTCTATGACTATAAATTATTTAACATAAATGTTTACACTAATATATCCTAATAAGATGTCAATAATTAGATCTAAACTTAATTAATATTAATTAATATAATATAAATAGTTTGATGAAAACTGTTGCCAATGTGAAAAGTGAGACTTAGATGGAGCCACAAAACCAGTCCTGATACATAAGAAACAAGAGTCCATAGATTGCTTTAAATTTGTTGGCGTGTTTTGTATTCACGACTGCAGGAGGCTTTTCGAGTGAACTACTACGTAGCCCTATCGCCTGACCTTGAGATTTGCAAATCAGAGTTCGTCACGAGCTGGAATGAATCTCCTGAATGCGTGGATGTCGCCCTGGCTGAAACGAAAGAAGCCACGCAAGAGAGCTTTGCCATCGATCCTGCACTCTTGGGTGAGGGGCTCATTTACCTTGCAGGCGTCGGAAGCACGATCGCAGTCGGCGTCTTGAAAGATCTCATCAAGGACTTCATCGAAAGGAAGCTCGCCAAAAAAGGAGAGGCTCTGAATGTAGTGGTGATCGTCATCGAAAAGTCCGATATACCTCTGGTCGTGGTCAAGGGGCAAGGAAAATGAACCTCATCACCATCCGCGAAACCGGCGGCGCAGACGATAGCCCCAACGCCACGGTCAGTTTCGATAATCGTGGCGAGTATCCCATCACCATCATCAACCCCTTCTCCAAGCAGGAGGAACAGCGGTTGGAGTGGTATTTCGAGGAGTATCTTCGCTTCCCCTTCCTGGAGAATGTTCGGGCAGACGAGGCCAGGAGAAGCGTCAGGGCTTATGGTGAGGCGCTCTTCGACCAGATATTCCAGGAGAGAATGGCCCGTGATCGCTACGCACAGGCCCGAAAGGAGGGCGTGGACAAGCTTCGCTTCGAGATCGTGGGATCGCCCGAATTTTTCCATCGCCTCCACTGGGAGGCGCTAAAGGACCCCGAACTTCCTGCGCCTTTCGCTGTGGAGGCTCCAATGGTCCGAAGCACTTTTCGACCCCCGATCATCGATGCCAAAAGTCAGCCCTCGCCCACGATCAACCTCTTGATCGTCACAGCAAGGCCCGGTGAGAAGAAAGACGTGGGATCTCGGACCATCACCCGCCCCCTCGTCGAGAACCTGCGCCAGGCAAGGCTGAAAGTGAGAGTCGATATCGTCAGGCCTGGGACTTACGAGGCCTTGACAAAGCACTTGGATTCTGTTCGTGATGATCACGGTGCTGGATATTATCACATCGTCCATTTCGACCTGCACGGGGGCTTGCTGACCCACAAAGAACTCCAAGAGGGCGCTGAAGTTAACCGCCTCCAATTTCAGGCCTGCTACGGAAGAGATGATATCCAGTCTTACAAGGGCAGAAAAGCCTTCCTCTTCTTCGAGAGCAAAGACGCTGGAAAGTCGGACCTCGCTGAGGCAGGCGAGATCGCCGATCTTCTCATCAACCACAGAATCCCGATAGCGGTCCTCAACGCCTGCCAGTCAGGTAAGCAGGTGGGCGACTCAGAAAGCAGCCTTGCGAGCAGGCTGCGGGAGGCCGGTGTCCAGACCGTTCTTGCGATGGGCTACTCGGTCACGGTGAGCGCTGCGGCCTTGATGATGGAGACCCTTTATCAGCAGCTTTTCGCCGAAGAGGATCTCTCCATCGCCATCCTGCGAGCCCGAAGGGAGCTTTTCAACCAGAAAGGGCGAAAGGCCTACTTCGACCAGCGAATCGATCTCGAAGACTGGATGCTCCCTGTGGTCTACCAGAGCGGCGGGGCGATGGCAGAGTCGCCGTTCACTCTTCGAGAGTTCACCATTGACGAAGAGAATGAGTTCTACGAGCATCAGGCAAGAAGGTACATTGCGCCCAAGCCGACCTACGGCTTTGTGGGCCGGGACCTGGACATCTTGAGAATCGAAAAGCGGCTTTTGAGCAAGAGCGATGGTGCGCCTTGCAACCTCCTTTTGATCAAGGGCATGGGGGGATCTGGTAAGACCACTCTTCTCAACCACCTGATGGAGTGGTGGCAGACGACGGGGTTTGTGGGGGTGGTCTTCTACTTCGGATACGACGAGAAGGCCTGGACGCTCCAGCAGATCATGGACCAGATCGCAAAGGAGCTGTTCGAGGCCGAAGACACGTCCCAGGTCGTGACAGACGCAGAGTTGGCCTCGTTTCGGGCCATGAACCTTGGAGCCCAAGGGCAGAAGCTCGCAGAGCTTCTTCGAAGTGAGCGCCACCTTCTGGTCCTGGATAACCTTGAGTCGGTCACCGGCTCAAACCTTGCGATAATGAACACCCTCTCCGAAGAAGATAGACGCGCCCTTCGGGAGTTTCTGTTCAATCTATCAGGCGGAAAGACGTTTGTATTGCTCGGCACGCGCGGAGGCGAGGGCTGGCTGATCGAGGGCCAGAATGCACCTTTGCGAAAAAAGGACGTCTACGACCTTCCCGGCCTCGATCCGGAGGCGGCTTCGACCCTTGCCGAGCGTATCCTGGAGCGAAACGTCCCCGACCGCAAGATCCGAGAAGAGCGCCGAAAGAGCAGTGAGTTTCGCCGGTTGCTCAAGGTTCTGGACGGCTACCCTCTCCCGATGCAGGTGATCCTTGCAAACCTCGCCCGCCAGACTCCCTCTGAGGTTCTGGAAGCCTTGCAGGCAGGTGGCGCACTTGAGGATTCAGAGATTCGGACCCGGACCGAGAGCATCATACACTGCATCGACTATTCCCACAGCAATCTCTCGCCGGAGGCGCAGGAGCTTCTACTCTGCCTTGCGCCCTTTACGGGCGTGATCTTCGTGGGCTGGATCGAGCAGTACACCCAGCACCTGAAAGGGCAGCCGGATCTCTCCCACCTCCGGTTCGACCTCTGGCCTGAGGTTCTGGAGGAGGCGAAGAACTGGGGCCTTCTAACGCCCGACCAGATGCCAGGATATCTCCGGCTCCAGCCAGTCTTCCCTTACTTCTTGCGCACCCGGCTCAACGAGTTTGAGGAGGGCATGCGTCAGGCAATCGAGACCGCGTTCCGTGAGCATTACAATGGCATCGGAAATGCGTTAGTTTCTCTGTTCCAATCCAAAGAGCCACAACAGCTGCAGATGAGCCAAGCACTGACGCGCCAGGAATACGAGAACCTGAACACCGCGCTGGATTTGGCACTGAAGGCACAGATGTCAATTATCAGGCCCTATTCTGCTTTGTCTCTTTATTTGGCCGTCATCCAAGACCAACAAAGAGGGCTGGAGCTGGGCAAGAACGTTATTACAAGTCTGGATAATTATCCCTCTGAGACTTTGGTAGGCCCTGTGGGGGTAGAGCTTGTGCGTGTAATGGGTGATGTTGCCAATATACAGCTTAAACAGAAGCAATATGAAAAAGCAGAAATGTCTTATCACAAATGCTTGGAGAGAATCACCAAATTAGATCAAGCCAATGATAATTTAAGAGATGATTTGGAAGCGGGTACACACTACCAATTGGGTTGGGTTTATCAAGAACAGCGAAAATGGGTGCGAGCAGAACAATGCTACCAAAAAGCTTACAGAATATTGAGCGAGTTTAGCAACAGTTATCCTCTGGCCAAAGTATACCATCAGTTGGGCTGGGTTGCCCAAGAACAACGAAAGTGGGAGCAAGCAGAACAATGCTATCAGAAAGCCCTCGGGATATGGAAAGAGTTCGACGACAGATACCCACTAGCGGGAACATATCACATGTTAGGTATATTAGCCCAAAAACAACGAACGTGGGATCTAGCGGAACAATGCTATCAAAAAGCTCTTGGGATATGGAGTGAGTTCAACGACCGATACCCACTGGCCAGCACCTACCACCAGCTGGGAAGAGTGGCCCAAGAGCAGCAAAAGTGGGGGCAGGCAGAGCGGTACTACAAACAGGCCCTCGAAATCAAAATCGAGTTCGACGATCGATACTCACAGGCCGGAACCTACCACCAGCTGGGAACAATGGCCGAAGAGCAGCAACAGTGGGTGCAAGCGCGGGAATATCTGTTGAAGGCTCTGGTAATTTTCGCCGAGTTCAAAGACGAGCATAGCCTGGGAATCACATTGAGCAGTTTATCCCGACTATGGCAGACCAGCCACGACGAGACGATCCCCGAGGCCGTCGCCAAAGTTTTGGGCAAAACGCCGGAAGAAGTGAAAAACATATTAGAGGGCGCAAACGCCGCCCCGAAAGAATGAACCCCGCCCTCACTCGAACCCTTCGACGAAACTCCTGACGCAATACTTCAGGTCTGGGTGATATCCGCCCTCCAGGATCGCAAAGCGCCTCCCGTCGCACTTCTGCTCTGCGCCCTCCTTTACGACTTGGCCGATCTTGCGGTAGTCGTCAAGGGAGAGAAGGCCGCCCCAATCCTCGATGTAGGTGTCAAACCCGGCAGAGATCGCCACGATATCGAAGTCGTGGGCCTGGATCGATGCCTCAACCTGGTCGACGTATCCGCTCCGGTCCAGGCCCAGGTACTCAAAGCCCATGTCGATTGCGCCGATGTTCACGATCCTGACCCAATCGTCCCAGCGCAGAATGCTCACGGTCCCGTCGCCAAAGTGAAGGTCGATGTCGATTATGAGGGCCTTTCCCACTCTGCCCTCGATCCTCTTCATGGCGATCGCCATGTTGTTGAAAAAGCACATCCCCCAGGCGTGATCTCTTGAGGCGTGGTGGCCCGGTGGCCGGATCAGGGCAAAAGAGGGTGAGCCTTCCAGGGCGAGTTCTGCGGCGAGAGCGGCGCCTCCTGCGGCGAGGCTTGCAGGCCCAAACATGCCTTTGTTCCTCACTCGCTCAATGTGCTCTTTGCTGTGAGCCTTCAATATGTCTTCGAAGCTTGCGGGTTTTGGCTCTATAAACTCGTAGCCGCAACTTTCTAGCTCCTGGAAAGGGTGCCTCACCCGGTCGAGCGTCTCCACTGGATTCGTATTGTACCTTTCTTCTAGCCCCTTGCTGTACACGATCTCCATAGTCAATCTTGGCATCTCCAACCTGCTCGATATGAGGCTTCTGAAGATGTAACTATTCTTTGCGGTTATAGTCATGCACCCAACAATTGACTTTTTAAATTTTCACCGAGGGTCGTCTTAATCCACGCTTTTGCAAAGCTCAACTGTGATGAATATTTCATAAAATATCTGTTTATGATGTTTCTCATGTGTCCCATATTAATAATAAACAGTTTTGATATTGCCCGCTTAATGCTTTTCCAAATGAATTCAATTTGATTCAAGTGAGGGGGGTGCCCTGCGAGCTGACAGTCCCCGAGACCTCCCGCTACTCGTACCTCCACCTCGGCAAAGGCAAGATGCTCGACCATCTCTTAGTTTCGAGGGGCATGCTCGCCCGCTACAACGGCGCCGAGATCCACAACGAGCTTCTGCACGACGAGTCGATCGCTTTTGCCACAGACAAGAAGTTCCCCGAATCGGACCACGCTCCGGTGGTTGCAAAGTTCGAATAAATGTGGTCATCTGTGGACACTCACCGCTTCTTTGGCCTCGGTTCGGGATGACGCACCGCAAAATCAAGTTCCAGTACAACCCGAAGACGGCCACTCGAACGCCTGAAATCTTGATGACTGCAGGAAAAGAGCCACCCCAAGAGCGGCCTTATGGCCTTGCGCCCCCTGGCGCTGAGATGAAGCCGTGGATGAGAACGGGCGGGCGGTTGAGACCCGTGCTCCTGGAGCGGGACGAGCTCGATCCACTCCCGGGCGCTTTCGATCTCGGCTTCCAGAGCAAAACGCTGGGCCTTGTGACAACCGATCTTGACTGTGGCGAACGGGACCTCTCAGCCCACCCGAAATATTTTGCCCTCAGGCCGACATCTTTTGTCCTGTAAACTCACACGTCACTTTTTTGTCCTTCCAGGATACATCGGCCCGTATCCTTTTGGTCACAGATTTTCTGGCAGGGACCTCTACTTCATGTTCGCCAAGATCTGTCCCTTGCGAGCTTGTCAGCTTCAGCATCGCAACGCCATCAACATCACCAGAATTCGTGAGGTTCGCAAAGCAGTCGACAAACCAGCCCCGTCCAGAAAGCCAGCCTATTCGAACGACATCTCTTGTATAAAAATCATTCAAAATTATCTGGGGCTCAGCTATTGGCTCGGGCTCGGGCACGTTTGGCGCAGGTGCAATCTCTGAATCAGCAGAAACGGATCTTATCCCGGACGTTAGCATCCCTCCGTTCTCGACGCTCGGCTCAACTGGGTGTGAAGGCTCGATCATTGCGCCAGAATCATCTGCCGCGATCTTGATCCCGGCCGTGAAGGTGGGCGCCCATTCTGGATCTTCTGGTGGATCGACTTTGAGAATCGCTCGCCAGGACTCGTCAGTCAGCCTTTCGCTCATAAGCTGCTTGAACTCGTAGTAGCTAAATACGGGACCTGCGCCAAGGAGGATCCTGCCGTCTGGAACCTTGTAGGCCACAACCATCAGCCTGACGTAACCCACTCCTTCTTCCAACACAAGGCCGCTGTTTGGATCAGTGTGGACATCGGCCACTATCGTCGTCTTTTTTGAGGCATCATCTACATTTGTGACCACGCTTTCTAACGAATCTCCAAACTCGTTTATGAAGCGATAGTCTTCATCACTCAGCGCTCGATTTTCAAGCTCAGCAAGAGATATCTGAGCTAGCCTTGCGAGCGTGCTTTCTAAACGATCCAGCCTGCGCCTCGTCTCGGGATCGAGAAGTCCCATATCGTCCAGGTTCTGGTTCGTCATTTTGGTGAGGGAAAGAAGCCTTATGTAAAACTCAGGCACGGGTTCCACGTAACCTGGAACCAGCTTTGGCTCGGTGGGCATTCCGGTCCCGACAAAGGCGTAGCTCTGTTTTGCGTAGAGAATCGTGTCATGTCGCAGTTCCGTCCAAGACGCAAGCGATGTGGTCAATTCTTTGTCCTGCCAGGCCTCTGTCTGCATGAATGTTGGGTATCCTGAGTTATATGTTGCAAGCAAGGGCTTTAGGGAATATAGCCAGGACCAGTAAAGGTTTCTCTGCCAGTCGTCCTCAGAGAACGCGGCAAACTCTTCTCCCAATTTTACGCGCTGAGCTTCGTAGTTGGAGTAATCTGAGTCGCCCAAATCATCGAGAAGTACTGTAGCTCTTTTTGAACCCAGGAGAGCCATGACGTCAAGGCCTCTTGGGAAATGGCGGCCAAATGGGCCTTGTGTGAAGGCGGTTCCCTGGCCGGTATAATCGCCAGTATAATCACCGGCATAGGGGAAGACCAGGTTCTGGAAAATGTAAGAATCTGGAACGAACCTTTGGCCCATGAGCCTGAAACCGGCGGTTGCAGCAAGACACTGGTCAGCCTGCTCTTTGGTGTTGGGGTAATCGATCGTGCATGCGTCAGACCCCGCACCTGTTCCGCCGTAGATCAGGGGCATTCTGTAGAGGGTAATGACTGTTTTCAGAGTTTCGACATCTTCCTTTGACATGAATCTGGCCTGGAACGTTCCGCCAAAGAGATCGTTGAGAGCTTCGTTATATTCGTAAGGACCAAGATCGTCAGAATAGCCTACGTAAAAAGAGGTCACGTTGTAGATCTTATTCCAACGTTCCATCGAATCAGGATCATTCGCAAGGTTTTGGGCGATCATGCAAGCCTCAATGGTCTGGATCGTTGCGTTCTCTTCGGATACGATACAGCTACCTTCACACCCCTTCAAAAGGAAACTCATCCTGCCATACCACATCATCGCCTGAAAATAGTTTTTAAGACGCTCGGGTCGGGTGTAATGGCCACGGGGCAAGTATTGAGAATAATCTTCGTTGTATCCAAAGACGGGCGACTTAGAAAAGCCCGAATGTGCCCGGATCAGCTCGAGTTCTCGGCTGACTTCGTCTTCTACCGACACGGGAACTTCGAATCTGTATCTATCAAGATCGTCCGCTCTGAAGTAAGGGTATCCGCCCTCGAAGCTGTACTCGCTGCATTCCCATTCGCCGCCTTGACATAACTGGTCTTTTCGAGGCTCAAGAAGTTTCAGGCCTACTGAAAAGAAGGCCATGTTTCTTCTTGCTCCCTCCTTGGCATCACCAGTTGAGGATTGACAGTCTTCTTCTGACTTTGCCAGCATGGTTTCGCTAATTTGCCAAAGATCGTCGTAGAAATGGTCCTCTTCGACCGACCTTAAGGTCTCATCGAACTGGATATGGTAAAGGTGAAGGAGCGAATCCGTCGTTATAAATATCGGCACTTCAAGCCGTTTGAGTCGATCGTATGGACGGGTTATGTCTTCTTCACCAGGAACGAAAGGGTCTTCCATAACAACAAAGCCGTTCGCGTTCAAGATTAAAACGGCGTCTTCGCTCAAAGGTGCCTTGGTGATGAAGTCATCGTAGTTGTTGATTTGATCAGTTGTGAGTGGCAGATCGTACTGGAGAGCCGCAGGTTCGAAGGCAACGGATCCTGCCAGAAAGATAAGTGTAATCGCTGTGATCGAAAGCCCTATTCTCAGGGCACGTTTGCAGATGGATCGATTTGGCAATAGCATTTCCCCCGTCACCTACAACACTACCTCAAGTCATAAGAAAGTTTTTGAACAAAATACGCTAAAAGTTGATATTATGCCAGCTCACGTCAGAATTTCCGATCTTGCCCTTTACCTTCGCTGCCCCAGATGGATCTACTTCGAGTCGATGGGCCACTCAGCCTGGCCCGAATCCAAGAACATCTTCAATCTGTTACTCAAGGACCTTGGGCTTTCCCTTTCAGACTTTGAAGGCGGAAACCTTGAAACGTGGCTCATCGAAAAGCTGGATCAAGCAGAGGTAGAGCTACCAATTGTCTATGGCGCGATCGATCCAGAAGTGCTGCGCGCAGCATCTGAAGAGATCAGGAAGATCATCCCAGAGATGACAAGAGGGATGGAACATAAGTTGGAACTCATCTTGCCTTCAGAGTCAGAAGTAGAGCTTCAGTCTGATCGGTTGGGCCTTTCTGGAAGGCTCGATCGCTTGGTATTGGGCGAATCAACTTTGCCATCCATAATAAGAACCGGCCTTCCGCCAGAGACTGGGATATGGCAGAGCGATCGGCTCAGTCTTGCAGGATACGCACTCCTCTTGGAAGAAGAAAGAGGCGAAAGGATCGAGAAGGGATTAGTTGAATATCCCCGGGCCGGAGAGATCCGCGAGGTGAATATCAGAGTTGTGGATCGAAGACGGGTACTGAGGATACGCGATCGGATCCGCCAGATCCGTGACGGAAAGCTTCCAGATAGGCCCGAAAGTGCTCCTTGCGAAAGTTGCCCATTTGAAGATAAATGCAAGACCCGGCGCTCGATCGCATCCAGGTTCTTCTGAACAGGAAACATTCTGCGGCCACGAGTTTTGTCTTTGTCCGGTCGCGCGCAAGAAGCGTTATATTCGAGGATACGGTTAGGTACTTTTCATGTTCGAGAAGAGGCACGTGCTATCCATGCGGGAGTTTTCACGAGAGGAGATCGACTCAGTCCTAGATCTGGCCGCGTCCTTGGAGCCTTATGCTCGCGGTGGGAAGTGTGACGCCCTCTCTGGAAAGATATTGGCTTTGCTCTTCTTTGAGCCCAGCACCAGGACCCGGCTCTCTTTTGAGACTGCCATGATGCGACTTGGCGGAAAGACATTGAGCCTTGGACCTGCTGAAGGAAGTGCCATAGCCAAGGGCGAGTCTCTTGCGGATACTGTACGGGTGATTGGGGGCTATGCTGACGCGTTGGTCATAAGACATCCCAAAGAAGGGGCTGCCCGTCTTACCGCTCAGTTTTCGCCGGTTCCGGTGCTGAATGCAGGTGACGGAGCGGGTCATCATCCTACCCAAACGTTGCTGGATTTGTACACAATCCGAAAGGAGAGCCACCTTGAGGATCTGAAGATCGCTCTCGTGGGCGACTTGAAGTATGGTAGAACCGTTCACTCTTTGGCTTACGCTCTGGCCCTGTACGGCGCAGATATAACCTTGGTCTCACCACCTACTCTTGGGATGCCCCAACCCATCAAGACCGACCTTGCTGGCAAAGGAACTAAGGTCCGCGAGACTCACGACCTGGATGAGGTTAAGGACGATATGGACGTTCTGTATCTGACCAGAATTCAAAAGGAACGATTCCCAGATCCTCAAGAGTACAGAAAAGTGGCCCAAAGCTACAGGATAACGTCCGAAAGCCTGGAAGGGGTCAAGGACGATCTGATAATAATGCACCCTCTGCCCCGAGTAGACGAGATATCGCCTGATGTTGATGCGACCAAACACGCGGTCTATTTCAAGCAGTCCTTCTACGGAGTGCCGATCAGGATGGCCCTGCTCAAGATGCTGGTAGGTGATGGATTTGAGTGAGATGAAATTGAGGGTGACCCCAATTGGGAATGGGACCGTTATAGATCATATACCCGCAGGTCAGGCCCTGAACGTTCTCAAGATTTTGGGCATCTATAACACCACCGAAGCTACAATTAGCGTTCTCATGAACGTAACTGGCAAGCGATCCGGTCGAAAAGACATAGTCAAGGTGGAAGATAGAGAGCTAAAAGAAGAAGAGGTAAACAAGATCGCCTTGATAGCTCCTGGTGCTACCATCAATATCATCCGAGATTGCGAAGTGGTGGAAAAATATAGGGTGGACATGCCAGGCGTCATCCAAGGCGTGGTCAAGTGTCCCAATCCCAACTGTATATCCAACACCAGCGAGCCCATAAAGTCACAGTTCATAGTCAAAAGCAAAAACCCAGTGGTCATAAGATGCGTCTACTGCGAGCAACCCATGTCCGACAATATAGCAGAATACTTAATCTAGGACAGGTACGTATAAGCGGCATCTCAGACAGTTGGTCAACTACCCGCCACTAAAGTGACGGGCATGTAATGTGCCCTGGTTGACCAGATCCCCGATCGAGGAGTTTTACAAGATCGGGAGCCGATACGAAAGAATTTGTAGTCGAGAACCAATTAGATGAAACTAATTGGATCTCGCCAGAATAGTGCTTAACGATACGAATAGGCCAAAATCTCAAACTCTTGCGAGTTTGAGATTTAGCTCAAAGGTATCGTTAAACACTATAGTTACCCTGGGATGCTGCCTCAGTTTCAGGCTCTAAGGGTGCCGGTTAAACAGTCCTGGGAGGTAGGGACAGTGCTTGCACCATACAAACCTTTCAGTATCAGATCGAGAGGAAGCCGAATTCCGGGATTGACTCCATCAAGTCCGGATACGCATAACTCCAAAAAAAGGAGGTAAACTCTATGTTAGTTTACACAAATTCGAACGCATTCCTCCCCCCACTAAAGTAGGGGGGACCCTGCTGCGTTCGTCCTGAAATTATTACATTAGGATGGTGTTCAACATGATAGTAAATGATGGCGATTTCATCAAGGTAGATTACACAGAGAGCGTTGATGGCGAGGTGATCGCCACTACAGACAAAGATCTGGCGATCGAGAAGGGATTTTACGAAGAAGGTGCTGAATACGGTCCCAAGATTGTGGTGGTGGGATCAGGTGACGTTGTCGAGGGATTCAAAGAAGACCTGATCGGAAAGGAAGTAGGATATTCTGGAAGCGTTGAAGTCCTTTCAGAAAAGGCCTACGGCGAGCGAGATCCCAACAACGTCGAACTCATATCTTTGAACAAATTCAAGGATGAAAAACCCGTAGTAGGTATGCGAGTTTCCGTGAACGGCAAGATGGGGACCATCACCAGGATGATCGGACGAAAGGCTCGTTTGGATTACAACCATCTGCTTGCAGGCAAGGCCATCAAGTACGATTACACCATCATAGAGGCCATTGAAGACCGGCTCGATAAATTAGCCAGCCTTGTTAACCTCTTTGCCAGGGTCGATCTTGTATCCAATATTCTCGAAGGAGACATCGCTGAGATCGAATCGCCTTGGGAGCTGAACTACTACAAAGAATGGCCCATGATAAGGAGAGGTGTGGCCGAGATGGCGATGCGTCTTTTGGATCTCAAAGAGGTTCGCTACGTAGAAAAGCACGTTTTGACTCCGACCGTTACTTCTCAAATGGTCTCGCCTCCATCCAAATCAGAGCCAGAAACTGAGGGTGAGAAGGCCGAAACAACAGCCGACGTGCCCGCTGAACCTACAGCAGAAGGCGAAGCTAAAGCAGAATCTGGCGAAGTTCCGGCAGAAGAGGTAAAGTAAAATTCGTCCGGAGGCTGATCGGAAAAATCAGCCTCGGACCTTACTGTCAAGGACAAGTCTCGTGAGGGCCGATTATATTCGAGAACTAATTAGATGGAACTAATTATAGTCCTGAACCTTAGACTTGACACGTAATGCAGTATACTGGAGGAATCATCTGCTTACAATACCTGTAGTTTCTTGGGTTAACATCACCGCTACGCATCAGATAAGTGTCAAACTTGGCGTTCGGGACTATAGTTCTCAACAGAATAGTGCTTAACGATACGAATAGGCCAAATCTCGAACTCTTACGAATTTAAGATTTGTCCGAAAGGTATCGTTAAACACTATAGTTATAAATTTGACGAAATCCGCGTGATTGTTTTTCATCCCATGGCATCTTTGGAAAATAACGAAGGGATAACTTTTTCTCCCACCTGTTGATCGAGGGAAATTTGATATAGTCACAGGGAATGTCCCTTCGCAAGGAGGGGTGCCCGATTAAAGAAGAGATCTGGATCGAGAAGTACAGACCTACGAGCCTGGACGATGTGGTAGGCCAGGACCAAATAGTAAAGAGGCTCAAGTCTTACGTGAAAAGTAGGAATGTACCTCACTTGCTATTCTCAGGCCCACCTGGTGTTGGGAAGACCGCTGCAGCCATCAGCATGGTAAAGGAACTTTTCGGCGAAAACTGGCAGGGCAACTTCATCGAGCTGAACGCCAGCGACGAGAGGGGAATTGACGTGGTGAGGCATAAGGTCAAAGACTTTGCAAGGACGGCACCCCTAGGCAATGCTGAGTTCAAGGTGATCTTCTTGGATGAGGCAGACGCCCTCACAAACGATGCTCAGAACGCTCTTCGCAGAACGATGGAGCGGTATAGTTCGATCTGCAGGTTTGTCTTGTCTTGCAACTACTCATCAAAGATAATCGAGCCGATCCAGTCAAGGTGTGCAGTTTATAGGTTCCGATCTCTTTCTGAAGAAGCTGTGGCCGAAAGGATTCGCAATGTCGCCGAACAAGAGGGGAGCAAAGTGACTGATGAAGGGATGGCTGCGATAGTTTATGTGTCGAGGGGCGACATGAGAAAGGCCATAAACGCCCTTCAGGCGGCTTCACTTCTAGAAGGAAAAGGCGGGATCATAAACGAAGATACCATCTACCAGACCACGGCCACCGCCAGACCCGAACAGATACTCGAGCTGATCAAGTCCGCGCTCAGTGGAGATTTCACCCAGACCAGGAACCTCCTAGACAATCTCCTTTTGATCCAGGGTCTTTCTGGTGAGGACGTTATAATCCAGATCCATCGAGAGATGCTCAACTTCATGGACAGCTCTGACATTCCAAACACGGTTTGGGTGCGGTTGATGGACCGGGTAGGCGAGATAGACTTTAGGATGGCCGAAGGCGCAAACGAGCGGATACAGCTTGAGGCCTTGTTGGCATATTTCTCCATAGCAAGGACGAAAGCATGATCGTAACTCCCATGATTGGGATAATCTCGACCCTCTTCATCGTAACCTTCTGTGCGGTTCTCGCCGTGAAACGAGGTGTGGAGATTGCAGTTGGTGTCTTTGCTGCTCTGACGGTTCTGGCAAACTTGATTGCAGTCAAACAGATCGCTTTCGGTCCGTTTATAGCTCCGGCGGCAGTGTTGGTTTACGCCACTACCTTTCTCATGACCGACATAATGAGTGAGCTTTTTGGCAAGGAGAAAGCAAAGCTTGCAATCTGGACTGGCCTGCTCGCCAACCTGGTGATGTTGGTTTCAGTTGTCATAGCCGTGAAGTGGACTGCGGCTCCGATAATGGACCCTGCGACTGCCAACGCGTTCGATACCGTCTTTGGGTTTGCGCCACGTGTGGTGGCAGCTTCGATGGTAGCCTATATTGTGAGTCAGCATCATGACGTTTGGGCTTACAGTTTCTGGAAGAAAAAGACAAACGGCCGACACCTTTGGCTCAGGAATAACGCATCCACCGTGGTATCACAATTCATCGACACCTCGATATTCATCACCTTGGCCTTTTACGGCGTATTTCCAACTGCTGTTCTGTGGGAGATATTGGTGGGCCAATATGCAATTAAGGTATTGATTGCAGCGTTGGATACTCCGTTCATGTACATAGCAGTGAAAGCGGCTCGAATGAGCAAATGAGTCTATTTCAAAACTATTTATACGACCATTCATCGCCACTCGAATTTTGCAGGCCATTTGAGGCCAAGGTTAGAGACTTGTCCAAAAGGTATCGTTAAACACGACACGGCTAACGACCAACTGGTGAGATCTGGCTACGATATTGGAGAAAGACCGAAACCTATATGCCTCATTGGGCAGAACGTTAGGAGCGAAATCCACGCTTTGGTGATATAAATGCCTGAATTTGCAAATCCGTTCTCTGGCCTCGCCTCGGATAAAATGCTCACTCATGAGGAATTGGTGAGAGCTGTAAGGTACATGATCGCTGCCGAGTATGAGGCGGTCCAGCTTTATGTTCAGCTGGCAGAATCCACTGATAGTGAGCTAGCTAAAGAGGTCCTCTACGACATAGCAGATGAAGAAAAGGTGCATGCCGGAGAGTTTCTAAGGCTGCTAAAAGAGTTGGACCCAGACGAAGAAAAGTTCTATCAAGAAGGCTACGAAGAGGTCGAGGAAATAATCGATACCCTCGAGGAATGAAGAGTTCAGGAGACGTCCTCAAGGAACGTTAACTTATTCAAGATCACAACTTTACTGGGCGAGATGCAAAAGTGGCCGCATGTTGAGCACAACCGTGCTCAAGCATGTTACAGCCATTCAGCAAACCGTCTATTACTAACGGAGCTGGAAAATCTACAAATTACAACCGCTCCAGCCTCATCCGAAACTCCTTTCGGTGCCTTTTTTCTTCGTCTATTATGTGCTTTAAGACGCCCACCACTTCGGAATCCAAGTCTCCTATGGCCGTGATCTGATCGACGTATTTGTCTATGCCACGCGTCTCGAGCTCGATCTGTTTTTCCAGTTGGCCTTTAAGGTCGTCACCGCCAAAATCCAACTCTTTGTGTTCCATGACCGGCGTTCCACCTCGTTTCGTGATCAGATCGGCAATCCACCACATATGCCTCATCTCATCAACTGCTATAGATTCAGTGACACGGCTTGGATCGCAATCTTCCATTACAAAGGAGTTTCTAACGTAGACCATGGTGGCCTCTATTTCGTGGACGAAGTCTTCATTCAACATCTTGACGATCTCTTCTTTCTCCAGGTTCGCACCTCCAAAAAAACCTAAAGTGAATTCAGGTTCCGTCGCGCCAGTTGGGTGTATTGGTGGCCAGGTCCCAGGAACTGTTGGAATATCGTCAAGGCGCGCTGGTAGTTCTTTCTTGCCATGTCAACTTCGCCCATCTCTTGGAACACCTCGCCCAGATTATTGAGGCGGACCGCGGTCTTGAAGTGGTTTGGGCCATAGGATCTTTCGTCTATAACAAGAGCCCGCTCGAACATGGCTTTTGCACTTTCCAGATCGCCCAGCGCTCTTAGGACCGTTCCAAGGTTGTTAGCCCGGACCGCTATCTTGAGTGGATCTGACTCTGAAGCACTCTCCTCGATAGCAAGGGATCGCTCAAACATCGCTTTTGCGCCTTTTAAGTCACCGAGCAACCTGAGAACTCCACCCAAATTGTTCAGATCAATACCTACCTCCGGATGATCAGGTCCATAAACTATCTCATCTATGACAAGGAGCCTTTCTAGCATCAACTTGGCTCCGGAAACGTCGCCTCGTCTGTGAAGAAATAGTCCTACTTGGTTTAGGAGCGACGACGTGGCTTGGGTGCCAGATTCCAGCCGTTCGGCGTGTTCTGATGCTTTGATCACATGGGGAAGAATTCGAGCACATTCGGGCCAGGTATCGAGGTTATCCAGATTGGCAGAAAATGCGCTGCCCATCGCCTGCAAGGTGGCTTCAATCCACGTCTTTTGAGCTTCTGTATCAAGGAGGCCAAGCGCCAAGGTCTGGACTCGGGGGTGAATCGAGACAGATCTTTCATTGGACTTGATCAGACCGCGCCTCGTGAGGGCCAGAAAACCTAGCTCCAGGGCTTCGGCGAGGAGTTCGGAGTTTTCTTTCAGGATATCGAAAGGAATGTCTTCAGGTGCTAAGAAGGCTAACAGCTCGATAAGATCAACGCCTTCCTGGGATACTGCCTGTAATTGCTCAAAAGAGATTGCCCAGACGGCCTTGACTTCGTTTGGAACTTCTGATTTGCCCATCTCTGGATGAATCAGACGCTCTTTATAAAGATCAAGATACTTGGAGATGTTGACCCCGGTCCACTTTATGTAAGATCCGGCCAGATCCAAGGCCAAGGGCAGATCGCCCAGGATTTCGGCCAGAGCATTTGGCGCTTGAGAGTCTTCCTGGCCGGTGATTTTTCTGAGAAGCTCTGATGCTTCGGTTCGGTCTAAAGCGCCCACATCCATGGGTTGGGCCACATTTTCCCAAATGGGATTTGCGGACGTTATTATAACGTGACCAGATGTCTCACCAGGAAGATAATGTTTCAGAGTTTTAGGTGAAGTTGCATCGTCGAAGACTAAGAGCCATCTTCGGTTCTGTTCCAGCCAGTTTTTGACGGCTTCGGCGGCTTCCAACAGGTCGGATTCTTCGTTGTATGGTATGCCTAAAGGCTCTGCAAGGGCTGCATAATCTGACAGCAAAACAGCAGGATCGTCGGCCCGGACCCAAAATCTAAAATTGTAGTCTGTGACCCTGAGACGAGCATGCTCATCGGCGATCTGGCTTTTGCCAGTTCCATTAGGACCGATCAGGGCGACGTTTTTTCCAGATTCGAGCGCGGTCTGAAGCTCTTTTAGCAGGACTTTGCGACCTGTGAAGTTGGGGTTGCGATTCCGAGTTGCAAAGAGATCTCTCATCACTGTATGTTATGGATCGTTATCAATTAAATCAGTTACCTTTTGGAGGCTTTTCCAACACAAAGTAACTCCTAAAAACACAGGTTTATAGTCGAGAACCAATTAAACCAAATTACGTGCGGCCCACCCCGCCCTAAAGGACAGGGTATGCTTCGGGGCCGCACGCAATTTGATTTAAACCGATCCACCAATCCTTCCGCACCGAAGACCCCTCATTCTCTTTCCTCCAGCCTTTCCCCTTCTCTTGCGCCAAAACCCGGCCGCACTACCCACCCCGCGGGCAGTCCGTTTCCAGCAACAGTCTTTTTACCCCTGACCATGTAGGGCTTTGCGGCTTTGAAGAGATAGAATCATAGAGGCGGGAAAATGCCCAAGCGAGAAGATATAAACAAGATCATGATCATCGGGTCTGGCCCAATAGTCATCGGCCAAGCCTGCGAATTCGACTACTCAGGAACCCAAGCCTGCAAGGCGCTGCGGGGGCTTGGATACGAGATAGTTCTGGTGAACTCAAACCCCGCAACGATAATGACAGACCCGGGGACGGCTGATGTGACGTATATCGAGCCTTTGAACCTGGAGAGGATGACCCAGATCATCGAGAAGGAAAGGCCTGACGCCCTCCTTCCAAACCTCGGCGGTCAGTCTGGGCTCAACCTGAGCTCTGAGCTTGCAAAGGCAGGAGTTTTAGAGAAGTTTGGCGTAAAGGTGATCGGGGTCAAGACCGACGCAATCGAGCGCGGCGAAGACCGGATCATATTCAAAGAGACGATGAATAAGCTGGGAATCGAGATTCCAAAGAGCACTGCAGTTTACACAATCGAAGATGCAGAAAAGGTCGCATCAGATCTTGGCTATCCCGTTGTGGTAAGGCCAGCCTACACAATGGGCGGGACTGGCGGCGGCCTTGTCTACAACGTAGAAGAGCTTCAAACCGTTGTGAGCCGTGGAATATCCGCGAGTCTCATCGGCCAGGTCCTGATCGAAGAATCGGTCCTTGGCTGGGAAGAGCTGGAGCTAGAGGTCGTAAGGGACACGAAGAACCAGATGATCACGGTCTGCTTCATCGAGAACGTCGATTCCATGGGAGTTCACACAGGTGACTCTTATTGCACGGCGCCAATGCTGACGATCTCCTCTGAGCTTCAAGAACGGCTCCAGGACTACTCCTACAGGATTGCCGAGGCAATCCAGGTGATCGGCGGAACGAACGTCCAGTTCGCCCACGACCCAAAAACCGGCAGAGTTGTCGTGATCGAGATTAATCCGAGAACCTCCAGATCCTCGGCCCTCGCATCGAAGGCGACCGGTTTTCCAATCGCACTCGTATCGGCAAAGCTTGCAAGCGGTATGACACTCGACGAGATTCCCTACTGGCGAGAGGGAACGCTTGAAAAGTACACACCTTCTGGCGACTACGTCGTCGTGAAATTCGCCCGTTGGGCCTTCGAGAAGTTCAAGGGCGCAGAAGACAAGCTTGGAACCCAGATGAAAGCCGTGGGCGAAGCCATGTCCATCGGCAAGACCTACAAAGAGGCCCTCCAAAAGGCGATCAGGTCTCTTGAGATCGGAAGATACGGCCTTGGGTTTGCAAAGGACTTCAACGAAAGGTCGCTTCAAGAGCTCATGGAGATGGCAAACGAGCCCTCCAGCGAACGCCAGTTCATTATGTACGAGGCCCTCCGAAAAGGTGCTGATGTCGAAGAGCTTCATAAGATCACCCACATCAAGCCCTGGTTTATCCAACAGATGAAAGAGCTAGTCGAGCTCGAAGAGGAGATTCTAAAGTACAGAGGAAAGGGCGAGGATAAGGGTAGAGACAAAACAGGCGACAAATCCGAAACATTTCAGCCCCTTCAATCTCTCCCAGATGACCTCTTAGAACGGGCCAAGAAAGACGGCTTTGCAGACAGATACCTTGCAATGCTCCTGAACGTTCCCGAAAAGGATATCCGACGCTGCAGAAAGGAGCTTGGCATCGTTCAAGGATGGCACCCCGTACCGGTCAGCGGTGTCGAGAACGTGGCCTATTACTACTCGACCTACAACGCGCCGGACGTGACAGAGAGCAGCGATCTGCCAAAGGTCATGGTCCTCGGGGGCGGTCCAAACCGGATCGGCCAGGGAATAGAGTTCGACTACTGCTGCGTTCATGCCGCCTTTGCCCTCAGGGACCTCGACTACGAGACGATAATGGTCAACTGCAACCCAGAGACTGTCTCCACTGACTACGACACATCTGACAAGCTCTACTTCGAGCCCTTAACCGTCGAAGACGTCCTCAGCATCTACGAGAAGGAAAAGCCAGAAGGGATGATCGTCCAGTTCGGAGGCCAAACCCCCCTCAACATTGCAGGTGAGCTGGAAGACGCAGGCGTGAGAGTATTTGGGACCTCGGTTGACGCAATCGACCTTGCCGAAGACCGGGACCGATTCCGAAAGATTATGGACGAGATGGAAATCCCCATGCCGAAATCGGGCATGGCAAGCAACCTCGAAGAGGCGCTAAAGGTCGCAGACCAGATTGGCTACCCCCTCATGGTGCGGCCTTCTTACGTTCTTGGCGGTCGCGGGATGGAGATCATCTACGACGAAGAGATGTTGGAAGAGTACGTCCAAGCGGCAGTCGATGTAACCCCAGAGCGGCCGATCCTGATCGATCGATTCCTGGAAAACGCCCTCGAGGCTGAGGCCGATGCCCTCTCAGACGGCACCGAGACCTTCGTTCCAGCGGTGATGGAGCATATCGAACAGGCTGGCGTTCACTCTGGCGATTCTGCCTGTGTGATCCCACCGGTGACCATACCTGAAAAGCACCTGAAGACCATCAACGAGTACACTCGGCGGATGGCAAAAGAACTGCAAGTGGTCGGCCTCATGAATATGCAGTATGCCATCGCTGAAGACGTCGTATACGTCCTCGAGGCGAACCCGAGAGCGTCTCGGACGGTGCCACTGGTCTCGAAAGTTTGCAACGTTTCCATGGCCAGAATCGCAACCGAGCTGATGATGGGAACGAAGCTGGAAGATTTGGGGCTCGAAAAGAAGGCGATTCCCCATTTCGGCGTCAAAGAGGCGGTTTTCCCCTTCAACATGTTTCCAGAAGTCGATCCTTTGCTCGGACCCGAGATGAGATCAACAGGCGAGGTTCTCGGCATGGCCGACTCCTTTGGGATGGCATTTTACAAGGCCGAAGAGGCGGCCAAACAGATGCTGCCGAATGAGGGCACGGTGCTGATAACCATCGCGTCCAAGGACCGGCAAGGTGTGGCGGAGTTTGCAAGGGAGTTTTCTAACCTTGGGTTCACCATCAAGGCGACCGGTGGAACTTGTGATTTCCTTGCGGAAAACGAGATCGACGCTGAATCGATCCTGAAGCTGCACGAAGGCAGGCCCAACATCAATGACGCGATCAAGAACGGAGAGATTCAGCTCGTGATCAACACGCCGGTCGGAAAAGCTGGCCAGCACGACGACTCTTACATTCGCAAGGCTGCGATCAAGTACAAAGTGCCGTACATCACCACAACGGCCGCTGCATTCGCAGCTGCAAAGGGAATTGCTGCATTCCGGAACGGAAGATCTGATGTGAAATCTATTCAGGAATATCACGCCGACATAAAGTGAGCGTCCCCATCGAGTCCTGAAATTCTCGCCGCAGGTCCGCCTGGCAGGATCTGCGCTGAGTTTCCTTTTGTTCTTCTTGAGGGCGGCCAGGAGGTCCTTGAACTCGGACTCGTAGTAGGCCCCGGACCTTTGTCTCGCTAATGGGCGCCTTTGCCTTGAGTTCCCATGCGACCTTTCAGCCAGGAAAATTAGGAAAGTTCGTCGAGAATCGTTCTTATCTTGGCCTTGAGAATCGGCAGGTCGATCCTAACCGTGTCCCAGATTTGCACCAGGTCGATCCCGAAATACTGGTGCACGAGGACGTTTCTCATACCAACGATATCGGGCCAGGGAACATCAGGATGTTGATCCCGCAACGAATCTGAGATGTGGTTTGCTGCTTCTCCGATGATCTGGATGTGGTAGACAATCCACACCTGGAGGAGTTCGTCCCCGATGAAGGTATCCTTGCCCCTCAAAGCATATCTTTCTATCTTTTCGATCGAGTCCAGGATGTCTAGCAGGTATGTGTTTAGCTCCCCTCAATCGGCATCATTAAACCCATCTCGTGATGGCTCGTTCAACCTGTTCCGAAGAGCTGATTCCAAGCAACTTCAGCTACTGATATTGTTTTCCAATCTGGCACAAGTTGTTGATCGACGTGCGTTCACCGACTAAAACCAACATCGAGCAATTCATTTTTGGGGGCTAAACACGTACG
>Ga0208771_1000400_pt1 | contig 26527 bp, 26 predicted proteins | sample AntAceMetag02UKX_FD_184775 | JGI IMG/M metagenome (GOLD analysis project Ga0208771, IMG submission 184775) | Saline lake microbial communities from Ace Lake, Antarctica - Antarctic Ace Lake Metagenome 02UKX (SPAdes) (version 2) | ecosystem: Environmental > Aquatic > Non-marine Saline and... | reverse complement strand
AGTCGAAAGAAGCAGAACGGGTAAGAGCTGGTTTGAGATCAAACAAAGCATCATTAGAGATGCTATAAGAGAATGTATAAAAAAGTTGAGTCATAATATTATGATTGCACCAACTGCGTAAGTCCTAAAATTTATAGTTGAGAACCAATTAGACTCACCGAATCGGTTCTCGACTATCCTTCAGCAGGGCATTCCAACGAACTGGCCGAAATCACTAAAGGAGAGGGAACGTAAAAGATCACGATACTTTTGGGGGTGACACGATATATGAGGTTTGAGCTGATCTTACTGGCCTTGTTGACATTCATTTGCCTGAGCTGTGCGGAAACGGTTGAGATGGCAGGAGCAGCAGAGATGACAGATACATCAGAAACAGCTGAGATGGCGGGGCCAGCAGAGATGACAACGATGATAGAAGCAACTGAGATGAGAGGGGTGGCTAAGACTGTAGAGACTATCGCCTTGTCTGCGATCGAAGATGTGTACCTGAACTTCGTGGAGGGTAAAATCTACAACACAGACATATTGAGGTGCGAGATGGACCCCCTCAACAAGACCTGGCCTGTAACGCCCCTGATCAAGTTCGACCTATCAGGCATCGACGTCACCGACGATGCCATTGGGATACTGGTCCTGAAGGCAGATTCCGTCCAGACGGGTGCAGGTGAAGGTCCTGGAACCATCGCGCTATTTCCGACCGAGTCCAACTGGACTGATAAATCGGACTTTGCCACATTGAGCTTTGCCCTTGCGCCATTGATCGATGCTCTTGATACTGGCGATCTAGATTATGCCAAGACTTCCGTCCGTTTCGATAACGACGACGATATCTTCGCCTTTGAGGTGTCCAAGCACCTGAAAAACAAAACTTCAGAGGACATATCCTTCATCTTGGTCGCAGTCAACGACGATCTGAACTACAGAGCTGATTTTCTCTCAACCGAGTCGGGTTATGGGCCGCACCTCCTCATAACTGCATATCCTATATCGAATATCCGATAAAAATGAGCGGAGATAGATCAGAGTGTACAGCAAGGCGGTAGTGCTTCTCTTCGATGGCGCAAAGTACGATGTATTCAAAAATTTGCTGAACCATGGCGACCTTCCCAACATAGAGCGCCACTTGGTATCCCATGGATCTTTTCTCAAGGGCTATTCCAGCCTTTCTACCACCACTGGCCCAGCTCACATACCTTTCGTCTATGGGATATATCCTGGAACTGCAAACGTCCCTGGAATAAGATGGTTTGAGAAGGGTGCTACAAAAAAGGGCGTGATCACAAGCTCTGGCCTGAGGTCCTACGTTGGCCCCAGCAGCTTTTCCATGTCTTCAGACATCAAGAAAAGCTACATGCCTATATACGGTCATTTTTCCAAGTCTGCAAACGTTTTCAGCGCCCTTGACAGAGGCTGCTCCAAGGTGGATAGTAACCGGCTCCAAAAGTCTCTGTATTACATGTTTGCCCACTGCACAGACCGATGGGGGATCGTAGACGATGTTGCAGCACGATCCGTCAAAAAGTATCTCTCACAAGGTTACGATTTCGTATTCGCCGTATTTCCAGCCATCGATGAGATCACTCACCTTTACTATCCCGAATACGGAACGGTCTTAAAGCAGTACAAAATGCTCGATGACGTTGTCGGTGAACTTTTCGGTGAAGGGTATCTAGACGAGACCTTGGTATTCATAGTGAGCGACCATGGCCTCTCGAAGACTCACACCCACATCCCACTGGTAGAGATCGCAAAAGAAGTGGGACATTCGCCCATATATTATCCCAAAATATTGAGACGAAACTACAACATCGCTATTATGGAGAGTGGAAACTCGATGGCCTTCGTATACTTTTTAGATCCGGTGAGAAAAAGGCCCGCATTTTATGATGAGTTTTCCGCAATCGAAAAGAACCAACGGTTCATTGACAAAATCCTCTCTCAAGAAGGCATCGACTTCGTGGCATACAGGGTTGCGGCGAAAGGTTGCAGGTTTGCCTTACGCGTGGAAAATCGATTCGGAAAGGCTACACTCGAATACGGTGAGGGTAATGAAGGTGGCGAAGTGAGACTGAAAATCGAAGGTGCCAATCCTCTGGAATTTTGCAACGAGGGCGCCAAAATCAGCCAGAGAAGGTCACTGGATCTGACCAAAGGCACCAACTACCCAGATTCGATCGTCCAGCTAAGACAACTCTTCAGCTCTGATCGCACCGGCGACGTTGTGGTCTTTGCAAAGGAGGGGTTTGACCTGAGAAAGAAACACGAGTGGCCCGAACACAAAAGTTCCCACGGATCTCTTCTAAGGTCGCATATGGAAGTTCCCATCTGCACCAACGCGCCCCTTAAGTCCAAGATCTGCAGAACCGTGGACGTATTCCCCACGATACTCTACCTGCTGGATAGAAAAGTCCCAACGAACATTGATGGAACTGTCATATGTTGAACGCCCCCACACCGAGAAAATAACCTCTGTCAAGCGTTGATCTCAAACAGATCTCTTAAATTATAGCGAATCAACCGCATCCGAAACGCTCATGAGCCAAGGGATCACACGCAAAGGAGGAAAATCGACATGATGCGATGCCATTTTCATGCGAAACCGCCTTCTGGCACCACTAAGGGCCCGCGAAGAAATAACCTTGTCATATGAATGATTCATAATTATTATACTGAATCCGCTTCATGTCGGTTTTGTGTAATGGGTGTACACGTATATGCGCAAGTTATTTCGCTACGGGCCCTAAGTCCACCCCACCGAAAACGTGGAATGTGGAGGTGTGCGATCCCACCCACGACGTCTAAAATGATGCCTCATTCTTTGTTTTCTGCGGCTGTTGCAATTTCGGGTTCCAGGGAGACCTCGGCGACGGTCACGTCGTAAATCTCGCCTTTTATGAAGTTCTCCACCATCTGCTTGGCCACGTAGTCAGGATACTGGATTGGGGGATGCTTCATGGTATAGGCCGAAATCTCGGTCAGAGGCCCTGCGATCTTCCTTTCAAGGCCGAGCTTGCAAATCCTGATGGCATCGATGGTGCAACCTGCGCTGTTGGGAGAATCCTCCACAGAAAGTCTAAGCTCCAGGTTGATGGGAACGTCCCCGAATATTCGTCCTTCCATCCTCAAAAAGCAGATCTTATTGTCCTTTTGCCATGGCACGTAATCTGATGGGCCTATGTGGATGTTGTCGGCCTCAAGGGGCCTTTCAAGAGCAGACTGGACCGCCTCGGTCTTGGAGATCCTCTTGGTCTTGAGACGATTCTGGCTGAGCATGTTCAGAAAATCGGTATTTCCGCCGGTGTTGAGCTGATATGTCCGATCGATTTCGACCCCGCGATCGTTAAAGAGCTTTGCCAAGGTCCTGTGAACGATGGTGGCACCTATCTGGGACTTGACGTCATCTCCCACTATCGGAAGACCTGCATCCTCGAACTTGACAGCCCACTCGGGATCTGAAGCTATGAACACCGGCATGCAGTTAACGTAACCCACGCCTGCGTCGATAGCGGCTTGAGCGTAGAACTTGGCGGCATCTTCAGAACCCACGGGCATGTAATTTATGAAAACTTCAGCACCGCACTCTTCTAGCACCTTTACGACATCGCATGGCTCTTCTTCCGAGACCACGAAGGTTTTGTTATCGTCGTAGTTTGACATATGGTTGGCAACGCCGTCCAGAACAGGTCCTTTCTTTACTTCGACCCCCATGTAATGAATTTCGGGCTGGAATACGGTAGTGCAGTTTGGCGGAGCAAAGATGGCCTCGCTAACGTCCCGTCCCACCTTTCGTGCGTCGATATCGAAGGCGGCTACAACCTCAACGTCTCCTGGACTATAACCGCCAATATCATAATGCATCAAGCCGATGCAGTTTTCAACATCTTGATTTTTATAATATTCAATTCCCTGGATGAGAGAGCTCGCGCAGTTGCCAAGGCCAGCAATTGCCAATTTCACTTTTTTCAACTTCATCACATCCCACATTTGCTCTGAGTAGTAAAATTTGACGGTGTACCGAGTATGCGCGTTTATCGAGTTTGTGCAACATTCCCATTATTTTGGTCTCAATTGGCGAATGGGCAAAAAGGACCTCCTATGCAATTTTCAGCTTATAGGCCCAAATTCCAACATCCTGGCACTATTGACTCAAAACACCATCCACCAGCTTTACAGAGCACGGATTTGTTTCGTGCTCCGACCGTCTCGCCACACAGGTTGGCGTTTGAGGCCAGCATCCCGCCCTCGAGTTGGGTGCTACGAAGGAATTCTTTGCACTTAAAGTCATTGTTCAACTCAATCTGGCAGGAGTTGCTTCAACCGGGTTGTCCGACAAGGAACCGATGTGATCACCCTCGTCTATAAAGAAGTCGTCCAACCTTTCTAGCACAATCTTCAAAATTGATATGCGTAGGTGAAGTATCCAATGACTATTGATTTATTTCGATGAATTATTGAATTTAAAAAAAGGATGCAAAGATCCAAATCCGAGCAGATATCATTCGCTTTTGACTAGCTGCTCCACTATGATTCCACCAATAACCGAAAAGATCAAAATAGAGATGCATAGCGTCGCCGTGAAGGTCCAACCGAAGTAGTAGATCATCATGGGAAGGAGCGGTATCTTGATGGCGCGGGCACAGAGAAAGGCGGCAGCTAAAGAGTCTTTCATCCCCTTCTCCTTGAGATCTTCCAAAAGAGGATACCACATGTAGATCGGACCTGCAGACAGAACGCCACCTATCATGGCAACTGCCCAACCCTTCGGCCCGGCTCTGGTGCCAAGCATCTTCTTTACCGTTCCCGGCTGAAGGTACAGGTTCAACAAAGACATTACGACGAAGACCAAGACTAAGATCGGCGCTACCTTGAAGAAAAGTTCAGTGAACTTGTAAAGGACGTTTTGGAAAAGAACGAAGTCATACAGTGCGAGCAATATGTAAAGGGCCACGACAACTGCAAGGAATTTCACACTCCCTGACGTTGGGCGCATTTAGACCAGCTCCACGACCAAGGAGACTATAATGGCAATTGCGATCGCAGAGAGAAAACACACCCCGTTTCTCACCAAGGCGAACCTTCGGCCAAGTATCAACCCTTCTGCAGGAATGTGTATCAAGCCCACGCTCGCCCAGGCCACGATGAAGGCGACCACAGCAAGGAGGCTTACGCCCTCTTCTATTAGCTCACCACCGATTATGTAGCTGGTTATTGGGTTTCCTGCGGCAATGCTTCCAAGAGCAGCTCCGATTAGCGGGTCCAGCACCTCATTTCCGGTGAAGACCTTCCCATAAAAAGAGGTCGGAACCAAGACCAACACCATTGATACCAAGAGCAAGACGCCAAAGAGGATGGGCATCGTCTGGGCAAAGGATTTTCCAGTTCTCTTGAGAGAACTTCGGATTTTTTTGTGATCCATATTAATCAAACTGAAAAATTTCATATCACTAATTCTAAAGCGCGTTTAGATCCGTTGTGCTTGATGTTACCAACTCTCAACTATCCCGCGTACATAACCCCAAATTCGCCGTAAGATCTCGTTTCCAGAATACAAAGAATCATTCTTGACCGGGCCGCACCCTCGGATAAGACCCAAGCACCTTGGTCATTACCGCCCTCTTCTCTATCTGGGAAAAGGCTTCTGCCACTTTCTGGTCTGTGACGTGCCCTTCAAGGTCAATGAAAAAGTAGTAGTCTCCAAGACCTTTCCGGCTTGGCCTCGACTCGATCTTGGTGAGATTTATCCTCCTTAGAGCAAACTCGCCCAGAATTTCCCAAAGAGCTCCTGGCTCTGCCCGCTCGAGATATATCGCAAGAGAAGTCTTGTCATCACCAGTAGGTGGCTGAATATCTCGCCCCGCAATCACGAACCTGGTGACATTCTTGTCCGAGTCCTGGATGTCACGATCGATCAGCTCAAGACCGTACCGATCCGCAGCCTCAGCATCGGCAATGGCGACCATCTCAGGAAACTCCTGGGCGAGCCTGACGGCATGAGTGGTGGAACCGGTGGTCCTGATCTCAGCCTTGGGATAATGCTCCTTGATATATCTCCTGCATTGGGCCAAAGCTTGAGGGTGAGACAAGACCACTTTAACTTTGTCTTGCGCCCCCCTGCCAATGAGACAGTGCCTCACCCTCAAGTTCAGCTCGCCCGTGATCTTAACATCGAGGTTGAGGAGGGAGTCTAAAGTCAGGCCTACCGACCCTTCAAGGCTGTTTTCGAGGGGAACTACCCCTGTGTCCACGTCGCCTTTTTCTACCGCCATGAGGACCTCTTCGAAATCGCCAAAATAGCGTATGCTCGCCTCTGGGTAGCGCGTCCTTGCAGCCACTTCAGAAAATGTGCCTTCTGGCCCCAAAACCCCGACGATCTGGCTCATTTTATCTCTTGCAAGAGTTCCCTTGCTCGTTCTGCGTTGATCTTCTTTTCAGAGGCCATCTTGTTGGCAATGATCTCGATCTGATCGCCGGTCGCGCCAGCCTCGGCTGCCACGTTCTTGGCGTGAAGAGACATATGTCCCCTTTGGATTCCCTCGGTGGCAAGGGCTCTTAGCGCAGCAAAGTTCTGAGAGAGACCCACCACAGCCAAGATTCGGCCAAGGTCGCTGGCGGATTTTACGCCGAGAATCTTCATGTTGGCTCGGGCCACCGGATGGACCCTGGTCGCCCCGCCCACAGTGCCCACAGCAACCGGAATCTCGATGGTCCCCACCAAGTCTCCGTTTGCATTCTTTTCATACTGCGAAAGTGACCGATATTTGCCGTTCCTTGCGGCATAGGAATGAGCACCAGATTCGATGGCTCTTGTATCGTTCCCAGAAGCCATGGTCACGGCAGTTACTCCGTTCATTATGCCTTTGTTGTGAGTCGCGGCCCTGTAAGGATCTGCCTCGGCAAGAGCGCTGGTAAGAACGATGGCATCCACCACTTCGGGGCCGCCTATATCTTCAGCCTTGAATACGGCCCTTGCTCTGGCCACTCTCTTGTCGGCGAGATTTGAGATGATCCGAAGATACACTTTTCCTCCCGTGATCTGCTCGATCAAGGGGGCCACCGCTTCAGCCATGGTGTTTATGGCATTCGCGCCCATGGCGTCTCTGCAGTCTACGAGAAGATGGACCACCACCATCGGACCTTTCCTGGTTTCGACCAACTCTGCCTCGATCCCCACGACGCCACCGCCGAACTTGACCAACATGGGATCTTGCTCGTTGGCTAGATCCGTGATCTCCTGAGCATGTTCAAGGATAGTCATCCTGGTGCCGTTGGGGTCAGCAAGTCCAGTGACTTGGATCAAAGCCCTCATCACAGGCTCGGTGCAGGATGTTGCAAAACCGCCACTTCCGCGGGCCATCCTGGCTCCGTTGCTGGCAGCCGCGATCACTGACGGCTCCTCAGTAGCCATCGGTATCAGAACATCTTTTCCGTCTATGACGAAGTTGGTGGCCACTCCAAGGGGGACTTGGTAGAGCCCGATCACGTTTTCCACCATCTTGTCGGCCTGGTTTAGGCCAAGCCCCATCTTGCCGATGGCAGCCACTTCTTCTTCGTTCAGATCGGCGTTTTCTGCCACTGCTTTGAGTCGATCTTCTGGTGAGATCTTGTACATCCCTGAAATTCTAGAAGTTTTCATTTCGTGCATCCTCCGCTCGGCCCAATGGAGAAGAAGCTTAAGTTTGGCAGAGGGGAAAAACTTTATGCCAACCCGCCAATCTTTTCCGTATGTCTCGATCGTCGGCGTTCAGGATTGAAAAAGCGATTCCCGAGATCGAAAAGGAGGTGGGACGGCTCAGCCCGGCCCAGAAGATTCTCCTTGGAACTGACGGCTCTGTAACCTGCCTTCTTGAGGTCATCACCGGAAGTCCGGTAGAGATTGAGACGCTAGCCCAGAAAATCGTCTCTGCAGACGGATCTGTGGCTTGCAAGCTCGATATCGAGGAAGGTGACGATGTCAATTACAGAGAGGTCAAGCTCAAAAACTCGGTCACCAAAGAAACTTTGATACATGCCATCTCTTACACGCCCATAAAAAGGCTCGAGCCCAGGTTCAAAGAAGACCTGACGTGTGCAGACATCCCTATAGGGCTCATATTGAAAAAGCACCGCATCGAATCCCGGCGCGACATAACCTCCGCTCAAGTTTTGAAAGAGTCAGGGACCTTACACGAGATGTTCAACGTCTTTTCCAAAGAGCCGATGCTCTCAAGAAACTACAAGATAATTAGGGGAGGTCATCCTCTGATGGCCATCACCGAGACCTTTCCTTACAACAACTTTCAGGATCGGCATCGTGTGATAGTGGAAACCCCTTCCAGGATACACATGACTCTGACAGATCTATCTGGCAAGTGTGGTCGAGTTGACGGCGGCGTTGGGTTGACCTTGGACGGGCCCAACATCATGATAGAGGCCGAAAGAAGCGAAGACCTTGAGGTTAAGGGCGAGAACGCCGACCGGGCAGAGCTTGCAGCGAGAATGGTGATGGATCAGTTCAATCTTTGCGGGGCCAGGATCGCAATCAGGAGTTGTTACAAGCTTCATGTGGGCCTTGGTGGCGGAACCCAGCTGGCGGTGGCCGTGGGAAAAGCCCTCTGCGAACTTTATGATATGCCTGCCACGGTTCGCGATATCGCGATCGCCGTTTCCCGTGGTGGTACCAGCGGGGTCGGGGTTGCGGCCTTCGAAAAAGGAGGTTTTATCGTGGATGGTGGCCACACCTTTGGGCCTGGCAAAGACAAGATCGACTTTCGGCCGTCTTCGGCCTCAAGTGGCGTTGCGCCACCGCCAGTTATAATGCAACACCCATTCCCGGAATCTTGGAAGGTGATCTTGGCAACGCCAAACATCGACAAGGGTGCTTACGGCAAGAGGGAGCTGGACATATTTGGGAAATATTGTCCCATCCCCGTAAACGAGGTTCACGAACTTTGTCACCAGATCATGGCGAGGATGATGCCCTCAATCATGGAAGAGGATTTAGACAGCTTTGGAAAGGCTGTGAACAGGGTTCAAGAGCTGGGCTTTAAGAATGTGGAAGTCAAGCTTCAGCACCCTCTGATACGCGATCTCATGACCGGGCTGAAAGATGCGGGCGCAGCAGGCGCAGGTCTTAGCTCCTTTGGCCCAGCGGTCTACGCCATTGCCGACACCCAAACAAGAGATATCGAATCTATGGCACATGAAATCATGAAAGATGTCGGCGGCGAGGTCCTGATCACCAAGGCCAGAAACAGTGGGGCAAAGGTCAGGATGGCATGATGCGACGATCTTGACGGTCGCATATATTTATTAAAATTGAATGAAATTAACTGAAGTTCAGTCATGAAGAGAGATGATTCCAAATGAGCGAGATTCAAAGACTTCTGGAACGGTTAAGCAACGCCCACGGTATATCCGGGCGTGAAGGCTCTGTGCGAGATATCGTCTGCGAGGAAATAGAACCTTACGTGGACGAAGTTAGGGTCGACAACCTGGGCAACCTGATCGCTACCAAGAAAGGCAAAAAGCCCTCGGTAATGATCGCAGCCCACATGGACGAGATAGGACTTATGACCAAATACGTTGACGAGAAAGGTTTCATAAGGTTCATCGCCGTTGGTGGTTGGTTTGATCAGACCCTTCTAAACCAAAGAGTAATCCTTCACACAGATTCTGGGTCTGTGGTGGGCGTGATCGGCTCAAAGCCACCTCACGTGATGAAAGACGAAGATAGAAAAAAGCCGATCAAGATCGACGACATGTTCGTGGACGTCGGCTGCAAAGACAAAGACGAAGCAGAGGCCCTTGGAATCAAACCCGGAACGCCCATGAGCATAGATCGGACCTTTGCCAAAATGACAGGGGACAGAGTCACTGGAAAGGCCTTCGACAACAGGGCTGGCCTAGTGATGATGATCGAGGCGATAAAGAGGGCGAAGACCGAATCTGAGATCTATGCAGTGGGCACGGTCCAAGAAGAGGTGGGCCTGAAGGGAGCGAGAATCAGCGCCTTTGGCCTCAACCCCGATGCGGCGATCGCCACTGACGTCACCATTCCAGGAGATCATCCCGGAATCGAAAAGAAAGATGCGCCTGTAGAAATGGGCAAAGGGCCCGTTGTCATCATCGCCGATGCTTCAGGAAGAGGGCTTATCGCCACCACCAAAGTGGTGGACTGGCTGACAGAGACTGCAAAAGAGCACGAGCTCGAGATTCAGTTGGAAGTATCCGGAGGCGGCACCACCGACGCCACGGCTATTTATCTCACAAGAGAGGGAATTCACACAGGTGCTGTCAGCGTTGCCACAAGGTACATCCATTCGCCTGTTGAAGTCTTAAGCCTCAACGATATCGAGATCGGAGCAGAGTTGATCGCAAAAGCTCTAGAGTCTGCATCCAAGTACTTCGAAGTTTGATGGAAAAATAGGGCAATAGAATAACGAGAAGAGTTCTATGGCCCCCTCTTATTTTTTTGAGTTTGTGGTTTGGAAATTTTCCTTAGATCTTCAGGTATTGATCTCGAATAGCAAGTCTGTGTCGTTCTCTCCAAAAGCGACCATCCCGACCTTGTCCATTTTCTGATACGAGTCCGTCAACATCGAGAACACGGCGCTTTTTGCGGCTTCTCTCCTCCTTGTCGCGCCCATAATAGACCGCTCGCATACACCACGAAAAGAACCACTTCCGAGACCTTCCGGTGAGGACCTTTGCTAGAGGAGGGCACACGAGTCATTCGGACCAGGCTTTTCAATCCCAAGTGGATCGAGGGTATGAAGCGGCACGGGTACAAAGGCGCAAGGCGACATTTCCAAGCGAGTGGGCCGGGGGTTTACGACTGGGAGGCGACGACCGAGGTGGTGGACGGCGCTGGGGGCGATATCCAGGGCGGAAGCATCGATGCTGTGACCGCAAAGGAGGTCAGCGCCTGGCGGGAGAAGATGGGGAAGGTGGTGGAGAAATAATCTCAGGAAAATGAGGCGCTCGGCTCTCGATCGACGAGATTGGTCAGGGGGCGCGAGCGCCGCTTCTCACCACTCGCACCCGCCTTTTCGGCGACTTTAACTCAGGGTTGAAGCTGGCACCTTGAGCAGGTAATGGGCCACTGCGATCATCAGCGCCACGAAGCTGAGGATGAGGAAGAACCCGGACGCCTTGAGACGCCAGTGTTTTTTGGAGACGATCTCATCGTACTTCTTCTTGGAGTCGCTGCTGGAGTTGATGTTGATCCCGTAGCTTTTGGGAAAGAGGGTCAGAACCGCAAAGACCAGGCTGAGGAGCCAGAGGGCGATGGGCGCAAGGTAAAGGACGGCAACGGACTCGCTCATCTGGGGTTTCAGGTCGGAGAAGGTTATGGCGTGGAAGTATATGCCTTCCAGCAGGCTGTTTACGGCGATGAGCTGCTTGGCCACGCTCTCCAAGTTGGAGATGGACTCGCCCACCAGCTTCTGGGCGTTCTCCCGCCAGAAGGGGTTTGGTTCCATTGAGACGACTGGAGGCACCTCTTCCTCGCTCATGATCGCAGCTTCCATTCAAACCACTTCTCGCAGAGGGGACACTTCAGGTCGATGGACCTGAGACTGCTGGGCTTTGGCTTCCAACGATCGAAGAAATCGCGCACCACTATCGTCTCTCCGTCCTCGCTCACTTCTTCAACATCGATTCTGAATTTGTAGCCACAGTGAGAGCATTTTGCCAGCTCAAGCGTCATGTTTCCTCCTAACATCTTCGAGCACCTTTTCGAAGGCCTCTTCGCCCATCTTCTCCCTAAGCCTGGAAATCAAAGATTCGGCTAGATCTCTTCGAGGGTCGTTCAGTTCTTTGAAGATCGATAGAGCAAGCAGATACTTCTCAAGAGCAGAAGTATAATCTTCGTCCTTCTCTTCGTGCACTCGTCCCAATTGACCAAGCGTTTCTGCGATGCCTTTTTTATCGCCCAGCTCTTCTTTGATATTCAGGCTCTGCTGGTAGAGTTCGACCGCTTCTTTGTAGTTGCCCTGGTCCTGGTGAACCATTCCCAGCTGGTGCAATGTTGTTGCGATGCCTTTTTTATCGCCCAGCTCTTCATTGATATTCAGGCTCTGCTGGTAGAGTTCGACCGTTTCTTTGTAGTTGCCCTGTAGATAGTGTACATTTCCCAGCTGGTGCAATGTTGTTGCGATGCCTTTTTTATCGCCCAGCTCTTCATTGATATTCAGGCTCTGCTGGTAAAGTTCGACCGCTTCTTTGTAGTTGCCCTGGTCCTGGTGAACTATTCCCAGCTGGTGCAAGGCGACGGCGACATTTCCTCTCTGGCCTTCCTGCTCGAAGATCTCTTTCACTTCGGTATGCAGCTTTAGAGCCGTCTTCCAGTCGCCCAGACCATGATATACGGTTGCAAGGTTACCCAAAGCCACGGCTTTTGTCGTGCTCGAAGTGGTCTTGGCAGACTGATCCAACAGGTTCATGGCCAATTCGATATGGCCCCACCTGACGAGATAATCATAAGCATCTTCCACGATATCGGCTGCCGTTTCCCAATCTTCGGCCTGGTAATAGTAGCTCCTGGCCTTGAGAAGGTCCCACAAGTTTCCCGTCGTTTCGACCAGGTTATCGTAATGCTCCGCTGCTCGTATCAGTAGCTCCTTTCGGTCCAGCCCCTCTTTTTCCGCTTCTTCCCGGGCGAAATCCTTCACCAGGGTGTGTATCGTGTAAAGTTCCTGGCTAAATTCGTCCTGCTTTGCCAAAAGTCCCCAGTCCAGAAGCTTCTTCAGCTCGTCGCCGATGGTGGGGCTCGGCTGGCTCTTGGTGCCAACGATCCAGGATAAAGCCTCAGCGGGAACCGCCTCCTCGTAAACGGAAGCGCAGAGCAGCAGTCGTTTGGCATCATTGTCTAATTTTGAGTAAGACTTGTCCAGGAGCGTGAACTCTACCAGCTCTTGCTGGAGGTCCTCCAGATCCAGCAAAAGACTGTCCACCGATTCTGCGGCCGCGTGCATCGCAAACTGGCCTATGGTCCAAGGGTGGCCTCCTATGGCCTGGTATATCTCCAGCTTTTTCTTCGTGTCCAGGTCGGCAAGCTCACGGTGGTTGTTCATCAGCCAGACCGTCTGGGGGAAGGGAAGCTCTGGCAGGGATAGGTGTTCTACGCTTTCCGTCAATCTTCCTTCCAGGGGGTCGAAGTTTCGGCGGGTGGTGAAGATTATCTTGGTGTTCGAGTGGGTACCATTGAGGAGCTGCTGGACAAACTTCCCAAGGGCGGGATCTTTGATCCTTTTCCAGGAATCATCCAGGCAGTCCTCGAAGTTGTCGAAGATTATGAGGTAGCGGCGCTGGTTCAGTATACTTACTAAAATCTGGGTCTTGACCTTGAGCGGCACTTGCTCGTGAATCACCCGATTCAACTTGCCCACGTCGTCCATCAGCAGAAAACCGTTCAGCTCGTCCAGGATATCTTCGGGAATTGTGGTCTTTTTGCACTTGGTCCCAAAAACACCCTCGAAATGCCGGTTCATCCTCAGCGCCAGCCTCGTTGCCAATACGGTTTTGCCGATGCCGCCAAAGCCGTAGATTATAGCCGCCCTCTTCACATCGGACTGGAAAGCCTTCTGCAATATTCGAAGCTCTTTTCGCCTGCCCACAAAGCCCTTCTTCATCACCTGTAGCTCGCCCAGCATCACTGGCTTTGTTAAGATCTCGGAAGATTCGGGCTTGATCTCGCCCACGCTGAGACAATCAGGATCGGAAAGGTAGAGGAGCGGGGTTGCAAAGTCCACGCCGTTGCTATTCTCCGCGTTCTTCATCGCCGTCCTCGCCTCGGTTAGCGCAAAGTCGACCGATTTTCCGCTTGTTAAGGGACGGTAGAAGGCCGAGGCGAAATTGGTGGCCGAAAGGTCGGCGATTGAGTACTGCATCGCCACCACGGCAGGTATTCCCTCTTTGGCGAGGATGCTGGCCAAATCCGCGTAAGCTTCCTTGTTGGAGACCTTGCCAGACTGGCAGGCGCTGAGCACCACCAGCCGAACGCCTCTCCCTGCGAGGAGGTCTGCAACGACCCGGTTGTCCACCTCTCTTGCGGTACCGTCCTCTTTTTCGAAGACGAGGTAACCCTTGCCGTCGTGGTAAGCGCCGTGGCCGGTGAAATGGACGATGTGGTAATCCTCGTCATTCAGATAACCTTGAATCGTGTCGTAAGTGGCGTCTTCCGAGAAGTCCACCACCATCTTGTTCTCCCTCTGGAGCCGATCCACCGCTTCCAAAATGACCTCCTGCTCTAGCTCCGTGTTCAGAGGCACGATATTTGGATCATTGGGGCTGGAGACCACCACCAGCATGCGCAGTGTCGTCTCCAGAGGACTTAACTTCCTCTTCCGAACCTCTATCGGCAGCCTGGATATCAGAAGGTCTCGTTTGGTGACGAGGAAATCCTCGCTATCGTGGAGAAACTCCCAGGGGAGTGCAGCGATCTTTGCCGCATCGGCGTGGCATCTAAGAGAGATCCTGAGCCCTGCGCCCTCGTCTCGTGCCACCTCAAAACGTTCCCTGAAATACTCGCCGAGTTCCCCAGAGAATACCTTGTTGTAAAGCTCCTGGCCAAACTCCACGTGAAAGGTCTCTTCTGACCCTGGGCTGATGGCGCTCTCCTCCAGTCGGCGCAGACCCTCTATGAGCTTCAGTTCATCGGTGCGAAGTTCAAAAGTCTGTGATGCCACAACCTCGCCGTCTTTCAGGGCCGAAGCAAGATATTGGTTGTCTCCCTCCTTGGATAGTTGAAGCTCGAATTCGTTGTAATCCAAAACGCTCACCCGCTGGGATAGACACGTCTCTCTGCAATTCAATAAGAATATTTCGTAAGAATTTAGATCAAGACGCCATTTTCGAACATGGCTCGACGATAGGCCCCCTAGCACTTCAGCCCGAAGATGGCCAACTTCGCTGCAGGATTGATGATGCCTTCCCGCCCCAAGCTCTCTTGGCATAGTGCGCCCTGGCCGAAGGCCGCGTCACTTCGGCGATGTGCGGCCAGTTTTTCCGGCGAGGTATACTTCGGTTGAGGGGAGATCAAACCTCTCCACCTGATGACCGGCGGGAAATCAAACGGGGCGGATTCTTGCGCCACAGATCACCTATGATCCTTATGAACGTGATCCTGAGTTTTGGTGGGATGGACCTTTTGAGGTCGATCTTCGGTCCACCGCTCCAGATGCTGGGCCTACCTGGAGACTGCGCCGCCCCGCTTGTCATGCAGTTTGTCCATTTCTCGGCCGGATACGCATCTGTCGCTGCCTTGCTTGCTTCTGACGCCGTCACCGAAAAACAGGCCCTGATCACCCTTCTCATCGGAAGCATGGCTGTGATAACTTCGATAGCTTATCCATGTACGTCGCTCTTTTTGGCAGGTTCTGGACGAGTATTGCCGCCGTTGGAGATCTATTCAGCATGATAGCCAAGATCGTGACGATATTCTTAGTCATACTTTTATTTTGAGAATTGTGCCAGTTTCCGACGTTTGTTTTGTAAAACTTTTTTGATTTTAATTAGACTTGGTATTACTTTAATCAAAAAGATTATACTTAATAAGGAGATTGACATTTATAGTAGGAATAATCACATCTAATTACTACAAAAATCCTACTAATTCGCGATAGATACGATTAAAAAGTTACTACCATTGAACCTTAGGAGTGTGGATAACATGAAGAGAATTGTATTTCCCATGCTGGTTTTGGCGATATGCCTTTCTTTGGCAATTGGACTGGTTGCGGCAGAGGATTTTGCAGTTCCAGGCGATCTCGACGGAAACAAGGTGGTTTCTCTCGATGAGCTGAAAGCTGCCAAAGAGGACCAAAACGACGGTAAGATCTCCTCGGATCGATTGGAGGAGATCTGGCACATACACGAAAATTATCCGAGATCCATCACGGACACGGCAGGAAATGATGTGACCGTCTGGAAACCTCTGGAAAAAATCGTGATCTTCAACAGCGAGACCGTAGAAGTGATGCGCTCACTGAGAGCCGAAGACAAGATAATAGGCGTTGGCAAGCACACCAAGGAAGACGACGTCTTCTTTGGCGAGCTGAGCGATCTTCCCTCGATCGGATCGGTCTGGACACCAGACTTAGAAGCGGTGCTCGACCTTCATCCTGACGCGGTCTTCGTCTATGGAACATTCATGAACACCAGCGTCGATGAGATCCAGGAAACCCTGGCGTCTGCAGATCCGAACCTGATTGTGGTCCGCCTGGACTGCTTCGTTCCGAAAAGCTACATAGATGAGGTCGAGATGCTGGGCGAGATCCTGGAGCGGGAAGCAGAGGCTGAAGAGTACATAGAGTTTTATGAAAGCGCCCTTGGCCCGATCGAGGATGCTGTAGAATCGCTCTTAGACGAAGAGAAGCCAAAGGTGTACCTTGAACGCTGGACTGATTACAGGACTGCCACACAAGGTGCAGCGTGGCATGACAAGCTGGTTATGGCAGGAGGCAACAACGTATTTGGAGATCTCGCGTTGTCATGTATCGATGTGGACCCTGAAAGCATTATCGAGAAAGATCCCAAAATCGTGATCAAGCTCTGCGGTGCCGGAAGCCTGAACTTTGGAGGCTATGCCGAAGACGATGTTTTGGAGATGAAGGATCTTCAAGAGTCTGTCATGAATCGGCCGGGCTGGGATGCGGTCGATGCCGTGAAGAACGATCAGGTCTACGTCCTTTCAAACGACATCCTGGGGGGTGCCCAGCACTTCATAGGGATCGCTTATCTCGCCAAGCTGTTACATCCTGATCTCTTCTCCGATCTGGACCTCGTGGCCTTCCACGAAGAATACCTCTCACCAGGTTCCAGGGTATGGAGCTCCAAGGAGTATTTCTGTATCCAGAAATACCTGCTTGATCAATTTGATTGAAAGGAAGGTTTCATGGGCATGAAGCCCACAACTCGACTTTGAGTTGGCGGCTTTCTGCCCCAGTTTTTTTCTGATAGACATGCATGCTACCTTAGGGCCTGCAAAGAATTAACATGAGCAATCCTGGGTATTTCTTGGAATGATGGCATAATTCCATTCACCATGAAACTCACTCATAATAATGTTAATCTTTTCCATCATCTCGTCAGATATCTTAATTCCTTTGGGATGTGAATTTCTATCCAATTCGCATCCAACTTTCAAGCCTTTTTTTGTGGTCGTTGCAGATATGAGATTCACAATAACTTCATGGCTTACGAGGGGTTTACTTCTCCAATTTTGGGTTATGAACGCGAATAATCTATGCTCAATTTTATTCCATTTGCTCGTTCCCGGTGGAAAGTGTGATACTAATATTTCGAGTCCAGTTTCATCAGCAAATTTTTGCAGTTCGATTTTCCATAATCTAACTTTATATCCATTACTTCCGTCACTATCGGCGGTAATCAAAAGTTTCTCCGCTTCTGGATACGCTATTTGACCCATGGAATTCCACCATCTTCTGATGCTTTCAACTGCAAACGCAGCTGTATCATTGTCTGTGCCTACATTCATCCACCCGTAATTCTGCGCAATATCGTATACACCATACGGATTTACCTTGTCGAGTTCTTTTATTTTGAAATCGTGTACCAGCACCTTTTCGGGATCCCCCTTGGGACGCAACTCACTACCACCATTTTTAAAATTACCTACTAATTCTTTCTTTTTTGTGTCTACAGAGATTACAGGCTGCCCCTCTTGTTGACATTCCTGTGCTATTTGATTAATATACTCAAATTGAGCGTTTCTATCTGGATGGCTTGCAACTTCAATCGTCTTCTTATTGCCTTGCAAGCTGTAACCCAATTCGAAAAGAAGTGCCGCTACCGTAACATGACTGACATCATGACCCATATCCTTAAGCTCTTCAGCTAATTTGCGCGTACTCTTGCAACTCCAACGCAAGGGGGACTCGGGATCGCCACGAGTAACCGGTTCGATCAAATTTTCTAGATCATCCATAAGAGTAAGATCATTATCAGTTATTTTTGTAACTACTCAGGTACCCCTAACCGGTCGGAGGGTACTGGTTCTAGTTGTTCAGGGTAATCTGACCATAGACCCATACCAAAACAAAAAACGATATCTTCCGATCACAAATTAAAAAAATAGACTTAGTCGACGGCAGAAGAAACGTCTTGCGAATTACGGTTGCCGGTGTCGATCATGGTACCTGAGTAGTTACTTATTTTTTTCCTTCCACCCCCCTTCTTTCGGACTCTGCTTACATCTGAATCTTCTGATAATTCTTCAGGGGTATCCAGGTCCTTACGACCAGACATAATTGTGTTACGAGAAATGCCCGTTATTCGGGATAATTTTGAAGTCCCTCCATAACCAAGGGCCTCTGCCACCGCAGCAGTTAATAGCCTTAGTTGCCGCTCGTTTAAATGACTTTCCATATGATCAAATATTTTTTTGATTTCATGTTCATCCATGGCATAATAATAGGTCGTGATAATAGATAATGTTTGCGTAAGTTAATTGTTAACGCCTCCTTAAAGATAATGTAGGTCGTGCTCCTGAAGATATTCTATGTTACTTTTAAAAATAGTGAATGAAAATTCACTCAAAACATTATGAGCGATCTTCTCAAGCCACTTCGACGTTGTTATCTTCTCTTCTGGTTTGCCCTGCATCTTCTAGCAACTTGATCTCGCCAAAGGTTGACTCGTACTTCTGAACGTTGGCGCCAAGGGCCCTTAGCAACCTCTTTGCATGCTGCGGCGTTATGGCGACGATGGCCCGACCTTGAGCCATGTTCGTATCAGGGACCTTGTGGAGAAAGGTCAAGGTGAACTCGTCATCGGAATGACTTATGCGTATCAGGTTGGAGTAAACCGGTTCTAGTTTGTCAGGAATCTTGACGTTGAGCTGTTGTACCTTCTTTTCAGCCAATATATCTCACCACGCTCTTTTTACAGCTCATCCCATCTTATCCTTTTGCCCTATGGGAAAATCCTTTAATCGACTATGTCTACCCATACCCCATGATCGAACTCAGGAGCGACCCTTATGTCCTGAAATCGAGGGCCATCCAGGATACCGAACAGGATTTCAGGCTGAACTTGAATCTGTCCTGGTGTCGCGGCGTCCTCTTCAACCTGGTGGCGCTCAAAAATTCCACCGCCATTGTAGAGTACGATGCCATTTTGTGGACCGACGACGCCCTCATGTTCATAGAATACAAGGACTCGGTCGCCGCTTACAAGAACCTATCAACTCGCAGAATCCAGCAGATGGGAAGCCTAGCCAAGAACATTGCCTCAGGCCTTGGTTACAAGAATTACACCTTCGTCGTGGTGGCAAAAGACTTGAAAGTTCCTACTACCAGGGGCGGCGCTGTTGTCATACCCTTGTTCCAGCTTGGAAGCTACACGCCAACTTTTGATCCGACCTTCTCAGAGCTTGAGTTCTTAGACAAGCTCATCGAGAAATACTCCAAAGGCGAGAGCAAGGATGTTACAAGCGACCTTGAAAAGCTAAAAACCATCATAGAGACGGGGTTGTATTGAGGGGCGCGGCCTTTGCTCTGGGCGCTGTAACCGTATTGAACGCCGTTGCCACCTGGAAAGGCTCTGCCATCGGGATCGACCTGAAGACCGAGGCCGAGGTGGTGCTGGACGACTCTTCCAAAATCAAAGGAGACGTTCCAGGCATAGACGATCGCTTGATCGTAAGATCTGCAGAGATGGTGCTAGAACGGTTCGGCATCGAGGCTGGCGGCATCGTTCGCACCAAAAGCCAGATACCCGTGGCAAGCGGTCTTAAAAGCAGCAGCGCTGCAGCCAACTCCGTGGTTTTGGCCACGTTGGACGCCCTCGGCGTTGAGCTAAACCTCCTCGAGGCCACTAGGATAGGGGTTAAGGCAGCTTTAGAAGTTGGCGTAACCATCACCGGTGCCTTTGATGATGCCGCAGCCTCGATGCTTGGCGGCGTGGTGGTTACTGACAATCGCGAGATGGCACTCATCAAAAGAGAGGAGATGACATCTCAAGTTCTCCTGCTGGTACCAGACGAGACGATATATTCCCAAGATACCGACGTCCATCGCTCGAAGCTTATTGCGCCGCTGGCGGATTTGGCCTATGATCTGGCTCTCAAAGAAGATTATGCGAGAGCCATGACCCTAAACGGCCTCATCTACTGCAGCGCCTTGAGACTCTCTTCTGATCCCATCTTTGCCGCACTTGACAGCGGCGCAAGTTGCGCGAGCCTTTCTGGAACGGGTCCTGCCTACGCCGCCCTAGTCGATAGCGACCAGATCGACGAGGTCGAATCTGTCTGGAAGGACTTGGGCGGAAGGGTGATAAGGACGAAAGTAAACAACACTGGTGCATCCTTCGGCTGAGAGGTACCTAACATGAGCCTGGAAGACCTTCGCGAAGAAGTCCAAAGAATCGACGAGGAGATCATAAGGTTGATAGATGAACGGGTCACGTTGGCCGGAGACATCTTTGGGGCTAAAAAAGCCCTTGGCCTTAAGATCGAAGACCCTGAACAAGAGACGCTGGTGATGAAAAGGACCTTAGACCTGGCAACAGAGCTTGGGTTAGACACCGGCTCGGTGAAAGAGATAGTCAGAACGTTGATAAAGATGTGCCTGGAGAAACAACACGAACTCTATGGCGATGACAACTTCCCCTAATTATGACTGATATAGCCGTTATATCGGGATCCAAGTCGGATCAGCCCGTGGTAGACAAGGTCCTCCAAGTATTTGACGAGGAGGGTGCAGATTACGAACATAAAGTGTTATCTGCCCACAGAAATCCCGACGAACTGCAGCGATACATTCAAGAGACAAATGCTCGAATCTTTGTGGCAGTGGCGGGCCTTTCGGCAGCGTTGCCCGGTGTTATAGCTTCAAAGACCGAAAAACCCGTAATCGGAGTGCCGGTAAGCGCAAAACTAGGCGGCCTGGATGCCCTTCTTTCCATAGTCCAGATGCCGCCAGGAGTGCCGGTCGCCTGTGTGGGCATCGACTCTGGCGAAAATGCCGCACGCTTAGCTTTGAGGATACTGTTATCGAAAAGATAACTTTTTATACAGAAGCGTGCGTATAAATATTCAAAGGAGGGAGGGGATGTACGAGAAGATATTAATCGCCACAGATGGATCTGATGCCTCACTAAAAGCGAGCGAGCACGGCGTGAAACTGGCCCAGTCGCAAGGAGCAGACGTTCTGGCACTCTACGTGATTAACGAAGCTGCAATATCTAGCGTCATAAGTTCTGCAGTTCTTCACGGATCATCCAAGGACTACCTGAGAGTTAACATGAAAGAGTCAGCCAAGAAGGCCGTAAACGAGGTCGCAAAGATTGGCGAGGCTGCGGGAGTTAAGGTAGACCCTCTGGTTCGGGAAGGCGACGCTGCAGGTAAGATCGTAGAGACTGCCGGTATCAATGGTGCCGACGTGATCGTTATTGGCAGTCACGGTGAGGGTGGAATCACTTCGAAACTTATAGGAAGCATTGCGCAGAAAGTACTGATCTGGTCAGAGCTTCCTGTGATTGTAGTGAGATGAGGAACTTTCGCAAACCCCGTTCCCGAACTTGCCAAATCAGCTCCTAGATGCTGATATCGAGAAGATATCTATTTATATCAAGGCGTAAAGTCATAAGCTTAAAAGGTGTAGAGGGTTTGTTGTAGGGTGACAAATAAAAGGTGAGATTGAGATGTACGACCGGATTTTAGTTGCTACAGATGGTTCCGCAAAGTCCAAGGTTGCGGTAGAGCACGGTATCAACCTGGCGAAGTCGGTCGGAGCAAGCGTCCTCGGCATTTATGTGGTAAACGACATTGTCGTTGCCAGCGCCGTCAGACAGCTCGGCGCCGATAAGAAGGAGATCGAGGGTAAGCTCCAGGTCGCCGGTGAGAAGGCTCTCGGAGAGATCAAGAAAATGGCGGACGCTGCTGGAGTTTCAGTTGACACCACAATTCGATATGGTGCCCCTGCCAACACAGTAATAGATGTGGCAAGGACTGAAGGCGTTGACTTGATCGTCATGGGCAGCCATGGTGAAAGCGGCGTTACCAAACTGCTCATCGGAAGCGTCGTTCAGAAAGTTCTTTACTGGGCAGCCTGCCCCGTTCTGGTAGTGAGATGATAGCATATGATTGAACTAGCACCTGCTGGACTGGTTTATCCTGCTTTTGCAGTGGCTTTTGTGGTCGTCACGCTCCTTGCTTATACGGTCATAAGCTTGATTGGCGGAAGCTAAAGCCGAGGTCAAACTCAAAAGAGATGACGTCCCTCCTTTTATGGAGGGACGTCAGTTCCTTCTTTTTGGATCTGTTAGTTACACAGGTCGGTAAGTCGTATTTTTTGTAACTACTCAGGTACCATGATCAGCACCAGTAGCCGCAATTTACAAGATGCTTGTTTGGCCGCCAACTAAACTGATTTTTTTAATTCGTGGTCATTTGATATCGTTTTTTGTTCTGATACGAGTCTGTGGCCAGATTACCCTGAACATCTAAAACCAATATCCTCCGGCCGATTTTGGGTACCTGAGTAGTTACTATTTTTTCTGATTATAGTGTTTAGCGGTGCCTTTCGGACAAATCTTCAAGCACTTAAGCTATTCATATCATTAAGCACTATAATCGAAATTGGTAGTGACTTCCGATTTATGGTGTTCCTCGCCTGCAAAGACGGGCCCGCTCGCATCGCCCTAGCTCATAAGAGGGCTACCACATCTAGAATCCTGCCCTCAATCTCCTGCTCGATCTGACTGCTCATCTGCCACACGGGATCGCCTTTGGAAATTCTCTTTGGTCCTGGATCTAGGCTTCCAAACTCGCCCTTGAGATCGTCGCCAAAGAGCACTTTAGCGCCCACTTTAAGAGACGGAGGCGCCAAACGAAGATACGAGCGTCACGATACCATGCGTGCCAGTTCCTCTTCGAGATACGGATCCATCTCCTTGCAGCGGCCGTGGGTGGCGCACTCTACGATGTACATATCTTTTGGCTCAAGCGCCTTTTCGTAGGTACGGTTCGCGTAATCGAAGGGGATGACGGAATCGTTCAGCGAATGGATCATCACGAACCTTCTGGGCGGAATTCTGCCAAGATACGTATCAGGATCGATCGATCTGAAGAACTTGACCGTATCAGGATCATTCATCCTCAATGAATCGATCTCTTCTTCCACGCCGTAACCGCAGGTGCTGATCGCAACCACACCCCGGGCTTTTGGATCCAAGGCAGAGGCGATGATGGCAAAGCGCCCACCGTTGCTCTCCCCAACGTACACGATACGGCCCGGATCGATCTCAGGCTGCATCCTCAAGACCTCAGCTGCCGCCAGTGCGTCGTGCACCATCTTGTGTTCGGTCGGCTCTTTGCCGTCCAGAAACTTCTCCAAATCCCTTTGCATATCGACGCAGCCCAGGTTGCGTTGATCAAGGGCGATGCTTGCGTAGCCCAGGCCGGAGAGAAACTCTGCTAGCCTCTGTTCTTGCTCTTTGGTGACTGTCGCGCCGGAAAGTAGCACCACGCCTGAAACGCCTTCTGGCCGCTGAGCCAGAGGCATTCTGAGGAGGCACGCCACCGATGCGCCTCGGCTCAAGAAGCTGATTTCGTATAGATTCGCGTCTTTTTTGGCCTTGGATGAGATCAAACTGTATTCCGGCGCAGGTGGCAGGTACTCTAGCGATCCGTCCTCTGCAACGCGCCACTCTTCCCTTATCTCCGAAGAGGGAAGAATACCTGCTAGGAGGGCGATGATGACGAGAACGATGATCGATCGCGCGATCGAGCGTCTCTTCCCCATGTTTTCTATTCTCCTCTGCTCTTCTTTGTGTCAACAACTCCCGACTGAAGTCAAGAGCTTGTCCCTGGATGATTGATGTTCCGAGACAATAGGCTGGTTGACATCAGCCCTAGATGCGATGTTGATCGTTGCGATGTGGTCAGCAGGACCAGCGAATCCACATGACTCACATCGAAACACATCTTTGGATGGTCGATTTGCTTTTGAGATATGTCCACATGAAGGACATTTTCTGGAGGTGTTACGTGGATCGACGAAAATCACTGGTACACCCTCAATTTTGGCTTTGTACTCGACAAACGTTCTAAGCTGATAAAATCCCCATGTATGCAGGTTGCGATGCTGAGCCTTACGAACCGTTGCCCTGGAAACGAATCCCCTTGAGATCTTCAAGGGCGATCGCTCTTTTGGTATCTTTGGCTTTCGCCAGAATAATGCTTAACGATACCTTTCAGACAAATCTCAAGCTCTTACGAGTTAGAGATTTGTCTGAAAGGTATCGTTAAACGTAACTACTCAGGTACCCAAAATCGGTCGGATGATATTGGTTTTAGATGTTCAGGGTAATCTGGCCACAGACTCGTATCAGAACAAAAAACGATATCAAATGACCACGAATTAAAAAAATCAGTTTAGTTGGCGGCCGAACAAGCATCTTGTAAATTGCGGCTATTGGTGCTGATCATGGTACCTGAGTAGTTACCGTTAAACATTATAATATGGAACGTTCTGGACTAAATCTGCAAGGCCTAGATCTCTGGTCAGGGCGAAAGTCGCCAAAACAGAATGATTATTACTTCGGGTGCGCGGAGGGTCACGAATACCCCGTCCTTTAGAGCGGGGTGGGCCGCACGCAATTTGATTAATTTCAATTAATCCCACTATTTGCTTCTTTCCTTTTCTTTCCGGGCCCCCCCTCTGAGATCAAGTTTTGATAAGCTTCACAAGCCAGCGCTTTCACGTCCATTCCCATCTCTCTTGCGACAAGGAGGGCCACAACTTCTAGGTCGACCAATCCCTGTAGCGAGACCTGTCGCTCGTTTGCCATGGCGATAACCTCCTTGCGATTCATCCCCGTCTCAGTGGAGATGAGTCGAAGTGCCTTTTCTAAGACGTCTTCGTCTCTTGTCGGCTTGAAGCCAAGAGGGACGCTCACTTCCTCTTCGTCGAAGTTGGCGTGGACCATGTCACCTTCTACTCGGACCAATCCTTCCTCAGAGGCTTCTTGCAAGAGTTCCCGGACCTTGTCGGGGGATCCCCATTTGAGGTCAAGAGATATGGCGAATATGAAATCACTCACTTTCAGGCTCTTCTTGCCGCGTTTCTTGAAAGGGGTAGCCACCAGGTAGGCATGTTCACGGTCCAAGGAGTCCACCTACATCTAAGTGAATCGATATCGTGGTCATAATGCCTGTGCCATGGATACCCAGCTATTTATATACCTATCCAAGATCAAAATAGGATGGTCTCAGCGGCTAGCATGTTATTGGCGAGATCATAAGCATCTCTCCTCAGTTGCTAACATCACTGTGCTAAACAGCCTATAAAACAATATCTATGATTGAATAAAATCCAATTCAGATTACATTGATGTGATATGACCTGCTTAACCCCTCATTTTACCAACTTTAGAAGGATGTTTATGATCGCGCCAATAACGTGTTAGCTACTGAGAGCATCTCTCCAAAACTGGTGAACAACTGGTCAGTTATGTAGCTTGAAATCCTTAATCGGTGACTGATGGAAAAGCTAAATATCCTTTTATCCCAACCCCAAGTGCATGAAAAAAGAGACTCGTCTCATTCTGGCCCTGGACGTTCTCTCAGAAGAAGGAGCGCTCGATCTGGTCACCGCCCTAGAAGGACGCGTAGATTACGTGAAGATAGGCTACCCCCTAATCTTGGCCGCAGGACTGGGAATAGTTCGTAAAGTATCAAAGATCGCCCCAGTGATAGCCGACCTCAAGGTTGCAGACATCCCCAACACCAACACCCTGATCTCACAACAGGTCCTGGCAGCAGGGGCTGTCGGCCTGATTGCTCACGCCTTCGTCGGAAAAGACAGCCTCAAAGCCTGCGCTGAAGCAGCCAAAGAGAAGGGGGCCCTGGTATTTGCAGTGACCGAGATGAGCCATCCTGGCGCAGAAGAGTTCATGGCGCCTTTGGCCTTCAAACTTGCTCAGACCGCAGTGGATGCGGGTGCAGATGGCGTCGTTGCACCGGCAACTAGGCCCGAAAGGATCAGGCTTGTGCGCTCTGCCATCGGCGATAGGATTATCATATCGCCAGGCGTCGGGGCCCAAGGTGGGTCGGCAAGATCTGCCCTTGATGCTGGGGCAGACTGCCTCATAGTAGGAAGATCTATCACTAATTCTGAAGATCCAGTCAAGGCTACCGACAAAATCCTGGAACAGATCAGTTGACTCTCCAAGAATGTTTTCACATATATGCCTCAGTAAGGTTGAATATGATAATCGCAGATCTTAGCATGATGTCGATGGGCTAGGGCCCCAGAGCGAGCCTTTATGTGAGGGGCGTCCATCAGATTCTCAAAGAATCTAGCTTTATAGTCATGCACCCAACAATTGACTTTTTAAATTTTCACTAAGGATCGTCTCAATCCACGCTTTTGCAAAGCTCAACTGTGATGAATATTCCATAAAATATCGATCTATGATGTTTCTCATATGGCCCGTATTAATAATAAACATTGTTGATACTACCCGCTTAATGCTCTTCCAAATGAATTCAATTGGATTCAAGTGAGGGGAGTATGGTGGGAGA
>Ga0208771_1000397_pt1 | contig 26689 bp, 20 predicted proteins | sample AntAceMetag02UKX_FD_184775 | JGI IMG/M metagenome (GOLD analysis project Ga0208771, IMG submission 184775) | Saline lake microbial communities from Ace Lake, Antarctica - Antarctic Ace Lake Metagenome 02UKX (SPAdes) (version 2) | ecosystem: Environmental > Aquatic > Non-marine Saline and... | reverse complement strand
TTTGCCGACTCGCATGTTATGCTGTCTTATGCTTAAAAAATGACAACATTAAATTAATAAGTTTATCCGGACATTCGATTGGTGTATTATGACCAGCCTTTTCAATTATACATAATTGTGAATTGTTTATTCTTTTTGCCATAATTCTTTGATAATTAGGCGGGAATTGAAAATCATTTTCACCTACAATAATCAATGTTGGATTTTTAACCAAGCTTAATTTGTTCTTTATATCCCAACCAGCAAAATATTCTCTAAACCACAAATGGACTGTTTTTAAAGTATGCTTTCCTGAAATCGATTTCATGAATATTTTGATATTAAATCTGTAAAAATAGGCTTTGCCAAATTTTAAGAATGCATATGGTATTTGAAATAAAGATATATTACCGTTAAAGAATTTATGAGACCACTTTGAAACTTTTTCAGGATAACCCCATTTTAATAAAATTTTTGGAGCCTCTTCCTGTACTTGAATAGCATTGAAACCTGTATCAATTAATACTAATTGTAAAACACGTTGGGCATAACGTAGAACATATTCCAAAGCGACAAACCCGCCAAACGAATGTCCAATGACAATCCATTTATCAATTTTTAAATGTTCCCGAATATTCTCCAAATCAGATGTAAAATTTTTGAATGTGAGTGTATTATAATTAGTTATTTTTGATTTTCCATTTCCCCGTTGATCGACAAAAATTAAACGATAATATTTGGCCAATGCCTTAAGATTAAGCATATATTTATGATCAACGCCCGGACCTCCATGTAACACAAGTATTGGATTACCTGTACCAAATTCTTTGTAATATAATTTTGTTTCATTAGAATTAATAAATGGCATTTTGTTATTCTCCCTAACTACTGCTTAATTTTCTGCCTGCCTGTGCAGCTGAATCAAAATAATTCCAATTGACTTTGTCGGTCTCCGCTTCGCTCCGGCTCATAATTTCTAATTCCTAACTCCTAATTTCTAATTTCTATTAGGTCGGCACGCTTGTTATGCCTATTTCTTCGAGAACTAATAATCAATTAAAAAAATACATTTAAGATTAAATAAATCACTTTTCAACTGTCGATGGTATGGTATCGTGCGGGATTATGAAGCGATTTCCTATCAGTTTACACTGACCTTTTTTACGAGCAACAAATGCTCGAAAACCTCTGAAACATTTATGCACTATACCATGTGTTGTGTGGCGTTTTCTTTTTTTTATTAATCTTATTCAAAGATCATAGATATTATTAGTCCACTTAAATTTGCAGTTATATGAACAATAAATGCATAAGTGAAATTATTATGTTTCTCTTGAAAATATCCTGCTATCATTCCTAAAAATATTCCGGATATTACAATTTGAATTACAAATCTGAAACTTGCACCAGTTCCAATCAATGCAAAATGCATTAAACCAAATAAAATACCACTTATTATCACAGGTAAACTTAGTCTTATTTTATAAAGATTTATTCCATATGATTTAATGGGATTTAACATATTCTGCAAAAACCCACGAAATAATAACTCTTCATCTAAACTTGCAAGAACAACAATAAAAAATAATTTTTGTACTATTGACATTGAAACTGCAACCGGATGACCTTCATTTTTCAATACCATAGAAATTATTTGGCTGATTATTAATAAAAAAACTGTTAATCCAATTGGAAGAATAAGTTGCTGTAATTTTACTTTTCCAAAATTAAATTCAATAATTCGTTTTTTAGAAAATATAAAGATTAGTAAAATAGAAATAATTAAAATTCCTATTTGACTACCTACACCCATTGGTATAAAATCAATAATAGATTTTATTGAAATTTCAAATCCACTTGACAGTACTAATACTATAAAAGTGATAAAGATTCCTAAAAATATTTTCAATTTTTTATTCATAATATATTTTCAATTTTTTGTACTTGAATTCAGAGTTTCTGTTTTAATGTCACACAACAGTTTGAATATGGTATGTTTGGCATTTTGGAACGCTTAATTTTCAAGTTATGCCGATTTTCATTTCGTGTACTGATTTTCATTTTAAACTCTATCTGCCAAATGCACTATATTTTTTGTTATAGTGTGTTTTTCCATTTATTAATCTCAAATTTTATAGTGTCATAATTTGGACACCATTCTTTATTATTATATTTCCAAAGTCTTTGAATTGTATCATTTTCAATGTCTGGTAAATAACCACCTATTTCCATTCTTCGTAAATATTCTGATTTAAAATCATTTGAAATGTAATTTTTCACTCCTTTTCTAAAAATAAAACTGTCAATTGGTGAGGTATAAATAAATCCAGTAAATACATTATTATATGTCAAATCGTTTGCAACAGGATACATATCAAAACTATCATTACCAAATGGTGATTTATTGAAGTCAAATCCAATATTTGTTTTATTCAAAAGTTCAAAAGATACATCCCATTTTCCATTTTGGTATGAAAAAAAGGTATCATCTTTTGGACAAAGGTCATTAATCAGAACACTTGCTATTCTATTTTTATATTTTTCTTTCAAGTAACGACCTGTATTTTCTGCCTTCCCCCCATCTTTTGTATATCTAATATTCGTGAAGCCGTGCCTGTAATTTAAAATTAATAATGCCTTTTTGTGATTATTTGTTTTTATTTCTGATTTTTCAAATTTATCAATAATTTGTTTGGCTATAATGCTATCTCGTGTTGAAATAGTGTCCATAAATATTTTATATTGTTCCTTATTTTTTGTGTATTTCCAACTAAATGGGACATCTGAATAATATAAATTTATCTTTTTTGACGGTTCAAGGTCTTGATTAATTTTATATATTCGAATTAAAAAATCATAATAAGAAGTCTTGTCCCACGAAGGTAAAAATGGAATATTTCTGTAAATTTCTAATGCATTCTTCTCGATTTCATTTTCAGTCAAATTTTCAGATTTTAAAAATCTTTCAACATTGTCTTGCTCTGAACTTACACCAACTTCAACAAAGACATTTCCTACGTTATTGATAAATCGTTTATCAGAGATAATATCAAGATAAAATTCATATTGTGTATATTCATAATGAAGACGTTCTGAAATAATTACAATATCATATTTTTCAAATAGTGATAAAACATAATCTTTTGCTAATATGTTTTGATTTTGTAGAAAGTTAATATATTTCCTTATTTCAGGATTTATGTTTGTGTCTGTAATATTCCCTTTTTTATTTTGATTATTGCAATTTGTTAATACAATTAATAAAAACAATATTAATAATTTTAGGTATCTCATTTTCGTTTTCCAAATACGCTATAACTTGTGTGTAACACCTATTGTTGTTATCCCTCTTATTTGGTGGGATAACAACAATTGCGTATATTTTTCTTTTATCATTTTACTATTTCCTCAAATCATACTTATCAGAAATTCTATATTAATTTTCAGGTCAAGAACTTAAATTCTTCGCCATATTAAATAGGCATACTGTCCCGACTTTTCAGCAGAATCAAAATAATTCCAATTTCTAATTTCCCATTTCACTTTTCACTTTGCACTTTTCATTTTCTTCCAAATCGTCTTTGCTGTTGCACAAACTTTATCAGTTCCTTTAATTTTTATTGAGTGTATAAATGATTTATCCTTTGTACCATTTTTAGTCAAAGAAACGACCGTTTGACCATAATGCGCTTCGGCAATAAATCTACCGTCTATAGAATGCAAATAATAATTATCAATAATTTCCTCAGGAACTGACTCAACGACCCATTGTAAATATCTAATATTATTTACGTGCTTAATCATATCAGTATCATATCTATTTACTTTGAATTCTAATTTGTAATCTGAATTCTCAACTGCTTTAATCTTTTTAGAAATATTGTAATCAATACTTTCTTCATTACAAAAAGACCATTTTTTCATTATATCATCAAATATTTTAACAGGTCTTCTTCTATCTATATCAAAGAAAACCCATAAGCCTTTGGCTCTTCCAATAATATTATTTTGTTCATCATAAATAATATTTTCTCTAAAACCTTTAATTGTTGTATATTTTGACAACCAAGTTCTAATAGTAATCTTTTCTTTATATCTGGGATATCGCTCCATTTGCATAATCCCGGAAATTAAAACCCACCCAATATTTTGTTCTCCTAATTGATATAAACTATGGTTTATAGAATAACAATGATCAGCTGCTGTTTCTTCTAATAGAGTTAAGATGGTAGTTGGCGATGCAACACCAAATTCATTCATTTCAAAATAGTTTAGTTCAAATTGTTTATCGAAATAGTTTTTAATCATCTTACTTTCCTTTATTTATGTATTCCGATTTGCTATTTACCATGTTAGCAATAATATTTTCTTTTTCCCATTTCTTGATAATAACAAACCATAGAACGACTGACACACCTAAAATTATCAGTTTTTCGATTCCGTCAATTCCGTTTTTGATTAACGCATTGAACATCATAATTTGGATAATCAGATGAAAACAAGCACTAGCCAATATTGACTTTGTCGATTCCGCTACTTGCCCAATTCCCCAACTCCCAAAAATCATCATTGCTAAAAAGAAAAGATTATCTCCAGCAGTTGCTTTCGTTAAGAAAGACAAATGCCACAAGTACCACATAAATCCGATTATCAGATATTTTTGCCAAAGTTTTAATGTTTTCAATTCTTCTTGCAAGTAACCTCGCCAACCATATTCCTCCATTATGCAATAGAGTAAAGTCCCAATTATAGCTATAAACCCATAAAGATGCGAGTCCAGTTCAAATGCATTTTTTACTCCAATTATTGTTAAAATGATGATTGGAATGATTGCCATTATAAGGCTTTTTGATTTTGATGTTCCGAAAAGCGTTATTTCTGTTTTTCTGTTTTTTTTCAAAAACGAAATAGCTATTAACGCACCTATAATGACTCCGCTACCTTCAAGAAAAACAGTAGTCAAGATAAAAATCCAAGTTGGTAATTGTTCCAATTCCGGTTTGAGTTCGAAAATATCAAATCGAAATATATTGGATAATGATATTGCAATTACATAAAAAATTATAATTCTTACGATTCGTGTATTTTTCATTTATCTCCTTTCAATATTGCCACTAAAGTCCTACCTATGTAGCGGAATCAAAATAATTCCAATTAACTTCGTCGGTCTCCGCTTTTCTCCGGCTCATAATTCATACATTTGCTGTAAAGTTGCCGCGTTACATAAAATAGTAAGGACTGAAAATAAAACAAAAAGCAATCTCCTCATAATCCCACCCAGGCTATTTATTTTGTATCATTTATAATTATTAACTATTTTAAGAATGTAAACGCAATAAACAGTCCAAGATTTAAACAAAATATCTCTGGGGGAAAACTGATATTCAAAATAAGTTATACTTGATTAGTAAGTTTTCTTCATTTTTAGATACAAATCTTCAACCTTCTTTCTTGCCCAATCTGTCTTTCGTAGAAATTTAAGACTGGATTTCACGGAAGGTTCATTTTGGAAACATTTTATATTGATGCGTCGACCCAATTCATCCCAACCAAAATGTTCTACAAGACTGATGACGATTTTCTCCAAAGTTATCCCGTGTAGTAGATTATTTGAGTGTTGATCTTTCATTTAGTTTCTTACTCCTTTTCTCTAATGGTCTGCGAATGCGGCGGAATCAGAACGATCCAAATTTCTAATTCCTAATTCCTAATTCCTAATTCCTAATTCCTAATTCCTAATTTTCTTTAAGCGACACGCTTGTTATGTACATTTTCAGCTTTAATCTATTTTTTCTAAAAGTTTTAAGGCAAAATCATAGCTCTCTTTTTGATAAGTTTTTGCATAAAACCTTAAAGCGTCTAAACCAAAATAGTATTTATAACATTTTATTCTTTCGTAATAATTTTCAGTTTTCATATTTATTGATTTTAAATACTCTTTAAAATTTTCAATAATGTAATTACCAAAAGAATCAGAAAGCCAAAAAACAAAATATGTGAAATCAAATAAGAAATCACCATATCTTGAATCTTGCCAATCGATGATTGCAGATATTTTTTTATTGTGAATTAAAATGTTTGTAAAACTAAAATTTCCATGCATGAAATACCTATCTTCAGGGAGATATTTAAGCAATTCTTTCATTTCTTGATAATACTTTTCATAAGTCCTTTTATCCAAAAAAGTAGTTTCAAACAAATCATACCATTTACCGTAAAAGTATTCGTCTGGTTCTTCTTCCATTACAAAATTGATATGATCTCGCCATGTGGAAAACCCTCCATTTCCTCCAGAACTAAACCAGCCATAACCAGTTGTGTTTGAAATATCAATTTTTGAGATATTGATTAATGCTTCATAAATTAATGGCAACAGCTCTTTTATTTCAGTTTCACTTAAATTCTGTAATTCCTTGCCTTTCACTTCTTCTGTGATGGCATAATGTATACCATTGATTACATCGCGTTTTACAACATTCCGTACAGGAATATTCAAAGCCTTTAATCTATCAAAATAATCTAATTCTTTTCTAGTTCCCCCTGACATGTTTGCTTGATTAAATTGAATGAAGAATTTGTCCTTACCAATATTGAATGAATATGATCTGGCAATTTCGCCACCTGGAATTTCCTGTAAATTTTCGAATGGAATATTGAAATTATTACTAATAACTTTTTCTAAATCTTTTTTACTTATTTTAGGTTTTTCATATTTCATATTTATTTCCTTTTATAATTTCCCATTTCAAATTCCTAATTCCTAATTCCTAATTTTCTTTAAGCGACACGCTTGTTATAAGCAATTAACTTCATTTATCTGCTAAAATCCAAAGAGCAAAGAAATTGAAAAGCAATTTTCTTCAAAACGATTTTCATAAAATTTTTACTCCTCTTTTAAACTCAGTATTTTGTTTATATTACAAATATGTAGTTTATATATTTATTTCCTTCATCTTTAAAGGGTTTTTTAAAAATTTGATTTGAGTGTTTTTCTATAAGTTTTTCCCAGAATTTTATTGCAGGAATATTTTTTTCAGAAACATCAAGATGATATTTTCCTTTGTAGTTATCGAAAATTATTTCAATTACCTGTTTTCCAACTCCTTTTTTTCTATACATCTTTAATACAAACATCTCTACCAATTGAAAATCAACTTCTGGATGTTTTCCATTAAAAACTGAGAATATAAGGAATCCAACAATTCTATCTTTACACAAAATCAGTAATGGATGATGGTGTTCATTATTGGGTTTAAAACAATCAGAAAATGTCCATTCAAATCGTCCATCTTCCAAAATATCAAAACTATCCCTAAATTCAGATAAATCGTGAAATTGTAAATTAACAAGATTTCTGTAAATTTCCTCTTGTTCTGGTTTTGCATCAACTATTGTTACATCATATTTATTTAAACATATTTGACTCTTAATTTGCATCTCCAACTCCAAAATTTCATTATTTATATTTTATAAAAAAAGCACTAATAATTACAAAGAAAATAATACACAACCAGGCAAAATAATCTCCTAAAATAGAATAAATTGTTTTTTGCCCTTTTGTAGGTACATCAGAGTATAAAATTACATCATCGGTATTGAAAAAGTCTTGTGAAGAAAGAGTTTGTCCTTTATAATTAAACGAAGCGGAAAATCCCTGACTTACGGATCGAACCATATTAAATCCATGTTCAATTGCTCTGAGAGATGCTACATAAGTATGGTAAGGACTTATGTCTTTCCAGTCGTTACCAGGCACCAACATGATGTCAATGTTCATATTACTAGTTTGATTGATCAGTGATGGGAAATCCAAATCGAAACAAATTGCAGAGCCAATTCGTCCGTACGGAGAATCGAAATATTTAATTACCCCATCGCCATAACTTCCATCGCCAGGTGTAGGTTTTGCTTTATGATATGTAAATAAAATTTGCCCTGTTGGAGAAATCCATACAATTTTATTCATCCATGGTACATCCGGATAAGCTTTTGGAAATATCATCATTGGAAGACCTAAATAAATACTATTTTTTTTAGCTATAACTTTTGCACGTTCAATAAATTCGTTTTCCTTATCATAATTAAGGTGTATGATCGTTTCTGTCCCGAAAATTATTTTTGCCTTTGAAGCAGCTGCAATATCACAAGCAGCTAAAAAATCATTGTTTACCTTTTTACTTGTCGAGTCATCCCAGCCATTATTGCGATTCTTCCATTCTGCTTTATTAATATTTATTGAAGCAATTCTAACAGTATTGCAATCATTATTTATTGATAAGCGGATCTGCCCAAAAATAATTATTGTTAGAAAAGATATACTGTAAATTAACAAGCCTGTTTTGATCTGTTTCCACTTAAAAGAGTTATCCCAAAACCAGTTTATAGCAGAAGCCGTCCATGTTATTAAAAAAGTGATGCCCCACATACCAGTAATTGAAGCCAGTTGTAATAAAGGTAACGAGCTTTGCGTATGCACTAATGCACCATAAGAGCCCGAAGGATTAGTTGATACGACAATAAAATCCATTATCACGTATGCGGAGGGGAAAATCAATGTTGAAATTACACCTTTCAATTTCTGAGTATAAATCCTATCAATTAAAAAAATTAGTGAGGTAGTCACACTAAACATAAACATAAGGAAATAATAGAAAAGGCCGGACATAGGCAACATTCCTTTCCAAATGAATATATTTGAAATCCAACCAGTAAGCACGATCCATAAAAATCCTTTAAATGGTTTTTGAAATCTTAAAAAACGAATCAAGAACAGCGGTGCTATAAATGCGGCAATTGGTAAAATCCATCGTCCATTAAAAAAGAAAAGGAACACAAAGCCAATTATTAAGTAAATATATGATTGATATTTTTTTAAACTTTTAGTAGTCATTTTGTATTCCTCTTGTTTGGCGGGATAACATCAATTGCAAATATTTTTCTTTTATCATTTTACTATATCCTCTAATCATATTTATCTAAAAATACTTTTTATTTTTTGCTCAAAACTTAATCACCTACTACTACAAATAGGCATAATGTTTTGCGAATGCGAAGGGATCGGAAGAATTCAGGTAAAGGTCTATTTATTCCGTTGATGCTGCTTTTGCTATGCCTGCCAGTGCCTTTTCTATTTTTAATATAACCTCTTCACAACCAGTAATGTTGTGTCTTTTTTCTAAAAATCTAGGGTCATTATATGATATCCAGACTTTGGCATTTTCATCTTCCCAGATCAATACTTTTTGGGGTAAATCAATAGCAACACTTTGCTCACATTTCATAAGGGGACTTCCTAATTTTGGGTTACCGAATATTATTAGTTCTGTATCTCGTAGTTCGATACCAATATTACCAGCAGCTTCAGAATGCTTTATTCGATTGAATATGGTTATTCCCTTTTCATTTAATATGCTTTCTATTCGATCTGCAGTTTTTTCTACACTAAAAATGCTTGGAACATTCACCAGCCCATCTACTGCATACAGGTACACTACTGCCCATAATATTGACAATGCTATAAGAATTGTTTTTTTCATTTCTTTCTCCCAATAATTTTTATTAATTAATAACTATATTTTGGAATATGTTCACAATTGACTTCGTCGGTCTCCGCTTCGCTCCAATTCCTAATTTCAAATTCCTCATTGCTTAAACCCGCTGACACGCTTGTTATACGATTTCATTATTGATGCTATTTATTTTTTATTTTTGGATCTATTATCTTCATCATTAAATGTATCTAACATCTTTATAAAGGCATTATACATTTTTTTCCTTTCAGCTAAGTTCCACTGATCTTGCTTAAAAATGAAGTCTGAGAGATCTTGTTTTATTTCATCACCATATTTTCGATGTATTGTGCTGGCAATCTCATGAAACAGTATATCTTTTTTTAGTTCAAATGCCATAAATAGACTGTTTATCCAAGATTCTTCATCCCAATCTGCAAATAATGCAGCGATTAAATATGCATTTTGTGCTTCCCATAATTCACCCTTTTGATTCATAATAAATGCAAAATTAAACCAAGCATAATTATTTGATGGATTAGAGTTGATTGAATCAATTAAATATTCAAAAGCTTTATCATAATCTTTATTTTCTATTTCGATAAATGCTTTTTTTGCATAGCTATCAGATTTGGATTTATCTATTTTTATATTGTTCAATTTGTTATTAATGAAAAAATCACAGATGTGTATTTTTAAATACCATTCAGATAAATAAATTTCTGTTTTTTTAAAGAAAATATTAAACTCTTTTTTAGCCAATGCAAATCTACATTGGTAGAATAAGCAATCTCCAATTAATGCATATATAATGGGATTCATCAAATCTGGATTGTTCTTAATAATTTGTAGATATTTCCTATAAAATTGTTCTGCAAACTTATAATGACCTGCACAAAAAAATTGAGAACCTAGTTCTTTCCACCAATAATGTGTTTCGGTATAAAAAGGATTATATTTACGAGCTAGAAAGTAACATTTAATAGCTTTTTTATGTTGATTACTAATACCATAACTATTTGCAATGTTGTAATATTGTAATCCTTTAGTCATATTGTCATCTAATGAGTCGATTGCTTTTAAGATGTTCTCTTGATAATTATTAATTAAGCTATCTTCTTTAGTTCCATGTAAAATATATGCTATATTTAAACACTGATAAGTATCTATTTTATTCTTTTTAATTGTTTCTTCAATCAGGGCTTGATATTTATAAAATTCTTGTTTATCAATAGCTACATGCCCAACATTTAATAAATCGCTAAACGAATAATCTGAAATCGAAAATTCATCAATTGTTGATTTTAGAATTTCTAAAGAACTTGCTGTATTTGCTTCAATCAAAATTATTGAAATTGTAGCTAATAGCTCTTTAAACTCCTCTTCGATTTGATTAAATTTAATTATTGGTTTATACAAAGTTTCAAATTCATTTTGAAAATGAATGTCAATTTTTCTGTTTATTTGATTGAACGAAATTGAGATTTCCATTTTTTTTTTAAGTAGTTTGTAAGAAATAATTAATGATTTTGGTAAGGTATGATTATTGAAAATTATTTGTTCATCATAGAAGTGAGTTAAATATTGTGATAACTTATCATCATATTGTTTGCATTCATCATTATCAAAATTGGAGAAAACGTTTATTTTTTTTGTGATATCTATCGTGAATATGTCAGATAAATCATAGAAAAATTTTGAATTAATTAAATTTTTTCCAACTAACTTAATTAATTTTGAACTTTGATCTGGTTTAAATTTCATCGTATTAATAAGTTCATTAGCCCATACAGCCCAAACTTGATTTGTAGTTGAGCTACAAAAAACAAGTAAAACAGGTAGTAATGATTTATTAAAGTATTCCAAATTATCTTTATCTATTTGTATTTGAATTGTATTTTTTAAAATTTTCTGACTTGAACCCTTTAGTTGTACGTAAAATGTTTTTCCTGTTGATTTATAATTATCAAAAATTTCAATTAAATAGTCATACCCGTAATCATCACCCAGTTCTCTTGAAACCCATTCATCAGGAACAATATCATTAAACAATTTCTTTGATTTATTTTCAATTATATGTTGTACAGGTCTTTTCATAATTATTCCTTTTTATAAATATATCGTATAATGTCTGTTTTCACACATATTTGTTGCGTGTTTACTACCAAATTCGGTAGTGTATACGCAATATTGTCGTGGATATTCAATTTAGATCTTTCAATTTTGTTTTAAATTTATTTTCATTATTCTTTTATTTTCCCCGGAAATTAAAGGCTCGTATTCGAAAGTGGTAAGTGATTAGCTAACTGTCAATAACAATATAATTTAATAGTAGCAAATATAATGTGTGTTAAATAGATGTAGAAATTAGTTGTTAGCATTTACTTAAAGAATCCTCCCTACTTCGATTAACTCAGTATGACAGGAGAATTTATATATTTCACTGTGTCTTTGTGCCTCTGTGTTGTTACTTATTTAAAATGTCCATAATCGTACGTTAATTGTTCTATATCGTACATATTTCTAGCAGGTTATTAAAGCTAATTTCTTATGTTTTAACATCTTATATCTTTGGCATATTAATTGCTATATTTATAATATAAAAAATAAAATGGAAATAGAGGGAAAATGTTAAAAAACTATTTTAAGATCGCATTCAGGAACATACTAAGGCATAAAGGATTCTCATTTATAAACATTTTCGGATTAGCACTTGGTTTAGCTGTATTCGTGCTCATCATGCTGTGGGTACAAGATGAAAACAGTTATGATGAGTTTCATCAACATGCAGATAAACTCTACAGATTGGTGGTTCAGGCAGAAATGGGAGAACAATCTTTTAAAGCAGTAGTTACTCCGGGAGAATTTGTACCGTATTTGCAGGAAAACATCCCCGAAATAGAAGAAGCTTCCCGCTACCGACCCATAGATGAAGTTTTGGTAAAGGTGGGAGATACAAAATTTATTGAGAAAAAATTAGCTTGTGCAGATTCCAGTTTCTTCCGGTTATTCGATTATAAAGTGGTTACCGGTAATGTGGAAGAAGCCCTCTCTAGTGTATCTAAAATAGTTCTAACTCAGAGTACTGCCCAAAAGTATTTTGGAGAAGAAGACCCAATGGGGCAAACTCTCGATCTTTTCAGTGGTAGAGTTATAGTAACTGTCTCTGCAATTATAGAAGATCTGCCTTCTAATACTCACTTCGATTTTGACCTGTTGATGTCGATGAAATTCTTAGCTCCGTTTGATTGGGGTAATTACTATTTCAATGGTTATTTTCTGCTTTCTAAAAATGCCGATCCTAACTTCGTAGTAGAAAAAATAAATGAGCGTCTCGCTGAAAAACACGGAGCTGATATTCATTATGATCTTCAATCTATCAAAGATATTCATCTCAGATCGAATTTCGATATCGATATTGCTGATAGCACCTCCGAAGTTAATAATAATGTTTATATTTTCACATTTATAGCCTTCTTCATCTTGCTCATAGCTTGTATAAACTTCATGAATCTAAGCACTGCGCGCAGCAGTAAAAGAGCCAGAGAAGTAGGTGTCAGAAAAGTTGTAGGTGCCTATCGCAGAAACCTGATGTGGCAATTTCTGGGTGAGTCAATTTTATTCGCTTTTTTGGGAATGATCTTCGCCCTTGTATTAATAGAACTTCTGTTGCCGGGGTTTAATCAACTTACTGGCAAAAACCTGCAATTAATTGAAGGTAAACATGTAAACCTGATCTTACAGGTTTTAGTTCTAACCGGAATTACAGGACTTGTAGCAGGATTCTATCCCAGCTTATATCTTTCTTCCTTCAAACCAATTTTAGTGATGAAAGGTCAATCAACTCATCATAGTTCTATGCTCAGAAGAATTTTAGTGATCATTCAATTTGCGCTTTCTGTTATTCTAATTTGTGGAGCAATTGTAGTTTCCAGCCAGCTCAAATTTATTCAAGCTAAGAATCTGGGATTTGATAAAGAAAACCTGGTTTATATGGGAACAGTTCATGGTTATAAAAAGAATTATGATAAATTCAGACAAGAGGTAACTTCTCTACCTGAAATTGAGAACATCACCCTTTCCTCTGATATTCCCACAAATACGATTCACCTTTGGAGTGGTTTTGAGTGGGAAGGTATGGAAGAAGGTAAAGATTATATGCTCAATGTGTTCACCGTTGATGAGCATTATTTAAATACTATGAAATTCAATATAATAGAAGGAAGAGCTTTTTCACCAGAATTTGCTGATTCTGCCAATTATATTTTAAATGAAGCTGCCGTTGCTTATAGCGGAATTCAAAATCCACTGGGTAAGAAATTTTCTTTGCGTGGCGTAGAAGGAAATATAGTTGGCATAGTGCAGGATTTCAATTTTAAATCTATTCGTACTACAGTAGAACCTCTGGTTATTCGACAAGGTGATTATCTAAATTATATGATCGCTCGGATACAACCTTCCAATCTTCCTCAAACTGTAGAAAAATTAAAAGCTATCTGGGAAACAAATTATCCTGAGTATCCATTTGAGCTGCACTTTTTAGATGCTGATTTTGAAAGATTATATGAAGCGGAACAGAGAACAGGGAAAGTTTTTAGATATTTCACAATTCTGGCAATTCTCATCTCGTGTCTGGGATTGTTCGGGCTGGCTTCTTTTACAGCAGAGCAGCGAACCAAAGAGATAGGTGTTCGTAAAGTAATGGGAGCTTCGGTGCAGCAAATTGTAGCATTGCTATCTTCAGAATATCTCAAATGGATGTTGGTTGCAAACCTGGTTGCCTGGCCTCTGGCTTGGTATGTCATGGACAAATGGCTACAGAATTTTGCCTATAAAATCCAGATCAACCTAGCATACTTCTTGTTGGCAGGAATTGCCACCTGTGCCCTTGCCCTTTTAACAGTAGGTTTTCAAACCATCAAAGCAGCTAACAGTAACCCTGTAAAAGCGCTGAATTATGAATAAATTTATTAACCTTGAAGAGGATCTCTCTCAGATTAACTTCCTGATTGATCCTTTTAAGGTTTCTCTCAAATTGCCTCTTCAAAACAACCCTGAAATTGCTAACTGCAGGAAATTTTGGAAGAAGCGATTGCAGGATTTATTAAATATTTAATTTTTTATAAAAGGATAGAGAAAAATGTTAAAGAATTATTTTAAGATCGCATTCAGGAATTTGCTGCGTCAGAAAACATATTCATTTATCAATATTTTCGGGTTCGCCATTGGCTTGGCAGTTTGCCTGATAATTTCATTCTATGTTATTGATGACCTTACATACGATAATTTCCATGATAATCCGGAAAATGTTTATCATATGCTTACAGTGGATAATTCTGAAGCTGATGGTGCCTTGAGTTATTCTATCACGTCAGGTCCTCTCATGGCAGGTCTTGTAGATAAAGTGCCGGAAGTAATTGCAGCTACCAGGCTCACTGGGTTTGGTGGAGTAAATATTGGACAAGTTTTAGAAAACCCGGAAGAGCAGATCACAGATCAGATCCGTCCCCAAACACTTGCAATTGACGCTGACTTCTTTAATGTATTTAGCTTCAAGATCTTAGCAGGAGAAAGTGAAAATCCCTTGCAGGAAATGAGCGGAGTTTATCTTACTCCAGAAATTGCTGAGATGGTCTTTCCCGGTGAAAATGCTGTTGGAAAACCAATAGTAGCAGGCAGACTTCAAAATGCTTTTGTTGCCGGCATTGTAGAAACACCACCTGAAAATTCACACATTCAATTTGAGATGCTCTTCCCACTGAATATTGAAAGAAATCCAGTTTGGTGGAATAGTTGGGAAAACCTTGCACTTACTGGGTATTTCAGGCTACACCCGGATGCTGATCCATCTATCGCGAAACAGAAGATAATAGCTTATGCAAGAGACGGAGGTTTTGCAGAAGTGTTTGAACCCGATATGCAGCCATTAAAAGATGTTCACTTAGGTTCTTCACATCTGCGTTATGATTTTATGAATATTGGCAAAAATGACAGAATGAGAGTTTACACATTAGCAATTATAGCTATTTTTGTTCTCATTATTGCTTCTATCAATTTTATCAATCTTTCCAGTGCCAGAGCTGCTCGAAGAGCCAGGGAAGTTGGTCTGCGCAAGGTAATCGGAGGTAACCGTATTCAGATCTTCTGGCAATTCCTGGGTGAATCGGTTATCATCACTTTCATTGCCATGATCCTGGCATTAGCAATATTCGAAATTGCCATTCCCCAATTAAATAACTTCCTGCAGAAAAACCTGACCCTGCACCTGATAGAAAATTACAAATTCACCTTATTCATAGTTGCCACTTCCATTGTGGTGGGAATTTTATCTGGAATTTACCCGGCACTAATTCTTTCTGGGTTCAATACTCTCAGTGTGATCCAGGGAAATTTCAAAGGCAGCAGAAAAGGTGTTCTCCTGCGTCGTGTTTTGGTGGTCGGTCAGTTCGCTGTCTCCATTGCGCTCATCATTGCAGTATTCATCGTACTCGATCAAATCCACTATTTAAACAGTATCGATCTGGGATATAATAAAAAAGATATTGCTGTTCTACCGAACTTTGATGATGAGCAAACCTTGATTATAAAAGAGAAACTGGAAAATCTTACTTCGGTTGAATCGGTAGGAACCATCAGTAATTTGCCAGGCGGTACTCTGGTACGACTGGAAGTTGTACCGGAAGGTCATGATGAAGCAAAAGGAATGATGTTCGATAGGTTGAAGATAGATAACGATCTGGTAGAAACTTTGCAGATCAAACTACAACAAGGCAGAGATTTCTCTGCAGATTTTCCATCTGATGTAAAAAATGCAGCACTCATAAATGAGACAGCAATGAAAACCTTAGGCTGGGATGATCCGATTGGGAAAAAACTGGTAATGATTGATGAAAATGAAGATCACTTGGAAAGAACAATTATTGGTGTTATCAAAGATGTGAACTTGACCACTGTTAGACGTGAAGTAAATCCCATGATACTGGTGCACAGCGGACAATTCGTTCCTCGCTTACTTATCAAACTTAAACCTGAGAATCAAGAGTTTGCCCTGCAGGAATTGCATAGAATTTTCCTGGAATCATTCCCTGAAGCAAATTTAGAGATCCAATTCTTTGATGACTTCTTCAATTTCCAGTTCCATCAGGATAAAGCTTTTGCTGTTAACATTGCTGTATTTTCCATTTTAGCGATCCTTATTGCTTGTCTTGGTCTATTTGGGTTAGCATCGTTTACAACCCAGCAGAGACAACGTGAGGTGGCAGTACGCAAAGTTTTAGGTTCATCTGTGAAAGCTATTGTCTTCCTACTCACCAAAGAATTCACAAAGTGGGTGCTTATTGCCAACGTGATCGCCTGGCCTCTTGCCTACTACGGCATGTCAAAATGGCTGGAGAATTTTGTTTATCGTACCACTTTCAATCCTCTCATCTTTGTTGCTGCCGGTTTTGTAGCACTGATTATATCCATCATTACTATAAGTTTTCAAACTATCAGGGCAGCCAATATAAATCCGGCAAGTGCGTTGCAGTATGAGTGAAACAGGATAATTAGATGTTTAAGGAGGAAACATGAAGCGAATACAACTCATTTCTTTAATGGTTTTTTTTACTACAATTCTTTTCGGTCAGAATCTGTTGAATCAACCAGAAAGTGTAGTCTACGATTCACTTCATTGTCGCTATCTCGTTTCTAACTGGGGAGATGGGAACATCATTCAAATAGACAGCACAGGTACTCAAAATATCTGGCTCGAAGATGTTCAAGGTTACTCAGGTCTTCACATCAGAGAAGATATTCTATATGTTGCATGTCGCGAATTTGGTGTAAAAGGATTTAACCTGACTACTGGAGAAATGGTTCTTCAAGTTGATATTCCAGGTGCTACAAATATCAATGATATAACTTCAGATAATTCCGGCAATTTATATGTTTCATATCCAACTGGTGACGTGATTTATAAGATTAATATTGCAACAGAACAATGCTGGTTATTTACTGATAGTGAACTAGATGTTCCAAATGGTTTATACTATGATGAACCGAATAATAGACTGTTGGTAGTTTCTTATAGAGCAAATTCTCCAATACAGGGAATTAGTCTCACAGATTCAATCGCTACAGTAGTTACATATCCGGGATTGCATAATCTGGATGGGATAACTCAGGATGACAATGGAAATTTCTATGTTTCATCATGGCTTAATAACAGAGTTTACAAATTCGATAATGCTTTTGCAAATCCTCCTGAAATATTTTCTAATCACGGTGATGATCCTGCAGATATTTATTTTGATAAAATAAATAATGTGTTAGCTGTTCCATTATTTTTTACTCACCAAATTGAATTTGTGGATGCTGGAACTGGAATAGATCAATCATCAATAATTGAGAAACCGGTGAAAAGTTTAATACATAATTATCCTAATCCTTTCAATCCAACTACAGAGATCAGATTTCGGATTTCAGACTTCAGTGAAATTACATCAGCAGCAATTGAAATCTTTAATCTAAAAGGTCAGAAAATTAAAACTCTTTCTACGAGCTTGTGTCATCCTGAGCCTGTCGAAGGACGAGGAGAAATGAGTGTTACCTGGTTCGGAACCAATGACAATGATCAACCAGTATCATCAGGAATATATTTTTCCAAATTAATAATTAATGGCAAAACCAGAGCTTCAAATAAAATGCTTTTGTTGAAATAAAAAAGGAAGAGGTAAAATGTTTAGAAATTATTTAAAGATTGCACTTAGAAATATCAGCAGACACAGGATGTATTCCTTTATTAACATTCTTGGACTTGCAGTTGGAATTGCAACAGCAATCATTATTTATCTGATAATTCAAGGAGAACTCCAGTTTGAAGCTCATCATCCTGAAAATATATATCGTATAAACAAAAAATACACTATGAAAGGCGAAACCAATATTAACAGGTCTACTCCTTATCCGCTACGTAGTAACTTAGTAGAAGAAATTCCTGAAGTCATCGAATCTGTACACATCACAAACTCATCTTGCATTCTTCAATACGACGATAAAGTATTTCGCGAAAGAAACAATTTTTACGCTTCTCCTAATATTTTTAATATGTTCAGTTTTGAATTTATACGGGGGAATTCCAAGGAAGCTCTGAAAGGTGAAAATTCTATTGTAATTTCACAATCTTTGGCACATAAATATTTTGGTGATGAAGATCCTGTAGGTAAGACATTCTCCCGTAACAACCGTGGTGAAGTTACAGTTTCTGCTGTATTCAAAGATATGCCGATCTATACTAACTATAATTTTGAGAGTATTCAGCATATAGGAAAAGTAACACGCGATGATGATTTGGATAACTGGTATTCACATTGGTTAGAGACATTTGTATTGCTGGACGATACTGCTGATCTTGAAGCGGTGCAGAAAAAAGTGGACGGTGTAATGAAAGCACATTTGGAAGAGCAAAGTGGTGCTGTGTTGCAGTCTCTAAAAAACATTCATCTCTACTCTGTGGAAGGTAATCCTACAGCTCAGAAATACATCTATATTTTTGGCAGTGTAGCTATTCTCATCTTGATCATTGCCTGCATAAATTTTATGAATCTGGCAACAGCACCAGCTACAAAACGGGCTAGAGAAATTGGTGTACGCAAAATTGCCGGCGCTCAAAAAATATCTTTAATCTTTCAATTCATCGGAGAATCGATAATATACACAATTCTTGCTTTCCTCTTCTCAATGTTACTGGTAGAGCTGGGATTACCTATCTTTGAGCAGCTTACGGGCAGAGAAATTTCACTTAATTTTCTAAATATGAAAACGATTATCATGGGAATCTGTGGAGTTATAATTCTGGGAATTGTTTCCGGTAGTTATCCAGCCATTATCCTATCATCTTATTCTCCCGTTGATATTTTCAAAGCAAAGCTTGTGAGTAAAGGAAAAGGACTTGTTCTACGCACTATAATTGTAATAATTCAGTTCACTCTGGCTGTTTCTCTACTCATTGGAACTGGTGTAATCTACTCACAACTGAAGTATATGCAGAAAAAAGATCTGGGATTTGATAATGAAAATCTCCTCGTGATGAGTATGAATTCTGATCTGGAAGAAAAATTTGATACCTTTGCCAATATTATCGATCAGATCCCAGGGATAGTTAGTATGACACGATCTTCCAGCACACCGAACGAAGTTTGGAACATTATGCGCGGTATGAACTGGGAAGGGAGCACAACTGACGAAGGTTCATCCTTCGCTTTTCTCTCTGCAGATCAAGATTTTGTAGAAACTGTTGACCTGGAAATTGTGCAGGGTCGCAATTTCTCGGAAGATTTGAAATCTGATGAAAATGCAATTCTAATAAATGAAAAAAGTATTGAGATGATGGGAGTAGAGAACCCGATTGGATTAAAAATTGGTGATGGTGAGTATGAAGTGATCGGAGTTATAAAAGACTTCAATTCGCTCCCCTTAAGTTATCAGATCGAACCGCTTCTTATCACTTATATTCCCGATTATTTCAGTCGCATTATTTTCAAATTTTCGGGAAATAATACAGTGGAAACAATTGCACAATTAGAAGAAGCCTGGCTTCAGGTCTGCCCTGATTTCCCATTTGAACATAAATTTTTAGATGAAACTTTTCAGTATACTTATGTTGCGGAGATCAAAGCCGGATTGCAGTTCCGCATTTTTGCCGGATTGGGAATATTCATTGCTTGCCTGGGATTATTTGGATTAGCTTCATTCCTCACTGAACAGAAGAAAATGGAAATTGGAGTTCGTAAAGTAATGGGATCTACTTCCAGCGGAATCATCTGGCAGCTTTCCAAACAATTTGTACTATGGGTTTTAATAGCAAATGCCATCGCCTGGCCGTTAGCCTGGTATTTTATGAAAATCTGGTTGAATGGTTTTGAGTATCGTACTTCTACTAATCCGCTGATTTTCATATTTGCAGGTGTGGTTTCTTTAGCAATTGCACTGGTTACTATCAGCTTAAAAACCTGGAGAGCAGCAAACAGTAATCCTATTAATGCGTTAAAATATGAGTAAATGTATAAGGTAATGAGATGATAAAAAATTTTATTAAAGTAACTCTGAGAAATATAGTAAGACAAAAGATTTTTTCTGCCATCAATATCTTCGGTTTCGCTATTGGCTTGGCAGTCTGTATGATAATCTCCTTTTACGTATACGACGATCTTTCTTACGATAGGTTTCATGAAAATTCAAAGGATATTTACAGACTTTTAACTAAGGATACATCTGTGGAAGACTTGATGTACGGTATCACTTCTGGACCTCTAATTGCAGGTATAAAAGAAGGAGTTCCTGAAGTTTTGGCAAGCACACGGGTATCTAATAATGGCAGAGACAATATTCGCAGGGCAGATGTTGAACAAAGTGAAGATGAGGAAACGATCCACACACGAACAATTATTGCTGATACAGGATTTTTTAATGTTTTTGACTTTAAAATTTTAGCTGGAAACAGCGAAGTACCTTTGCAGGATCCAAATGGAATTTACCTGACTCCTGAAAAAGCAGAACAGGTTTTTGGTGATGATGACCCGATTGGAAAACCTGTTGAATTCATGGAAATGGAAGGAGCTTTTGTAGCTGGTATTGTGGAAGCACCTCCCACAAATTCCACTATATTTTTTGAATGTATTGTTCCTTTCCATCTGGAATGGAATCCTGTTTGGTGGGATAGTTGGCAGAATGTAGCACTTACTGGTTATGTGCGTCTGCAGCCAGATGCTGATTTGGAGAACGTAAAGCAGAAGATAATAGATTATGCTGCTGATAACGGATTTGCTTCTATCTGGCAACCGCGTTTACAGAAACTCACAGATATACATTTAGACTCGGGAAACCTGCGGTTTGATACAATGAATTGGGGAAGATCTGATCGGGCAAAAGTGATCTCAACTGGAGTAATAGCATTATTTGTGCTTTTCATTGCTTCCATAAATTTCATCAATCTTTCGAGCGCAAGAGCAACTAAACGTGCAAAGGAAGTAGGAATGCGCAAGATAATCGGTAGTGGACGAAAAGAATTGATCTTTCAATTTCTAGGAGAATCATTACTCATTACCTATTTTGCTATGATCATTGCAATAGCTATTTTTGAGATTTCCATTCCCTATATGAATGATTTTATGCACAAGCATACTACTGTTAATTTGCTCCAGAATCCTGAAATTTTTATCGTTATTTTTGGTGCAGTAAGTTTAGTTGGATTATTGGCAGGATTTTATCCAGCCATAATCATTTCCGGGTTCAAAGCTCTCTCCGTGCTCAAAGGCAGTTTTCATACCAGCAAAAGTGGCACCATACTGCGACGCATTCTGGTCGTGGGTCAGTTTACAATTTCCATTTCACTCATAACTGCTGTTTTCATTGTTAAATCACAAATTGATTATCTAAACAATATTGATATTGGCTATAATAGGAGAAACGTTGTTGATCTACCATTCCAGAATGATGAACACTTAGAATCTTACCAGGAGAAAGTAAAGCAGTTGCCAGGAATCGAAAGTATTGGAATGACCAATTCTATGCCTGGTGGAACCTTGCAGAAATTCCAGGTTTTTCCTGAAGGTGAAAAGACAGAAGATGGAACAATGTTCGATAAAATACAAATTGATAGCGGCTTGATTCCAACCTTGAAAATGGAATTACTTCATGGTGAAAATTTCAAAGCAGAACTGGGTGAAGCTAATTTCGACAATGTGATAATAAATGAAACTGCACTTGAATATGCTGCTTGGGAAGGTGATCCAATCGGTAAAACCATCAGGATCCAGCGTGAAAATGATACTCAAGAAGTAAAAACTGTAATTGGTGTTGTAAAGGATTTTAATTTTACTACAACTCGACGAGTAGTTAATCCAACGTTCATGAATTATTCTGAAGAGAATTATTCTTTTCTGGTGCGTATAAATGAACTGCAAAGCGATACTTTCCTGGCAGCTGTGGAAGAGATCTATCACGAATTTTATCCAGAAGACACATTCAGAGCTATGTATCTGGATGATATCTTTAATTTCCAATTTAGGCAGGATCAGGCTTTTGCCAATTTTATTGCTGTCTTTTCAATTATTGCCATCATCATTTCCTGTCTGGGGTTGTTTGGACTTTCATCTTTCATGACCGAACAACGTACAAAAGAGATCGGTATTCGTAAAGTATTGGGATCATCAATAACTCAAATCGTAAAATTACTGTCGATAGATTTTACACGTTGGGTAATTTTAGCAAATTTTATCGCCTGGCCTTTAACCTGGTACGCTATGAATTTATGGCTAAACGAGTTTGTTTATCAAATGAATATGAATATATGGATCTTCTTAGCTTCCGGGCTGATAGTTATTACAATTGCTCTTCTCACTATTGGTGTTCAAACTTTTCGAGCTGCCAATGCTAATCCTGTGAGAGCATTAAAATATGAATAAAATTGAAGGATTTAATTAAAAATTGCGTCTTAATAAGTATGAAGTAATTTGGAGGTTATTATGAGAGAGGTTGTATTATCCATCCCAACCCTGGAAGCCGAACAGAATTTAGAGATAGATGTAAGGATCAATGGGAAAAAGAGAACACTGAAATACCGGGTGGAAATAGTACATTGGAAAGGAACTGAACCGACATCAGAAGAGAAAGTTACTGTTATCAGGCATGCAATAAATGATTATGATAAAGACTGGGAACTGATTCAAATAGGAGCCCCTGATCAGGATAAGATTCCACTTATGTTCAGGAAAAAATCAGTTGAAAAATAGATAAGAAAATTGATTCTTGAGAATAAAAATACAAAGGAGATAGAATGAACAAGGTAATTTCGATAATTATACTAATAATTCTTCCATTGTTCTGTTTTGCAGAACAGTATACTCTGGAAGACTTAATTGATATTGGATTAGAAAATTCATATGATATCCAGAGGGAGATCGTAAATAAGAAAAACTCGACAAGCGAATTTAGAAGTAGTATTTATGGTGTTTTACCTTCTGTAACAGCCGGAGTGGACAAAACAAAATATTACGATCAGATTTATGAACCAAACGAAACAGATTGGGGCGAAAGTGCTTATCTTACTCTATCAAAAAGTTTTTTTCTGAATGATCCCACTCTTTATAATATTCATACATCAATCTACGGAATGAAAAACGCCAAACAATCACTGGATGAAACTAGGAAGCAAATCGCCTATTTTGTTTTTACAAGTTTTCTAGATGTGCTGGAATTGCAGGAAACTTTAGAGATTCAACAAAACAATCTTGAATTACAAAATAAGATCCAACAACAGATCAAAGTACAATATGAAACAGGTAATAAATCACTACTGGAACTGAAACAAAGTGAAGTATCATTGATAGATTATGAGATAGCAGTAAACAAAGCTACTAATTTGCTCTCAAAATCAAGACAGGATCTATTTTCATTCCTCAATATCGATGATGCAGGTTTTGAGTTTGTTACACCCAATTACAACTCAATACCAACAACATCCAACTTTATTTCAAATAACCTGTTAAATCAAAAATTAAATTCGTTGAAAATCAATAAACTATTGTATTTTCAAACTACGATGAATCTGTTGCCAACTATCTCGATAGGATATAGTTTTGCTCATTCTGATAAGGGTGATGTTAACAACTTCTCTGATTACTCACGCGACTCACAATCCCTTACTCTTAACGCAAATTGGAACATTTTTGGTGTAATGGATAATTTGGAAGAGGTTATTCGCAGTAAACGCAACCTGAAGATCCAGAAACTTGATTATGTGAAGAGCAAAAGAGATTATGGTCTTCAACTACTTAACTTACAAAACGATTTGGCTACACTGAAAAGATCATTTGAGCTTTATGAAGAAAAGTTGAAACTGGCCGAGGAAAACCTTAGTATGGCTCAAGAACATTTCCGTTTAGGAATGATAAGTTTATTAGATATGGATCGTTCTAAGATCGATTTTCAGAATACACAACTTGCTCGTATTCAAAATAATTATCAACTTATGAAAAAGCAAGAGGAGATAAACTTGTTATTATCCGCTAAAATCCTAGGTAGATGGTAAAGTAAAAGTGCATTTTCTGCATTTCATACAGAAAATCACACTGCTGTTCTCATCCCTGAAATAAAAGATTGGCGGAGAGTCAGGGATTCGAACCCTGGGTAGGTATAAACCCACAACGGTTTTCGAGACCGCCCCGTTCAACCGCTCCGGCAACTCTCCTGATTTTTGATTTGATATGAAAGATTGTAGATTTTATATTTACAATCTTCAATCTTCAATCTTCAATTAATCTCTTTTGCTTTTAAAAAAATCCTTCATCAAATTGGAACACTCTTCTTCACAAACACCTGATATTAATTCAGGATTGTGGTTAAAATTCCTATCTAATAGAGCATTATAAATAGAACCAGCAACTCCGGCTTTTTCATCGTAACAGCCAAAGACAACTTTTCCAATTCGTGACCAGATAATGATCCCAGCACACATCAGACAAGGCTCTACAGTTACATAAAGAGAATAATCATTTAAGAACTTTTCACCACTTGCAATAACTTCTTCAATAACTAATTTTTCAGCATGAGCTAATCCGCTATTTGCTGCGTTTGTCCGGTTATGTGCAGATGCAATCAGTTTATTATCTTTAACTAATATAGCACCGATCGGCACTTCGTTTTCCTGAAATGCCGATCTTGCTTCTTCTAATGCGAACTTCATCCAGTATTTATCTGGATATTTATTATTCATTTATTTCATTGTTTTCAGGAACTTATAGTATTCACTGTCTGTAGTCATGATAAGTGTATTGTTATTATCAATTGTTTTTTCATAAGTTTCTAAAGTTTTAAGGAATTCATAAAATCCCGGATCTTTGTTATATGCATTTGCATAAATATTGATAGCCGTGGCATCTGCCTTACCTTTGATCTCTTGAGCCGTTTGATATGCTTCAGATTGAATTTGATCCAACTCTCTTTGCATTTTGCCTAAGATCTCGGAAGAGTCACCTTCTCCTTCTGAAAGGTATTTCGCAGCTATCTTATTCCTTTCTGAGATCATTCTTTCAAATACTTTTGCTTGAACTTCCTGATTATAATTAAGTCTTTTTATTCGAACATCAATCAATTTGATGCCATATTCAGCAACTTTTACTTTTGAGAGGGCAAAGATAGAATGGGCAATAACCTGACGACCACTTGTTATCTTTTCTTTAACCTCATCTATTAATTTACTGTCAGAATATTCAGCAGTAAAAGTCATCTCTCTATTTGAACTTTTCACAATCTCTATAAGTTTATTAGAACTGATAACATCACGTGTAATACCGCTGATAATATCATCTAACCTACTATGAGCACTTGATTCATAACGGGTAGTCTCATAGAATTTTAGCGGATCAATGATCTGCCAGCGAGAGAATGTATCTATCCAGATATAACGTTTATCTGAGGTTGGGATCTGCTTTGCATCTCCATCCCATTCCATTATTCTTTTATCAAAAAAATGAACTTTCTGGATAAATGGTATTTTAATTTGTAATCCGGCATCTGTGATAGCATCACCTACTGGTTTTCCGAACTGAGTAATGATAACTTGTTGCCTCTCATCAATGATATAAAAGGCATTAAATAAAACAATAAGTGCTACTATGATAATAATAAGTTTGATTTTCATTTTATTTACCTCCCTGTCCAAGATTTAAGAGAGGAAGCACATTGTTCGCTTTATCATCAATAATGTATTTCTTTTCAACTTTAGGAAGAACTTTCTCCATCATTTCCAAGTAGAGTCTCTTCCTGGTTACTGTTTTTGAATACCGATATTGATTGTACATCTGGATAAAACGGTTTGCATCACCATTTGCTCTATTCACTCTATCTATAGCGTATCCTTCAGCTTCCTCAATTGTTCTTTTAGCCTTTCCCTGCGCCTCAGGAATTACCTGATTATAATTCTGCCAAGCCTCGTTGATGATCCTTTCTTTTCCCTGTTTTGCTGAATTCACATTATTAAAAGCCGGTTGAACTGCTTCCGGAGGATTAACGTTCTGCAGATTTATCGTGACGATCTCCAATCCAGCTTTATATATATCAAGTTCTTCCTGAAGCATGATCTCAGATTTATCTGCGATCTCCTTTCTATTCAGGACAATAACCTCATCCACACTTCGATCTCCTACCACTTCTCTAATTAC
>Ga0208771_1000395_pt1 | contig 26701 bp, 22 predicted proteins | sample AntAceMetag02UKX_FD_184775 | JGI IMG/M metagenome (GOLD analysis project Ga0208771, IMG submission 184775) | Saline lake microbial communities from Ace Lake, Antarctica - Antarctic Ace Lake Metagenome 02UKX (SPAdes) (version 2) | ecosystem: Environmental > Aquatic > Non-marine Saline and... | reverse complement strand
TCTATCGTAAACCTCAAAACTCTCATATTTTGCAGTGGGAATGTGATATTTTTCCATTAAATATTTGGAGAAAATTTTACTGCTCTCAATTTCAGCCGCTTTTTGAGATGGACCAAATATTTTCAACCCGTTACCTTTAAACAGATCAACAATTCCCAATGCCAAAGCCACTTCCGGTCCAACAACTGTTAAGTCGATGTGCTTGCTGTCAGCAAATTTTAACAAACCATTAATGTCAGCAGCGCTAATTGGCACGCACTCAGCCAATTCGCTGATTCCTGCATTACCAGGCGCACAGTATATTTTTTTTACATCAGGACTTTGGTCAATTTTCCAGACAAGCGTATGTTCACGTCCGCCGCTGCCAATGACTAATATTTTCATTGTGATTTTATTACCTCCATAGTGAAGGAGAAATGATTAAATCTTTTAGATTAGATCAATATAAATAATATGTTATTGCTTTCATTCTTCGAGCTGTTTTAAGTAATTTTGCCTTGTTGAAACCTTTTTACCGCTTTTTGCTTCCAGATCTTTTCTTGCTTTGCCAGAAACATCACCGCCTTTTTGTGCAGCATCTTTATTTTCTACAAATCCTTGCGCATTGGTATTGCTGGCAATTTCCGTTGTCGATGCTTCGCCTAACATTGAAAATATCAATTCAAGATCATTCATGTGATCGCGAAGGTTTTCTCTTTTGATTCCTTTAAATTCCTTGTATTCGCTGGGAGTCATGCCAAAGGTCGCTTTTGAAATTTCAGCAGTTAATATTGAATATTCCCTATCTTCATCCACTCCCCGCTTTTGCCATTCATCAGTTAATTCTTCACGGATGGCAATTCCGCGCACTCGTTTTTCAATCCAGTCGTCAGGATAACCTTTGGCTTTGTACAAAGCTCTTGTTCTTTTGGTGGCAAGTTCCGGGTCTTCAATTTCCTGCACTCTTTCATAACCAACTTTTGCCAACCAGCGTTTAAAGGGCTCAGCCTTTGGTGATGGAATCGATTGAATGATGCGGAATGTACCTTCGGTGTTAGCGCAATTTAGCTTTTGTTTTCCACCTTTAGTCTCAATTAAAAGGGGGGTGGCAATTTGCCCCCACCCTTTAGAAAGTTCAGGATCTCTACGACGCATATCTTTTATATATCCATGAGGTTGGACCGAATCTGTTAATGCTTCTACGACATCAACTATTACAAACCACCATTCATTATTATGGAGAGTTTTCCTTATTTCTTTTTTCTTAAAAACTGCAATTTTAGTGGTCATTTTAATTTTCTTTTTTGTTTAATTAGATTCAGTCCCTCACGCTCCAGGATTAATTTTAATAAATATATTGTGAAGTTATTTTTCAAGTTCTTGTTATGCCCTTAATGATTGTTTTTATTAAGATAGTATAGACTTTAAATCTGCAAGTAATTCTACGTTTATTTTTTTCCCTAAATTTATCTTTTTTGCTCTATACCATAATAATTAAAAAGTACTAGCGTAAACTACATAACAACAATTGAGCTTACCTATATAAAATAATCATTTATTCAACTTCATTTTTGTAACTTTTGAAAGGCTTTTTAACAAAAAAATTTATCTCAACAACACCATCTTCTTCACATCTCTAAAATCTTTTGCACGAATTGAATATAAATATACACCAGAAACCACGGCTAAACCATTATCATCTTTCCCATCCCAACGAACAGAGTGATAACCTGCCTGAATTTTTTTAGCCAATAAAGTACGAACTTTTTGACCCAATAAATTAAAAATTTCCAATTTAACAAAAGTTTGTTCAGGAAGCTGATAACTTATTTCAGTTTTCGGATTAAACGGATTGGGGTAGTTTTGCTGTAAAACATATTGCTGCGGCATTTTGACCAGCGGCTGATTGTGCACCCCGGTAAGGAGCATATTAATGTTCTCCTGCGCCAGGATACCCGCGCCATAAGGATCCAAGACAATTGCTCGCCTGAAATCAGTATTGGCAGCAGAACTGTCGCGGCTCATTTTGAAAACGGTAACGCCCCTGCCAAGAAACGCTTTCGCCTTAAGACGATTATTGGCTAAACTATCCACCGCTGCATCTGAATAATAACTGTAAGCCGTTTCCAGCGAATCGATATCATCGTAAACCCATGCCATGTTGTACTTGATTTGTGGTTTGATGTATGATGGGGTGTTGACATCTTCAAGCAAGTTAGTCCATGTGGAAAGTGCCTGTTGTTCGTCCTTTTTGATAGCCTGTACAGAGCCTCTGTTCATTTCGGTTCCTTTGCTGTAGGATCGTGCGAACTCGGAAGAAGCCTCCTCTGTAGCATTGAGTATTGCAAAAAGGACACCGAGGTTGTTGTGAACGGCTTGAGAATTGGGATTGTAGGCTTTGGCAGAATCGTATGCCATTACAGCTCGCCTGTAAAGTGAGTGCACCAGCGGGTCTGTTGTTACAAGTGCACCACCAGAAACTTTAACCGTGTGCACTGTATTGGTGTCCTCACCGCTAATAGCAAAAGACAGGCTGTCCTGATAAAAACCAGTCTCTGTTGAGGAGAATCGTAAAGTAATATCTATTCCCTGATTCGGAATCAACGTTTGCGGAAAACCTGGTGCAGTAACTGAAAAAGCCGTGTTGCTGGATTCATATCCATCTACCGTGAAAGAAGCGCTGCCGTTGTTCTTGAGTTTGAAGCTCCAATCCCTGGAATTGCTGTCCTCCCCCAAAACAAACCCAAAAGGTACACCAGTGCCAGGCGCCGGAGCGTTATCGCTTACAACCAGCCGTGGAACCGTATATTTTAGCACAATTCCCAGCCATCCCACGGCCCAGCCGTTCTGGCTGTCGGTAAAGTGGACGCTATAAAGCGGGTTACTGGTGCCGCTGGTCTGGCTAATCCACGAGCTACCCCCGTCTGCCGTGTGAACGATGGTGCCAGAGTTTCCCACTGCCCAGCCGTTTTGGCTGTCGGTAAAATGGACGCTCCTAAGATAGTTACTGGTGCCGCTGGTCTGGCTAATCCACGAGCTACCCCCGTCTGCCGTGTGAACGATGGTGCCAGAGTATCCCACGGCCCAGCCGTTCTGGCTGTCGGTAAAATGGACGCTAAGGTCTTTACTGGTGCCGCTGGTCTGGCTAATCCACGAGCTACCCCCGTCTGCCGTGTGAACAATGGTGCCAGACCTTCCCACTACCCAGCCGTTCTGGCTGTCGGTAAAATGGACGCCATAAAGCCTGTTACTGGTGCCGCTGGTCTGGCTAATCCACGAGCTACCCCCGTCTGCCGTGTGAACGATGGTGCCAGAGTTTCCCACGGCCCAGCCGCTCTGGCTGTCGGTAAAGTGGACGCTATAAAGCCAGTTACTGGTGCCGCTGGTCTGGCTGCTCCACGAGCTACCCCCGTTTGCCGTGTGAACAATGGTGCCAGCCCCTCCCACGGCCCAGCCGTTCTGGCTGTCGGTAAAATGGACGCTCAAAAGAGGGTTACTGGTGCCGCTGGTCTGGCTGCTCCACGAGCTACCCCCGTCTGCCGTGTGAACGATGGTGCCAGAGCTTCCCACGGACCAGCCGTTCTGGGCATCAGGGAGAAAGAAGACAGATGCAAAATCACATTCCCAATCAGCCTTGCGAACAACGTGCCAGCCCTCCTGTGCAGAAACAAATCCAACATAAAAAAATAAACTTAGAAAAAGACAAATCAAATATATTTGTTTTCTATTCATTTTAAAATCCTCGTGATTTTAAGAAATTTAATATGACAATATTTTTTATAACTATAATTTAATACCAGTAACAAACAAAATTACAATCACACATGCCATCCCAATTACATGAACAATAAGCGGAACATACTGTATCGCATGAACAATAGCTGCCACAATGCCCGTCACATGAACAATAGCCTTCGCAGGTACAAGTATGTCCGACACAGCTACAGGCAGGATCTTTGGAGCAAACCGAATCACAACTACAAACCATATCGCATGAGCAATCTCCTACCCCTACGCAATAACACATCGGATTTCCTGTACACACATCAGGTGCACCACCTTTGGGTGGAGGTTCTATGTGCATTTCTAAATTCGGCTTTTTAAGTTCGACCACAGCATTTACTATCGGTCGGGCGAGGTTTTTAACATTCTGTATTTTTTTTATCCGATAATTTGGTTTGCCTTTATTTGACATGATATTTCTCCCTGACTTTTATATTTTTAGCTATATCAACATCTTCAGATAAAATTAGTTTTTCGAATGATTGTGATTTTGGCGGTTTTTTAAACATCTGTTTAATTTTTCTTTTTGTAATCTCCTGGTTCATCCAGCAGCGTTCTGAACCTCGATCCCCCTCCACATCAGAAGTGTAGCTCACTTTTGCCAGGCAGTCTCCGGCACAGTGCCATTTGGCAATACAGTCGGCACAGTAAGATATATTTTCAGCATTTAACGATGTTAAATATTTACGTTTGTCTTCCCAAAATTCATACTTTTTTTCTTTTGCCTTCCAGATTCCATAAAAGAAAAGTTGCGAACGAGGATCATCTTTTTCCAATACCTCAAAACAGGAGGTAACATTTCCATCTGGCGTAACACAAAAGTTACTGCCACTGGCTCCACAAAAAGTACTGGTAACGCCTCCTAACCGTAAACCAGAGTAGGAAAGTTTCATTTTCTTTTTTTCAGCCAATTTACTAGCTTTAAGGAATTCCCTTATGAAAACTTTGGCATCAGGCGCCTCAACATTCGTCGTTTGACATCTGCCGCATAAAAACAAAGGTTCAAATTGAATCGACCTGGGATTAAATTCATCTAAAAATAGCGATACAATTTCCTTTAAACGTAAAACATTAAGTTTGGTAATGGTACTGCGAAGACCGTAATTAAATTTTGCCTCATCCAAGATTTTTATATTATTGGCAACTATATCGTAAGATCCTTTACCATTAGCAAGAGGGCGCTGAATGTTTTGTATATCCGGAGTGCCATCCAGAGAAATGGAAAGACTGTCCATATTTTTGATGATCCACTCGACTTGTTTCGATGTAAATACAAGATTGGTAGCAACCGAACAGGTAACTTTTTTTCCGTTCTTTTTACCAAGTTCTTTGCTGTATTCCACACATTTTGTAAAAAATGACCAGGGCAAAGTCGGTTCGCCGCCGCCATGAAATCCAACAGAAAATCTATTCTGGTTGAGTTTGTTGGCGTTTTCTGCTACCATGTCTATCGCTGCTTTAGCCATAGTCCAGGGCATATTCTTGGGACGGGCTTCTCCTGCTGAAGCATAGCAGTAAATACAAGACATGTTGCATTGATTGGTTGGAAATAGTGTTACAGCCGTGGGATGAAATTCCTGAGAATTGGGAGAAAGCGGATGCTTTTCCGGTTCACCGTCTATTATTCCTTTTTCGCGTAATATTTCGATTGTCTTTTTTTCTTCATCAGTCCCAGTCTTTTTAAATGTACCATCTTTTATATCCACCAATAGATTAACTGTCGTGTCATTCGCCAATATCATCACATGACGAAATGGTGCGTAAATGACATGTTTCCCATTATGCGGAAATGTAAAAATCTCGGCTGTGAGTTTAGGCTTTTTCATTACGTACCACCGTTCTGTAAAAAAGATTAACTTTGCCTGTAGTAACTATCAGATTCTGTTTTTCTAATTCATCAAGAAATTGTTTGGCTTTAGGAGTAAAAGTTTTTATATCTTCCTTTAATTTAAAAGCAGCTTTTTCGATAATTTTCTTTCGTGTTCTCTTTCCGTCACACACCAGGTAAAGTTCGGCACCAACACTGTTCAACTCATGCTTAAGAATTTTTCCGTTTTGCAAATTTGTAAAACAAACTAAAGTGCCGTTTTGTTTGCTTTTAAATGAAAAAGCCGGGTTTTTGTTAGGTCTCTCATTAGATGCATTAATGGAGCCCATTTTCCCCTGTTTAGGCAAAATTAATTTGAGTATTCCACCACTTACAATGGAAATAGTTAACGTAGCTGCGCCAATTTTGATAAATTTTCTGCGGGATAGTTCTGATTCATTTTTGTCCTGTTTTATGTTTTTATTAGGCATAATGAAATCCTCCAAACTATTGGTCTTAAATGAATGTTTATTACAGAAACGAATTAAACTTTAACTTTATTTTCTAATATTTTTGATTGATAAAATTAGGAGATTTCCTAAAAATAAAAATCAGAATCATTTATAAAATTATTCTCGCTTTGTTCCTTTTTTATGTTTCTTCAGCAATCATCCTCTTTACTCAATAATTATTTCAACATTCCTTGTTCAATATTCGTTATTCGATATTCAAAAAGAACTCCTTGGTTTGAGGCGACTGAAAGGAGTGCCTCTGGTGCAAAGCGTTGTTATTTATTTAACCATTATCTTTCACCCACTCAATCTCATCCCGCAATTCGGCTGCCCGTTCAAACTCAAGATTTTTTGCTGCATCTTTCATTTCCTGTTCTAATGTTTCAACAAGCTCAGCCTGCTCCATTGCCGACATGGGCTGATCGTATCGTCGGCGTTTTTTACGTTTTGTTCCCCATTTGTCAACTTTTTCGTCTGCTACACGAGTGGAACTCATCACGTCTTCAACTGATTTGTAAATTGTTTTTGGAGTGATGCCGTGTTCTTCATTATATTTTTGCTGAATTGTTCGGCGGCGGTTTGTCTCGTCAATCGTTTTTTGCATGGATCGGGTGATTCGATCGGCGTAAAAAATAACCCTGCCATTCACATTGCGCGCGGCTCTTCCAGAAACCTGCATCAGCGATGTTTCAGAGCGCAGGAATCCCTCCTTGTCAGCATCCAAAACAGCAACCAAAGAAACTTCGGGTAAATCAAGACCTTCGCGGAGTAGATTAATTCCCACCAGCACGTCAAATTCTGCCAGGCGTAAATCGCGTAAAATTTTGACCCGATCCAGTGTGTTAATCTCCGAGTGCAAATATCGAACTCTTAATTTCATATCAGAAAGGTAATCAGTTAAGTCCTCTGCCATGCGTTTTGTAAGCGTAGTAACCAGAACTCTTTCTTCTTTTTCTGCCCGAAGATTAATTTCCGAAATAAGATCATCAATCTGCCCCTTAATTGGTCTGACATCAATTTCCGGTTCCATAAGTCCGGTGGGTCGGATAATTTGCTCAACCACAACGCCGCCGCATTTTTCCAGTTCATATTCCCCGGGCGTGGCAGAAACGAACACAACTTGCTTGATCATAGTTTCAAATTCCTGAAAATTGAGCGGACGATTATCTAACGCAGAAGGCAACCGGAAACCATTTTCCACCAGCGTTTCTTTACGCGATCTGTCACCGTGGTACATTGCGCGAACCTGGGAAACAGTAACGTGTGATTCATCGATAAACATAAGAAAATCCTCGGGGAAGAAATTTAATAAAGTATAGGGGTGGTCCCCCGGTTCTCTGCCGGTTATGTGGCGCGAATAATTTTCAATGCCGGAACAACTGCCGATTTCCATCATCATTTCTAAATCGTAATTAGTGCGCATTTCTAATCGCTGCGCTTCGAGCAGTTTATTGTGCTTTCTCAGCCAATCTAACCTCTGTTCTAATTCTTTCTTTATTTCCTTGATGGCGTTTTCAATTTTAGGCTGCGTGGTGACATAATGTTTTGCGGCATAAATTCCTGCAGAGTCCAGGGAGCCGATAATTTTTCCGGTTAGAGTATCAATTTTTGAAATTTTCTCAATTTCATCACCAAAAAATTCAATCCGTATTCCTTCTTCTTCATAAGCCGGAATAACTTCGACCACATCGCCGCGAACCCGGAAACTGCCGCGACTAAATTCAAAATCGTTACGCGTATAATATAGATCAACTAATTGTTCGAGAATTTTATTGCGAGCAATTCGCTGTCCTTTTTTTAGAGTTATTAACATTGCTTTGTAATCTTCGGGCGAACCTAAACCGTAAATGCACGATACAGAAGCTATGATTATCACGTCATCGCGCTGCATCAGGGAACTGGTGGCTCTAAGCCGCAGGCGGTCGATCTCATCATTTATCGAAGTGTCTTTTGCAATATAGGTGTCGGTTGCTGGCATGTATGCTTCAGGTTGATAGTAATCATAATAACTTATGAAATATTCAACAGCATTATTTGGGAAAAATCCTTTAAATTCACCGTACAATTGCGCGGCTAAAGTTTTATTATGGGAAAGAATTAGCGCTGGCTTACCAATATTTGCGATAAGGTTAGCCATAGTGTAGGTTTTGCCGCTGCCGGTAACTCCCAATAGCGTCTGGAAGTGATCTCCCCGCAAAACTCCCTCGGTGAGTTCCCGAATGGCATTTGGCTGATCGCCGGTTGGATTGTAATCAGATTTTAACTCAAATTGCGCCATTGTTTCACCTTTTTTATGTTTTGCCGCAGAGACACAGAGAACACAGAGATTTTTTTTAACATTTTAAAAAATTTTGATAATTCTCAGCGCACTAAAGTGCAGGCTGAGGTGAAGATTAAGATTAAGAAAGATTAAGATAATCTATATTATTAAATTCAAATTTACTAAATCTTTTAGCCTATAATCTTTCTTAGCCTCAACCTTTGCCTTATCCTTTTTCAATGAATTATAATATGTACATCTGTCCAGAAACTTTTGCAAAAAAAACAAAGACTTTGCTTTTAATACTATAGTGAATAATTTGAATAGTAAAGCCTAATTCCAGATAAATATAACATTGTTCTGACAAAATGTCAAGAGATAAATTTTTCACTTGATTTTTAAATTATTGCTTTATATATTGTTATATAATAACATTCGATAACTACTATTTCAATCTTTTAAAAAAATTAAGTTATTGAGTTCAAATTGAGGTGAATAAATTGAATGAAGATAAAATGATATTTAATGTAGAATTTAGTAAATATTCGACAGCGGGAAATAAAAAACTTACAAATGAGGACGCAGTCGGATATTATTTACCGCAAAAATCGGAAGATCTGTATTTACGGGGTCAGATGTTCCTGGTGGCAGATGGTATGGGGGAAAAGCAGGATGGCGAGTTTGCGAGCAAGTTAGTAATCCAGACAATAATTCAGGAATATTTTGAAACACCCTGGAGTGAAAATCTTAAGGGAATGCTGACTAATGCTTTGAACAAAGCAAACAGTGTTTTATACCAGGCGAACATAGATAAAGGTAAAAGAGATTATTATTCCAACTCATTAATTTGTGCTGTTGTGCATGAAAATACACTTTACCTGGCTTCGGTTGGTGATTGCAGCGCTTATTTGTTTAGCAATAATTCTCTTGTAAGGCTTGTCTATTTCGAAAAAAGAGAAAGTGAAGCAACTTATCCATTACCGAATATTCAAGGACAGGAGGTTTCACAACATTTGCTTGGAGTTAAAGAAAATATTGAAGTTGAAATAACCCAGAGGCAAATACAAATAAATGATTATGCCCTGCTTTTTACAAATTCTATTATTGATTCAATACCGGAACAGGATTTACCAAGAATTATTGGGACTTCTTCTTTGTCCCAGGCTTGTGAATTAGTTGTTAAAATGGCGATTGATAAAAATATAGAAGATGACGCAACGGCTATCATCATCAAGGTCAAGGGTATTAAGCGGCTTTCAATTGAGCAAGACAAAGAACCGATTGAGAGACTTTATGAACCCGGCGAACCAGAGAAACGACAAATAGTCATTAAGGGAGTGCGTTATCGCTCAAACCATAAGGATAGCCAAATAAGTGAACCTGATCAGCAAGGTGTAAATAATTTTTCACAAGATCGTGATTTCAGGCGTCCTGTACACAAGCGCACCATGCCGGTAATTAAGTCGTCAAAATTTTCGATGGGTAAGGTTATTAATATTGCTATTATTTTCCTTATTATTTTTTTGGTTATTTTTGCGGCTATAAAGTATATCCCAGAATATTTAGATCTATTAAAAGAATCACCTTCGGTTCAAATAATTTCAGCGCAGGATTCTCTCAATTATTCTGATTCTCTATCGCAACAACCAATCGAACAATTAGAAGATAGTATAATAATACCGATTGAAGAGCCGTTACCAAAGTTGAAAAAAGATACGACAATAACTAAAGTTCAAAAAGAAATCGAAGTTCCTGTACAGGTGCCGCTCAACGTCGCTTTGGTGGATGGTTCGAAAAAAAGTATCTCCTTGAATGATCTTACAAATGAAGTGAAAGGAATTTATTCAAAAGACCGTTTAATCCAGGTCAAATCGTCCTATCGAATAAAAAGTTCACTAATAATCTGGCGGAGAACTTTTGATTCATTAAAATCGGGGGAAATTGCAGAGAGAGTCGAATATTTGAAAAAATTGTTCAGCCGCTATTTCAAAATTGAACCCGAGATTACTCCAATGGATTTCACTTTTGTCATCGGGGCTGATTTTAAAATGCCTAAAATTCAGGATAAGTATAGTAGAGTATCAGACGCTGAAAGTGATTTTTATGTGGAGATTTTAAATGGATTTAAAGTTGCTGGTTCAGCCAGAAAATTGGGTAACCAGTTGCACAACCAGCGTTATAATGAAAAAAAGATTGTAATAGTTAATTATAGAAATGCCGACAAGCTTAATTACTTGCATTCATTTTTAAAATGTGACGCATCTATGACTGATATTGCTGAAAAATTTGTAAATCATTTTAAGCTGACAAAATCTGTAACCAATGCTCCGCTATTTGATATTAAAATTCTTATTGGTTCGGATATTCAATTTTAATATTTTAATTCTGCGTGATTTTTTTGCTGTGTGATAATTAAATTTGTTTGCAGACTTATACTGCGTAATGAATAATCAATATCTATTGTCAGTCAAGTCTTCATATTCTAAATGGTTTTTTCAGTGAGATTCAGTGTTTTTCGGTGTTGAATTTTGCGGCTCCTCGCGCTGGGATTTAACCATAAAAAAATAAGGAAATTTTTATGAAGATTAATCTATTTTTATCATTATCTTTTCTTTGGATTTGCTTTATTAATTGCAATTCACCAGAACATCCGCAACTCATCAAATTGGGTATTGATGTTTTAATTGAAGAAAAACTCGATTTACTCAGCAATAAACATGTTGGCGTTATCACCAATCAAACAGGTGTTGACTCCAAAGGAAATCATATTATTGATTTACTTCATGATTCACCGGTAGTGCAGTTGGCGGCACTGTTTTGCCCGGAACATGGCATTCGTGGTGATGTTGAAGGTGGATTTGAAATTGAAAATAATATCGATAAAAAAACAGGGCTGCCAATAGTCAGCATTTACGGGAAAACGAAGAAACCTACGCCAGAAATGTTGCAAGGAATTGACGTCTTGATTTTTGACATTCAGGATGTTGGTACGCGGTTTTACACTTTCATTAGTACGATGTCGCTGTGTTTGGAGGCTGCTGCTGAAAATAATATCCAATTTATTGTGCTTGATCGACCCAATCCGATAACTGGTACAATGGTTGAAGGACCTGTCCTTGATGTGAAATACAGGTCTTTTGTCGGCATTCAGCCAATTGCTTTACGCCATGGTTTGACGGTTGGTGAATTGGCGAAAATGTTTAACGAAGAAGGATGGCTGGCAAATGGCGTTAAAGCTGATTTAACAGTCATTACGATGAAAAATTGGAAACGCAATAATTTTTACGATGAGCTCGGATTAAATTGGATAAAGCCTTCTCCGAATATGCCTTCAGCAACAACAGCGCTTCTTTACCCGGGATTGGGTTTATTGGAAACCTGTAATGTATCGGAAGGCAGAGGCACAACCAAACCTTTTATTAACATTGGCGCTCCGTGGCTGGATAATTTGGCTCTGAAAAAAATACTCGAAAAAGCTCATTTCCCTGGAATAGCGATTGATACGACTTCTTATATCCCAGTTGATATGCCTGGCGCGGCAATGAACCCAAAATTTGAGGGAGAGCTTTGCAATGGATTGATTTTTGAAATTACAGATGCTCGCATTTTTCCATCAGTTGAGTTCGGTATTAACCTGATTGGTGAAATCAAAAAACGTCATCCTGATAAATTTGAATGGAAATCAGAACGCAGAACGTTAATAATGTTTGGCAACAAGGAAACACCGCAAGCGATAAACAAGGCTGAGTCGGTCGAAAAAGTAATTCAATCATGGCAGACAGAATTAATAAAATTCAAAAAAATCAGGCAAAAATATCTGCTTTATGAATAAATTGTTTTGGAACTTAAAGACCAGGTTTTATAAATTATTCCGATCCGCATTCCCATTTGGAACAATCTTAAATATAGAGAACAGAAATTTAGTTTTGTTATTGAATCAAGCTGGAATAGGAAAGAAGACAATACTTGATCTGGGCGTGGGAACGGGAAATGTGATTCCATTCTTAAGCGGGGCAAAGCACGTTTTTGGTATTGACTTCACAAATTCAATGCTTCACGAAGTCAGGGCAAATTTTCCGTTTGTTGAAATCGTTCAAGCTGATGCATTATTTTTACCGATAAAGACTAAATCAGTTGATATAATTACGGCAGTGGGATTAATTGAATATATTAAAAATGCAATCCCATTTTTTGAGGAGTCCTGCCGCATCCTGAAAAATGACGGCTATTTGGTTTTAACTTTTTCACCTGCCAATATTTGGACGCGGATACGTCTGCTATCGGGACATTCAATTTATGCAAGGAGACTGGAACAAATAACGAGCGTGGCAAATCTCTGTAATTTTGAGATAAAAGATTACCAACAATCGATGATGCAGCATCAGGTTTTGATGCAAAAAGCAGTTGAATGAAAGGAAATAAGTTTTTTTATCAATTTAAAAATTTTTTTTGATTTTGATTTTTTATTATATACATTTATTTTAAAGGAGATGAGATAATGCAAACAAGAATACAAAAATGGGGAAATAGTCAAGGATTACGTTTTCCAAAACATATTCTTCATGAAGCTCATATTAATGTTGGTGACAAATTGAACATTTTTGTCAATAATGGTAAAATTACCATAGAACCTTTTAATATTAAAAATAAGTATAAAATAGAAGAGCTTGTTTCCAAAATGCCTAAAAATTATTTCTCAAAAGAATTGGATTGGGGTAACCCAGTTGGAAAGGAATGTTATTAATGAGGTATTAGCAATTTTGGATGCATGTGTGTATCAGAATGAATAACAGGCAAATCCAACAGACATAAAACATATTTGTGAAAAACCAGGTTATAATTATGGATGTCTGTTATATGAAAAATATTTAAGATAAATTAATATTTCAAATATTTGACTCTACCAATTGTCTAATATTAGAAACAAGTTTCTGAATATAGACATTTATATCTACTGATAGACTCAGCATTTAATTCAAATAATAAAATGATATTACAAAATGGAATCAACATTAACAATAGCGCCGCCTCGTTTTGAGATAGTAGAAGATGCTGCCAGGGAAACAAGGGTTGAAAAGGAATTCCCTAAAACAAGCCTTGAACGCTTAATCTACAATTCTGAACATATCGCAGATGTTCTCACTTCCCGAAGAAAGCTGAAACGCCTCAGGTTCGATGAGTTGGAACTGCTACGGGACATTCGGGAATTAGTAGAAGCCAACCCAAATAAATTCGAAAAACTCAAACAGCCCCTCGACTTCCGCAGAGAAATTCGAGCAACCATCCTCCCTAATTTATTAACAAACGATTTTATTAAAGACACAGAAGAAAAATTGCTCGGTGAACTCCTCCATTCACGCCAGGGAAAGGACCAGGATTCACTAATGACAGCGCTTGTGTTTTTGCAATCGCACACTGATCTGGGTTTACCTATGGAGGACAATCCTCTCTGGGAAACAATTTTTAATCTCTCGCTCAAAGATGGTCTTCAGTTTGTTGACACGCTTACTGTGCTAATGGAAGGAATGGATAACCTCAGGGTAACTGATCCCGAACTTCTCACACAGGATCCGTTAATTTTGCAAAAAACAAAACAAATTTGTCAATGGCCCGTGTTCTGGCGTTTGCTAATTGAACATAATGAAATATTGCCATTTGAGAGACTAATTTCATCAATTTTGCGCGGTGAAATAATGATTGATCTCTTTTTTGATGAATTGGTTCACCTGCCCTATTACCTTTATCAACTTTTCAAAGATGATTTGCATATGCCTGATTTTATAACCGAATTGATACCTGACGGTGATAAAGAAAGATTAGCTAAAAAATTAACCAGCGCCATTTCAAATTGTGTCGAAAAAGATTTGCCGTTTCTATTACCAGACATTATTCGAAGAATTGAAAAATTATCAAAAAAACAGAGAAAATCCGAGTTAAAAGACCAACTTCAACAAGCAGTTGAAACATTAAAATCTGAATATAAATTGGCAAACAATATTTTTCTGATCATGCTCATTGCCGCTAAGATCAGCATGAAAAAATATTGGGAAAATAAAAGAGACCGCTTCTTCTTTTTCACAATTCTGAAAAATCCATTGGATTCAAAAAATTATTTTGATTACGGGCATATTCTAATTCGGTTGAAAAAGAAGAACGCAGCGAGACAGTTATTCAACTGCGCCATTGAAATCGAACCAGAAAATTTTTGGGGATATTGGGGAAAAGGACAGTTGATGATCAAAAATGATAAAATATCCAAAGCCGAAGGGTATTTGAATACTGCATTAAAAACTGCACAAAAGCTGGAAATTCAGCAGCCAAATAAATACCGCAGAGAGCTTTTTCTGATAAAAGAAGATCTGAAGAAATTGAAAAGAAAGAAAATCAAATTGCAAGTGAGGCAGCAGCCGCAGATTGATTTGTTTGATGTGTAAATTCAAAGAATTTATTTAGAATTATATTTTGTGGTAGTAAGTTGTTAAAGTGAATAATAAAAACCAGCACCTTTCAAATCCCTTATTACTTTTTGCAAATCATTAATAATCCCTTTTTCCTCAGCTTTCGCTAGTACAGCAACTGTTCCAATAACTGACAGTGATAAATCTATCGCTGTTTGGCGAACTTTCCAATCGTCGAGAATGATAAAGTCAGCATTTTGTTCCATTGCCAGAGCGATTGCTTCAGATTCTCCCGCACCTAAATTTAATCTGAATGCCTTTACTGCTAATTCATTTTCTACTTTACGCGTTTCGATCCATTTAGCATTTTTTAACTCATTTGCTCCTGGGCGCCTTTTACCCAGAATAACAACCTCATAACACACTTTTTGAGGGATTAGAATATTTCCAAAAAGAGACTGTAAAATTTTTAACTTACCTATTTTGTTTAATGCTATCAAACATGATGAATCTGCAATTACTATTTTAGACATCAGATAATTTCTCCAGGTCTTCTGACAGATTATCTTCACTATAATGGGTTGGTATCCCAAGGTTACAGTTCATATCAGAAAATTCCCATTGGCTCATACCACCAATCTCACAGGCTTTGCTAAGAGAAATTCGTTTGTGTTCATAGAGGAATATTGCTAATATACGTTTTACCTCCTGGCTGATGTTTTTTAAATCTAAACCTGCTTGTGATATTACTGTCGTTGGAACTTCAAATTTTACATTTAAATTTTCCATTATTTCATACCTTTTAAAAAATTTTAATGAATAACCTTATAGAAAGAAATAGTTCGTCATTGCTATTTGATTACTAATTTAGATTGAATCGAAATTTTGTACTTTTAAAAAAATTGAACCTATTTATACTCGTTAAGGGTTAAAATGTAACTATCTCCTAAACATTTTTTTTTAAATGTATAATCCTATCTCACTTAATGCATAGCGCAAAGAGCAGAGCGCATAGCTATAAAACATACTCTTTGCGCTATGCCCCATGCGCTTTGCAAGAGTTAATGTTCATTTTTACTACTGAAAAGCAATATTTTAAATGTTACAAACCAAGCCTTAATGAGTATATAATCTCATTTTTTAATTTATCGCATTTTTACAAAAATATCAAGTATTATTTTATTATTATAAAAATTAATGCCAGTTTTTTAAATTTTATGGTTCAATCCTCGTCTTCAAAAACCTCGAATAATATGCCTTGTCATCTTTTACCAATTTTCCAAAATCAAAATAGTTTGTTGCATAAGTTAAAATCAAATCCGCGCCAGTAAGATGCAGATGCGCTTTTGCCGCGTATATAATTATATCTTTGGTGTTATATTCATGCGGTCGATAAAATCGTTTCTGTTTTGACCAGGTGCCTGTTGGATGATTTGAAAGTCTATAAGCAAGATCAGCAGCGCCAAAACCGACTGTTTGTATTTCAAAATATTGACCCAATAATGGGTTAAAATGTACTGTAAATTCCAGTAAAATTTCATCAAATTATCATTGATTACGTTACAAACAGCTAATTGTTAGTCTGTATCATTTCTGATTCATTAATTAACAAACTCAACAAAATATTAATAAGGGCAAATCCAATAAATATCATTAAAGATGGAATCATCCCTAGTCTATTCATTCCAACAATAAAAAGAATTCCGCTTATTTGACCGGCAAAAAGCAGCATTCCCTGGGATGTTGATTCAGGTGCCGGAAAAGTTACTTCAGCACTGTACTGAAAAGCAATGGGCGCTCCAGCACCTAACAGGAAAAATCCTATTATAAAAGAAGAAATGAGCAGAGGAATATATCCATCAAAAAAAGCAAGCCCTATGAGTCCAGGAGTCATACCCGCCATTGCGATAATGATGAAAGGTTTTCTTTTTCGTAAGTTATCAGAAAGAATTGGCAGAATTACTGCACCAACTATTCCGGCAATCAGCATCATGCCGCCGACAAGTCCGGTCTGGTCAACAGTTAATCCCTTTATTTCGCATATTTGGTCGATGCATGTACTGATGGCATTGAACATTCCCAATCCGATAAAAAACATAATTACTACATATTTCATATCACGGTTTTTTAGGATTTGTTTGAATCCATCAACTGCTAAAATTCTCTCTTCAAGCGTTTTACGATCAGGTGGATTTGGAGGTTTTTCCCGTATAAAAACAAAAAATAGAACAGCTCCCACTACTGAAATAATTCCATAAGTTTTCAACATGCCAGATAATTGATAAACACCATCTGTGTTTTGGGCTATGAGCATAGGGGTAGCAATCATAACGCCGATAATTCCAATGAACTGTGCCAGGGTCGCAATGCCGACAGCGGTAGCCCGTTCACTTATTGGGAACCAGTTACTGGCGACTTTAGTTGCTGCATTTATAATAAATGGTTGTCCAACTGCGAGTCCGATTTGCGCAACAATCACAAAAGCATAATTAGCAGCAAATATTCCTTTAAGAAGTCCGAATAATCCGACGAGCGCAGCTCCGATTCCAACTCCAATACGGATACCATACCTTTCGATAATAAATGAAGCAGGAAAGCAAGCAATCAAAAAAACAACCATAAAGATTATAGAAAGAAGATCGATTCGCAGTGCAGAAACTTGATAAAATTCTCTCGCTTCTCTCGCCACAGGAGCAAATGTTAACCATTGCATCTGTATGACTGCGTTGATAATAGAAAAAACCGCAAGCACAACCCAGCGGTAGCTGTAAATTTTGATACTTTTTTCATTCATAAGATTCTTTCCTTTTTTTAATTCTTTTTGTTAAATTCTTTACTTTGATTCTACTGCACTGAGGATATCCACCATAAGTTTATTACCAAATTTGAACGGAAACAGCAATGAACCATTGCGCGCAATAATAACTGCTCAAGATTATTATTTGCGCGCGGTCCGACTTTTTGACAAACTGGTTATAAGCCCAGATTGAATCGGATAACACAAAAAGTGTGGCGCCAATTAATGCAAATGTTGAACTCAGATTTTGTGAAATACTCATTCGTTCTAATGCCTGCCAAAACATTGTTAAAATTGCAATTGTATAAAATATGATTGCAACTGCCTTTGAACCAGAATGCGGCATCAGTATTTTTAAATAAACTATTCCTGTTATAACAAGTGGGATAGAAATGAAAGGATTGAAATTAAAACCAGTATCACTGGTGAAGGCAAGGGTGTAGCAAATGTGGGCAACTAAAAAACCTGCCATGCCCAGGTAGATTTTTTTTGTTGGCAGCATCAAAAATATATCGCTGAGTAATGAAACAATCAGCCCAATTAAAATGCAATATTTGTAATAGGTTGAAATTACTGGAGATTGTAAAAGACAAAGACTAATTATTAGCAGAATAGTCAGTGGCTTAAAAATATATGTCTGACTGCGATGGTTATAGTAATCTGCACGGATATGGAGAATTGCAGAAACAAAGATAGTCAAAGTTAAAATTGGAAATATCATATAATCCTAAATTTGATACGATTCAATTTAAGTCCTGCCCAACCTGGACAAGCCAAAATACCGATAAACTGAAATCATGGGTTGATTTGCAATAAATTTTGTAACAAGAAAAAATCAAGATCGATCATATTTCCGACCTTTATTTTTAATTTTACTGCTGTTATCAAAGTCGATGATTTTTTTGCCCATTGTGCAAGAATTTCATTGTCTATAAACTAAAAATTGTGTCAGCTTATTTTTTAAAGCATCTTAATAAAGAATAAAAACAATAGGAGACTTTAGTGTTCTTCCACTTTTTAGCCTTGTCGTTCACGGCAAGGCTAACCTATTGGCTCTCTCAACAGTGAAAACTCTTCCGGCTTTTCGAGAAAGGGAATCCAAAAACTTCCAGCGCCGCCGCTGATGGCTTCCACTTCATTGAATCTTTCATCAAAAATGCTTTCTACAGAGAAAGGAATTGTTTTATTTTTGGAAATAAGTTCCAGCGTTTTTCCACGGGTAATTTTATTTCTGGGTTCAACTTTTATTAATTTTTTGCTCTTTTCAAATCCTCGCACGATTGCTGAAAACCGGTAACATTGCGTTCCCGGAACCGAGTGATCAAATTTTTGGGCTGAATGTCCGGGATTACCTTTCAAAAATCCTGCGGTAAAACCTTTATTGGCAGTGGAAAAAATATCTCGGTAAAGTTCTGAATCAAAAGGCTTTCCCTTCTCAATATCATTTATAGCCTTTCTGTAGGCACGGGTTATCATGGAGACGTAATAAACAGATTTCGTTCTGCCTTCCACTTTAAAGCTGTCCACACCAGCGGCTTTTAATTCAGATAAATATTCAATCGCGCATAAATCGCGAGCATTCATTAAATAGGAGCCGTTCTCGTCTTCATCAATTTGCATGTATTGCCCGCTGCGATTTTCGGTTTCTTCGAGATAAAAATCACCGTGGAGATAGGTGTATTTGTCGCCGGATTGGGTAATCGCTAATTCCGATTCTTTTGCTAAATTGATAAGGTTAGCAGGTTGAATGGGCTGTTTTTGATAAAGTTTATATTGCCAGCGGCAGGAGTTAGCGCAGGTTCCCTGGTTGGGATCACGTGATGCCAGGTAATTGGAAATCAGGCATCTGCCGGAATAAGCGATACAAATTGCGCCGTGGACAAAGACTTCAATTTCCAATTCAGGACAAAAATCTTTTATCGCCTTAATCTCTTCTATCATTAATTCGCGGGATAAAATGACCCGATTTACGCCCATTTTTTCCCAGAATTTTGCAGTGGCATAATTTACAGTATTTGCCTGAACAGACAGGTGAATAATTTGTTGGGGATGCTTTTCTTTCATTAACATTATCATTCCCGGGTCGGACATGATCCAGGCATCAGGCTGGCAGCGCTGTAAAAATTCATCAATAAATTTAATAAAAGGATTTACTTTGCGGTTATGGGGAAAAATATTTGCGGTTACATAGACTTTTTTCCCAAGGTCGTGCGCGTATTCAACGGCTTCGATAACCGAATCCATGGTTCTGAATTTATTCACTCTCGCCCTCAAAGAATAACGGGGAATGCCTAAGTAAACCGCATCAGCGCCAAAATCAAAGGCAAATTTCATTTTTTCAAAATCGCCAGCAGGCAAAAGTAATTCGATTGATTTAATATTTTTTTCCATTTGATGTATAGTATTGTCAGTCAAGTCTTCATAGTCCTTTTTTTAAATTTAATATAGTAACTATACAGGCGTTTTTTTTGCAAAAGAATTTATAACTAAACACTGAAAACACCGAAATTCACCGAATTAATTTTTGTAACTATTCAGGTTCAAATAGAAAGGCAAGACTATTTAGAGCAAAACTATTGATTTTTAATAAAAGAAATGAACAAATTGTTTTCAATATTCAATTGAAGTAGTATTTAAAAACAATGCTCAAATGATAGTTTTTGAAATGGTTTCCGCCAAAAAGAAAGCGGACAGGTTATCCATAATTATTTTGCCTATTCTTGTTGTGATACCTGAATAGTAACTAATTTTTATATTTTCTAAATGATTTTTTCAATGAGATTCAGTGTTTTTCGGTGTTTAATTTTGCAGCTCGTCGCCCTGAGTATTAAATAAATTTAAATTGCAATTTAGAGTTAGAAATTATTTGGATGGAAGATAAAACATTTTTCAGCAAACTTCAAGTAATTTTAAATTAAACCGAATCAAAATTTCTCAACTATCGCAATTATTTTCTCATAATTTTTCAATGTTTGATTGGAAAGTACACGACCATAAGGACACGCCGACGGCATCAAAACAAAACCCCTGCCCTGTCCAGCAGTGCCTTCATTTAATGCTTTCAAAATCTTTTTTTCCAATTTGGTGGTTGGTAAATTTTCTATATCGCTTATCTCTAAATTTCCAAATAGAACCAAGTCTTTGCCATAATTTTCTCGGACATATTTGAGTTCAACATCTCCCTGGGGCGGCGGTTCGATAGGATCAAGTCCCATGCAGCCGGTTGCAACGATGCCGTCTAAAATTTCCTTTAAATTTCCGTGTGAGTGAATTCTGGCAAATCCACCATATTTATGGATTGCATTAACCATTGGAGTAACGTAGCGGACAACATATTCTCTGAACAGGTTCGGTGGAAGATAGGGAGGAGAAGCATATTCCGGTCCGTAAATTCTCCACAGTCGACCGGGCAGCATTCTGGCAACCACTTCAGTTTGCGGCTGAAGCAACGCAGCAAATTTTTCTAATAGCTGATGAAATAATTTCTGCTCTGTCATAGCAATAATTGTATATTCTGCCAGGTCAAATAGCATTGCTGCAAGACAAAGCGGATCAGGCGTGTCGATCATTGAAATGCCAGTGTCGCCCAATTGTTGTTCTAATTGTAAAACTTCTGAGACATGTGGTTCCTTTGATGATTTTCTTACTGGAACATCCAAAAAGCTTTTAAGATCATCCACATTTTTGAGCAGAGGTTCCTCTGTCCAGACTGTATTTACGTCCGGATCGTGACGTGTGCGGGAGGTGAGCATCTTGTTGCCAGTACGTACTTTTTTTATTGTGAAGCGCCTGCCATTTTTGTAAAATGTCTCAATTTCGGCTATCTCATCAATTGGATCAGGAAGCCTGTCCTTGAAGGCAATTCCCCGCATGATAATTCTGTCAGTTTTTTGTCGAGTCAATTCTAAAAGCGGGCGCCAGGAAGGATGTGAGTAAATATTGAACGGATTTTTATCGTCAGGATTTTCATCAAGTCCGTTCAGTTCATAAAACGAAACAGCCGGGCGGTCAACAACTTCGCCTTTTATAGTCGCCATTAATCTTTCGCGTCGGGTCATAAAATCTTTCTTAATATATTAAAACGTAAATTGTACTGCTATCTGGAATTGCTCCATTTGACAGATTGGTTGAATAGACAAATTGTTTGAACTTTTCCTTTTGTGAAGATAGGGAATAAAATATCCGATAGCACTGCCAATCACAGCACTTGCTAAAACATCAGTTGGGAAATGTTTACCAGATGCATATCGGAGATAACCAACTGAAGATGCAGTTAAAAGCGCTCCACTCCAAATATATGGTTTCCATTCAAAACTGGGAAAGTAATTGCTGTACACGGTAGCAAAAAATACTGCTGTAGCAAACGCCGATGTTGTATGACCGGATGGGAATGAAGCTCGTGCTTTCTTTTTCAGTTCAAGTTTTTTTTCAAGGGGAACATCAGGATTATAAATTAATGGTCTAATTCGTCCGCTGCTTTTAAGAGTTCTGGGCACAAAAGTAGATAATAGCAAAGTCTCCAGATACATGGTTGTCATTGTACACGCGTCATCTCTTATATCCTTTGATAGAAATAAAGTCAATGGCGAAATTATGCAGGCTCCAACAATCCAGCCACTGACGCTGCTAAGAGCCGGTGAATAATTTGAAGCGGCGCTTCGATCAAACCAATTAATATCATTTTTTGATAATTGATTTATTTCAAATATTGTTAATGTATCAATGTTACTATTTAATATTTCACTTGTGATGATGAAGCCGATGCCACTGCCAAATATCAAACCATCTTTTGTGCAACTTTTGTTATAGGGCGATTGAGCATAGGAATCGGTCGTATTAAAGAACATCGCTAAATAAGCCAGGAAATAAAGAATCAATATTTTTTTCATTGCCATATTATTCATTCTCAAAATACTCAAAAGCATCAATAATATCGAGATAGACACCATCAAAATCAGCATCAATTATTTTTTTGATATGAATCTAACATAAATGACTGTGTTGAACAGTAATCAGTAGTCAAAACCTGAATATTGTTGTTTTCAGCAATGTCCATAAAATCAATCATTTCGTTTTGCTCTGCTTCAGGAGTCGGCGTATTATCGTTTTCATATCCACAAAAAATATCTTCCCTGCCAAGACCATCAATCGCGGCAAGATATTGTTGAGCTAATTCACCATCTTTTTCACCGTTCAAAGTGAGGAGATTATGACCGTTTTGGGGGATAATCACAAAATTCGCGTTAATGTTTTTTGCGTAAGCGCTAATGCTCTGCACAAAATCACGCATGTCCTGGCGGAAATTTCTATCTGAATCAGGAGCAGTTGTATCTTCTTTGCAGCTCAAGATTAATATTGTTAAAATGGTTAAAATTAGTGTAGTTAAATTTTTCATATTTGTCCTGTTTTTTTGAGCGGATACTTTATTTTTTACTGCCGCTGCTATTGCCTCTTGTTATTTACCGCATTGTGAATTTTGAATACATTAAAAATTATCCCCATCCAGCAATCCACCCAGTTTACCAAGCACAGAGCCTTCACCTTTTCGGCTGCCGCCTGCTCTTGGTGCATGTGCCAGAATGCGGTCTGCCATCCGGGAAAAAGGCAGGCTTTGCAGGTAAACTGTACCTGTGCCTCGCAATGTCGCTAAAAACAATCCCTCGCCGCCAAAGAACATGGACTTTAATCCCCCGACAAGTTCGATGTTATAATCAATTCCGGAAGTGAAAGCAGCGAGACAGCCAGTATCAACTCGAAGAAGTTCATTATTTAGTTCTTTTTTAACAACCGTACCGCCCACGTGAATGAATGCCATACCGTCACCGCGCAAACGCTGAAGAATAAAACCTTCTCCTCCAAAAAAACCGGTTCCCAATCGTTTAGTAAAAGCGATACTCAACTCAGTACCATGAGCGGCGCATAAAAAAGCGTCTTTCTGGCAAAGCAGTTCTCCATTTAATTGAGCCAGTTCAATGGGAATAATTTTTCCCGGGTAGGGTGCTGCAAAGGAAACACGTTTTTTTCCAGCGCTGTGATTGGTGAAATGGGTCATAAAAATTGATTCACCAGTAATTACTCGTTTTCCTGCATTGAGCAGTTTGCCGAATAAGCCGGCATCTGGTTTTGAGCCATCTCCCATTTTTGCTTCGAATGAAATGCCGTCATTCATATAATTCATGGCGCCGGCTTCGGCAATAACTGTTTCGCCCTGGTCAAGTTCTACTTCAACGATTTGCATGTCATCGCCAATTATTTCGTAATCTAGTTCGTGAGATCTCATAAGGTTCTCCTATTATTTAATATCCAAAATGATTTTTATTTATTATTTAAAATTTTATATAAAAAAAACATATCACTCCTACGGAGTTTAACATTTCCTGCTTCCACTTTTCTATAAACATTCCGCTCCTAGCGGAGTTTGTTTTTCTTCCTGTCAACAACAAAACGATGAACTTCACTACTCACCAATAACTACTCACCATTCACCAAATCAATCCATTCCTTGATCGACAATGTATTAAAATCCAACAGACGATGAAGTGATTTGTATTGTATTTCAAGTTTTTTGCTGTTCTTTTCGGCGTATAAAAAAGGTCCGTCAAAAAGTTTCCAGTTGTCATAATTAACTAATTTTTTATTGAGCAAAGGAATTTTATCGTAAGTGAATTCCATTAGTGAATCGTGCAATGTGGTAAATTTTACAGATGGATTGGGGTTTGTTTTTGTTTCTAAATCAAGGGACAATATTTTTTTCTTAAATTTTTTGAAAGATTTGAACTTTGAAGCTGGCGCTATCTGAACTACTGCGCCGTTTTTTAACCTGTCGCTGTGAAGACGCCAGTTATTTTCTTCTTCAATCCAGCGGTAATCTGCCAATGGATAGTAGGCAATGTATGCATCTCCGCCGTGGCAAAAAATCCAGCCGGATTTATCAATATCTCTTTTTTTAAGGCTCTTCGGGAAAAAGCCGCTAATGTGAGAAAAGCGTGTCCCGTCTGGAATATTGTAAAGAACAATCAAAGCGTCTTCACATTGAAAAACTTGTTCAAACGGTGATGCAGAAATCCATTTGTCCGGCGAATCGTAAAAGCTTTTTGATTTAGTTACTGCCTTTGTCATTAACTTAATCTCTTCGGGAAAATACATGCCCAATTCTTTACCCGAAGAATAGGGATGAACTGTAAACAGGGTATTAAATCCTTCCCGTGGATTTTCAGCCGCCCAGGTGACATCCCAGGTGTGCTGTTGAATTGGTTGCAATAAACCACCTTGAAGTGAACCCATACCGTATTCTTTTCGCATATAAATATATTTATAAACCGGTGCATTCTTCAAATCGCTGTAACGAATGCGGTGGCGTGTGCGTTTTAGTTCTTTGTGAACATAAGGTTGGGAGCGGTCGGTGGCAATGTGATACAAAATTTCTGGTGGTTCATATCCGCTGATTGCTAACACAAATGCTTCGCCGCAAGGACGAAAAGGGGTATTACCAAACAAAAGCCAGGAAATAGCAGCCGCCGAAGTTTTCCACTTATTCAGCAGCGGCACCGGGTAAGTGCGGCTATGTCCACCCAGGTAAAGTCCGTTCAAATTCTCTGCTGCAAAATCTGCAATCAGATAATCAAGCATCATTGCGGCGCGTTGCTTCATCGCTGGGTCTTTGGCATAGGCTAACAATTGCGCCATGGGAACAATATATACACCAAAATAAGTAGGTGAGTCAAATTCACCCTGTCCAATTGTGGTTGTTAAATCCACCCAGGAGATTAAATAGTCTTCGGCTTCCTGGTGGTTCTCTTCGGAACTTTTTCCGTTATACCAACTTGAGCCCGGTTCGTTGGGGTACATTTGAGTGATGAGATACAATGCTGTGTAATACATCGCCCAATGGTTTTCAGTGTCACCGCGATAGGGTGTGTAAGTTTGCCATAATTCCCGCATCTGTTTTTTAACTTTTGGCGGAAGAACATTTCTCCCTGCGTAAGTAACTGTGATAAACGGATACATCCAAAACATATCACCGTGGGGATTTTGCACCAACGTATCAAGTTTAGCTAGTGCCCAATCTAAATTTTTATTCCTGTAAAGACAGGCAGCAATTTCGATATAGCTGCCTTTCTTAATATCCGCATAAAAATTTATTAATGAATCTTTGCGTACGCGAAATGTTTCGGATAGATCAACTCGCATTGTGTTTTTTAATTGATCAGGCGCTGTTTGGTTTTTTTCTACTTTTTGTCCAGTGTTATCTCCACAACCCAATATTGTTCCAATTATTAAAATAAAGACTAAAAAATTTTTCATATTAATCTCCAATAAAGATAATATCCCAAATTTCTGCTCCGTTCAGACCAGCATATTTCCAGATTTTTCCAGGATTATCGGAATAGTAAACACCGGCTCCAATAGTGCCAACCCAAATTCTGCCTTTTTTGAGTGGATCAAAAATTAAGGCATTAATATCGGTTACCGGCAGTCCATCAGAATGTTTCGTCCAATTTTTACCGCCGTCGGAACTCACATAAACGCCGGTTTGAAATCCACCTGCCGCCATCCTATTCGGATTTTTCGGATCAGAGGCTACTGCATAAATCGTTTCGCTTGAAATATTTCCTTTTGCGAATTTCCAGGTGTTGCCATTATCCCGGGAAATCAAAACTCCGTGATCTTCTGTACCAGCTAACCAAATTTTTGGTTTACTGAAATTTTGCTGAATGTCGCGAATGGGAACATCAATAGGAACAACGTGTGTCCAATTTCCTGCCCGGTTTTCGGATACAAATAATCCATTCTCGCCACCAATTAGTACCCGGTATTTTGCCCTGCGGTCAGTTTCGATTGTTTGCACAAACTTTGCATTTAGTCCTTCGTTTGAAGAAGACCATGTTTCTCCTCGGTCGGTTGATCGCCAGACTCCATAGGCTGTGGCAATGTAAATTTGCCGGGTATTAAAAGGATCCACTGCAACGTCTAACCCATAAACCCCGCAGTTAGAGTTATGCGCAATTAGAAATTGTTAAAAAAATAGTTGAAGCATAAGGAAACCAATTGTATATTTATTTGGATTCGATAAATATTGTTAAGGAGGTTATCCCTATGCTTCAAAACAATGTAACAAATTTTTTAGACTATTGCAAGAATTCCGATTTTTCTAAACGCTCGATT